>Ga0335070_10010550_pt1 | contig 10799 bp, 8 predicted proteins | sample Lox_Sample_13_FD_206722 | JGI IMG/M metagenome (GOLD analysis project Ga0335070, IMG submission 206722) | Soil microbial communities from Loxahatchee National Wildlife Refuge, Florida, United States - Lox_Sample_1.3 | ecosystem: Environmental > Terrestrial > Soil > Wetlands | place: USA: Florida...
CCTCTCCTGCTCGCGCGGCTTCCACAGCCGCATTCAATGCCAGAATATTAGTCTGGAACGCGATCTCGTCAATCACTTTATTGATCTTGGAGATCTTGTCGCTGGAGGCGGTCATCTCCTGCATAGAGGCCATCATGCGCTGCAGCTTCACGTTGGCTTCGGCGACGCTCCCGTGAGCCTGGACGACGAGCTGGGCGGCCGAGCGCGAGTGATCCATGCTGCGCTGCGTCATGGAATCGATCTCGGTCGAAGCCGCGGACATCTCCTCGATGGAAGCGGCCTGCTCGACGGCTCCCGATGCAATCGACTGGCTTCCGGAGGCCAGCGTGTCGGAGGCCGAGCGGATTCGCTCGGAGCCCTCCGATAATTCCTCTCCGATCGTTTGCAGCGGCCGCACAATCAAGTTACGGTTCAGCAACCAGAATCCCGCGACGACGACCAGGAGCACCAATCCCCCCGCGATCGTCATCTTCCTCATGCTCGCCATCACCACTGGATCGCGTGTCATGGGCGCCTTCAAAACGAACGCGCCCTTGATGTCCCCGACACGCAGATTGTCCATTCGAAACCCAAGCGCATCCCTGCCGTCGTGGGTGGGACTGTTTGCCGGATCGCCGTGACATTCCAGACACCCCGCGGTCATACGCGCCGGCCGCGCCAGGATCAGCGTACTGGTCTTCGAATCTTGCACGAAGTATTCGGATTGGCCATCGGCAAAGGCCCGAAATGCCGCGTCAAACTGACGCCCGTCGTTGGCCGGATTTCGAGCGACTACGCCCGGACGCACCGGAGTCAGAAATTCGAAGCCTTGGCTTGCGGTGGTCTTTCGTAACGAGTTCCAACCCGCGACCACAGGAATAGCCTGGTAAAAAAGCGATTGTCGAAAGTCCTGACTCCCACCCGCGCTTTTGCGTATCGCCTCGGTATTGAAGGCGCCGCGCTGGTGCAAAGCATCGACGTTTTCGGTCACCGTTTCGGCCTGCTGGATCATTGAGCTCATCAACGCCCGGAGTTCGTTGACACGGTTGGTGTGAGAAATGGAATATACCGTTGCGATCGCAGCCACGGTTGCCAGCACGACGCCGGCTGCGGCGCACAATGTTGTTTTTTGGGAGAGCTTCATGATGCCTCGCGCGGACCTCAGTCCGTCACAAAGCTCATCGGTTAAGCGTTTCTGAGTGTGAGTTTCGGCTCAATCTCCAGCGCGAGCAGCTATCGCCCGCCTGGCGGTCTCGGCGGACGTGGTTTTCGGACTCGGCATTCCAAGAACAGGGTGATCGATTAGTTCAAGAAAAGCCTGCAACCGAGCTGGCTTGAAGAGATAAAATCGCAGGCGGCACAGGTAGCAACGATGGGGATGGATTCCAAACGGCCGGACCAACGAATCGCGCCAGTGCCGCGAATGCGAAGCTCGAAACATCATAGAGTTACATCGCGGGCAGCAGAAAATCAGCCGGACCTTCATAACAATGTTCCTTCACGCAACGATTTGATGCTGGCTACTTCAACCAACGGTTAAATACATGGTACTACGTAGCGACGGGTGTAGTACCAAGCATACTGAGCATCATAGTACCAATTGCGAGCCAACATCCCGGCTAAGCGTTAGAAATGCCCACCGTCCGCCAGACTGCGCAACGGGTGAGGTATGATGCGACATACCTTCGTTTTGGAATGCCTGCGATCGATAACTTCAGTTCTGAAAGCCCCGCGGCGCCCGAAGTGACGCGAAACGTATCTGAGCGTTTCTTGCCCTTGCTCCTTTTGCTCTTTGCCGGGAGCGGCTGTTCGGCCCTGATTTACGAGGTGGTCTGGTACCAGTTGCTGCAGCTCGTGGTCGGATCAACCGCGATTTCGCTGGGCGTGTTGCTGGCGGCCTTCATGGGCGGCTTGTGTCTGGGCAGTTTGTTATGGCCTCGGCGGGTCCGGTCGAAAAGACACCCGCTGCAGCTCTATGCCTGGATCGAGCTGGGCATCGGCGCCTTTGCTTTGCTGGCGCTTCTGGGCATGCCGCTGATTGACCGGCTCTACATCGCTGCTGTCGGCCATGGCCTGCCCGCAGTTCTGATTCGCGCCATTGTTTGTGCGGGATGCCTGATGCCGCCGACCATGCTCATGGGCGCTTCCCTTCCTGCCGCTGCGCGATGGGTGGAGTCTGACCCGAAGGGCGCTTCGTGGATGGGACTGCTCTATGGCTCGAACACCGTTGGCGCCGTGTTCGGCAGCTTGTTCGCCGGATTCTACCTGCTGCGGGTTTTCGATCTGACAATGGCAACGCTCGCGGGGGTCGCCTTGAACGTAGCGGTGGCGTTGGGGAGTCTGGCGATTGCGAAACGAACGTCGCATGGCGCAGGGGAAGGCGAGGTAGCACAGTCCATCCGTCCGCGAGATGAAAATTGGCCGGTCTACGCAAGCATCGCCATTTCGGGAGCATGCGCGCTGGGCGCCGAAGTGGTCTGGACACGCCTGCTCGGCCTGCTCCTAGGCGCAACGGTTTACACGTTTTCGATCATTCTCGCCGTCTTTCTGGCAGGGCTCGGCATCGGAAGCTGGGTAGGATCGCTGATTGGACGTGTAGCGCCGCGGCCACGCGCCGCTTTGGGCTGGTGCCAGATGCTGCTGGTGGGCGGGATTGCCTGGACCGCCTACATGCTGGCCGACTCGTTGCCCTACTGGCCGGTGAACCCGCTGCTTTCGTCCAATCCGTGGTTTACGTTTCAAGTCGATCTGGTGCGCTGTTTATGGGCGATTCTCCCCGCGGCGCTGCTGTGGGGCGCAAGTTTTCCGCTTGCGTTGGCGTCGGTTGCGCAACCGGGAGAAGATTCCGGCCGAATGGTGGGCGGAATTTACGCAGCGAACACCGCGGGCGCCATCCTGGGAGCACTCAGCTTTAGCCTGCTGCTGATTCCACACATCGGCAGCGCGCGCAGCGAACGAGTCTTAATGGTTCTCGCTGCAGTGGGAGGACTGCTTCTGCTGGCTCCCTTGGTTTGGTCCTGGCGGCGTAAAATCGGTGCCTTGGCGCTTGCGGCTTCCACAGCCGCGGCCGTGTGGCTGGTGATGAGTGCTCCTCCGCTTCCGGGAATGCTGATCGCCTACGGACGCCGCATTATGACATCCTCCAGCCGCGCCCGGATTCTTTTCTTCGGGGAGGGAATTAACTCATCCATCGCCATTTCGCAGTGGGACGATGGTGCGGTGCAATTTCACGTGAGCGGTAAGGTGGAGGCCTCCACCGAACCCTACGACATGCGGCTGCAGCGGATGCTCGGGCATCTGCCGGGATTGTTTCATCCAAAGCCCGAATCGGCGCTCGTGGTCGGATTCGGCGCGGGAGTAACGGCCGGTTCGTTTACCCTCTATCCCAGTATGCAGAAGATCGTGATCTGCGAGATGGAGCCGCTGGTGCCGCGAACCGCCAATATCTTCTTTCCGCACGAAAACTACGACGTGGTCCACAATGCGCAAACGCGCATCATTTTCGATGACGCGCGTCACTACATCCTGACTTCTTCGGACAAGTTCGACATCATCACTTCCGATCCCATCCATCCCTGGGTGAAAGGCAGCGCCACGCTGTACTCGAAAGAGTATTTCGAGCTGGTCAGAGCGCATCTCAATCCGGGCGGAATTGTCACGCAGTGGGTGCCCCTGTATGAGACCGATCTCGACACAGTGAAGAGCGAGGTCGCGACCTTCTTCGACGTGTTCCCGAACGGCAGCATCTGGAGCAACGAGAACGGGGGAGGAGGCTACGATGTCGTGCTTGCCGGACAAGCGGGAGAGCGCCCGATCGACGTCGATGCCTTGGAACAGCGGCTGGCCTCGGAAGGGTACAAGCGCGTGGCGAAATCGTTGTCGGATGTCGGGTTCCAGACTGCCATGGGTCTGCTGACCACGTATGCGGGCCGCGCGCAGGACCTCCAGCCCTGGCTCGCCGGCGCCCAAATCAACCGCGATCGGAGCCTCCGTTTGCAATATCTGGCGGGCTTAGCGCTCAACTTAAACCAGGAAAACCTGATTTATGAGCAGATGTTGAGCTATCGCCGTTTCCCGGAAGGGTTTTTCGCAGTGTCAGATAGCCGAAGGTCCGCGCTGCAGGCCGCGCTCGCGCCCCGTTAGTCCACGCGCGTCTGGTATCCTTCAGGAGAAAGCCATCCGCTGTTCGCCCCGCCCGAATTGCGGCTATTTTCCGGTTGGGAGCTCGCCTGCTGGAGCCCATGAGTGTTTTACCCGATATATGGGATATATGGCAGACCCCAGATTGACTGAATGAGTCTAAAGGTGCGAGTGAAAGTGAGCAATCCCGGTAGCGAGGCGCGTCCAAAGCCCATGGGCGGATACCAGTTTCGTCCGGCCTCGTTCTTCGTCTCTGTCGGAGTGCATACACTCGCCATCCTGGCGCTGGGGTTGATGCCGGTTTACGAAGAACCGACGCCGGTCCGGCCAGTACTGGAAGAGCTCGTTCGCCCGCAAGAACATAAGATCGTTTATTACGCCTTCAAAAAGAGTCTGCCGGACGTGACGGCCACTGAGCGGCTCGGCACGTTCCCGAAGCCGCGCGGGCGCGAATATTCTAAGGATGCCATCATCGCGACGGCGCCCAAGGCCAAATCCGCTCAGCAGATCATCTGGCGGCCGGTTCCGAAGATCGAAATCAAGCGCGATCAGCCCGCGCCCAACCTGATCATGCGTACCGCGGCAGCGATACCCCTGCCCGCACCCCCTCCGCCGCCTGAGCCGAAGAAGGAAGATAAGCCGAACATCGAGGCGCCGAAAGCAGAACAGGCGAATCTGACACCTCCGGAACCGAAGGGTGATCCAAACAAGGCAAAGGAGGACACCGCTAAGCCGGTGGAGATTCCCAAGCCTCGCAAGGCATTTGTGCCGCCGACGCCTTCCAAGAGGGAGCCGCGTTTGCCGGTGGAAGTGCAGGTAGCGGATGTTCCGGTCCCCGATGCGTCTATCACTGGGGCGAGCAGTGCCCGCATGGCCTTGCCCGATGGGATTGGGACAGCGGCCTTCTCAAAGGGTGTGCCTCCGCCACCGAATGCGCCACCTGGTCCGGAAAACACGGCGGGCAATGCGAAGACCGATGTAGCGGTAGCCAGCTTGCATCCTGGGAACGGACCGGTTCCGGATGGTGCGCGGTCGGGCGCATTTTCTCGCGCTCCGATTGTCGGCGAGCCGGCCAGCGGCGAACTAGGCGGCAATGGAATCAAGGTGCCCAACTTAACCATTCGCGAGGATCGGACCAAGATCGCCGAGCCACCCAAGGTCAATCCAAATCGCAAAGTAGTGCTTTACGCCGAAAAGATGCGCAGCATTCCGGTGACTACGTTGTCGGTTCCGCTGCGTCCCGCATCGCGCGCGATTCCGCGGGCCATCGACGGCAGGTTCCAGGGACGCAACGTGTACACGATGGTAGTGCCCATCGAGAAATTCGAGCCGTATTCGGGCGATTGGATTTTATGGTTCGCAGAAAAGCAGCCAAAGTCGGGCGATACACCGTTTGTGCGCGCGCCTGTGCCGCTCCGGAAATACGAATCGGTGGAGCCGGTAATGCCCGGCGCTCACACGGAGCTGCGCGTTCAAGTGACCGGCAAGATTCTAGCGGACGGGAAACTGGAAGGTCTGGCGATGCTTCGAAGCATGGGGCCCGGAATCGATCATGCCGTGCTGCAGGACCTTTCCGCGTGGGAGTTCAAGCCCGCAACTCGCGACAACGTGCCGGTGGAGGTAGACGTGATTATGGAGATCCCCTACAGTCTGCCGCCGCAGATTGCAAAGAGCACGCCGTAGTTTCTCGCGCAGGCGCGGAGTTGAGCTTTATCCGCGGACGATCTGGAAACCGCTTTGGGTTTGGCCGCCGACCAGCGCAGTCCAAACAACTTTGGCGCGGCCGGCGAAGATGCGGTGCTGGAAGCGGACCTCGCGGCCTGGCTCCAGACGTGGATCGGAGTGCCGTGCTCGGAAGCCGTTGCTGGAGACGTCCACAAGTTCGGCGTGAAATTCTGTGTCGTCCAGGTGCAAGCGCACCTGACCCTGACAGATTTCCCGGTCCTCGCCGCGTAGATCGCGAGCAACCCGCATAGAACGAAGCTCGATTATGCGGAGCGGTCGGGTTTAGTTCAATAGTACAGAGCCGGTAGGCGTCCTCGGGAAAACGCCTTACGTTTGGCGCGCTCGCAGCTGGTAAATCGCAGTATGCCGGACGGTCTGGAGCAGGCGATCGTGGCCCGCTACCAGCATGACGTCGACGACGATAAATTCGTGGCCTTTTTTTTCGTATCGGTCGACGACACGCGCTCGCGCAGAGACCTGGTCACCCTCATGCGCTGCGCTCCAGTTCCGAACTTCGCTTCCGACATGCAGCCAGGGGCCGAGGCGGAAGTTTTGCAGCAGGATTTGGTTGGAAAGCTCGAGCAGTTCGGCGGGGTCGGCTGTTTCGAGCGTGGCCTGTACGCTTCCGAGCACGGCTCCCGTAACAATGAGATCGGGTGAAAGCGCGGGGCGTGCTTCACGAGGCGGGAGCGGCGCGGCGGGGATCTCCTCGGGCGGATCGGCGAAGCCGGGAAACCGGGCCGGTCCGTGCGCACACAGAGTTCCGGCATCGTTTTGAGCCAGGACGATGATCGTGCCGTCGTCTTGAGGCGCCGCTTTCACGGTCAACTCGTCGCTGTCGTAAACGGGCTTTGCCAGGACCAGGTGCATCGATCCGCGCTCGAGCCAGCGAGGCGCGAAATCGATGACGGGCTGCATCATATAGCCATAAACCGTGACACCGGGAACGAGGCCGCCACGGAATCCGTGTTCGCGGGCTACGCGATCGTCGTGAATCTTGTTTTCGGAATCGGGCGCGGTGTTGACGGCGCGGACGCGGTACAGCACTAGACGGTTGTCGTCTCGGCGACGCGCTCGGAGTAGCGGCGTTCGACATAGGTGTGGAGAATGTCGATAAATTCCGCCACGATGTGATCGCCGCGCAGGGTGATCGACAGCTTGCCGTCGACGTACACCGGCGCGACAGGCTCCTCAAAGGTGCCGGGCAGGGAAATGCCAATGTGGGAGTGCTTCGACTCGCCGGGCCCGTTGACCACGCAGCCCATGACCGCGACCTTCATTTCTTCGACGCCTGAGTACTTGGTCTTCCAGACGGGCATCTGCTCGCGCAAGTAGGTCTGGATCTGGTCGGCCATGTCCTGAAAGAACGTGCTGGTGGTTCTGCCACAGCCGGGACAGGCAGTGACTTGCGGCGTGAAGCTGCGCAGTTCGAGCGCCTGCAGGATCTGCTGGCAGACGATGACCTCTTCGGTGCGATCGCCGTTGGGCAGGGGGGTGAGCGAGGCGCGAATGGTGTCGCCGATGCCTTCCTGCAATAGGACTGAGAGCGCGGCGGTGGTGGCCACGATGCCTTTCGATCCCAGACCGGCTTCGGTGAGTCCGAGGTGCAGCGCGTAATCGCACTGTGCGGCGAGCTTGCGATACACGAGGATGAGATCCTGAACGCCGCTCACCTTTGCGCTGAGGATGATCTTGTCGCGGCCGAGTCCGTAGCGCTCGGCTGCCTGGGCGGAGAACAACGCGCTCGCGACGATGGCGTTGATAGTCACTTCCTTGGCGTCGAGCGGCTCGGGAAGGCGCGAATTTTCATCCATCATGCGCGTGAGCAGCGCTTGATCGAGCGACCCCCAGTTGACGCCGATACGCACCGGCCGGTCGTACTCGATCGCGGCTTCGATCATCGTGCGGAAATTGTCGTCGTGTTTCTTACCGATATTCACGTTGCCGGGATTGATGCGGTACTTGGCCAGCGCTCGGGCGCAGTCGGGATATTTCTTGAGCAGGATGTGACCGTTGTAGTGGAAGTCGCCGATGATCGGCACCCGGACACCGAACTTGTCGAGCGTATCGACGATTTTCGGCACAGCCTGCGCGGCGGCCTCGGTGTTGACGGTCACGCGGACCAGCTCGGAGCCGGACTGGGCGAGCGCCATGGTCTGGTTCACCGTGGACTGAACGTCGGCCGTGTCCGTGTTGGTCATGGACTGGACGACGATCGGGTGAGCTCCGCCAACCCAGACGTTGCCGATCTTGACCGGAACCGAAGCCCGGCGCTTCAAAGCAGGCATACACCTCCGTAATTCTTGATTGTAACGTGCGGGGTAAGCTGCCGGCACGATGTGTAGAGCGGTCGAGCGGTTTGTTGTTCGCAGACGAGTGTCGCCACGATGGCGAACACGGGACGCCAAGGGTTGTACGCCACAACCTACTTCTGTTTGGCGATGATTTTGTCTTTGATTTTTTCGTAGGTCGCCGCGGGAATGATCTTCTTGTCTACCAGCTCATTCTTGGCACGGTAGGGACGATTCTTGATGATCTTTTCGCTATAGCCTTTGCCGATGCCGGGCAGCGCGTCGAGTTGTTCGGCGGTTGCGGAGTTGATGTCGAGCAGGTCGCCCGCGGGAGTTTTAGTTGCAGCCGCGGTGGACTTGGCAGACTTGCCGGCGGTCGATTTGCCTGTGGCCTGCGGAAACGCGGACGGTACGAGCATCCCCAGAAGAACAAACAGCAGCGGAATTCGTTTTATGTAACCCATGAGGCTAGGATAGTTGAGTTGTGGCTAGCTTGTGGCCGCGGCGCGGCGTCGGCGCAGTTCCGCTGTGGCTGCGCGGTGGCACTTCAGACAGAGCGTGCGGATATTAGTTAGATCGCATTCGCCTCCGCCTTCCACGACGGGCACGATATGATCGGCGTCCCACAGACTTTTTCTGGCCCCGGGCTTCAAACCCCATTCCACAAACGCACGCAAGCGCGCTGCTCCGCGCTGACGCTTCAGGTGCAGCCAAGCCGCTTCACAGTTGATTTTGCAGAGCGCGCAAACTCCCTTGTCGCGTTCGAAAACCCTTTCGCGCAGGTAGCCTGGGTCGCTGCGCAGCCGCCATTCTTCGACGCACCAGTCCGAGCAGAACGTGAGGCGCGGTTTGGGGACTTCAAGGTTGCACCAGCGGCAGAGATTGCGGCCACTGGAACCCTTTGCGAGGTTCGCCCGGTCGGCCCAACCGCCCCGCATGGTCCTTTCAGTACTCATCCGGAAGTCTCTGGAACAAGATTACCGCGGGCGGCATCTAACATCACGGGAAACTTGCAGCCTTCGCACGTTTCGGATATACTCCCGAATTGCAATCCCTTGCCTTTTGGGCATCGCGGCATGGCTGCGGTTAGGGTGCCCCTTGGCGACACATCAACACGGAAGGACCCACGGGAGGTGGAGTGTGTTTAATCAACCGTCGAATATTTTGCTCGGGCTCGTCCTGATCAGCGCGCTCGGTATGGCGCCGGCGCGGATGTACGCTCAAGCGACTGCGCCCGCCGCGCAAGAGCCGCAGCGGAATTGGAAGGACCGGGCCGAGTACGACTTATACGACGCGATCACCAAGGACACGAATCCCAAGACCCGCCTGGAGAAGCTCCAGCAGTGGGAAAAACAATATCCGCAAACCGATTATATAAAAGAGCGACGCACGCTCTTCCTCACTACCTATTTCGCGTTGAGCCAAGCCAAGGACGCCGTGGCGACTGCGAAGCAGATTCTTGCCGACGACCCGAAGAATTTTAGCGCGCTGTACATTATCGTTACGTACACCCAGACACTGGCAGGCAATCCTCCCGCGCCGGACGTACTCGATCAGGGCGAGAAGGCGGCGAACACGCTGCTGGCAAACATCGATACCGTCCCTGCGAATTTCACGCCGGATCAATGGAAGTCGCAGCGTCCGCAGGTGGAAGAGCTGGCACACACCACCATCGGCTGGGTGGAGATGCAGAAGAAGAACTGGCAGGCTGCCCAGGATGAGTTCCAAAAAGCACTGAAGCTCGATCCGAACAGCGGTCAGCTTGCTTACTACATGGGTACCGCGATCGCCTCGGAAAAAGACGTGAAGAAGATGCCCACGGCGCTGTTCTACTTTGCGCGTGCTGCTACGTACGAGGGACAAGGATCGCTCAATGTGCAGGGCCGGCAGCAGGTGATGGACTATGTGAAGAAGGCCTATAAGGGCTATCATGGCTCGGATCAGGACTTCGACAAGCTGATCGCCGCGGCTAAAGCTTCGGCCGCTCCGCCGCCGGATTTCAGCATCAAGAGCGCTACCGAGATCGCGGCTGCGGAAGAGCAAAGCGAAGAGGCCTGGAAAAAGTCCCATCCCGAGGAGGCGCTATGGCAGAGCATCAAAGATGCACTCACCGGTCCCGAAGGCGCGAACTATTTCAACACGAACATGAAGGATGCTGCCGTTCCGACGCTTAAGGGCAAGGTTGTCAAGCTGGAGCCGGAAACGAAGCCGAAGACCATACTCCTGGCAATGGAAGGAAAGAACACCGGAACGGAAACGGACGCCACCTTGAAATTGGAAGCGGCACTGACGGGCAAGGTCGAGCCTGGGACCGAATTAACTTTCGAGGGCGTGCCGGAGAGCTACACGACAAATCCCTTCATGGTGGTGTTCAACGTGGAGAAAGACAAATTGCATGGGTGGACCGGAAAGACTGCGCCTGCGCCGGTTCATCGCCGGCCGGCTACAGCAGCTCCGAAAAGATAAAGTCCCCGCGATTGTCCTGAGCGTGACCTGAACGGAACTACAGGCACTTTTCAGGCGGGCGCTTTTTTTGTACTCTAGTACTACTTCTGTTGGTTTGTGGTACCGGCGGACAGTTTGCCAGGAAAGGACTCTAGCATAATCTAGAGAATTGGAGGCGAGCGAATGTTGATCCAAACATCAAGATATTTCTTAATTGCT
>Ga0335070_10010552_pt1 | contig 10798 bp, 5 predicted proteins | sample Lox_Sample_13_FD_206722 | JGI IMG/M metagenome (GOLD analysis project Ga0335070, IMG submission 206722) | Soil microbial communities from Loxahatchee National Wildlife Refuge, Florida, United States - Lox_Sample_1.3 | ecosystem: Environmental > Terrestrial > Soil > Wetlands | place: USA: Florida...
CCGATGGTCTTCTGATAGCTGATGGCGTCGAATTGCGGACTGAAGGGCCCGCGGACTTGAACGATTTCGCCGTCGGCCTTGGTAAAGGTGCCGCCTTCGCTGAACGGGCCGCACGTCGGAGTGCCGTGCGCGACCTGGGAAAATTGGCTGACGCTGAGGCAGAGCGCCGCGTTGCCCGGATTGGCGGGAACCAGGGCGAGAAGATGGTGGGCTTGCGAGCCGACGTAGCTGACACTCAGCAGGGTGTTTCCGGGTAGCTGGCGTTCCAACGAGAGCGTGTAGGACTCCGCGTACGGCGGGACGTTTTCCCGATTGAACGAAGGCACGCCGGTGATCGGCAGATATTTCGACCAATCAACCGTGGTATTGGGATTTTGCGGAGAAGCGCCGTAAGGAGGGATGGGCGACGGGAAGGGCTGCACAAACTGTTGCCCGCTGGAGGCGGAGACAAACGGCGTGGAGAACATGACCGGGGCGAGGCTGGTGTAGTCGTAGCCGTAAGGCGGATTGGCGCTCATGATGCCGGCCGACAAGCCTTCGAAGGCCGTGTAGAAGATGCCGTAGCCGCCGACGAGGCGGGTTTCCCGATTTGGGCCAAACAGTTTCGACAAGAAGCCATCGTGAAAAGACGGGGAATACGCGATGCCGAGCCGCGGAGCAAAATTGTTGTATTTGGTGGGGGCCAGCGTGGCGGGAATTCCAGGGTCGCCGGGGAAAACGATGCCCGCCGGGGCGCCCGGAAAAACCTGGGACTGCTCACCGAGGACCAATGCTGGAAACTGATTGTACTTTTCCCGCCAGGCCGGAAGAACGTCCCAGCGCAAACCATAGTTGAGGGTCAGATTGGAAGTAACCCGCCAGGCGTCTTGCGCAAACGCGCCGACATATTTGTTGCGGGGATAAAAGCTCTTGGAATCGCCCTGCGAATAGCTGCTGGCGACGCCGAGAAGGAAATCGGCAAAATCCAGACCAGTTTCGGTGCCGCGAAAGGCAAAGGAACCGTTAGAGAGGGTGTCCGGATTGGTGTTGATCTGGTCGAGGTGGAAAGAGGCACCGAACTTCAGGGTGTGCTTTCCCAGCGTGCGCGTGTAATTGTCGGACCACTGATAGGTGTTGCTGGCCTGGGTGAGTCCGGTGACGTCCACGCCGAACGTAAGACTGTTGAGAGAAACGTTTTCGATGCCTTCGATCGAAGGATTCAGGGGCACGATGCCGACGCTGCCTTCGCCGGTTACAAAACCTTGCGAGGCAAGCGTGGGACCGACTCCGCCGACGGGTTGGCCGATGTCGCTCGCATTGCGCATGTAGCTGAAGTGGAATTCGTTGACGGCGCTGGCGCCGAGCACGTTGGTCCATCCCAGGCTCAGAAGCTGCGAACGGCCGACGGAGATGGCGTTGAAGCCGGGGACGTTGGCGCCGCCCTGGCCGGTTGGGTAGGGATTGTCGAGATGATAGTCATCGGCGAAATAGTAGGCGGAAAGGCTGCCCCAGCGGGTATTGGCGTCAATGCGGATGGCGCCTTTGTCGTCGCGCAGGGATTCGTTTTGCGCGGAGGTCGAAAACAGGCTGGTTCCCTGAGTCGGCTGGGGAATATATTGCAGGAGGGCTTGCGCCGGGGCCGACCAGGCAGCGACGGGAATTTGCGCGTTGGGAAAGACGCACTGCGTGGGAAGCGTGCAACCGGAAACGTAGTAGGGTTCGCCGGAAGTTACCGCGTAGCCGAGCCTTTGCGCGAGCTCGTCCGCCAGATTGGGTCCGCTGACGGAGCCTGAGAGCAACGCGGAGTTGTCCGAAAAATTCCCGAGGCGCTCGGCCTGCGAGGGCACGGAGATGAGACCCGTTTCGATGCCTTGGGTCATGCGCGTTCCTTCGTAATCCGCGAAGAAGAACCAGTTTTGCTTGGGCAAGGGGCCGCCAAAGGTACCGCCGAACTGGTTGCGATCGAACGCCGCGCGGTCCGGAGAAAAGTAGCTCTTGGCGTCGAGGCTGGTGTTACGGACAAAATCAAACAGACTGCCGTGAAAGGAATCTCCGCCGGATTTTGTGGTGACCAGCACCTGGCCGCCGCTGTAGTTGCCATACTGCGCGTCAAAATTTCCGGTGAGGACGCGCAGATCCTGAATCGAATCCAGGTTGGGCACGATGGCCGAGCCCATGTTGACGTCTTCTTCGACGTCGCTTTCATTCACGGCGAAGCCGTTGGCGGTTTCGCGGTGGCCGCTGACGGAGAGGTTTCCGCCGTCGAGGTCGCCGGAAGGCGGGGTGGAGGTGACGCCGGACATGACCACCGCGTTGGGCTGGGAGGTATTCGTGGGAACAACGCCGGGCTGCAGGTCGAGGAGATTCGTAAAGCTGCGACCATTGAGGGGAATCGAGGAGATCTTTTTCTCAGCGAGAGACTGGCCCAACTGGGTGGACTCTGGATCGGCGTTGAAGCTTTGTTCCACGACGGTGACGACTTCGGCGTGCTGCTCCAGAGAAAGGTGCGCGTCCACCTTGGCCGGGGCGGAGCTACCCAGGACCAAGCCGGCGAGCTGGAATTTCTGGAATGCCGGGGCGGAGATTTCCACGTCGTAGCGTCCCACGGGAGCCTGGATGGAATAGAGTCCTTCCTCGTCGGTGGTTGCGGTCTGCTGCTCCGGGGAACCCTGCGCGCGGAGGGTGACGCTGGCTCCCAAAATGGGAGAGCCGCTGGGATCGGTGACCACGCCGGTCAGCGTTGCCTTTTCACCCGCGGAGAGACAAAGGGCGAGGAAAAGGGAGCAGAAAAGAGCCCGAAGGCTGGAAGTGAATCGGAAGTGGAGCGGTCGGTTCATGGTGTCCCTTAGCTGAAAAAACTTTGCAAGTATCTTGCAAATGATTTTCAACTAGAAGCCAAAACCCGTCTGTGACCCAGGTCACGCGAGCCCCGGATTTTCCCGCTCTTTCTCGTAACTTACTACAAACACATGCCTTGCTGGATCGGTGGGAATGAAACCTTTTCCTCCGAGGAAACTCTAAGGCGATAGCAATTAAACAGAGCGTGGGCGGCTGGAACGAGTCCGGCGCTGGCGCGAGGAACTCGCGAGCCTTGTTCGCCCGGGAGGGGAAACCTATGCAGGAAGTTGCCGCATTTGGAGCGGGTTGCTTCTGGGGAGTGGAGGCGGACTTCCGGAAGATTCCGGGTGTGCTGGATGTTGCCGTAGGGTACAGCGGGGGCAAAACGCAGAATCCGACGTATCGCGAAGTCTGCACGGACACCACGGGCCATGCCGAGGTTGTGCAGGTGACGTTCGATCCGGCGAAGGTGAGCTACGAGCAGCTGCTGGATGTTTTCTGGAGCATACACGACCCAACGCAGGTGAACCGCCAAGGGCCGGATTTCGGCAAGCAATACCGCTCGGCGATTTTCTACCACTCGCCCCAGCAAGAGGCAGCGGCGAAGAAGTCGAAGCAGGCGCTGGATGCCAGGCGGAAATACAGCCGGCCAGTTGCCACGGAGATTACGCCGGCGGAGACGTTTTGGCGCGCGGAAGAGTACCACCAGCGGTATCTGGAGAAGCGCGGCGCCGCGAGTTGCCATATTTAATTTGGCGGGCGGTCAGTTCCCCTCGCTGAGAATGCGCTGATAGGCGGGGACGGTGAGAAACTCCACGAAACGCGGCGCGCGAATCAGGTCGCGCATCAGCTGCGCGGATTTTTCGTAAGCCGCCAGGCGCGCCGCATCCCCCGCTTGTTTGGCCTTCGCGAGTTCCTGGTCAATGATGCGATCGCAAAGGGCCACGTCGATGACCCGTCCATCCTTCAAATGCGCTTTCTGGTGAATCCATTGCCAAAGCTGCGCGCGACTGATTTCCGCCGTGGCCGCATCCTCCATCAAATTGAACAGCGGGACGCAGCCCGTGCCGCGCAACCAGGCTTCGAGATATCCCAGGCCGACGGCGATATTCTGGCGGAGCCCGGCTTCGGTGATTTCGCCGGCGGGGACCTGCAAGAGGTCCGCGGCCGTGGCGTGGTATTCCGTCAACTTTTTGTCGATCTGATTCGGGCCGGGCATCAGCCGGTCGAATATCTCCATCGCAACGGGAACCAGGCCGGGATGCGCCACCCAGGTACCGTCATGGCCGTCTCCGGCTTCGCGCTCTTTATCGGCGCGGACCTGGGCAATGGCTTTTTCATTGGCGACGGGATCGCTTTTGATGGGAATGAAGGCGGCCATGCCGCCCATGGCATGGATATTCCGACGGTGGCAGGTGCGGATCAGGAGCTTGCTGTAGGAACGCAGGAAATGCGTGGTCATGGTGACCTGAGCGCGGTCGGGAAGCACGGCGTTCGCATCGTTGGCGAATTTCTTGATGAAGCTGAAAATGTAGTCCCAGCGGCCGCAATTCAGGCCCGCAGAGTGTTCGCGAAGTTCGTAGAGAATTTCATCCATTTCGAACGAGGCCAGGATGGTCTCGATTAATACCGTGGCGCGGATGGAGCCGCGGGGAACGCCCAGCTTCTCTTGCGCGTAGAGCAGGATGTCGTTCCAGAGCCGCGCTTCGAGATGGCTTTCCATCTTTGGAAGATAGAAATAGGGGCCGGTTCCGGCAGCCAGAAGCGCTTTGGCGTTGTGGAAGAAATAGAGGCCGAAGTCGAAGAGAGAGCCGGACATCGGCTCGCCGTCCACAAGAACGTGGCGCTCTTCGAGGTGCCAGCCGCGCGGGCGGACAAAGAGCACCGCGGTGCGATCGTTGAGTTTGTACTTTTTGCCGGAGACGGGATCGTCGTAGGTGATGGTACGGCGGACCGCATCCATCAAATTCGCCTGACCTTCCATCTGGTTTGCCCAGGTGGGCGTATTGGAATCCTCGAAATCCGCCATGAACACTTTGGCGCCGGAATTAAGCGCGTTGATGATCATCTTGCGTTCGACGGGGCCGGTGATTTCCACGCGGCGGTCGAGAAGATCCTTGGGGATGGGGGCCACGGTCCAATCGGCTTCGCGTATCGAATGTGTTTCCTTCAAAAAGTCGGGCTTTTCACCGGCATCCAGCCGCTTTTGGCGTTCGGCGCGCGCGGCCAGGAGTTCCAGGCGGCGGGCGTTGAAGCGGCGTTGCAAATCCACCACAAATTCGAGCGCGGCGGGAGTGAGCACCCTCGCTTGCGCGGGATGGGAGACAGGTAGCAGTTGCACACCTGCGATGGAAGAGGAGGGAGAAGTCATGGCGGTACCTCCGGGGAGAACGACGATGTGCGCGGAATTGGAACAGGCCAGTGCCCGACTTTGGCGCACACTCGCAAGCTACGCTGTTCCTGGGGTAGCTTGCAAGTGCAAGATCCCCTCTCCAGTGCGGATGAAGTCCTTCCTTGACTTTAATTCCGCAAGAATGTATTGGATGCCCTACAGAACGCGAAATCCTCGGTAGGCAAGATCGGCCACCCCTGACTCCAGGAAGGGGCAAATTCCAGCGGACAGGTTTGCACGCTCGCACTGTGCAGAGGAGTGCTAATGACTTGGACCCAAGTGTACGACCCGTTCGGCCACTGGTGGCTTTCAACGCTGGTAGCCGCGCTTCCGATTGTCGTCCTGCTGGGGCTGCTGGCGGGACTGAAGGTGCGGCCGCATTGGTGCGCCATCGCGGGGGCTTCGACGGCGGTGCTGGTGGCCATTTTTGTTTTTGGGATGCCCACGCGGCTGGCGGTAACCAGTTTTTTGTATGGCGGCGCATTCGGATTGTTAAAGATCGTGTGGATCGTGATCGCGGCGGTGTATCTCTACGACATCTCGGTGGAGACCGGACAATTCGAAATCATGAAGCAGACGGTGGCGGCGATCACGGCGGACCGGCGGCTGCAACTGCTGCTGGTGGCGTTCTGTTTTGGCGCGTTCATCGAAGGGTCCGCGGGATTCGGGGCGCCCGTGGCGATTGCCGGAGCGTTCATGATCGGGTTGGGCTTTAAGCCGTTCCATGCGGCTGCGCTGAATTTGATCGCCAACACGGCGCCGGTGGCCTGGGGAGCAATCGGGACCCCCGTGCACACTCTGGCGGCAGTGACGGCGCTGAACGAAAGCGACTTGAACGCGATGATCGGGCGGATTCTGCCGTTCACGGCGATTATCGTGCCGTTCTGGCTGGTGCGCGCGATGGTGAGCTGGTCGGAAACGTTTGAAGTGCTGCCAGCCATCCTGGTGGTTGGCGTTTCCTTCGCCGGAATGCAGTTCTTCTGGTCGAATTACATGGACAGCAACCTGGTGGATATCGCGGCGGGGGTCACGTCGCTGATCGTAACGGTGCTTTTCCTGCGGGTGTGGAAGCCGAAGCGCATCTGGCGTTTTGAGGATGAACGGGAGCCCGCCATCGCGGCGAAGAGCCCGGTGGGCCCGGCCGCGCCGGTGCAGCCGATCATCGCGGACGCCATGGACGAAGAGTGGGACCTTCGGCAACTTCAGAAGATGCAGCCCGCCCAGCGCCACACTGCGGCCCAAATTGCGAAGGCCTGGCTTCCCTTTGCGGTTCTCTCCGTTTTCGTGCTGATCTGGGGATTGCCGTCCATCAAGGCCGCGATGGGCAAGGCGACCACGCCTTCGTTCAAGACCGGCGGGTGGGAAGTGCCGTATCTCCACAAGGCGGTCTTCCGCGCGCAACCCGTGGTGGCCAAGCCGACCGCGGAGAATGCAAAGTTCGATTTCAACTGGTTTACCGCGACGGGAACCGGATGCTTTCTGGCGGCGATCTTCTCGGGCCTGATCCTGGGAGTGAAACCTGGAAAACTGATTCAGATTTTTGGGCATACGTTGTTTCGCATGCGACACGCGATCGTCGCTATGACGTTCATGCTGGGATTAGGTTACGTGACCCGCTATTCGGGGATGGACGCGGTCTTGGGCCTGGCGTTCACGAGGACGGGCTGGTTCTTCCCGTTCTTTGGCACGTACATCGGGTGGCTGGGGGTGGCGCTCACGGGAAGCGATACCTCATCGAACGCGCTTTTTGGCGGGTTGCAGCGCATCACCGCGGAACAACTCAACCTCAGCCCGATCCTGATGTGCGCGACCAACAGCGCCGGCGGCGTGATGGGGAAGATGGTGGATGCGCAGTCCATTTGCGTGGCGACCGCGGCGACGAATCAGGTCGGCAACGAAGGCATCATCTTCCGGTACGTGTTCTGGCACTCGGTGTCGCTGGCCGCGATTGTCGGCGTGATCGTGATGCTTTACGCCTACGTTTTCCCTCACTTCATCCCGCACGGTTTGACGTTCGTGCACTGATGGGGCAAGCTGCTCTGCAGAGCCCCCTTCGCTCTGGGGCCATTTCTTGAAGCTGCCGGAAAGGCGCCTGTGGAAGCTCGCGTTCTCCAGGAATTTCGCGCCATTGTCGGTACTCACGGGTTGATCTCTTCGCCCGAAGGGTTGCGGACTTATGAGTGCGACGGGCTGACGAATTTCCGCGTCCTGCCGCTGGCGGTTCTTCTTCCTTCCAACACAGGGCAGGTACAGGCGATTGTGCGCGTGTGCCATCGCGAAAAGATCCCCTTTGTGGCGCGAGGCTCCGGAACCGGCCTGAGCGGCGGCGCATTGCCCGTGGAAAACGGGATCGTGATCAGCTTGACGCGGATGAATCGCATTCTGGAAGTGGATTTTCCGAACGCGCGCGTGGTAGTGGAGCCCGGGGTGATCAATCTCGACGTCACCGGGCGCGTGCAACCTCAGGGTTATTTCTATGCGCCGGATCCTTCCTCGCAATCCGTGTGCAGTATTGGCGGAAATGTGGCAGAAAATTCGGGCGGGGCGCACTGTTTGAAATACGGATTCACCACCACGCACGTGCTGGGGCTGGAGGTGGTTTTGCCGGACGGCTCGCTGGTGCATCTGGGGAGCAAGTGCCTGGATGCGCCGGGGTACGACTTGCTGGGCGTATTCGTGGGCTCCGAAGGGACCCTGGGCATCGCGACGAAGGTGATTCTGCGCATTGTGAAGCGGCCGGAATGCATTCGCACGCTGCTTGCGGCGTTTCCGGGCACGAACGAAGCGGGAGCGGCGGTCAGCGACATCATCGCAGCGGGAATGCTGCCGGCGGCGATCGAAATGATGGACAACCTCGCGATTCAGGCGGCGGAAGCGGCTGTGCATCCAAACTATCCCGATTGCGGCGGGTTGCTGCTGGTGGAACTCGACGGCCCCGTCGCCGAGGTCGAGTCGCTGATGCAGCAAGTGGACGAGCTTTGCCGGAAGAATGGCGCGTCGGAGATTCGCCTGGCACAGACGGAGAACGAGCGCATGCTGGTGTGGAAAGGGCGCAAGGCGGCTTTCGCGGCGATGGGGCGGATTTCGCCGAACTATATTGTGCAAGACGGCGTGATTCCGCGAACGGCGCTGCCGCGGGTGATGAGCGAAATTGCGCGGCTCAGCGAGGAGGCGGGCCTTCGCGTGGCAAATGTGTTTCACGCCGGCGACGGCAATCTGCATCCGTTGGTGCTCTACGACCGGCAGATCCCCGGGCAGGAACACGCCGCCGAAGCGCTTTCGTACAAGATTCTGGAACTTTGCCTGGCCGCCGGAGGATCGATCACCGGCGAACACGGCGTGGGCGAAGAGAAAAAGCGGATGATGGCGAAGATGTTCGACGAACCGGACCTGGATACGATGCAACGCGTGCGCTGCGCATTTGATCCCCTGCTGCTTGCCAATCCCACCAAAGTCTTCCCCACCCCGCGGCTCTGCGGCGAAAAGCCAGGCGAGTACGTGCCGCATCCGCTGGAAGTTGCCGGAATTGCGGAGCGATTCTGACGGAAAGCGATGACCCCATCCGACGGCTATGCTTGGAACTAAACTCATTCAGGAAGAACTTTCGGCCATCGCCGGCGGCCAAAATGTGCGTGCCGCTTTGCCCGAAGATGCGGTTTACGGCGTGCTTCCGCAATGGGTCGTGGAACCGGAAACAGAAGAGCAGTTGGCGGCCGCTCTTTCTTGCGCGAATGCGGCGGGGATCGCTGCCGTACCGCGTGGTGGCGGCACAAAAATGGATTGGGGCAATCCGCCAAAGCGCGCCGATCTGATTTTGTCCACGGCGCGATTGCATCGCATCGTGGAACACGCCTGGGCCGATTTGACCGTGACCGTTGAAGCCGGTTGTACCCTGCAATCGCTGCAATCCACGCTGGCGGAGCACGGCCAGCGCCTGGCCTTCGACGGACTTTGGCCCGAACACGCTACCGTTGGCGGTGTACTCTCGACCAACGACAGCGGCGTCCTGCGGTTGCGCTTCGGTTCCCTGCGCGACCTGATCATTGGCGTAACGCTGGCGCTGCCGGATGGCACGCTGGCCAAGAGCGGGGGCAAAGTGGTGAAAAACGTGGCGGGATACGACCTGCCGAAACTCGCGACGGGGGCGCTCGGCACGCTCGGCATCATAACGAGAGCGGTATTCCGTCTGCATCCTCTTCCCTGGGGCGCAAGAACTTTGTCTTTTGCCACAGACAACGCGGCGGAGATGCAGCAGCTCATTTTGGCGATCCAGGGATCGCAACTCGCCCACACGGCTCTCCAGTTTATATGTGCCGCAGGTGATTCGCCTCGGGCCGACATTCTTTTCGAGGGCACGAAGGCGGGCCTTGACGCCCAGGAAGCGGAATTGCGAAAACTCCTTGGCTCAACAAGCGTTCAGGTTGAGTCTGGGGCCGCCTGGAATCGCCGGCAGGAACTCGCCGATTCGCTTACCGAAAAAGCAGCGCTCGCCAAGCTGAGTTTCCTTCCCGCGGACTTTGCCGCGGCCGCCGGCTCGCTGCAGGCGATGGGGAGTTCGCAAAAGATTCACTGGCAAGGCGTGTTCCAGGCCACCGGCATCGGCACGCTTCGCCTGGACGGCGAAATCGCGCAACTCGGCAAATTCGTGGAACAACTCCGGTCCGAAGCGGAGCGCCGCGGCGGCTCTCTCGTGGTGTTGCGCCGGCCCGCGGGCCTTCGTGCGCTGGATTCCTGGGGAAATCCCGGCGATGCCTTGCCCCTCATGCAAGCCGTCAAGCATAGGCTCGATCCCAAAAACACGCTCAATCCGGGCCGCTTCGTCGGGGGCATCTAGATTTATGACCGGAAAAACTCCGCAGCCAAAAGCGAACGGCGCCTTCGATGCGCACCATCCGCCGGCGCTGCAGATCCTGGACAAGTGCGTCCACTGCGGCTTCTGCCTGCCCGCGTGCCCCACCTATACGCTCTGGGGAGAAGAGATGGATTCGCCGCGCGGGCGCATCTACCTGATGAAGCTTGCGCTCGAGGGAAAAGCGGAGATGAACGAGACCTGGGTCGGGCATCTGGATTCCTGCCTTGGCTGCGTTTCGTGTATGACGGCGTGTCCTTCCGGAGTGGATTACGGAAAGCTGATCGAAGCCACACGCGCGCAGATTGAACGGAATTTCCGCCGCCCGGCGGCGGCGATATTGCACCGGCGAATGCTGTTTGAGATTTTCACGCGGCCGGACCGGCTGAAACTCCTGCGGTGGCCGCTGCTGGCCTATCAGAAAAGCGGGTTGCGAACGGCGCTGCAGTCCCTTGGTGTATTGCGGCTGCTGCCGAAATCGCTGGCGGCGATGGACACGCTGCTACCGCGCGCGAAGCCACTCGAAAAAATCGACACGCTGACATCCGCCAACGGGGAAAAGCGCAAGCGCGTGGGGATGCTGCTCGGCTGCGTGCAACGGAGCTTCTTTTCCGACGTGAACGCCGCAACGGCGCGGGTTTTGAGCGCCGAGGGCTGCGAAGTGGTTGCGCCGGAGGAGCAATCCTGCTGCGGCGCGTTGTGTATTCACACAGGGGAGGAAGCGCGGGCGCAGGAATTCG
>Ga0335070_10010553_pt1 | contig 10798 bp, 7 predicted proteins | sample Lox_Sample_13_FD_206722 | JGI IMG/M metagenome (GOLD analysis project Ga0335070, IMG submission 206722) | Soil microbial communities from Loxahatchee National Wildlife Refuge, Florida, United States - Lox_Sample_1.3 | ecosystem: Environmental > Terrestrial > Soil > Wetlands | place: USA: Florida...
GGCCCGGCAAGGTGCCCTCGGCCGTGCTGCGCCAGCGCTTCGGCAAGGCCCTCGTCGACGAGGTCGTCACCGGCGCCGTGTCCGAGACCGCCAACCAGGCGATCAACGACCGCGGCCTGCGGCCGGCTCTGCAGCCCAAGATCGATATCCAGGATTACAAGGAAGGCAGCGATCTCGAATACACCATGGCGGTCGAGGTGCTGCCCGAGGTCGTGCCAATGGACTTCACCGCGCTCGAGCTCGAGCGCCTCAAGGTGAAGATCCCCGACGACGAGGTCGAGAAGGCGCTCGAGCGCATCGCCGCCGAGCGCAAGGTGACCAAGCCGCTCGAGACGCCGCGGCCGGCCAAGGAGGGCGACGTCGCCGTGGTCGACTTCGTCGGCCGGGTCGAGGGCAAGACGCTGCCCGGGCTCGACGCCCAGGGCTATCACCTGGAGCTCGGCTCGAAGTCGTTCATCGAGGGCTTCGAGGAGCAGCTGGTCGGCAAGAGCGCGGGCGACAAGGTTACCGTCAAGGTGACGTTCCCGGCCGACTACGGCAACCAGGACATCGCCGGCAAGGAAGCTGAATTCGACGTCGAAATCAAGGAATTGCGCGAGGTTGTTCCGGCCAAGGTTGACGACGAGCTGGCCAAGGCGTCGGGCGTCGAGAACCTCGACGCCCTGCGTAGCAGCGTGCGCGATGCGCTGCAGCGCCAATACGACGCCGTGACCGGCGGCCGGCTCAAGCGGGCGCTGCTTGACAAGCTTGCCGACAATCACCATTTCGCCGTTCCCCAGGGCATGCTCGATCTCGAATTCGAGACCATCTGGCGCCAGGTCGAGGAGGCCAAGGCGCGCGGCGAGCTGGACGAGGAGGACAAGGCCAAGAGCGAGGACACGCTCAAAGCCGAATATCGCGACATCGCCGAACGCCGGGTCCGGCTCGGGCTGCTGCTCTCTGAGGTGGGGCAGCGCAACAACATCACGGTGTCCGACCAGGAGATGAGCCAGGCCCTGATGATGGAGGCCCAGCGCCACCCCGGGCATGAGCGCCAGGTGCTGGAGCTCTACCGCAAGAATCCCCAGGCGCTCGCCAGCCTGCGCGCCCCGGTATTCGAGAACAAGGCGGTCAACTTCATCCTCGAGCGCGCCAAGATCGCCGAGCGCGAGGTGACCGCCGAGGAGCTGATGAAAGAGGCTGCGGCCGAGGCGGAAGGGGACGTCGCCCCGGCCAAGAAGGAGAAGAAGTCGCGCGCCAAGGGCAAATCGGCCAAGGCGAGCGGCTCCGAAGCGTCCAAGAGCGAATAACGGCCGCGCCGCGCGCCGCCAGCGAGGTTAGTCACCCATGAGAGAGCGAGACCCCTACGACCTTTATATGAACACCCTGGTGCCGATGGTGGTCGAGCAGACCAACCGGGGCGAGCGCGCCTACGACATCTACTCGCGGCTGCTCAAAGAGCGCATCATCTTCATCACCGGCGGCATCGAGGACCACGTCTCGAGCCTGGTAAGCGCACAGCTGCTGTTCCTCGAATCCGAGAACCCGAACAAGGACATCGCGCTTTATATTAATTCGCCGGGTGGAGTCGTGACCTCGGGCCTGGCGATCTACGACACCATGCAGTACGTCCGGCCGGACGTGAGCACCATGTGTATCGGTCAGGCCGCCTCCATGGGCTCGCTGCTGCTGACCGCCGGCGCCAAGGGCAAGCGCTTCTGCCTGCCCCATGCCCGGGTCATGGTGCACCAGCCCTCGGGCGGCGCCCAGGGCCAGGCGACCGACATCGAGATCCAGGCGCGCGAGATCCTGGCCATGCGGGCGCGGCTCAACGAGATCTACGTCCGGCACACCGGCCAGACCCTGCCGGTCATCGAGGCGGCGGTCGAGCGCGACAAGTTCATGTCGCCCGACGAGGCGAAGCAATTCGGCCTGATCGACGAGGTCATGCTGAAGCGGCCGCCCGTCGCCGACAGGCCAGGCGAAGCACCGGCCAAAGACAGATAACAAGTAAAGGAAAAATCGCCTGGTTAACGCTTAATTGGCCTGCCGACAAGTTAACCGAAATTTGAGTTGTCGGTGGAAATATTCGTAACAATGTCTATGCTGGAGCGGTTGAAGGCCGCCTTCCAGCGGCAGGTTGTCACGCCGGGTTGCGACCTGTACCATTGTTGCGCTCGGCAAGAGGGTTGGATCACCACGGCATGACCAAGTCCAGCAGCGGCGACTCGAAGAACACCCTGTATTGCTCGTTCTGCGGCAAGAGCCAGCACGAGGTCCGCAAGCTCATCGCGGGCCCGACGGTGTTCATTTGCGACGAGTGCGTCGAGCTCTGCATGGACATCATCCGTGAAGAGCACAAGTCGAACCTGGTCAAGTCGCGCGACGGCGTGCCGACGCCGCAGGACATTAACAAGGTCCTCGACGACTATGTGATCGGCCAAGCCCACGCCAAGCGCGTGCTCGCGGTCGCCGTTCACAATCACTATAAGCGGCTCGCCCACGGCGCCAAGAGCAACGGCGTCGAGCTGGCCAAATCGAACATTTTGCTGATCGGCCCGACCGGCTGCGGCAAGACGCTGCTCGCCCAGACGCTGGCGCGCATCATCGACGTGCCCTTCACCATGGCCGACGCGACGACCTTGACCGAAGCCGGCTATGTCGGCGAGGACGTCGAGAACATCATCCTGAAGCTGCTGCAGGCCGCCGACTACAACGTCGAGCGCGCCCAGCGCGGCATCGTCTACATCGACGAGGTCGACAAGATCAGCCGGAAGTCCGACAACCCGTCGATCACGCGCGACGTGTCGGGCGAGGGCGTGCAGCAGGCCCTGCTCAAGATCATGGAAGGCACCATCGCCTCCGTGCCGCCCCAGGGCGGCCGCAAGCATCCGCAGCAGGAGTTCCTGCAGGTCGACACGACCAACATCCTGTTCATCTGCGGCGGCGCCTTCTCGGGCCTCGAAAAGATCATCGCAGCGCGCGGCCAGGGCACCTCGATCGGCTTCGGCGCCGAGGTCCGGGCCCCGGACGAGCGGCGCGCCGGCGAGATCCTCAAGGACGTCGAGCCGGAGGACCTGCTCAAGTTCGGCCTGATCCCCGAGTTCGTCGGCCGTCTGCCGGTTATCGCCACGCTTACCGACCTCGATGAGCAGGCGCTGGTGCAGATTCTGACCGAGCCCAAGAACGCCCTGGTCAAGCAGTACCAGCGGCTGTTCGAAATGGAGGGCGTGCAGCTCACCATCACCGACGACGCGCTCCGCTCGATCGCCCACAAGGCGATCCACCGCAAGACCGGCGCGCGCGGCCTGCGCTCGATCATGGAGGGCATCCTGCTCGACTCGATGTTCGACCTGCCGGGCATGGATGGCGTCGAGGAAATTGCCATCAATTCCGAGGTCATCGAGGGCCGGGCCCAGCCGCTCCTGATCTACGCCGATCGGCGGACCGAAGCCGAATCGACCGCCTGAGGCGGCGGGGGGCTGTCACCTTGACCTACCCCCAGTGCCGCGCCACATATACTGCAATTGTTATAATCCGTGCCGGGGTCCTGCTGGGCTACCGGCACAACATATGAGGCCAGCCGGTGTTTGAAATTTCCCGTGGCGCCCTGTTCCCTGTCCTGCCGCTGCGCGACATCGTGGTGTTCCCGCACATGATCGTGCCGCTCTTCGTCGGCCGCGAGAAGTCTGTGCGCGCCCTCGAGGACGTCATGCAGGACGACAAGCAGATCCTGCTCGTCGCCCAGAAGAATGCCGCCCAGGACGATCCCACTCCGGGCGATATCTACTCCGTCGGCACGGTCGGCACCGTGCTCCAGCTCCTCAAGCTGCCCGACGGCACCGTGAAGGTGCTGGTCGAGGGCGGCCAGCGCGCGCGCATCACGCGCTTTGCCGACAACGAGGAGTTCTTCCAGGCCTATGCCGATGTGATCAAGGAAGCGGGCGGCGACGCCAAGGAGCTCGAGGCGCTGTCGCGCACCGTGGTCAGCCAGTTCGAGCAGTACATCAAGCTGAACCGCAAGATCCCGCCCGAGGTGCTGGTCTCGATCAACCAGATCGAGGAGCCGGGCAAGCTCGCCGACACGGTCGCCTCGCACCTGTCGCTCAAGATCCCCGAGAAGCAGGTGCTGCTCGAGACCGAGTCGGTCGCCGAGCGGCTGGAGAAGATCTACTCCTTCATGGAAGGCGAGATCGGCGTCCTGCAGGTCGAGAAGCGCATCCGCAACCGCGTCAAGCGGCAGATGGAGAAGACGCAGCGCGAGTACTACCTGAACGAACAGCTCAAGGCGATCCAGAAGGAGCTGGGCGAGGGCGAGGACGGCCGCGACGAGATGGCCGAGCTCGAGGAGCGCATCAAGAAGACGCGCCTCAGCAAGGAAGCCCGCGAAAAGGCCCAGGCCGAGGTCAAGAAGCTGCGCTCGATGAGCCCGATGTCGGCCGAGGCGACGGTGGTGCGCAACTACCTCGACTGGATGCTGAGCATTCCGTGGAGGAAGCGCTCGAAGCTGAAGCATGACCTGAAGCTGGCCGAGAAGATCCTCAACGACGACCACTACGGTCTCGAGAAGGTCAAGGAGCGCATCCTCGAATATCTCGCGGTCCAGCAGCGCATGAAGAAGGTCAAGGGACCGATCCTGTGCCTGGTCGGCCCGCCGGGCGTCGGCAAGACCTCGCTCGGCAAGTCGATCGCGCGCGCGACCGGCCGCAACTTCGTGCGCATGTCGCTCGGCGGCGTGCGCGACGAGGCCGAGGTCCGCGGTCACCGGCGCACCTATATCGGCTCGATGCCCGGCAAGATCATCCAGGGCATGAAGAAGGCCAAGTCGTCGAACCCGCTGTTCCTCTTGGACGAGGTCGACAAGCTGGGCGCCGACTGGCGCGGCGATCCGTCGTCGGCGCTGCTCGAGGTGCTCGATCCCGAGCAGAACTCGACGTTCAACGACCATTACCTCGAGGTCGACTACGACCTGTCCGACGTGATGTTCGTGACCACGGCCAACACGCTGCGCATGCCCCAGCCGCTTCTGGACCGCATGGAGATCATCCGCATCCCCGGCTACACCGAGGATGAGAAGGTGGAGATCGCCAAGCGGCACCTGATCCCGAAGCAGCTCGAGGCGCACGGCCTGAAGCCGACCGAGTGGGTCATTTCCGACAACGCGCTGCGCGACATGGTGCGCTACTACACGCGCGAGGCCGGCGTGCGCAATCTCGAACGCGAGATCGCGAACCTGACCCGCAAGGCGATCAAGGACATCGTCGGCGGGGAGGCCAAGCGCGTCAACGTCACGTCGCGCAATCTCGACAAGTACGCCGGCGTGCGCCGCTTCCGCTACGGCGAGGCGGAGCTCGAGGATCTGGTCGGCGTTACCACGGGCCTGGCGTGGACCGAAGTCGGCGGCGAGCTGCTGTCGATCGAGGCGATCATGCTGCCCGGAAAGGGCAAGATGACGATCACCGGCAAGCTCGGCGACGTCATGCGCGAGTCGGTGCAGGCCGCTGAGAGCTACGTCAAGGCGCGCGCCGTCTCGTTCGGCATCCAGCCGCCGATCTTCGAGAAGCGCGACATCCACGTGCACGTGCCGGAGGGTGCAACGCCCAAGGACGGCCCGTCGGCCGGCGTCGCGATGCTGACCTCGATCGTCTCGGTGCTGACCGGCATTCCGGTGCGCAAGGACATCGCCATGACCGGCGAGATCACCCTGCGCGGCCGCGTCCTGCCGATCGGCGGCCTCAAGGAGAAGCTCCTGGCGGCGCTCCGCGGCGGCATCCGTAAGGTTCTGATTCCGAAGGAAAACGAGAAGGACCTCGCGGACATCCCGGACAACGTCAAGAAGGGCCTCGAGATCGTCCCGACGACGACCGTCGACGATGTGCTGAAGCACGCGCTCACGCGGCCGCTGGTGCCGATCGAGTGGACCGAGGACAAGGGCGTCGCGCCGGTTTCGACCGAACGCAAGGACGAGATCGGCGGCGTCGTCACGCACTGAACGGATGCGACTCGAGTCGCTGTAAAGCGGTTCGAGTCGCCTCTCTCCGCGCCTGGAATCCCGGGCGTCTTCAATTGACGGCTCAGTTTATGAGGCAGTAGACTTCGCGGTGTTTGACGAGCGCGCGACGTCTTTGCTCGCCCTATAGTTTGTCATTTTCTCGGGGGGGCCCGACTGTGAACAAGAACGATCTCGTTAACGTCGTTTCCGACAAGGCCGGTCTGTCGAAGGCGGACGCCGCCAAGGCGGTCGACGCGGTCATCGACGCCATCACGGCGTCGCTGCGCAACGGCACCGAAGTGCGGCTGGTCGGCTTCGGCACCTTCCTGGTGTCGTCGCGCGCGGCATCGACCGGGCGCAATCCGCGCACCGGCGAGGCGATCAGCATCCCGGCGGCCAAGCTGCCGAAGTTCAAGGCCGGCAAGGGCCTGAAGGACGCGCTGAACTGATCTGCCGTCCGCTCGATATCGACAGTGCGGGCCGCGCCCGGAAGGACAGCAGCCCGTTTCATTTCGGCGGCGTCTCGCATAGCGTTTGACGCCCCGGTCCGCGGCACGGCATAAACCGGGGCAGGCCTTCCGGCCAAATGGGCGGTTAGCTCAGCTGGTAGAGCATCTCGTTTACACCGAGAGGGTCGGCGGTTCGAGCCCGTCACCGCCCACCAGCCTTCGCTTTCGCCGCAGGCTACGGCTCGGCAAGGCCGCCTGATATGCCGCGTCAATCAGATGAATTCTGCCGGGACGCGGCGGCATCAACCCCGGTCGTGCTCGCGCTCGTGCAAACGGCTGATGCTGTCGACGATGCGCGCCACCTCGTCGTCGTCGAGCGGCGGCCGGCAGCGCACCTGGTTCCATGCGAGCAGCAGTTGGAGTGCGACGGCGGGATCGACGCCATGCCACAAGAGGTGGCCGGCAAAGGATGCGACGGTCGTGTTGCGCGCGCCTTCCGCCACGCCGTCGACGACGAGCCGGCGCCAATAGGCGAGCGGGTGCCCGTGCCGCTCGCCGCGCGGCACGAGCAGGGCCTCGAGCCAGGCCGGCAACGGCGCGACCGGGAGCGAGTTGGGCGCGTGCCCGGGCCGCCAGCGATAGGGCCGGCCCGAGGGATGGATCGACGGCGGCGCCACGACATAGCCGCCGTCGCCGCGCAGGTCGATGCCCAGCATGAGCGCCGCGCGATTGCCGACCGTGCCGCCCGGATGCGCAAAATAGAGATGACGGCCGCCCCCGCCGGTCTCGGCGCTCACCGTCGCCGGCAGCGGGCCGTGATCGCGCTCGAGCTGGGCCACGCTCTCCTCGCCGCCATGGCCCACATCGACGTCGAGCACCAGCAGGCTTGATACGGCGCCGGTGACGATGCCGAGATTGGCGTCGGGCCGCCGCTCGAACCACTGGCGCACCTCGGCCTCGCTCGGCCGCGCGCGACTGTACCCCTCCCATTTCACCAGCGGCCGCTTGTCGCGCGGCCGGAGCGGGATGACCGACCAGCCGCGGCGCAGGTAGTCGAGGGCGGCGTCAAGAACGGGGTTCTTCGTCATCGCCAACCACCTGGCCTCCGCCAGGCGCCTCTGCCGCCACCGGATGCATCGGCAAAGCCGTCATGGGCTATATTTGGCACAGATCAGGCCGAGACGCCCATGACCTGCGTCAGCGCCGATGGGTCGGCGGCGCCCGGTCGAGAAACCGGAAAGGCTCCGGCCGCTGAAATCGGTGCCGGCCCCGGAGCATGGCCATGCGCTTCTTGCCCGACATAACGCCGGCCTTTCGCGCCTACGCGGCGCTGCGCCGGCGCCGGCTCGCGCGGCAGGACGCGGTCGCCGAGCAGGAGCGCCAGCTGCGCGCGCTGCTGGCGCGGGCGGCTTCGACGGAGTTCGGCCGGGCCCACAAATTCGACTCGATCGCGACCGTCGCCGAGTTCCAGAAGCGCGTGCGCCTGCGCCGCTACGAGGATTTCTGGGCCGAGTACTGGCAGGGCGGCTTTCCCCGCGTAACCGACCGCACCTGGCCGGGGCGGGTGCCGTATTTCGCGCTGACCTCCGGCACGTCGAGCGGCACCACCAAATACATCCCGTGCTCGCGCGACATGGTGCGCTCGAACGCGCGCGCCGCGATCGACCTGGTCGTGCATCACCTGGCCAACCGGCCGAAGAGCCGGATGTTCGGCGGCAAGAGCTTCATGCTCGGCGGCAGCACCGATCTCGCGGCGCTCGCGCCCGGCGTGCGCGCCGGCGATCTCTCGGGCATCGCGACCGCGACCATGCCGCGCTGGGCGCGCCTGTGGAGCTTTCCGCCGCGCGAGCTGGCGCTCATCGCCGACTGGGAGCAGAAGGTCGCGCGCCTCGCGCCGCTGTCGCTCGCAGAGGATATCCGGGCGCTGAGTGGCACGCCGAGCTGGCTGCTCATCTTCTTCGACCGCCTCGCGGCGCTCAGGCCCGAGACCGCCGGCCGGCTGGTCGATTTTTATCCCAATCTCGAACTGCTCGCCCATGGCGGGGTGAACTTCGCGCCCTATCGCAGCCGCTTCAAGAGGTTGCTCGAGGGCGGCCATGCCGAGCTGCGCGAGGTCTATGCCGAGAGCGAGGGCTTCGTGGCACTTGCCGACGCCGGCCGTGACGACGGCATGCGCCTGATCGTCGACAACGGCCTGTTCTTCGAATTCGTGCCGGTCGAGGAGCTCGGCGCGCCGAACCCGACGCGCCATTGGTTGGCCGATGCCGAGCTCGGTGTCGACTATGCCCTGGTGCTCAGCACCTGCGCCGGCGCGTGGTCGTACATCGTCGGCGACACCGTCAAGCTGGTCAACCGGACGCCGCCGCGCCTCGTCATCACCGGCCGCACCACCTACATGCTTTCGGCGTTCGGCGAGCATCTGATCGACGCCGAGATCGAGCGCGCCGTCGCCGTCGCCGCCGACGCCGTCGGCCGCACGGTCAGCGACTATACGGTCGGGCCGGTGTTTCCGGAGCGGGCGGGCGCGCTGGGGCGCCATCTCTATCTCGTCGAGTTCGCCGGCGCGGTGCCCGAGCCCGGCGTGTCGGACGCGTTCGCGCGGGCGCTCGACGAAGCGCTGTCGGCCGACAACGACGACTACAAGGCGCACCGCTCGGGCGGATTCGGGCTCTCGGCGCCCGAGGTGCGCGCGCTCGCCGCAGGCAGCTTCGCGGGCTGGATGAAGACGCGCGGCAAGATGGGCGGGCAGCACAAGGTGCCGCGTATCGTCAACGACCCGAAGCTGTTCCAGGAATTGCGCGAGCTGGCGTCTAAGGCCTAGGGCGGCTGGCGTCGGCGATGGCGACCAGGCGCTGCATGGAGCGCAGGACGGGCCGCTCGATCAGTTTGCCGTCGATGACCACAAGGCCCGTGCCGCTTTCGGCGAAGGCGCGGATGATGCGCCGGGCGCGCTCGATCGCCTCCGGGCTCGGGCTGAAGATCCGGTTGAGCGCCGGGATCTGCTTCGGATGGATGGCGCCCTTGCCGGTGAAGCCGAGGGCGGCGCTCGCATCGGCCTCGCGCTCCATCCCGGCCATGTCCTCGAGATCGAGATAGGGCACGTCGATCAGATCGACGCCGGCGCCGGCCGCGGCGTGCACGACCTTGGAGCGCGCATAGAGCAGATGATCCCAGGTCGGCGTCGTGCGCAGATCGGCCGCCATGTCGACGCCGCCGAACAGCAGCGCATCGATGCGCGGGCTCGACCGCGCGATGGCGAAGGCATTCTCCAAACCGTCATTGGTCTCGATGATGACGTGAAGGCGCGTTGCGAGCCCGCGGTCGCTCAGCACGTCGTCGAGCAGCCTGACCTCGTCGGCGGTCCGCACTTTGGTCAGCATCAGTGCTGGCGGCGGCGCCGCACGGTCGAGAATGGCGGCGACGTCGCGCATGCCTTCGGCCGAGCGCAGGCAATTGATGCGCACGACGCATTCGACGCCCGGCGCCGCGGGTTCGGCGTCGAACAGGGCGAGGGTGCGCTCGCGGGCGACGTGCTTGTGCTGGGGCGCGACCGCGTCCTCGAGGTCGACGCAGACGATATCGGCGCCGGTGCGAAGCGCCTTCGGGAACATGTCGGGCTTGTCGCCGGGCGCGAAGATCAGGCTGCGGCGCGACTGGAAGGCGGCAGGGAGGGACATGGGGCTCCGGGAAGCGGGCAGGGCACGGCGGTCACGCCCCGTCCTCTATCAGCTTTGCGTCGGCCCGGCCACAGCACGGCGCGCGCCGTCCGCTCAGCGGGCAGCCTTGGCCCGCTTGCCGATGCGCCGGGTGTTCATGTTGTAGGTGCGGCCGGCGCGGGTCACGAGACGCTGAGGCGCGCCCTCGGCGCCGAAGGCCGAGACCAGGCGGTTGCGCCAGTTGCACACGGTCTGGGGTGCCACGCCGCAGCGGCGCGCGATCTCGCGGTTGGACAGGCTGCTGGTCGCCGGATCGCGCAGCAGGGCGAGCATGGTGCGCCGTTTCTCGGCGGCGGATGGCTCGGCCTTGGGCTGCGCCGAGGCCAGCTCGCGCTCGAGCTCGGCAATGCGGGCGGCGAGGCTTGCGGTCGCGGTCTGGCTTTCGATCCTGGCCGCGCGCGCGGCCTCGTTCCATTTGAGCACCTCGGCGCGCGCCGCGCTCAGCGCCTTCTCGAGGATGACGACCCTGAGGCCGAGATGCTCGCTCGGGCGCTCTTGGGGCTGCGTCTTGGGCGACGGCACGGTCTTGGGCGCCGCGGCGATGTCGCGGAAGCTGAGGCCGGCCTCGCTCAGCATGGCGCGCGCCTTGCGCAGCGCCGCCAGCGCCTCGCCGTCGCGGTCCGAGCTGGCGAGTGCCAGCACCTTGTCGAACTTCTCGATGT
>Ga0335070_10010554_pt1 | contig 10797 bp, 6 predicted proteins | sample Lox_Sample_13_FD_206722 | JGI IMG/M metagenome (GOLD analysis project Ga0335070, IMG submission 206722) | Soil microbial communities from Loxahatchee National Wildlife Refuge, Florida, United States - Lox_Sample_1.3 | ecosystem: Environmental > Terrestrial > Soil > Wetlands | place: USA: Florida...
TCTGATCAGCCTCACCGAGCCCGCCGAGGCAGCCACCGCCGCACCAACGCTGGCCCGTAAACGGCGCACCGCGGCACGCAAGTGTCGTACGAGCGCGGCCCAGATGGCCTATGCCCGGGGAGTGGTCCTGCCAAGCCCCAACAACGAAGAGGTCGACTACCCCTACGTCGCGAACTTTTCGAAGGGCTTGCCGCATAACAACCTCGCGGAGGTAGACCCAACGGCGTACGCTGCGCTGCTGAAGGCGCTGTCGACCGGCGCGGCCTCCGACTTCGAAGCCATTCCACTCGGCGGGACTGCGAAGCTGCGGAATCCGCAGTCTGGGTTGGCATTCGATCTCGAAGGGCCGGACTCGCACGCCACCTCGATGCGCGCCGCCCCGCGTATCGATAGTCCGGAAAATTCGGGCGAGATGGCCGAACTCTATTGGATGGCGCTGGCGCGTGATATTTCTTTCACAGACTACGGCGGAAAATCGATCATTGATGCCGCCTGCGCGGATCTCAGCGCCAAGTCCGACTTCCGCGGGCCGAAGCTCAGCGGTACGGTGACACCCACCACCCTCTTCCGCGGGCCGACGCCGCTGGAACTCTATGGTCCCTACGTCTCGCAGTTCATGCTGAAGGATATCCCCTACGGCTCACTTACCGTCAGTCAACGGCAGTGGACCCTGGCGCCGAGCATCAACTACATGACCGACTACGACCCGTGGCTGCACGTCGAAAATGGACTTGGAGCGACCCAGCAGCAGGTGCTTGATCCGACGCCAAGGTACATACGCAACGGACGTGACCTCTCCGGCTACGTGCTCGTCGACATGCTCTACCAGGCCTACCTGAACGCGTGCCTGATCTTGATCGGGATGAAAGCCCCACTCGATCCGGGAAATCCCTACACGAAGTACACGAAGACGGACGCCTTCGGCACGTTTGGTGACCCGCACATCATCACCCTCGTCACCGAGGTCTCGACGCGCGCCCTCAAAGCCGTGTGGTATCACAAGTGGTACGTGCATCGCCGGCTGCGTCCAGAGGAGTTCGGCGGCCGCGTGCACAACCACGTGACCGGCCAAGCAACCTATCCAATCGACTCCGAGATCCTCAGCTCACCGGTTCTCGATGAGATCTTCAACCGCTATGGCAGCTATCTCTTGCCGCAGGCGTTTTCTTCCGGCTGCCCACTGCACACCTCATATGGTTCAGGTCACGCCACCGTTGCCGGTGCCTGCGTCACCATTCTCAAGGCCTGGTTCGACGAGTCATTCGTCATCCCGAACCCGGTGGTCCCAAACATCGATGGTACGGCCTTGGTGCCGTACGTCGGCTTTGACTCTGGCATGATAACGGTGGGCGGCGAGCTCAATAAGGTGGCCTCGAACATCGCCAGCGGCCGCAATTTTGCCGGTATCCACTGGCGCACGGATTTCACCGAAGGGTTGAAGCTCGGAGAGGAGATCGCCATCGGCATCCTCCAGGAGCAGAAGGCAACCTACAACGAGGACTCGTCGTTTACTCTTACCAAGTTCGACGGCACCACCATCACCATCTGACCCCGACGGCGTCGCATTGACTGCTCCGGTTTGCTCGGATCACGACAAACCGCCGCAGTCACATGGCGCTGCTGGAATTCGCGCCGACGCGAACCACCCGCGGAGTTTGCTTCGTAGCCGTGACACTCGTGCGGCGACACCACAATAGTCAGGAGAAGCCCCCTTTGGGTACGCGTGTTGCTCTCATTGCAGCTCCTATGTCTTACCGTATCACCCCGAGCGTGTTGGCACTTGTCTTCTTCTTCGGCACGCGGCCTGCGGTCGCTGACTGGACCCTGGTGGGCTGGAACAACCTCGGCATGCACTGCATGGATGCCGACTATGCGGTGTTCTCGCTGCTGCCGCCGTACAACACCATCCACGCCCAGCTCATCGATCCGCAGGGTCATCTCGTCCGCGACCCGGCGGGTATGACGGTGACTTACGAGGCGGTGGCCGATCCGGACGGCTCGATCAACGCCACCTCGGTCGGCAAGACAAACTTCTGGCAGCAAGTCCAGGCGCTGTTCAGCGTGACGCTCGCCCCCGATGCCGGGCTCGCGGGCAAGAACATGCCCGGTGCAACCAATCAGCCGCAGCCAATGAGCTTCGACGCCGGTGCAGCGTGGTTCATCGCTGAGGGCATCCCCCTCACGCCGTACGACGACGCGCAGAAAAAGAACACCTACCCGCTGATGCGCTTGGTTGCACGCGACACCAGCGGCCAGGTGTTGGCCACCACCGACATCGTGTTGCCCGTCTCCGATGAGATGAGCTGCGCGGCCTGCCATGCCTCGGGCGCCAGCATTTACGCACAGCCGCGCGCAGGATGGGTGAACGACCCTGATCCCCAACGCGACATGCGACTCAACATTCTCCGCCTGCATGACGATCGCGAGAGCTTCCGCGACACGTACAAGAGCGCCCTCGCCACCGCCGGCTACAACCCGTCGGGGCTCTACACCACGGTCACCGCCGATGGAAAGGCAATTCTCTGCGCGCGCTGCCACCGTTCCGAAGCGCTGGCGGGCAGCGGCATCGCCGGCATCCCACCGCTCACGCAGTCGGTGCACAGCCGCATGGCGTACGTCATCGATCCCGCCACTGGCATGCTGCTCGACGCAAACGACAACCGCTCTGCCTGCTACCGCTGCCATCCGGGAGCCGTCACGCGCTGTCTGCGCGGCGTGATGGGCAACGCGGTGGCAGCCGACGGCACACGGGCCATTCAGTGCCAGAGCTGCCACGGGTCGATGCTCGACGTCGCCTCCCCCGATCGCACCGGCTGGCTGGACGAGCCCGCGTGCCAGAACTGCCACACCGGCACCGCCATCCACAACAACGGACAGATCCGCTACACCTCGGCCTTCGAGTCGCCCGGACAGCGGCGCGTTGCTGCCGACCTGACTTTCGCGACCAACGCCGACACGCCTGCCGCAGGGTTGTCTCTCTACCGCTTCTCGAAAGGCCACGGCGGTCTGCTCTGCGAAGCGTGCCATGGCTCCACGCATGCCGAGTTTCCCAGCTCCAATCGCAACGACAATCTGCAGAGCATTGCGCAGCAGGGACACGTCGGCGTCCTCGTCGAGTGCTCCAGCTGTCACGGCACGCAGCCGCAGACGATCGACGGTGGACCGCACGGCATGCACCCGGTCGGGCAGACCTGGGTCGACCGGCACCCGGATGTGGTCGGCGAGAACGGCGACCCGAGCCAGTGCCAAGCCTGTCATGGCTCGGATTATCGCGGCACCGTGTTGTCACGCGTGCAAGGCGACCGGATGCTACAGACCGAGGAGATCGGGACGAAACATTTCTGGCGTGGCTTCCAGGTCGGTTGTTACACGTGCCATCAAGGTCCGCACAACGGCGACCGCAATGCGAACCGAGCGCCGGTCGTGACCGACACCTCCGCGGCCATCACGACTGGAACAGCCCTGAAGATCTCACTCACAGCGAGTGATGCCGATGGCAATGCCTTGAGCGTGCGCGTCGTGTCGCAACCGGCCCACGGCACCGTCGGCCTCGACGGCACGAACGCCACGTACGTCCCGGACGCCGGGTTCACCGGCGACGACGCCTTCACATTTGCCGCGTGGGACGGTTCGACCGACTCCAACCTCGGCACGGTGTCCATCACTGTCAGCGGCGTTTGCGGCGGTGACTGCAACACTGATGGGGTGGTGACGGTGGACGAGCTGATTCGCGGCGTCGACATCGCCCTGGGCACCCTGCAGATGAACACCTGCGAGCCGTTCGATCGGGATCATGACGGACAGGTCACCATCGACGAGCTTGTGACTGCCGTGCACACGGCGCTGACAGGGTGTCCCGGTTCCGCCGCGTGAGGGACCGCACCCGCGCTGCCGACTCGTCGCGGGCGTGGTGGCACCACTTTCGCTTCCATCCTTGAAAATCCTTGAAGCCACAGCCCCACGGGGCGTCAAAGGCTCAGATGGGAGGCGTCACGTGAAGGGCACGGTTGTGATCGTTGATGAAGATGTCAATGCACGCATCATTGCGGAGACGTTGCTGCTGGTGCGCGGCATTGACGTGCGCGTCGCCACTGACGGAACGGAAGCGTGCGAAATTGTGCGTCGCGACGGAGCTGGGGTCGTCGTCGTCGACATCGGATGCCCGGGCACAAACGGCCTCGATGCCATCCGCCAGCTGTGCGGCCGTTTCGAGGCTCTGCCCATCCCGGCACAGCCACGCATCGTGGCGCTGAGCCATCCCAGTGCTCCTGAGATGGAGCAGTTTGCGTTGCGCTTGGGAGTAGACGCTTTGCTGCGCAAGCCGGTGGCGCCGGCACAGTTCGTTAGCACGGTGGAGCATCTCATGCGGCTGCCGCGGTTGGCGGGCGCAGACGCAGCGAGTGCGTCCTGACCAGGGCGCGTCGACCGGACGAATCAGCTCTTGCCTTCCAGCCGTGCGGCAGCCGCACGCCGCAGGGCCGCCTTCTCCACTTTTCCTGAACCGGTACGCGGTACCTCAGACTCACTGATGGTGAAGACGTGCCGCGGCACTTTGTAGCTTGCCAGGGACGCCTTGCAGAAGTCGCGCAGCGCCGCCTCACTGACCACAGCCTCGGGGTGGCGAACGACGAATGCAGCGACGTTCTCGCCGCGCGTCGGATGCGGCACGCCAACCACGTACGCCGACTTCACCGCCGGGTGACGCTGCAACGCCTCCTCGACTTCGACGGCAGCCACGTTGACCCCGGCAGTCTTGATCACATCCTTGAGGCGCGTCGCAAAGTGCAGGTACCCGGCCGCGTCGAAGTACCCGATGTCGCCCGTCTTGAAAAAGCCCTCCGCATCGAAGGCCTGGCTGCGGGGCACTTTGTAGTAACCCTCCATCAGCGTCGGCCCTTTCACGTGGATCTCACCACTTTCGCCGTCGGCAACCCTTTGCCCGGTCTGCGGGTTGATGATCTTGACGAGCATGCCGTCGAGCGGCTTGCCGAACGTGCCGCTGCGGATGTGTTCCGGATCGTCCCAGCGGGCCGCAGTGACACAGGTTGCGGTTTCCGACATGCCATAGACGCCGATGGTCATGTGATCGGGGCCGAGCAGCCGCGTTGCCAGCGTGTGGTTGGTGCCTTTCTTCAGGTGCAGCCTGTGCGTCGCGAAATCCGGATGATCGAGCAGCGGACCGGCTTGGTGCCACCCTGCCATGATGCTGCAACGTTCGGCTTCCAGGAGCTTCAACGCACTGGCTGGGTCGACGGCCTCCTGCAGCACGACGCGTGCACCACCGGCCAAGGTGGCGAGAGCGCCGAGGACGAAGCCGCCGCTCCAGAACAGCGGCATGTGGCCCCACCACGCATCGTCGGGTGTGATACCGAAGCACGGGCTGATGCGCCGCCCCGATGTCGTCAACGCCGCGTGGCAGTGCAGCACTGCCTTAGCCTGCGCTGTCGTCCCCGAGGTGAAGAACACCGTCGCCCAATCGCTGGGTGCGACCGTTCGCTCGAGCGCATCGAGGAACGCATCATCGACGGTGGCTGGCAGATCCGCCCAGCGCTCAGTTCCCGGCGCTTCACCGTCCACCAGCACCACCTGCCGGAGCGCCGGCGCACGGCACGCGTACAGCTGCCCGCCCCGCGCCCGTGGCTGCCGCAGCTCCGGCACGATGTCGGTGAGCGTGGCCACATAGTCGTGCTTCAGGAAGCCCGGCAGCATGATGAGGCGCTCGACGTCGGCATGCGCCAGCGCGTAGGCGATCTCATCGCGCTTCCACAAGGTCGAGAACGGCACCAGCAGTGCCCCGATGCGCAACGCGCCAAAGGCGATCGGGAGCCACTCGAGTCGGTTGGAACAGAGGAATCCGACGCGCGTGCCCTTCCCTACCCCGGCGCCGACCAACTTCTTCGCGGCCTCGCGACTGGCGGTACGTAGCCCTTTCCACGTCAGCCGCGCCACGACGTGGTCGTGCGGTGCATACGCCACTGCCTCGCGGTCGCCGTATTGCACCGCGAGTGAGTCGAGGAACGAGCCGAGGGTCTCCATGGGGACGAGTGAATCAGTGATCAGTGATCAGTAATCAGTAACAAGAAAGGATTGATGCATAGCAATATGTTGATTACGGAGAACACTGATGACTGATTACTGGTCACTTGTACCGGTTACTATCTTCCTCACCCGCACGCGCCCGACGCGCGCAGCGCAGCGATCTCGGCGTCGGATTTTCCCAGCTCGCGCAGCGCGGCGTCGGTATGCTCGGCGAGGCCGGGGGGGGGAATGCGCAGCGCACCTGGGCTCTCGCTCATGTGGAAGATGACGTTCATTGTGCGGAACGGTCCGAGCTTGGGATGGTGCCAGTCAGCCACCGAGCCGATCGCCTTGAGCTGCTCCAGCTCGAAGAGCTCTTCGAGGCCGTTGACGCGGCACGACGGGACATCGTTGTCGGCGCACAGCTTGATCCAGTGGTCGCAGCTGTTGGTCAGGAAGATCTCCTGCAGCAGGAGGACGATCTCCTCGCGATGCGTGCAGCGGATGGTGTTGGTGGCGAACTTCGGGTCCGCGACCAAGTCCTCGCGCCCGAGCCCCTTGCACAGCCGCTTGAAGAACGCGTTGGTCAGGCAGGCCACGATGAAGTAGCCGTCACTGGCTTGAAACGCCTGATACGGGACGAGATCCGGATGGCCGTTGCCGAACTTTTCGTAGTGGTGCCCGGTGTTGAGGTAGGCGGTCGAAATATCGGCGAGCAGCGAGATGACGGCATCCAGCATGCTCAAATCGATGCGCTGCCCGACACCGGTTTGTGTGCGGTGGTACAGCGCCAGCGCAATGGCGTACGCCGCGTAGATGCCTGACGAAATGTCGGCGACCGGCCCGGCCGCCTTGGCGGGCGGGCCGCTGGGAAACCCGGTGAGCCCCATCATGCCGCCGGTGGCTTGCAGGATCAGATCCATCCCGGGGTTCTGCGCCATCGGCCCGCGGGCGCCGAAGGCGGTGATCGACGCGTAGATGAGACGCGGGTTGACGACCTTGAGTGCGTCGTAGCCGAGGCCGAGGCGGTCCATGACTCCTGGACGGAAGTTCTCGACCACAACGTCGGCCCGCGCCGCCATCTCCTTGATCAACGCCGCCCCGTCGGGATGTTTGATGTCGACGCCGACCGACCGCTTGTTGCGGTTCAGGCCCCAGAAGTTGTAGCTGCCGATCTTCGGATCTGCGCCGCGCGCATAGCGGATGCTGTCGCCGCGGTCCGGCTTCTCGATCTTCCAGACATCGGCGCCCATGTCGCCGAGCAAGGTCGTGCACCACGGCCCGGCGGCCTGGTGACTGAGATCAATCACGCGCACACCCTTGAGCGGGCCTCGATTCTCCATCGTCCCTCCCCTCACCCCTCTCCCAAGGAGGGAGAGGGAAGCGAACCGAACTGTTGTTTGAGCACATTCGTCTGCACCTTGTTCGCCGCGTTGCGCGGCAAGGCCTCCACGAATTCGACGCGGCGCGGTTTCTTGAAGCCGGACAGGCGCGTCCCGGCGAACTGGCTGATAACGCTGGGGTCGATGCGTGCGCCCAGGCGTGGAACCACGACGGCAGTCACCTGTTCGCCCCACTTGGGATGCGGCGTCCCGATGACCGCGACGTCGGCGATGTCGGGATGCATCCGCAGGACGTCCTCGACCTCGACCGGCGAAACGTTCTCGCCGCCGGTGATGATGAGATCCTTCACGCGGCCGGTGATGAAAAAGTAGCCGTCGTCGTCCTGCCGTCCGAGATCGCCGGTGTGCAGCCAGCCGTCACGAATGGCCGCCGCCGTCGCCGCACGGTCGCGATAGTACCCGGCCATGATCGTCGGCCCACCGATCACCAGCTCGCCTTCTTCGCCTGCGGCAGCCAGCGTCCCATCGGCACGGCGCACCGCGACCTGGACGTACGGATTCATGCGGCCGACGGTGCCCGGATGGTCGAACACGCTCGTGCCGCGCGCCATCGCCACGCCGTCGGTGGACTCGCTCTGGCCGTAGGCCTCGATGATCTCCGCACCGTCGAAGATCGCCGCCAGGTCGTGCTTCGCTTGCATCGGGGTCGCGGCGCCGCCGACCGAGACCTTCTCGACGGTGCGCCGCACGCTCTGCGGGATGCTGCGTTGTGCGACGATGTCGAAGACCATGCCGGCGATCAGCGGCAGGTCGGTGATGCCGAAGCGCTCCGTGGCCTCGAGCACGGCACCGACGTCGAACTTCTCCAACAGCACGGCACCGGCGCCCAGCAGGACGCGACAGAGCAGGTGCGAGACGAACACCGGCGTGTGTGTGAGCGGGCTGAGGCAGGCGCCGATGCCGTCGGGGCGGTCGCCGCGCGCCGTCGCACAAGCGAGTGCCGCCCACAGGAGGTTGGCGTGGCTGACCATCACGCCTTTCGGCGCGCCGGTTGTGCCCGAGGTGTACGCCAGAACGGCGAGCGCGTCCGGACGCGGCATCTGCGGTGCGCGCGCGCGTCGCGCCGTGCGGCGCCGCACAACACGCGGCCGCAACGGCAGGGTGGGCTCGCACGCGTATGCCGGAAGCTCGGCAGCCGCGGCCGTGGCACGTGCCAGGTCGACGCGCGCGGTGTCGCACAGCACGGCTGTGGCTCGGGCGTGAGTCACCAAGCGCGTCGCCTCCGGCTGCGTCGAGCGGACGGAAACGGGAACGGCCACCGCGCCGATTGCCCAGACCGCAAACATCATGGCCACCATCGCCGGTTCGTTGGCGGCGATGACCACGACATGATCGCCGGCGCCATGTCCGCGCTTCGCCAGCCACGTTGCCAGCGCATCGCCGGCAGCCGCTAATTCACCGTAGGTGATGTGCTGGCGCGCGACGAACAGGCCGCCCTGCGCGGTGCGACGGGTCGCCTGCAAGCGCAGGAAGGCGGTGGAGGTCGGGAGCAGGAACGAGCCGTTCATCGACGCGGGCGTGCGCCGCTCAGGATTTCAGTTCGTCTGCCGAGGCGATGATCTTGCCGACGATGCCGTACTCCTTAGCCTCGGTGGCGGACATCCAGAAGTTGCGCTCGGTGTCCTTCTCGACCTTCTTGAGCGGCTGGCCGGTCTTTTCCGCGATGATGCGGTTGAGGCGCGCGCGCGCCTTGAGAATCTCCGCCGCCTCGATTTCGATGTCCGTTGCCCGGCCGCCCGCACCGCCGATCGGCTGATGGATCAGGAAGCGCGTGTTCGGTAAGCAATAGCGGTCTTCCTTCTCCGCCGCGAGGAAGATGTGCACGCCGCCGCTCGCCACCCAGCCGGTGCCGATCATGCGGACACGCGGCCGGATGAAGGAGAAGACATCGTGGATGGTGTCCGACGACTCGACGTGTCCGCCCGGCGAGTGCACGTACACCGTGATGTCATCGTCCGACGCGGTCGCCAGCGCCAATGCCTGGGCGATGACCATCTGCGCCAACTCGGCATTGATCTCGCTGCAAATCAGAATGGTGCGCGCCTCGAAGAGCTTCTGCGTCAGGAAGCCCATCGGCACGCTGGGTGATGCCTCGTCGTCGTCTCTCTTCATCTGTGTCCTCCGCAGTGATGGCCTGCGACGATCCATAGCGGCTGGCGGCGCCGTGTGCGAGGGGTACGCCGCGCCGGCAAGAACGCTGAGTTGCACGCTGCGTTGCGCCTCATTCTTCCAACCGGTCGGCGTAACCGGCGCGCTCGAAACGGGCCCGCAAGTCGGCGAGGTCATCGAGGCGGAACAGTCGAAATTCGGTTGCACCGCGCGGGCGCCAGTAGACGGGGTCGCGGATGCGATCGACGAGGAACTTCTCGCGCCGTAAAACGCGCTTCAGCACCTTGTTGGTGTGCGTCACCGCGACGTCATGCGTGATACGCACGAACATTGGCTGCCAGCGCGGCGGCAGGTTGGCGGCGCCGTCGACGAAGCCGCTGAAAGCTGCAGGATCGAAGCTCGCGCCGCTCTGCAAGGCGAGCGTCGCCATCACCTGATCGCCGGCTTCCGGATCGGGCACGCCGTAGACGCTGGCCAGCATCACCTCGGGGTAGCGTCCCAGGCTCTCCTCGATCGGTCGCGCCAGAAAGTTCTCGCCGCCGACGCGCAGCCATTCGGCGTCACGTCCGGCGAAGTAGATGAAGCCGTCGGCGTCGCGGTAGCCGAGGTCGCCCGTGTAGAACCAACCGTTGCGCGTACGGGCGCGCGTCGACTCTTCGTCCTTGTAGTAGCCTTCGAAGAGGAACGCACCGCTGGTGTTGACGATCTCACCGACGGCCTCGTCCGCATTCAGCACGCGCCCGCTCTCATCGAACCGCGCCGGCGGGCATTCGTTGTTGCGCTCGTCGAGGATCTTGACGCCCACGGCGCGCCCGAGGGCACGCGCCGGATCGGTGCGGTCGCGCGTGAACCCCACCCCCACTTCGCTGGCGCCGTAGCCGTCGATCACCTCGCACCCGAAACGCCTGGCAAAGGCTTCGACGTATTGACGCGGCGCCTCGTTGCCGTACGCCAACCGCAGGGGGTTGTCGGAATCGTCAGGGCGTTCCGGCGTGTCCATGATGTAAGCGAATGGTGAACCGACGTAGTTGAACAGGGTCGTGCCATAGCGGCGAAGGTCGCTCAGAAAATTGGTTTTGCTGAAGCGTCGCGCCAGCGCCACGCCGCCGCCGGCGATGAGCGCCGGCACCAGCGCCAGGACCTGCGCGTTGGCGTGAAACAGCGGCATCGCGCAGTAGACGATGTCGTCAGCGGTAAAGCCGCACATGTGCACCGACGCACCCCAGCCCAGCAACATCAGACGCCCGTGACTGTTGAGGACACCCTT
>Ga0335070_10010555_pt1 | contig 10796 bp, 7 predicted proteins | sample Lox_Sample_13_FD_206722 | JGI IMG/M metagenome (GOLD analysis project Ga0335070, IMG submission 206722) | Soil microbial communities from Loxahatchee National Wildlife Refuge, Florida, United States - Lox_Sample_1.3 | ecosystem: Environmental > Terrestrial > Soil > Wetlands | place: USA: Florida...
CGCGGTCTCCTCCGCGCCCTCCGCCTCCGCGGACGCGGTAAATCCGGCCTCCGCGGGTTCCAGAGCGTCAGATCCACCTTCTGTGGCGGCAAATCCGCCTTCGGCAGCGGCAAATCCGCCTTCGGCAGCGGGCTCTTCCTCCACGATCTCCACGTTTTCCTCGATGATCTTGTGGATGGTCTGGATGTCCTCCGCCGTGATTCCCTCCAGGGCGGCAAGCTGCTCGGGTGTCAGCGCGACGAGGCTCTCGATGTCGGTGATCTTGTCGCGCTCCAGGATCTCCACGAGCCGCGGGGGAATGCCCGGGAGCTCGGAGATCTTCTGGATCTCCTCCTCCGGCTCTCCGAACAGCGCGGACACGGCGCGCTTGGCCTCCGCGGAGATGTCCATCTCCGCGAACTGGCTCTCCGTCTTCACGTCTATGTTCCAGTCCGTAAGGCGGTTCGCAAGTCGAACGTTGAGACCCTGCTTCCCGATGGCCAGGGAGAACTGCGCGTCCGGAACGATGGCAAGGGACAGCTTCTTCGCCTCGTCGAGGATGATCACCTGGTTCACCTCGGCCGGCGACAGGGCGTTCTTGATGAAGCTGCGCGCGTCCAGGGAGTAGCGCAGGATGTCGATCTTCTCCCCTTCCAGCTCCCGGACAACCGCCTGGATCCGCACCCCCTTGAGGCCGACGCACGCGCCGACGGGGTCCACGTCCTCACGGGTGGAGCGCACCGCGATCTTTGTGCGGTAGCCGGGCTCACGCACGATCTTGGAGATCTCAATGGTCTTGTCGTAGATCTCGGGCACTTCCAGCTCGAAGATCTTCTTCACGAACTCCGCGTGGTTCCGCGAGAGGACGATCTGCAGCCCCGTCGGCGTCTTCACGACCTCGTAGATGAGCGCCTTGATGCGGTCATTCGGGTGGTAGACCTCGCGCGGCGACTGGTACTTCTTGGGCAGGATGCCCTCCGTCTTGCCGAGGTCCACGTAGATGTTCCCGTTGCGCTCCCGCTGGTAGTACCCGATGATCATCTCCCCGACCTTGTCCTTGAACTCGGAGTACAGCGTGTCCTTCTGGATCTCGCGGAGGCTCTGGCGCGCTTTCTGCTTGGCGCTCTGCACGGAGACGCGGTCGAACTCCTTGGGATTGATCTCGATGAGCAGCTCGTCGCCCACCTCGCATTCTTCGTTCAGCTCGAGAGCTTCCGACAAGGGCATCTCGTAGACCGGGTCGTCCAGGTCGTCATCAAGGACGATCTTCTTCTTGGCGAAAAGGGTGACCTCCTGCCCGTCGTCGCTGAAGCGCACGACGGCATTGTCGACGACCCCGTATTTCTTCTTGTATGCCGCCAGGAGGAAGTTCTCGATGGTGCTCATGACGAGATCCTCGGGAATCCCCCGCTCCTGGACGAGCTGCTTGATTGCCTGTGACAGTTCAGACGTCATTTTTTGCTTCCTCAACCTCCACAGAATGATCCAGTCGCGCTTTCCGGATTCCGGAAACCGCGAACCCGCGCCTCTCCGTTCCCCGGCGCAGCCAGAGTGTGCCCTCCTCCACGCCGTCGATGATTCCGCCGTACCATTCGGTCTCGGTCCCCGCCAGGATGCGCAGCCCCCGGCCGCGGAAGATCGTGTACTCCTCCGGGCGCCGGATGGCCCGCTCAATCCCCGGTGAGCTCACTTCCAGGCTCGGATCGACGAGGCCTTCGATGGTTTCCAGTCGTGGAAAGAGCATGCCCGAGATCTCGGCGCACTCGTCGACGCCGACGCCTTCTTTTCGGTAGACGACCACGCCGACCCGAGTGGCACCCGAAAGCCGGGCGATGGAGAGATCGACGAGGGAAAAGCCCATCCCGGACAGCAGTGGCTCTACTGCCTCCCGAACGGCCCTTTCCAGCGTCTCCGCGTACACCGCCTCAGCCTCTCCCGGCCCGCGGACTGGCATGCCGTCGGGCCACAAAAAAAAGAGTCTGCGGACGACTCTTTCTTCACCCTAAAGTACAGGAACCGGCGTCAATTGTCAACACCACTGCGCGCCCGAAGGGCGCGCAAAGGGGCCCCAGGGCGGCAGCTGGCTGCGGAGCAGACAGCGGGAGCCCTAGGGGCTACACTGCCGTCGATGGACCCCGAAGCATTCCCAGCCGCATACGCGAACAAGACTGTCTCCCTGAAGTACTTCGGCCGCGAGATGCTCTTTCAGCTTTCCCACGGCCTTTTCAGCAGTTTCGAAATCGATGCAGGTACCCGGCTTCTTCTCAAGGCGATCGCTCAGCGGGTCGACGTCGCCGGACTCGATTCAGTCCTGGACGTCGGCTGCGGCGTCGGGGTCATCGGGCTCTGCCTCGCCGGGGCTGCCCCTCGCGCCCGTGTCTACCTTCAAGACCGGGACGCACTGGCCGCGGCATTTGCGAGGGAAAACGGGACTGCCAACGGGCTTGCGAACGCGGAGGTCGACTGCGGCCTCGCCTTCTGGCATCTGGGAGACCGGAGATTCGACCTGGTCGTCTCGAACCTCCCCGCAAAGGCAGGAAAGCCGGTCCTGGAGCACTTCTTTCGAACCACCCCCCTGTTTCTGTCTCCCCGGGGGACGGGCTGCGTTGTCATCGTGGCAACCCTGCATCAAACCGCCCGGGATGCCATCCAGGCTGCGGGCCTCCGGATCGCCGGCGAGGAAAGCACGTCGCAGCACGCTGTGCTGCATTTTCAATCCGGGGACAGCGGGGGTGCCGACTCCGGCGCGCCGGAGGACCTGGCGCCCTACCTCCGGGCCCGTGCGTCATTCACCGGTGGCGGAATCGACTATTCCCTGGACACCGCGTACAACCTGCCTGATTTCGACACCCTCGGGCACGTTGCCGCTCTTGCGCAAGATGTCCTTGCAGGGGCGAACACAGAGGGACGCGTCCTGTTCTGGAACCCCGGTCAGGGGCATCTGCCCGTCTCCCTTCTGGCCTCGCGCGGGCGCTGGATTTCCTCCCTGGGTCTTGCCGCACGGGACTGCCTGGAGCTGGAGGTCTCGAAGCGGAATCTCGCGGCCGCGGGACGGGCCGCCGTAGTCTCGCGCCCCATCGCGTCGGAGGCCGGGCTGGCAGAGGGGTTCGAAAGAGGAAGCCTCGATTGGATCATCGCGACGCCGCACCCGGTGCCCAAGTCCCCATGGGCGGAAGATCTGGTCACATCCGCACAACGGCTCCTGCGAAGCTCCGGCCGACTTCTGGTCGCCGCGTCAAGCACGGACGTCTTTCGGGTGATTGAGAAGGCCCGAGCGTTTCGCGTCCAGGAAAGCCGCAAACGTCTGGGCTGCCGGGCTGTGATCCTGGAAGCACCGTAGGATGCACGCCCCGGCGCTGACGCCGGCCCCGCTATTCCTCCATTGCTATGGTGACCACGCGTACTTTGCGGCACCCCGCGCTCAGCAGCGCGCGTGCGCAGGCGTCTGCTGTTGCACCGGTCGTGAACACGTCATCCAGCAGGACGACCTCCGCCGGGATTGTATCTCCCGGTGTTCCCACGACGCGGATTCGCCCGGCGAGGTTCCGTCTTCGCTCATCGAAATCGAGCGACTTCTGGGGCTTTCCCCCGGTGCGCGCGAGCAGCCGCAGGACGGGAGTACCGTGACGGGCCTGCAGGTTGCGGGCCGTCACGTCCACCGCATCATGACGACGGCGTCCGGGAACCGGTACCAGGGGCACGTCAGCGAAGGAACCGGCCATGCTCTCCCACAGCAGGTCCGCGAAGAGCCTCGAGAGACGCGTCCTTCCCGCGAACTTCAGCGCGGCGACGAGCGTCTTCACCGGCCCCGTGTACGAGAAGAGCGAGCTGTGCGCGGCAAAGACGAAGTCCGCGGTGCGGCACCGCGTGCAGGTCTCGTGCTCCGAGACGAGGGGGATGCCGCATTTTACGCAGCGCGTTCCTGAGAGCGGCACGAGGAGGAGGAGGCAGCCCGGGCACACACCATCCCGCCCGGTGTGGTCCAGCCACGAGCCGCAGAGAAGGCACCTCCCTGGAAACAGCGCTTCCAGCATCGCGCGGCCCGCCGTGACCAAGGCGGACTCCGTGGTCACGGGGCCCCATCCCGGCCGAGTTGCCTCTTCCAGGCGGCAATCCTGTTCATCGCCTCGAGTGGAGTCATTGAATCAAGGGCAAGGCCGAGGAGGTCCCTGATGATCAGCTCCTCCGCGGTGAAGAGCTGCTGCTGGCGGGGCGCGGCCTGCGCGCGGGGTTCGGGGGCCCTGTCTCCATACGGCTCTGCGGCACGACCCCCGGTTTCCGCTTCGGCAAGCAGCCTCTCCGCCTCCGCCAGCACCTCGGCGGGAAGGCCCGCCAGGCGGGCAACGTGGATCCCGTATGACTTGCTGGAGGGGCCTTCCCGGACCCGCTTGAGGAACACGATCTCCCCTCCGCGGTCCCGGACATCCATGGAGAGGTTGACGATCCGGGCATGCGCCATGTCCGTGAGCTCGTGGAAGTGCGTGGCAAAAAGCGTCCGCGCGCCGATGCGCTCCAGGATGAACGCGCACACCGCGCGCGCAATGGCGAGGCCGTCACGCGTTCCGGTCCCTCGTCCGATCTCGTCCATGATGAGGAGGCTTTTCGGTGTTGCGGCCCGGAGAATGTGGGCAGTCTCGTTCATCTCCACGAGGAACGTCGACTCTCCGCGAGCGAGATTGTCCGAGGCGCCGACCCGGCAGAAGATGCTGTCCACGATGCCCAGCCGGGCGTCAGACGCCGGGACGAACGATCCGACCTGGGCCATGAGCGCGATCAGGGCAACTTGGCGGAGAAACGTGGACTTGCCCGCCATGTTGGGCCCGGTCAGGATGACGAAGGACTTTCCCCCGGGGGCAAGGTCGATGCTGTTGGGAACAAAGCCGCCTCCGGGAAGATGCGCCTCCACCACGGGGTGACGTCCGTCCCGAATGGCGAGCGCTGCGTCTTCCGTCAGTGCCGGGCGCGTGTAGCCGTGCACCGTCGCGGCAAACGCGAGTGACTGGAAGACGTCCAGCTCCGACACGGACTCGCACAGCGCGAGGATCCAGCGCACGGCATCCTTGACCTTCGAACGGACCTCGAGAAAGAGGTTCTTCTCGATTTCGACGATCTTTTCCGAAGCGTCGTTGATCTCAGACTCGAGGTCCGCGAGCCGGTCGGTGGTGTAGCGCTCACCGCCCACGAGCGACTGGCGTCGGATGAAATGGGCTGGTACGTGGGAAAGGTTCGACTTCGTGACCTCGAAGGTGTACCCGATGAGCCTGTTGTACCGGAGCTTCAGTGACGCAATTCCCGTCTTTTTCCGCTCCTCCTCCAGGTACTTTTCCAGGATGTCGCGGGCATTGTCAGCCAGGTCGTGCAGGCGGTCCAGCTCGGGATCGAAGCCGCGCTTGATGAGGTTCCCCTCGGTGAGAACGACCGCCGGCTCATCGCAGACCGCCCGGGACAGGAGCGCCGTCATGGACCTGATCGCCTCCTGGCGCTCCAGGAGCGGCGCCGCGAGATCCGCCAGGGAGGACGCGGCCAGCAGTTCCCCGAGGGAGAGGACAGCCTCCAGCGTGGACGCCACTGCCAGCAGGTCCTTGGCGTGGGCCTTGTCCATGGCCACCCGCGCGGCCAGGCGCTCGAGGTCGAGCACGCCGCCCATGACGCCGCGAAGACGGGAGAGCAGCACCTGGTCCCGATACAGCGATTCCACGGCGTTCAGTCGTCTTTCGATCGCGGCCTTTTCCTTGAGCGGAGTCAGTATCCATCGCCTGAGTTTCCGGGCACCCGGAGAGGTCTTCGTCTGGTCCAGCACCTCAAGGAGGCTGAACTTCCTGCTCCCGTCCTGGAGATTGGCCGTCAGCTCGAGGTTGCGCTGGGAAGCTTCGTCCAGCTCCACGTAGCTGCGCTGGGCATAGACGGAGAGCGACCGGATGTGGTCGAGGGACCGCTTCGCGGTCTCACCGAGATACTCAAGAAGCACGCCGGCGCTCACGATTTCGGCCGACGAATCCGTCAGCCCGTAGCCCTTGAGGTTCGCCACCCCGAGGGTGCGCTGAAGCCGGGCCCGGCAGGACTCCACGTCGAAGCTCCAGTCCGGGTAGCGGTTGACCAGGAGCCCTTCCCGTTCGCCCAGGAGATCGCGGACCACGGCATCATCGACGAGCAGCGATTCCTGGGTGATCACCTCCCGCGGATCGAGGCGGTGCAGCTCTCTCTTGACCAGTTCCGCGCGTCGGTCGAAGGGAAAAGCGGTAGCGGCGAACTCCCCTGTCGACAGGTCCGCGTACGCGAGAGATACCGTGTCCCCCACGCGGCCGAGCGCGAGGAGGTAGTTGTTGACGTTCCGCGCAAGGTACCCGTCATCCAGGACCGTGCCCGGCGTGATCACTTCCTCCACGTCGCGGCTCATGAGCGCTTTTCCCGGCTGCGGGGTCTGCTCGCAGATGGCCACCTTCTTCCCGGCTGCCAGGAGGCGCGAAATGTAGGACGAGGCCGAGTGGTAGGGAACGCCGCACATGGGGACCCCGGCCCGCTGCGTCAGGGTAAGGTCGAGCAGGGAGGAGACCTCCCGCGCGTCCTTGTCGAACATCTCGTAGAAGTCGCCGAGGCGGAAGAAGAGGATGGAGTCCGCGAAGCGCTCCTTGATGCTGCGGTACTGCACCATCAGCGGGGTCTGCTCGGCCATGGAAGGCAAAGTATAGACGGAGAACCCGAGGAACGGAAGATCAGCCGCCGGACGTCTCGCGCAGGTAGTCCTGGAGGATGAGGGCGGCTGCTACCTTGTCGGTCTTTCCTTTCATGGCGCGGGAGATCTTCCCGGATTCCCGCAGCGCCGCCTCCGCGTCCCTGCTCGTCCACCTCTCGTCATGGAGAGCGACCTCCAAGCCGCGGGCCTGCAGCTTCTCCTGGATCCGTCGCGCCCGCGCACAGCCTTCACCCTCCGTCCCGTCCGCCTGGAACGGCATTCCGATGACCACGAGGTCCGCCCCGCGCTCCTGGCAGAGCTGGACGATACGTTCGACCACGGAGGCTTCAGAAACGAGAGGTATTGTGTCGAGCGGCGAGCCGAACATCCGCAGGGGGTCCGTCAGGGCGAGCCCGACCTTCCGAGCGCCGAGGTCCACCCCGAGGATCCTTCCCACCTACTGCCCTCCGGAGTAGGTCTTGCCTGCCCTGGTGAACAGCTCCTTGATCACCTTGTCGGTGATGTCGATCTCCATGATGCGGTACAGGATTCCCGATCCGAAGTCCCCGTCACTGCGCAGGACGAGCGCGTACCCGTCTCCTTCCGCGATGTAGTTGACGACGTCCATGATTTCCTTGAGAACCGGGCCGCTCAGCAGCCGGTCCGCCTGCTGCTGGAGGATGGCGAGCTTCACGCGCCGGTAGTTTTCCAGGTAGGCTTTGCGGTCCGCGATCTTCTTCTCCAGGGACAGGGAGAGGTCCTTGTTTCCGGCCTTGTCCGCGTCCAGCTTCTGGTTCTCCATGTCCGTGATGTCGCGCGTGGTTGCCGCCACTTCCTTTGTATAGTCGTTCTTCGCGGCATCATAGTCACGGTAGGCCTTTGACTCCTTGTATGCCGTGCTCAGGACCCGCGTAAAGTCGCAGATGCCGACCTTGGTGACCTGCTGCGCGGCAGCGGGAAGCGCTCCGCAGATCAGCGCAATGATGACGGGAACGAGCTTCCTCATGGAGAGACCTCCTCTCGGCCGGCGGCGAGCCATCGCCTTCACCACCCCTAGAACTGGGTTCCTCCCGCGCCGAGCGAAATGACGAACTGGAGACTGAGACTGCCGATGCTCAGATCACCCTGCTTCCAGACCACGTTTCCGGACTGGTCGATCTTGAAACCCTTGGCAAAATAGAGACGGATGGGGAACTGGGGGATGACGAAACGGAGCCCGAAGCCAAGGGAGAAGTAGTAGTTGTCGAGGGTGCCCTGGGTGATGAACGATGAGTCCGGCCACAAGGCTGCCGCGTCGAAGAATCCCACGGCCCAGACGTAGTCACGGGCGATGGGCATGCGAAGCTCGACCTTGTTGTCCCAGAGGGCGTTCCCGTAGAGAACGCGCCACCCGCGGCCGACGGTCATCCCGTCGATGTAGAGCTGGTCCGTGTCATCCGTGAGCGTCTGCCATACCCATGAGTTCGACACCTTGCTGTAGGAGAACTGCGCCAGGATCAGGGACATGGTTGAATGCGCCGCCAGGACCCACTGGAAGCTCCATCCCTCGGTTACCGGAAGGTTGAAGAGCGTGAGGAATCCCTCGATCGTGGAATCGGTTCGGATGAAGTCACGGTCGCCGAGGATGAATCCTCCGGTGTACGTGACGGACTGGCTGATATAGTAGCCCTTCGTGGGATTCCAGAAGATGTCACGGCCGTCCAGGTAGACGCTTGCCGATATCGAGTCGATAAGGCTCCATCTGTGGTTGTTGTCCCGCACGGTGACTTCGAAGGGTCGGTAGAGGCCCTCGTCATAGGAGATGTAGCGCAAGGTCGGCGCATATCCGCCGGTCACGCCAAGGACTCCTGCCGGGGTGGAGAACCGGTATCCGGTGTTGAGGCCCAGGATGAGGTCGTAGGAATCGTACTTCATGAGGTACTGCGGCGGGACTGTGAGGCCCTGCTCCAGCGCGTTGAGGTAGTCCGAGCGGGACACAAAAGGGTCGGGAGCCGCGTTCTGCGACTGGCTGTCCGAGAAAATCGGCGGCAGGAGGTCCATGAGGACGTTCTGCTCACTGGAATGGACGAAGGACAGCGAAACTCCGACTGACCAGCGCTGCTGGAGAAGCCAGGGCTCCTGAAAGTTCAGGGAGACAAGCTGCCGCAGTGGGGAGGCCTCGAGGTCCACGCCCACGGTCTGCCCGCGCCCCAGGAAATCCCGTTCGTTCCACTTGATGACCCCGGAGATGGGGAAACTGCTGAGCTGCTGGGAGCCGGAAAACGTGATGCCGAAGTTGATGTCAGCCGTGCTCGCCTCTTCCACGTTGAACACGACATTCATGAGGCCGAATGCCGAACCCTGGGGGGTATCGGGCTGGACTGACTTGAAGTACTGGAGGTTCACGAGGTTCCGGTAGCCCTCAATGATCTTCTCCTTGTTGAAGACCTCCCCTTCCTCGAAGGGCAACTCCCGCCGCAGCACGTATTCCTTGGTCTTGGAGTTTCCCTTGAAGATGATGTTCTCGATGTGAGCCTTGTCCGCCTCGCCGATCGTCAAGGTGTATAAGATCGTCTTGGCGGCGGGGTCGCGGTCCTCTTTTTTCTCGAACGTATTGAAGATGTACCCGTTCTCGTAGTAGAGGTCCTGGACCTTCCCGATATCGGCCTGGAGCTTCTGGAGGCTCAGGGTCTTGCCCGGCTTCTGCGTCACCAGGCTTTGCAGCCGGGAGTCCGGGAAGATGTGGTTGCCGGAAAACTTCATCCCTCCGTAGTTCCATTGGTCACCCTCGGTGACGTAGACGGTCAGGAGGAGCGTGTTCTTTCCCTGCGTCTTCTGGATCTCACGCGTGACCTGGTCGATCTTGGCGTCGACATACCCGCGGTCGGTGTAGTAGGCCACGATGGCGGTCTTGTCCTCCTCCAGCTTCGATTCCTGGAATACCCCCGAATCGAAGAGCTGAGGCGGCTTCGATTTCATGAGGCCCCGCAGCGTGCTCTCCGACGCGAAACGGTTGCCGGAAAAGCGCACTTCCTTGATCGTCGTAGCGAGACCCTCGTTGATGGTGAATACCGCTCGGACGGTGTTCTCCTTGTCCCCGGGGGTGAATGTCGCCCTGATATCTGCGTCCGCGTAGCCCTTGTCGAGGTACAGGGCTCGCACCGCCTCGATATCCGCCTGCAGCTTCGTCTGGTTGGAGAGATCCCCCTTCTTCAACAGGATCTTGTCCTGGATGTCCCGGGTCCCGATCCCGCTGTTGCCCACGATATCAACGGCGGTGATAACCGGCCGCTCCTTGACGCTGAACTCGATGACAACGGAGGTCTTCGTCTCATCGAATGGGAGCGCATTCGGGACGATCGTCTCGAAATAGTCGAGAGCGTACAGTTTCCCTTCGATTTCCCACAGCAGAGGGTCCACGCTGAACTTCTGGCCGACATAAGGGGACACGATGGGCTTCAGGTCATCAGCCTTCACGGTGACGAGCCCGGTGAAGGTGAAGTCCTTGATCGGCTTGCCGACATACCATTCCGGCTCGGGCGCCTGGGCGCCCGCGGCTGACGCCAGGGAGGCGATGAGGACAGCGGTCACGAACAGCGTTTTCGTGGCACGAATCTTCATTCAGGCTCCTTCGGTGACCGTCTCTCCCTAGTAGGAGAATCTCCAGCTGAACGAAAGAGACTGGTCGGTCAGGAACATCGTTTCAGGATGCTGCGGCTGGAAGCTCCAGTCGAGCAGGAAGAACGGGGTCGCCCACTCCATGCTCAGCTCGAGCTGCGGCACGAGCCCGATCCCCGCGCTCGGGAGCGTCGGGTTCGGGCTCGGCGGCAGGCCAACGGGCGGCCCGCTGTACCCGGCGACGCTTGGCGTCTGCAGCCGGAAGAGCATTTCCAGGAAAAGATCGTTCCCGAGGTACTTTCCAAGAGAGACGCTGGTGTTGTCAAGAGGATTGAGCGTCGTGCCGAACACCCTCTGCACGAGGAGATTCTGGATGATCTGCGTGCGGACGGAGACCATGTCGAGACGGAGCACGTCCCGAAGCCTCTGCTCCAGGGGACGCAGGATCCAGGTCTGGCTGATGACGTCGGAAGACATCAGAGCCGCGGAGATACCCAGTCCCTGGGTCTCGGCCCGGGCCACGAAGGGGGCGCCGATCATCGCCATG
>Ga0335070_10010557_pt1 | contig 10795 bp, 7 predicted proteins | sample Lox_Sample_13_FD_206722 | JGI IMG/M metagenome (GOLD analysis project Ga0335070, IMG submission 206722) | Soil microbial communities from Loxahatchee National Wildlife Refuge, Florida, United States - Lox_Sample_1.3 | ecosystem: Environmental > Terrestrial > Soil > Wetlands | place: USA: Florida...
AGCAAGTCGTTACCCACGCACGGCAGGCCGGGCATCCGCTGCAGTGTGTGATGGAGGAAGCATGATTGCCCAGGAACTGGAAGTCAGCCTGCACATGGCGTTCATGGAAGCACGTCAGGCGCGGCACGAGTTCATCACGGTCGAGCATCTGCTCCTGGCGCTGTTGGACAATCCAACGGCGGCGGAAGTGTTGCGCGCGTGTGCCGCCAATATCGAAGACCTGCGCCAGAACCTGCGCAACTTCATTCACGACAACACCCCGACGGTTCCCGGCACGGATGACGTCGATACGCAGCCAACGCTCGGGTTCCAGCGAGTGATCCAGCGCGCGATCATGCACGTACAGTCGACCTCGAACGGCAAGAAGGAGGTGACGGGCGCGAACGTGCTGGTCGCCATCTTCGGCGAGAAGGATTCGCACGCGGTGTACTACCTGCAGCAGCAGGGCGTCACGCGTCTGGATGTCGTGAACTTCATTTCGCACGGCATTGCGAAGACGGGCAATGGCGAAGCCGCCAAGGCCAGCGACGCGAACGCCGAAGCCGAGGACGCCGCCGGCCAGAAAGAAACGCCGCTCGCCCAGTTCACGCAGAACCTGAACCAGATGGCGAAGGACGGCCGGATCGATCCGCTCATTGGCCGCGAACTGGAAGTCGAGCGCGTGGTGCAGGTGTTGTGCCGCCGTCGCAAGAACAATCCGCTGCTCGTGGGCGAGGCCGGCGTAGGCAAGACCGCGATCGCGGAAGGCCTCGCATGGCGCATCACGCGCGGCGAGGTGCCGGATATCCTCGCGGATGCCCAGGTGTACTCGCTCGACATGGGCGCGCTGCTCGCGGGCACGAAATATCGCGGCGACTTCGAGCAACGTCTGAAGACGGTGCTCAAGGAGCTCAAGGAGCGTCCGCACGCCATTCTGTTCATCGACGAGATTCACACGCTGATCGGCGCAGGCGCGGCATCGGGCGGTACGCTCGACGCGTCGAACCTGCTCAAGCCCGCGCTTTCGTCGGGCACGCTCAAGTGCATTGGCGCGACGACGTTCACGGAATACCGCGGCATCTTCGAAAAGGACGCGGCGCTGTCGCGGCGGTTCCAGAAGGTCGACGTGGTCGAGCCGACCGTCGAGCAGACGGTTGCGATCCTGCGCGGTTTGAAGTCGCGCTTCGAAGAGCATCACGGCGTGAAGTATTCGTCGGGCGCGCTGAATGCGGCGGCTGAGCTGTCGGCACGCTTCATCACGGATCGTCATTTGCCCGACAAGGCGATCGACGTGATCGACGAAGCCGGCGCGGCGCAGCGCATCCTGCCGAAGTCGAAGCAGAAGAAGACCATCGGCAAGAGCGAGATCGAAGAGATCATCTCGAAGATCGCACGCGTGCCGGCGCAAAGCGTTTCGCAGGACGATCGCAGCAAGCTGCAGACGCTCGACCGTGACCTCAAGGCCGTGGTGTTCGGCCAGGACCCGGCCATCGACGCGCTCTCGGCCTCGATCAAGATGGCGCGCGCGGGCCTCGGCAAGACGGACAAGCCGATCGGCTCGTTCCTGTTCTCCGGCCCGACCGGCGTCGGCAAGACCGAAGTGGCGCGCCAGCTTGCGTTCACGCTCGGCATCGAGCTGATCCGCTTCGACATGTCGGAGTATATGGAGCGCCATGCGGTGAGCCGCCTGATCGGCGCGCCGCCGGGCTATGTCGGGTTCGACCAGGGCGGTCTGCTCACCGAAGCCGTCACGAAGAAGCCGCATTGCGTGCTGCTGCTCGACGAAATCGAGAAGGCGCATCCGGACATCTTCAACGTGCTGCTGCAGGTGATGGACCACGGCACGCTGACCGACAACAACGGCCGCAAGGCGGACTTCCGCAACGTCATCATCATCATGACGACGAACGCGGGTGCCGAGGCCATGAACAAGTCGACGATCGGCTTTACGACCCGGCGCGAGCAGGGCGACGAAATGGCCGATATCAAGCGCCTGTTCACGCCCGAGTTCCGCAACCGGCTCGATGCGACGATCAGCTTCCGCTCGCTCGATGAGGAAATCATCATGCGTGTGGTCGACAAGTTCCTCATGCAACTGGAAGATCAATTGCACGAGAAGAAGGTCGATGCGGTCTTCACCGACGCCCTGCGCAAGCATCTCGCGAAGCACGGCTTCGACCCGCTCATGGGCGCGCGGCCAATGCAACGCCTGATCCAGGACACGATCCGCCGCGCGCTCGCCGACGAACTGCTGTTCGGCAAGCTCTTGAACGGCGGCCGCGTGACCGTGGACGTCGACGCGGAGGACAAGGTCCAGCTCACGTTCGACGAGCAGCCTGCGCCGCGCAACCCGGAAGCGGTGGAAGTGGAATAAGCGGCGGCGCGATACCGCGCATCCTGTCGCTGCAAGGCGGCGCAGTCCGAAAGGATTGCGCCGTTTTTGTTTGGCGTTCGATGCGAGGGCTTCGAATCGACAGGCGAGCTCCAGACAGATGTTGCGCCGTGCCCTGCCCACACGCCAGCGTTTCTCGAGGCGCCCGTAGTGCGCTATGGGCTGTCGTATCGCCGGCGCCTCGGCGCGGCACAACCAACTGAAGCCTCCGTCCAAAAGCAGAAAAGCACGCCTTGGCGTGCTTTTCCTGTTTCCGGCGGGAGCGCGCTGCGCAGGTCAATGCTTGCCCGTGCTGCCGAAGCCGCCCGCGCCGCGCTCGCTCGCCTCGAAGTCGTCGACTATGTTGAACTGCGCCTGTACGACCGGGACGATCACGAGCTGCGCGAGGCGCTCCAGCGGATTGAGCACGAATGTCGTATGGCCGCGGTTCCAGGTCGAGATCATCAGCTCGCCCTGGTAGTCGGAGTCGATCAGGCCGACGAGGTTGCCGAGCACGATGCCGTGCTTGTGGCCAAGTCCCGAGCGCGGCAGGATTAGCGCCGCGTAACCGGGATCGGCCACGTGGATAGCGAGGCCCGTCGGCACGAGTTTCGTTTCTCCCGGTTCGAGCGTAAGCGGTGCGTCGAGGCACGCGCGCAGGTCGAGGCCGGCGCTGCCCGGCGTTGCGTAGTGGGGCAGCTGGTCGCGCATGCGCTCGTTCAGGATCTTGATGTCGATTTTCATGAAGATTGCGTTGTGGGGCGGATTATCGGGTGAACTGGTGGGCGCATTGGTGGATCACGCGCGAGGCAGTTGAAACGCCTCAGCGAGAAGCTCATAGGAGCGCAGGCGCGCCTTGTAGCTGCCTGCGACGGTCAGCACGATGAGCTCGTCGGCGCGAAAGCGGTCCTTCAGCGCGAGAAGGCGCTCCGTGACACTCTCAGGAGTGCCGATGATACTGCGCGGCTTCTCGCGATCGATCACGATCTGTTCGCGCTCGCCATACTCCTGCGCGAGCCCCTGTTCGAGGCTTGGGATCGGCGCGTTCAGGCCGTAGGCCATCTGCACACGGCGCAGGTCGACGGCTTTTTCGAGGTCCGCGGCTGCGGCTTCGGTGTCGGCACAAATCGCGAACACGGCGCACGCGAGATACGGCTTCGCTTCATGGGCCGCCTTGAAGCGGTCACGATACGCGGTGGCAACGAGATGCCCGAAATGCGCATTGATGAAATGCGCAAACGAGAAGCGCAGCCCGAGCTGCGCAGCGAGCATGCCGCCGAAGTCGCTCGAGCCGAGCACCCAGAGCTGCGGGCGTGTGTCGATCTGTGGCTGCAGCACGACGTCGTGCGCAAGGTGGTCGGCGGGGAGCGTGCCGTCCATCAGTCCGACGAGATCCTGCACCTGCTGCGTGAACTGGTCGCCGCGGTTGTACATGCCCGCGGCCACGGCTTGCGCAGTGCGCATGTCGCCACCGGGCGCGCGTCCGACGCCAAGGTCGACGCGCCCCGGAAAAAGCGCTTCGAGCATCATGAACTGTTCGGCGACCTTGAACGGGCTGTAGTAGGGCAGCATGATGCCGCCCGAGCCGATGCGGATGCGTTTCGTCACGCTGCCGAGCCGCGCGAGCATGACTTCGGGGCAGGGGTTGCAGACGCCCAGCAGGCCGTGATGCTCGGCGCACCAGTAGCGCGTGTAGCCCAGGTCGTCGGCGAGCTGCGCGAGCTCGATGGTGGCGGCGATGGCGTCCGCCGCGGTGTGCCCGGTGATCACGGGCGACTGGTCCAGTACGGAAAGCAGTGTCATGGCAGTACTGCTCCTTGACTACGTTCGCGGGCGCCGCACGCCGGCGCACGCGTCACGAGATGATGCTCTGGTCCGGCAGACGCCGCGCGATCTCCGCGACGAGCGTCTGCGCGAGTGCCTGCTTGGCCGCGCGCGGCAGCGGCGTGCGGCGGCCCGCCTCGAACAGCACGACTTCGTTGTCGTCCTGGCCGAAGGTGAGCGGTCCGAGATTGCCGATCAGCAGCGGCACGTTCTTGCGAGCGCGTTTTTCCTCGCCGTGCACATCGAGGTTGCCGCTTTCGGCCGCGAAGCCCACGCAGTACGGCGCATTCGGCATGGCCGCCACCGAGGCGAGGATGTCCGGGTTCTCGACGAAATTGAACACGGGCATGCGGTGCTCGGCCGTCTTCTTGATCTTGTGCTCGGCGACATGATCGACACGCCAGTCGGCGACCGCCGCCACGCCGATGAACACATCGGCGTCCGGCGCGGCGCGCATCACCGCGTCGTACATCTGCTGCGCGGTCTGCACGTCCTCGCGATACACGCCCCAAGGCGTTTCCAGCGCGACCGGCCCGGCGACCAGGTGCACCTCGGCGCCGGCCTGCTGCGCGGCGCGCGCAAGCGCGAAGCCCATCTTGCCGCTCGAGCGGTTGGTGATGCCGCGCACCGGATCGAGTGGCTCGAACGTCGGGCCGGCGGTGATCAGCAGCTTGCGGCCCGCGAGCACCTTCGGCGCGAAGAACGAGACGATCGCCTCATACACGGCCTCGGGCTCCAGCATGCGACCGTCGCCGATCTCGCCGCACGCTTGCGGGCCGGAATCGGGGCCGAGCGTTTCGATGCCGTCCGCGCGGATCTGCGCGACGTTGCGCTGTGTGGCCGGGTTGTTCCACATCTGCCGGTTCATTGCCGGTACGACCAGCAGCGGACAGTCGCGCGCCACGCACAGCGTGGAGAGCAGGTCGTCGGCGAAACCGTTGGCGAGCTTGGCGAGGAAGTCGGTGGAGGCGGGCGCGATGATGATGGCGTCCGCTTCGCGCGAGAGGTCGATGTGCGCCATGTTGTTGGGCACACGGCCGTCCCACTGGCTCGAATAGACGGGGCGGCCCGAGAGCGCCTGCATCGTGACCGGCGTGATGAACTGCGTGGCCGCCTCGGTCATCACGACCTGTACGGTCGCGCCGGCTTTCGTCAGCAGGCGCGTGAGTTCGGCGATCTTGTAGCAGGCAATGCCGCCCGTCATGCCGAGCACCAGGTGGCGGCCGCCAAGCTCGCCTGGATTCGCAGCGGAGGTGTTCAAGTCAAGTTCTCCTGTCGATGGGGCCTGGCGCTTTAGCCGTCGGCCGGAGTCAGTGCTTTGGCAATGCCTCCGGGCCCATGCAACGCACCGGGTCCCATCCCTTGCAACGTCGTTGCGCGACGACGCCTGAGCCTTTAGTGCGTGCGGCGCACGCGCCGCAATTCGTCGAACACCAGCAGCACCGCGCCGACGGTGATCGCGCTGTCGGCGAGGTTGAACGCCGGCCAGTGCCACCCGCCCGCGTGGAAGTCGAGAAAGTCGATCACGTGGCCGTACATCAGGCGGTCGAGCACATTGCCGAGCGCACCGCCCATGATCAGCGCGAGCGCCGTGCAGAAAAGGCGCTGCCCGCTGTGGCGCTTGAGCAGATAGCAGATCACGAGCGCCGCGACCACGCCGAGCGCCGTGAACGCCCAGCGCTGCCAGCCGCCCGCCGCGGCGAGAAAGCTGAACGCCGCGCCCTTGTTGTAGACGAGCACGAGATTGAAGAACGGCGTGATCGCACGGCCTTCGCCATAGCTGAAGATCTTGGCGATGGCGATTTTCGTGAGCTGGTCGGCGAGGATCACGATCACCGCTACCCCCAGCCACGGCGCGAGCGTGCCGCCCGTGCCGCCGGAGCGGGACTGCTTCGGCAGGGTCTTCGCCATTATGCCGCGCTCCGTTTCTCGCCGTCACCGAACAGATTCACGACACAGCGGCCGCACAGGCCCGGATGCTCCGCATTCGCGCCCACGTCCTCGCGGTAGTGCCAGCAGCGCTCGCACTTGAGGTACTTCGAGGTGACCACTTCGACGCCTTCTTCGGCTTCGCTCTCGACCTTGACGACTTCCGCCGCCGAGGTGATGAGCACGAACTTCAGGTCGTCGCCGAGGGTGGCCAGCGCGTCGTAACGCGCGCCGCTCGCGAGAATGCGCACTTCGGCCTGCAGCGACGAGCCGATCTGGTTCGCCACGCGCGCCTCTTCGAGCGCCTTCGTCACGTTGCCGCGCACGTCGCGCAGGAGCGTCCATTTGGCGATCAATGCCTCGGCCTGAGCGATGTCCGGGAACGCATGGAACGTCTCGGTGAAGATCGTCTCGCTTTGCGGCTGGAACACCTTCCACGCTTCTTCGGCCGTGAACGAGAGGAACGGCGCGAGGATGCGCAGCAGGCTGTGCGTGATGTGGTGCAGGGCGGTCTGCGCGGCGCGGCGGGCCTTCGAGTCCGGCGCGCTCGTATAGAGGCGGTCCTTCAGCACGTCCAGATAGAAGCCGCCCAGGTCCTCCGAGCAGAACGTCTGCAGCTTCGCCACGACCGGGTGGAACTCGTAGCGGTCGTAGTGCGCGAGCACGTCGTTTTGCAGCGTGTGCGTGAGTGCCACGGCGTAGCGGTCCATTTCGAGCCATTCGCTCGCGGGCAGCGCGTGCTTGCCGACGTCGAAGTCCGAGAGGTTCGAGAGCAGGAAGCGCAGCGTGTTGCGGATGCGGCGATAGCTCTCCGTCACGCGCTTGAGGATCTCTTCCGAGATGGCGAGCTCGCCCGAGTAGTCGGTCGAGGCAATCCACAGACGGATGATTTCCGCGCCCAGACGGTTCGCCACCTCATGCGGATCGACGCCATTGCCGAGCGACTTCGACATCTTGCGGCCTTCGCCGTCGACGGTGAAGCCGTGAGTGAGCAGCGCGTCGTAGGGCGGGCGGCCGTCGAGCATCGAAGCCGTCAGCAGCGAAGAGTGGAACCAGCCGCGGTGCTGGTCCGAGCCTTCCAGATACAGGTCGGCGGGGAACTGGAGTTCATCCTTGTGCGAGCCGCGCAGCACGTGCCAGTGCGTCGTGCCCGAGTCGAACCACACGTCGAGCGTGTCGCGGTTCTTCTCGTACAGGTTGGCGTCGTCGCCGATCAGCTCGCGCGCATCGAGCGTCTGCCATGCCTCGATGCCTTCCTTCTCGACGCGCTGCGCAACCTGTTCGAGCAGTTCCAGCGTGCGCGGATGCAGCTCGCCCGTTTCCTTGTGCACGAAGAACGCCATCGGCACGCCCCATTGGCGCTGGCGCGAGAGCGTCCAGTCGGGGCGGTTGGCGATCATCGAATAAAGGCGCTGCTTGCCCCACGACGGATAGAACGCCGTCGCTTCGATGCCTTCGAGCGCGGTTTCGCGCAGGGTCTTGCCGCCGTCCGCAGGCTGAACGTCCATGCCCGCGAACCACTGCGAGGTCGCGCGGTAGATGATCGGCGTCTTGTGGCGCCAGCAATGCATGTAGCTGTGCAGGTACTTCTCGCTGCGCAGCAGCGTGCCGGCGGCGTCGAGCGCGTCGACGATCTTCGGGTTCGCGCTCCAGATCGTGAGGCCGCCGAAGAGCGGCAGCGATTCGATATAGCGGCCGTCGCCCATCACCGGGTTCAGGATGTCGGAGTCCGCCATGTCGTGGGCCTTGCACGACACGAAGTCTTCCACGCCGTAGGCGGGCGCCGAGTGCACGATGCCCGTGCCGGTGTCGGTCGTGACGTAGTCGCCGAGGTAGACGGGCGAGGTGCGCTTGTAGCCCGGGTGCGCCGAGGCGAGCGGGTGGTTGAAGCGCAGCAGGTTCAGCTTCTCGCCCTTGGTCGTCGCGACGACCTTGCCGTCGAGCCCGAATTCCTTCATGCACGCTTCGACGCGCTCTTCGGCGAGGATCAGCAGGCCGCGCTGCGTGTCGACGAGCGCGTATGTGATCTCCGGATGCACGTTGAGCGCCTGGTTTGACGGGATCGTCCAGGGCGTGGTGGTCCAGATCACGATGCCGCCTTCCTCGCGCGGCAGCGCGGTCAGGCCGAACGCGGCTGCCGTTTCAGCCGGCTGCGCGAACGGGAACAGCACGTCGATGGTCGGATCGGTCTTGTCCTTGTACTCGACTTCAGCCTCGGCGAGCGCCGAGCCGCAGTCGAAGCACCAGTTCACGGGCTTCAGGCCCCGGAACACATAACCCTTCTCCATGATCTTCGCGAGTGCGCGAATTTCGTTCGCCTCGTTCACGAAGTTCATGGTCTTGTACGGGTTGTCCCAGTCGCCGAGCACGCCGAGGCGCTTGAAGCCGGTCTTCTGCGTCTCGATCTGGCCGGCCGCGTACTCGCGCGCCTTCTGCATCACTTCCTGGGCGGGCAGCGATTTGCCGAACTGCTTTTCGATCTGGATTTCGATCGGCATGCCGTGGCAGTCCCAGCCCGGCACGTAGACCGCGTCGAAGCCCGCGAGGTTGCGCGCCTTGACGATCATGTCCTTCAGGATCTTGTTCACCGCGTGGCCGAGGTGGATGTCGCCGTTCGCATACGGCGGGCCGTCGTGCAGGATGAACTTCTTGCGGCCCTTCGAGGCCGCGCGGATCTTCTCGTAGACCTTCTTCTCTTCCCATTCCTTGACCCATTGCGGCTCGCGTTTGGGCAGGTCGCCACGCATCGGGAACGGGGTGTCGAGCAGGTTGACGGGGTACTTCGATTCGGACTTTTGCGGCTTGCCGGAGGGTGCTTTCTTGTCGCTCATGGTGAGATCACGTGGAATTCGGGGGATGCATGGCGTCAGCGTTGCGGCCGATGGCGCGCCGCCGCCGCCTCGAGCGCTCACGTGCGGCGTGTGCCGTGCGCGGCGCCTTGGGGCGCAGCAGCCCGCGCGTCGCGGGCTTCACGCCTGCGCACGCGGGCCGCGGGTCACCTAATTCGGTCGGTGGCCGAGGTGGCGAAGCCCGTGGAGCGGCTGCCGGCCACATCGGCGCCCGCGGCGGCGAACCAGGCGCGGCTGTTCGCCACGTCGCGTGCAATCGCGGCGGTGAGCGTTTCGAGGTCGGCGAACTTCTCCTCGTCACGCAGCTTCTTGAGGAATTCGACGCGCACGAGCTTGCCGTAGGCGTCGCCGTGCCAGTCGAGCAGATGCACTTCGAGCAGCACGCGGCCCGAATCGTCGACGGTCGGGCGCAGGCCGAGGCTCGCTACGCCCGGCAGCGGGTGCTCGGCAATGCCATGCACCTGCACGACGAAGATGCCCGCGAGCGCCGGCCGCTTGTGGCCGATCCGCAGGTTCAGCGTGGGAAAGCCGAGGTCGCGGCCGAGCTTCAGTCCGTGCGTGACGTGCGCGCTAATCTGATAGCCGCGGCCGAGCGCGGCGCGCGCGGCGTCGAGGTCGCCCGCGTGCAGCTGCGCGCGCACAGCGGAGCTGGAAATGCGCGTGCCCGATGGGTCGGCCACGGTCGCCATTTGCTCGACTTCGAAGCCGTGCTGCTGGCCGGCCGCCTGCAGCGAGGCGAAATCGCCCGCGCGCTTCGCGCCGTAGCGGAAGTCGTCGCCGATCATCATCCAGCGCGCGTGCAGGCCGCCCACGATGATGCGCTCGACGAAAGTCTCGGGCGACTGGCTCGCGAAAGTGTGGTTGAAGTGCTCGACCACGACGCGGTCCACGCCGTTCTCGCGCAGGGCTTCGAGCTTGTCGCGCAGCATCGCGATGCGCGGCGGTGCGCCAGCCGGGTTGAAGAACTCGCGCGGATGCGGCTCGAAGGTCATCACGCACACGGGCAGGCCGCGCGCGTCGGCCGCCGCGCGCACGCGCGCGAGCAACGCCTGATGTCCGCGGTGGACACCGTCGAAGTTGCCGATGGTGAGCGCACAGGGCGCCCGGCTTTCGGCGTTGGGAAGACCGCGGAAGACTCTCACAATAGCGGAACCTGGAGGAACCTCGAAAAGCACGCGCCCGGGCGCGCAGGGTAAGACCGGTTGATTTGACCATCGCGGTGGCCACAAAACGGCCGTGGACCGCGACGAAACAGAAGATTATAAACGCACGAGACGGCAATCGCCGCCGCGCGAGCGTCGGGCCCGGTGCCCGATGATAAAATCCGCGGATGAAAAATCTCGTCATTCTGATTTCGGGACGGGGCAGCAACATGGAAGCCATCGTGCGCGCCTGCGCGAACGAAGCTTGGGGCGCGCGCATCGCCGCCGTGATTGCCAACCGCCCCGACGCCGCAGGCCTTGCCTTCGCGGCCTCGCATGGCATCGCGACAGCGGTCGTCGATCATCGCCAGTTTCCCGATCGCAACAGCTTCGATACGGCGCTTGCTCAAGTCATCGACGGCCACGCGCCGGACCTCGTCTTGCTGGCGGGCTTCATGCGCGTGCTGACCGAATCGTTCGTTGGCCATTATTCGGGTCGGATGCTAAATATCCATCCTTCGCTGCTGCCGAGCTTTCCGGGGCTCAAGACGCACCAGCAGGCGCTCGACGCGGGCTGCCGCGTGCATGGCGCGACGGTGCACTTCGTCACGCCCACGCTCGATCATGGCCCCATCGTCGCGCAGTCGGTGGTGCCCGTGCGCGCGGGCGACGACGCCGCGGCGCTCGCCGCGCGCGTGCTC
>Ga0335070_10010560_pt1 | contig 10794 bp, 6 predicted proteins | sample Lox_Sample_13_FD_206722 | JGI IMG/M metagenome (GOLD analysis project Ga0335070, IMG submission 206722) | Soil microbial communities from Loxahatchee National Wildlife Refuge, Florida, United States - Lox_Sample_1.3 | ecosystem: Environmental > Terrestrial > Soil > Wetlands | place: USA: Florida...
AGGAAAAACAAAGCCAAACGCTGGCTGCCATAGCCAATTCTGCATCCCCTCGCTGATAATCGCGTCGCATGTTGAACGTGGACACCGAAAGAACGACCCTTTGTCCTGACCCGCCCGTACCAAACAGTCGGCGTGATTCCCTGGCCAGCTATGGCGCACCAACTCATGCTGCATGTGGTGGCCGCGCTACAGAACAGGGGTAGCATGCCACTGGGGGGGGTGAACAAGCTGGTGCACCCGGCGACCGCCGCGGTAGACGGCGGTGTGGATGATGGGCGGCGACAGTTCAGTTCGGTGTTCAATGGGCTATGCGGTCGCGGGCCGCGGCGAGCCATGGCAGGCAGCCGGTCCCAAGAGCTGCTGCAGGCAGCGCTGCGCTGCCTGGCGGGAGGTAAGCCTTGGTGTGACTTCATCAATCGGCGGCGGTCGCGCCCGACTCGAGCCGCCAGATCAACTCGAACTGCAGCGGTCCCGGATAGCGCAGTAGCGCGCCCATTTCGCAGCTCTCGGACATGCCGGCAATCGGCCCGATCTGGGACGAGTAACACAGGATGGCGTCGCGCTTGTGCGACCACTCGTCGGCATTAAGCCGGACATGCTCGGCAAGCATCAGTGCGTACTGGTCCCGCAGGGTTCGATACGCCAGCCCGCTAGGCGCAGTCGCCAGCAACGAGTCCGCGGCGTCAGTGCCCCAGCCGGGCGCGATAGCCGTGTATGGCAGATCGGCATAGACCTTGGTCGGCGGGCCGGCTCTGCCGGCCAGCGCTCGGAGCGCCTGATCACGCACCGTGGCGTGGTCTGGTTGGTTGGTGCCGAGCGGTAGATACACCTCGGTGCCCGAATCCAACTGGTCCAGAAAGGCTTTGAGCGCGTCCAGCGGCTCGCCTCGGCGATAGGGACCGTCGGCGTGCGGCAGGGCGACCTGGTCCACCCCGAGCAGAGCGCAGCCTCGGGCGTCTTCGGCCAGCCGAACCCGATAGGCCTCCTGCGCCGTGGTGAAGCCACATCGGGCATCCCATTCGGAGATGGGCTGCTCGCCGCCCGGCGGCCCTCCGTGCACGGTGACCACCGCCGTACCACCAGTCAACCGGCGCACAAAACCTCCCACCGAGAGCGCGGCATCGTCAAAATGCGGTGAAATCACCACGGAGCACCAGACTTTCGCGCCGGTCATGCGTCCACACCTTCGCCCGAGCATTGCCCGTGGCTATTCGCCAGGTCGTCGATGAGTGCGGATTGTCGGCCCAACGTGCGGACCACGAGCAAGGCTCGCAGCGGTACCTGTACTCCCAATTCCTGGTTGACTCGACGGGCCAGGCGCGTGATCAGCAGCGAATCGCCCCCCAGTGCAAAGAAGTCGGAGTCGTCGGTGAGGTCAGCCTGCCCGAGCAGCTCCGCCCACAGAGCGGCGACCAGGGCGCCGGGCTGTGGTGCTGATCCGTTGGCATCAACATTCGGCGCACCATTCGAGATGGTCGGGACCGGGGCGGGTGCACGGTCTGGTTCGGGGGCGGCCCAACGCGACCCGGCGAAGGGATAGCCGGGCAGGTGGATTCGTCGGCCCCGCCGGCAGATTGACGCCGCATCGACGGGCTGCCCGCGTACCCACAGGTGTCCAAGTGCGGCCAGCACATCCTCGGCCGCGGCGTGGTCCGCCCGGCGCCGAGGTGACATCGCGACGGGATTCAAGCCCGTGACTTCGGCCATCGTCGTGAGGGTCCGCCCGGGACCGACCTCCAACACAACTGCACCCGGAAGCTGTTGGGCAATCGCGTTCACCGCGGCCGCGAAGCGCACCGGGAGGCGAGCCTGCTCGACGAGCAGCTGCGCGGATATCGGCTCGCCGCGCTGGATGAAACATCCATCGACATTGGCGGCCAAGGGAATTGACGGTGGCCGAAGTCGCGGCGACGCCAGGGCCGCCCTAAGTTGGGGGAGCGCCGGCTCGATCAGGGCGGAGTGAAAGGCACGGGTGACCGGCAGTAGCTGCGAGAAGACCCGGTCGCCCAGCCACGCGTGGAATGCCGCGACGGTCTCCACGGCTCCCGCGACAACACAGTTGTCGGGGGCGTTGACCGCCGCCAGGTCCAGATCCGGCCCGTACTCGCTCAGCAGCTGTCGGGTCCGCGTTTCGCCGCAGCCCACCGCGAGCATCGCACCCGGCGGGCACGCCTGTAGCGCACCTCCCCGCTCGGTCACGAACGCGCACGCATCGTGCAGATCCAGGACCCCGGCAACATGAACCGCGGTGACCTCACCGAGGCTGTGCCCCAACACCGCGGCCGGCACCAGCCCGAGGGACATCAGCGCGGCGGCGGCCGCGGCCTCCACGGCGAAAAGCGCCGGCTGCGCCACATCGGTGTTAGCCAACTCGTCGGCGCAACATTGTGGGTCCAGCAGCACCCGGTCAAGCCGGGCGGCCAGGGTGTCATCGAACTCGTCAAGACACGTTTCCAGCGCACTGCTGAAGCCCGGCAGCGCTTCGGTGAACGGCAGCGCCATTCCGGGGTGTTGGGCGCCTTGACCCGGAAACAGAAACACGACCGGTGCGGCACCGGCGGCCGGCCGGCTGCCACGCGTGACCGCCAATCCGGTCGCCAAGCGCTCGGCCACCTGTCCGCCGGTACGCCCGGCGACGGCCAAGCGCTCGGAGAGCATCGAGCGGCCGACAGCCAGGGTGAAGCAGACGTCGTCGAGATTGGCAGCGTCTTCGCGTAGCCGACTTTCCAGGCGTGCCGCCGACCGGGTCAGGGCATCCTGGTCGGCCGCCGACAGCAGGACCAGCTCTGCCGTGTCGTGCCGCTCGGCGAGGGGATCCCGTTCGGGTGACTGCTCGACGATGACGTGGGCGTTGGTGCCGCCGATCCCGAAGGCGCTGACCCCGGCGCGTCGCGGTTGCGGGCCGGTCCAGGCGTGCGCGGCCGTCGGGATCGACAGCGGGGAAGCCCCCTCATCCAGCAGGGCATTGCGCTCGCCGAAACCGGCTACCGGAGGCACCACCCCGCGCCGAGTCACCAGCAGCGCCTTGATCAGCGCGGCCACTCCCGCTGCCGCATCCAGGTGGCCGACATTGGCCTTCAGCGCCCCGATCGTCACTCGGCGCGCTCCCGCGGCAGCCAGTGCCGCCGACGCCGCCGACCACTCGATGGGATCACCGATCCGCGTTCCGGTGCCGTGGGTCTCGAGGTAGCCGATCGTGCTGCCATCGACATCCGCGGTGTCGAGCGCCGTCCTGATCAACGCTTGCTGCGCGGTGACCGACGGGGCGTAGAAGCCGGCCTTAGCGCCGCCGTCGTTGTTGATCGCGGTGCCGAGGATGACGCCATAGGAGTCGCAGTCATCGGCGACAGCATCGGCCAGCCGGCGCAGCACGACGCACGCCACGCCTGAGCCGGCGACAACACCGTCGGCCCGCGCATCGAATGGCCGGCAGCAGCCTGAGGCGGACAGCAGGCCGCCTGGGGTTCGCAAATATCCCGCCTGCGGGAAAGCAATGCCGGCGCCGACCACCAAGGCCTGATCGCAGTCACCGTTGAGCAGCCCTTGGACGGCCAAATGCACGCCGACCAACGACGACGAACAGGCAGTTTGCACGGCCATCGCCGGACCCGTCAGCCCCAGCTTGTATGCGATCCGACCCGCCATGAAATCCGGTTCGCAGCCATGGATTACCTGGTCAATGACCAGTGGATCGAGGCAACGGCCCGCCAGCAAGCTGCGCGCATAACTGCTGCCCGTCATCGACGCATACACGCCCGTCGTGAGCGGCACGTTCCGTGGCGCAATTCCGGCGTCCTCCAGGGCATTCCACGCAACCTCCAGCATCAACCGGTGCTGTGGGTCCATCAGCTCCACCTCACGGGGGCTAAGGTGGAAGAACGCGGCGTCAAACCGGTCCGCGTCGTCTAGATGTGCGCGAACCGGAATATAATCCGGGTCATCGATAAGGCCGGCCGGGACCCCCGCGTCCAGCAGCGCCTGGCGTTCGTACCGGGTCGTCAGCACGCGGCCGGCAAGCAGCGCCGACCACCACTCGTCGATGCTCGAGCAACCGGGAAATCGAGCGGATATCCCGGTGACTGCGATGTCGAGTGACCTGTCACGGGCCATGTGACCACCTTCGACGCCACGGCGTTTCGCGCCCAACTACTTGCCGGGCTACCGCAGGTAGTCGATAGTAACGAAGATCACGCGCATTGAATGGCAGGAAACCGTGACACGCACGGACACGCACGAACGGGAAGGGTCGGGCCGGCAGATGTGCGCCGCGGTGAGCGAGGGCCTACACGAGGCTGTGGCGCGCGTTGCGCAATGTCGCCCCGACGCCGTGGCCCTGATCGCCGACCGCGCCACCACCTACAGTGAGCTCAACCAAACCGCCGACGCCTGGGCCGCGGGGCTGATCGCCAACGGGATCGGCCGCAACAACGTCGTGCCGATCATGTTGCCGCGCAGCGCCCAGCTGGTCACCGCGCTGCTGGCGGTCCTCAAGACCGGCGCTGCTTACGCGCTGTTGGACCCCACGTGGCCAACAGATCGCCTCCGCGAGGTGGTCAAACAGGTCGATGCGCCAGTTTTGTTGGCCAACACCGGAGACGACGACCTTGCCCCGTCGGTGTGGGTGCCACCCGTTGAGCCGGTGGCGGTGCCCGCTGGCTTTCGCCCCGCTTCGGTCGCCGGCTCCGACCCGTGCTGCGTCTTTTTTACCTCCGGAACCACGGGCCGACCCAAGGCGGTGCTGAGCCCCCATCGTGCGACCGCGCGGCTTTTCGGGCCCGACGGCTTTGCCTGCTTCGGCGCAACGACCGTTATGCCGCTTGCCGCTGCCATACCCTGGGACGCCTTCTCGCTGGAACTTTGGTCGGTGCTCCTCAACGGCGGCACGTCGCTGGTGGTCACCGCACCGTATCTGTGCGTCGAATCGCTGCGCCGGGCGGTTACCCGGCACGGCGCGAACACCGCCTGGCTCACCAGCAGCCTGTTCAACATGATCGTCGACGAAGACCTCGACGCCTTCTCGGGCTTACGCCAGGTGATGATCGGTGGCGAGCGGTTGGCGCCCGGACCGGTCGGCCGGTTCCTTCGCCACCATCCCGACATCACGCTGATCAACGGCTACGGCCCGGTCGAGAGCACCGTATTCGCCACCACCCACCGCGTCACCCCGGCCGACTGCGAACGACCGGGCGGCATCCCCTTGGGCCGACCGGCGCCTGGCACCGATGTCCATGTCCTGGACGGCACCCGGCACTGCGCGGTTGGAGAGACCGGCGAAATCTGTATCGCTGGTGACGGGCTGGCCCTCTGCTACCTCGGCGACCCTGCTCTCACGGACGAAAAATTCGTCGTCGTGCCGATCGATGGCCGACCGCAACGGGTTTACCGCAGCGGTGATTTCGGCGCTTGGGGTCCCGATGGGCTGCTGCATTTCTGCGGCCGGGCCGATCGCCAAGTGAAGATTCGCGGCCACCGCATCGAGCCGGCTGACGTCGAGCGCCAAGTGGAGCAGTTATTGCCGGGCGTGCGGTCCTGCCGAGTGATAGCTGACCGCGACGGCGCGGGCCGCGCGGCGAGGCTGGTGGCGTTCTGTGTGCCGCACCAACCGGGCGACCCGCTGACCGACGCCCTGAATGTGTTGCGTGCGGGACTGTTAACGCATCAAAGACCAGCGGCGGTAGTTAGCGTCGCTGCCTTTCCGACCACCCCCCAAGGCAAGATCGACGAGCCAGCCCTGCTTGCCACGCTGCCCGCCGCGAGCAGCTGCGGCATCGATGACGACGGGACCGCGACCAGCTGCACCGAACATCAGGTGATGCGGGCATTTGCGCTGGCGCTGGGCCGGGCGACCGTTCCGCGGGAAGTCCCGTTCTTCGAACTCGGCGGCACTTCGCTGGATGCGGGTCGGGTGTGCAACCGGCTGGCGTTGCGACTGGACCGTCAAGTGCCGGTGTCTTGGCTCTACCGACATCCGACCGCTGCAGCACTCGCCGGGTGGCTGGCAGCCACCGGCGGTGTGACCGACGGTGATCCCACCCCGGCCGGCGACGAAGTGCCGCTGTCGGACATGCAGCTGGTCTACCTTACGCGGCATCTGGTCAACCCGGCTGATCGGACCGGGCATTGCCTGCTGGCCTGGATGATCGAGGGACCGCTGGACCACTCGGCCCTGCAGTCGGCGATCGACTCGGCGCACCGGCGCCATGAGCCGCTGCGCGCCGCCTACCTACCCGACCCGCGGCCCGTCGCGTTACTCATTGACGTACCGCCGCCGCCATTGGAAGTGTTCCCCGAACAGCCGACCGTCGACGCGGCCGCCGGCGCGCTACGTGACGTGCTTGCCGAGCCGTTGGACCCCACCGCGGGCGATGTGTGGCGGACCGTCGTCGTACCTATGGCCGGTGCAACCGCTAGCGTCTTCGGGTGCGCGGTGCATCACATCGCGTTTGATGGCTGGTCGGCGTCAGTGCTGGCCCGAGACCTCGCCGACGGGTACGACGCCGCCCTTGGGCGTCGCGCATCGCAGGCGCCCGCACCGCCGTCGCTGGCGACGATGCACCGCACCTACACGCAACGCCTCGCCCACAGCCGCTCGCCCGGCGTGCACCATGAGCTGCGCGGCGTCCCGGAACTGGTGTGGCCCCCGGGCCGCACCGCCACTCGAGCCGGCCAGCCCGGTTGCATCGCAGAACCGCTTTGCCCGGCCGCCGTCGCGGCGGTCGATGCGGCCGCCGCCGACCTTGGTGTGAGCCGGTTCGTGGTGCTGTTGTCCGAGTGCGCCGCCAGCCTCTCGGCGGTGACGGGCCAGCGCGACTTCACCGTCGGCGTACCGGTGCGACAACGCGCGGGCGCCGGGCTCGAACACTCCCTAGGATGCCACCTGAACATATTGTGCGTCAGGCTATCTGGCGAGGCCCTCGACGGCGGTGCGGCCGCTATTGGCGCCACAGGCGTCCAGCTGAATCGGGCCTTCGCCACCCAGGACATCCCGTTCGCACAAGTCGTCCGCGACGTCGCGCCGCCCGGCACGGGGCGCCCGCCGCTTTTTCAGACTCTGTTTGTGCTGCAAGACAACCCGGTGCCGCGGTTGCGCATCGGTGGGCTGCGTACCCGGTTCCTGCGTCAGCCCTATCTGGATCTGCCGCTCGAGCTGCACGTCGAGCTCTGGCCCGACGATCACGGCGGTCTCCTGCTCGAGATCTGGTTTCGGCGTGAGGTGGTGCCCGAATCGGTCGCTCGCAAGGTCGCCGGTCAGTTCGCCCGGCGGGTCAACTCGTTGCCGACCGGAGCCGCGCGATGACGCAACCGCCGCCGTGTCGGCTCACCGATCCCGAACTGCACGCCACCGGCGATCCCCATCCGTTGTGGGCCTGGATGCGCGAGCATGCGCCGGTGTACTGGAACCCGCCCGGTGAACTGCCCGGCTTTTGGTCGGTGACCCGCTACGACGATGTCCGCAACGTGTACCGCAATCCGCGTTGCTTCAGCTCGGCGCATGGTGTCCTGTTGCGGCCCAACAAATATGGGGACGACCCCGGCGGAGGGTTGACCCTGGCCCTGACCGACCCGCCGCGGCATCGCGAGCTTCGCGCCCTCCTTCTCGGTAGCTTCAGCAAGCGGTCGGCCCAAGAATTGCAGAGCATCATGCTCGCCACGGTGCGTGCGGTCGTTGCCCGAGCGCTCCAGGCGGGGGAATGCGACTTCGCTCACGATGTGGCAGCGTATTCATCGATCAGCTTGATCTGCCGGCTCCTGGGATCACCGGCCAGCGATCACGAGAGGGTTTTTCGCTGGACCGGGGAGGCGTTTGCCGCCGGCAAACCGCTGACCGCCCACCAGCAGCTCATCGGATACTTCATCGACCTGATGTACGAGCGGATCGAGGAGCCCCGGCACGACGCGATGACGTCGTTGGCGCTAGGAACGGTTGAAGGCGAGCTGCTGACCGAGAAGGAGATCCTGCTCAACGTGGAGAATCTGGTGGGGGCAACGGAGAACGCGGGTCTGTCGATCGCCAGCGGCATGCTGGCTTTCTTGGAGCGCCCAGCGCAGTGGGAGCGGCTACGTGACAACCGGGACCTGCTCGGCACCGCCGTCGAGGAGGTACTGCGCTGGACTAGCAGCGCGACGCACAGCATGCGGACCGTCGCCGAGTCCACGAAGCTGCGGGATCGCAGTCTAGCGGTCGGCGATCGGGTGGTGCTCTGGCTGCCGTCGGCCAACCGTGACGACGCCGTGTTCGCCGACCCCCACCGATTCGACGTCGCCCGGCAGCCGAACCGACACCTGGCCATGGGCAGCGGCGATCACCTCTGCATCGGCAGCATCCTGGCCCGCGCTCAGATGAGGATGCTGTTCAACGAACTGCTCGACGCAACGGCAGGCATCGAGCAGTGCGGACCGGCCGTGCCGGTCCGTTCGATCGCCGTCAGCGGGCCGAAACACTTGCCGGTGCGGATGATTGCCGCCTGAGTCGCAATCCCAACACCATCGTTAAGCCGACGGTGCTTCTGCCGCATACAACTCCACGGCATCCGCCGAGGTCAGGGCACCCGAGTACACCCGCACCGGGCCGATCGACCTGAGCCATGGTCGCCGACGTTGTCGAGACACCGCGCCTGGCCCAAATGCATGGGCCCTCGGCATTCCAGAATGACCAGACGTCGAGCAGCTCGGAAATCGCCGATGCGCCCGAGGCGGGACTGAACAGCCTGCCCAGCTGCCAGGCTTGTCGAAGACTGCTACCACAAAACCCATTGGTCGAGCAGCGACCGGTCGATCTGGTCGACGGAGGTGTGCGGCCATCCGATCGTCCCTGTGACACTGCCGTCGACGGGGGCCACGGTGAAGTCCCAGCGCAGCAACGCATCATCGGCATCAGACTGGCCGCTCGGCGAGATCATGCGGGCGCCAAGTAGAACGGGCTGTGCGACGGACCGTCCTGTCTGACGGCGGTCATCGTGTATTCGCCCGGGGGTAACTGGATGTCGGCGTTCATGGTGGCCGAATCAAGCCGAAGCGGCGATACTGAAGCTCTCCGAGGTGCACAGCACCGGCCCGTCGTGGAAAACCATTGCGTGACACCTTCGAGGGCTACCTCGCCACCACCGGCACTGAAGTCCGTCAATGTCGGCTGCCCGTCGCAGTCAGGGTATGCCCGTTGCCGGACGCGTCCGGGATCGATTCAGCGGCACTTTCGTCGAACTTCCACCAGGCCGCCAGGGCGGCCGCATCCGTCATCGCTGCTCCTCACTTGCCTGGTCTTGAATTCGTCTTGAACTGGTCGGGACATGCGCGGATATTTGACTGTAAGGCGCCGGGAAATAGATTGGCAACCGCCGATGGCGAGGGGGGACATCCAAACGTGAACGATATCAAGCTCAGCGTGGCGATCCCATACAAGCAACGCCTCGACAACCTGCGTTTGGTATTCGAAGCGCTGGCCAACCAGACGATGGATTCGGACGAGTTCGAAGTCGTCGTGGGCGCGATGGAATATTGCGACCAATACGTGGCGGCCTGCCGCGAATTCACCGACAGGATCAACATTGTCTCGGTGCTATCCGCGGCGCCCTTCGACATTCCACGAGCTCGTAACCTGGCGATGCGTCAGGCGAAAGGCCGCGTCGTGGTGCAGATGGACGCCGACACGCTGTTGCCAGCGAATGCCTTGCGCAACTTGTGGGACCGGCATTTCGCCTTCGGCCAGAAAGTGTGCGTGGTGGGCCAGGTGGTGGGTTACGGCAACAACAACGACGGCGATGTCGATGAGGTCGAGCTGTTGCCCCACCAGGCCTATGTGCCCGTGCTTGATGAGCTCACCGCCACCGTTGACAATCCAAGGGATCCCCGTTTTCAGGTCGACCATGTCATCCCGTGGGCGTTCGCGTGGACGGGACTCATTGCTCTGCCGATGGTGACGGTCCGCACCCACCAGCTCTACTTCGACGAGAACTTCCACGGATGGGGAGTCGACGACCTGGAATGGGGCTACCGCATCTGTGCCAGCGGTACTCCGATCATCTTGTGCCGCGACGTGTACGCCCTGCACTTGCCGCATGTGCGCAACCAGGCCGCGAATCGTCGCACCGAACAAGCCAATTACCGCCGCTTCCTGCGCAAGTGGCCGCGGGTGGACGTGGAGCTGGCGTATGCCTTCGGCGACATGGAAGCGAACTCACTGTATTCGGACTTCATGGCGCAGCTGCGTACCGCCTGCGGCTGCGCTCGGGCCACACTGGGCACGGTGCGCGGGCCGGTGGGCGCCCAGGACGTTCTGGTCGTCGGCGCACTGATCAATCCCCAACATCGGCTGCTCGACCCCAAACTCGACGCCCGGTTCGACGACCGCTCCCGCGTCGAGGTCAATCCCCTTGTCGGGCTTGCGCTTCCGTACCCTGACCATAGCGTGGACCGATGCGAGGTGTTGCCCTCCGTGTCGTCGTTCTCGGCCCTTTACCGCGACGCCATCGACGCCGAGGTGCAACGGGTTTCACGTGAGTCACCTGACGGCAGTTGAGCCGTAGGCGGCACGCAATGACACCTCAGCCTGCGGGGCTAGTCCGATGCGATCAAGCCCCAGCAGCACCGCCCCGACGACCGGAGGCACCGCTACGACGCTGACCTGGGCGCGCGGTGCCTGCGCGGTGATCCGTTCGCGCACTCCGCCGATCAGCAGGTCGTCGTTCGATGTCAGCACCCCGCCACCGAGGATTACCGGCGTGGCGCAGCCCACTAGGCCCAGCCGGCGCATCGCGACCAGCGTCATCGTGGCTACTTCGTCTGCCTGGCGCACCA
>Ga0335070_10010561_pt1 | contig 10794 bp, 10 predicted proteins | sample Lox_Sample_13_FD_206722 | JGI IMG/M metagenome (GOLD analysis project Ga0335070, IMG submission 206722) | Soil microbial communities from Loxahatchee National Wildlife Refuge, Florida, United States - Lox_Sample_1.3 | ecosystem: Environmental > Terrestrial > Soil > Wetlands | place: USA...
GCCGACCGTCGGCTTCGAATACCGCTATCCGTTCATCAGCGTCGAATCCTGGGGCACGCAGACCTTCGAGCCGATCGCCCAGGTGATCGCGCGGCCGAACGAGCAACAGGTCAACAAGTGGCCGAACGAAGACGCGCAGAGCCTGATCTTCGACGACAGCAACCTGTTTCGCGTCGACAAGTTCTCCGGCTGGGATCGCGTCGAGGGCGGCGGCCGCACCAATTACGGCGCCCAATACACGATGCAGTTCAACCAGGGCGGCGACATCAACTTGCTGTTCGGCCAGTCCTACCAGCTGTTCGGCGCGAATTCCTTCGCCATGGGCGGCCTGACCAATACCGGCCTCGATAGCGGCCTCGACAGCAGGCTGTCCGACTATGTAGCGCGCTTCGCCTACGAGCCGAACAAGACCTACCAGTTCATCTCCCGCTTCCGCTTCGCCAAGGACGGCTTCGAGCTCCAGCGCATGGAGCTCGAAGCACGCGCCAATTTCGACCGCTGGGGCGTTTCGGTAACTTATGGCGACTACGCCGCCCAACCCCTGCTTGGCTTCGTCAACCCGCGCCAAGGGGTTTTGGGCACCGGCCAGTACAAGCTCGACGCCAATTGGGTTCTGCTGGGCGGCGCACGCTATGACATCGAAGCCGGCAAATTCAACCAGACCCGCATCGGGCTCGGCTATGTCGACGACTGCCTCATCTTGGCCCTGAATTACATTGCAAACTACGCCTACAGTGGAAACCCGACGGTCGATCATACGATCATGCTGCAACTGACCCTGCGTACGCTCGGCGGCGTATCGCTGAACCAGGGACTCAGCGGGCTGGGCGGGCTTTAATCGACGCTGATGCCCAACGGCGCCAGCGGGAAGAGTCGAGGCCATGAATAACGTGATGCCGAAAGCGCGAGTGACGCCAAATTTGGTCCGACGATGTCTGGCAACGGCCGCGCTGCTGGTCGCGGGCTGCGTTGCGCCCACCCTTGCGCAGGCGCAAGTGGTCGTGGTCGCCAACGGCTCGCCGATCACCGCCTATGACATCGAGCAGCGCATGAAGCTCGTCGCTTCATCCACCCATACCAACCCGCCGCGGCAGCAGATCATCCAGGATTTGATCGACGACCGCATCAAGATCGACAAGGCCAAGTCATATGGGTTGATCATCGGTGACGACGAGGTCAACCAGGCTTTCGAGGGCATGGCCCAGCGCCAGCACATCACGGCCGAGCAGTTCAGCCAGTTCCTCATTCGGTCGGGGATATCCCCGGACACCGTCAAGGCGCGTATTCGTGCGGAGATCACCTGGGGCCAGTTGGTCCGCGGCAAATTCAACACCGCCCTGAATGTCGGCGAATCCGATATCGTAGCGGCGATGCGCGGGCGCAGCGAGGCCGACACGGTCGGCTATATTTATACGCTGTACCCGGTGATCGTCGTGGTGCCTTACGGATCGCCGGCGACCACGGTCGAGGCCAAGCGCCACGAGGCGGACAATCTGCGCAGCCGCTTCCTCAACTGCAAAGACGGCCTCGAACTCTCGCGCGGGCTGCGTGACGTCGCGGTGCGCGAGCCGGTCACCCGTTCGTCGGCCGATCTCGACCAGCGCCTGCGCGACTTGCTCAACAGCATGCCGGTCGGGCAGCTGACACCGCCCGAGGCGACGCAGCAAGGGCTGCAGATGTTCGCGATTTGCGAAAAAAAGTCTAGCAAGACAGAGTCACCGGCTCAGCACCAAGTCCGCGACGAAATCTATAAGCGGCGTTTCGAGCGCGAAGCCAAACGTTATCTGGAAGAGCTGCGCAAGAGCGCGATGATCGAATACAAGGATTCAAATGCCCAAAGCGATGCCACTGGCTCTGACGATCGGCGAACCCGCCGGCATCGGCCCTGATCTTTCGCTCGCGCTCTGGCGGCGGCGGGCGGAGTTCGACCTGCCGGTCTTTTATCTGATCGGCGAGGTGGACTTCCTCAAGCGCCGCGCCCGCGCGCTTGGCCTCGACGTGGCCTTGGCCGAGGTCGAGCCGGCGCAGGCGGCCTCGACATTCGCGCGCGCGCTGCCGGTCAAGCCGCTCGGCCTGCCGGTGACGGCCGCGCCCGGCAGGCCGGATGAGACCAGCGCGCCGGCGGCAATCGCTTCGATCCGGCGCGCGGTCGACGACGTGATGGCGGGGCAAGCGGCGGCGGTCGTCACCAACCCGATCGCCAAGACCGTGCTCACCCGCGCCGGGTTCCCCGATCCGGGCCATACCGAATATCTCGCGCGCCTTGCGCAAGAGGCGGGCAAGTCGGCGACCCCGGTGATGATGCTGTGGTCGCCCGAACTCGCGGTGGTGCCGGTGACGATCCACATTCCGTTGCGCGAGGTATGCTCCGCGCTGACCACGCCGCTGATCGTCGATACCGGACGCATCGTGGCGCGCGACCTTTCCGCGCGCTTCGGCATCGCGCGGCCGCGCCTTGCGGTCGCGGCGCTCAATCCGCACGCCGGCGAGGACGGCACGCTGGGCGAGGAGGACGCGGCAATCGTCGCGCCGGCGGTGAAGCAGCTCCAGGCAGATGGCATTGACGCGGTCGGGCCGCTGCCGGCGGACACGATGTTCCACGAGCGCGCGCGGCAGGGCTACGATGCCGCGCTCTGCATGTATCACGACCAGGCGCTGATCCCGATCAAGACGCTCGCCTTCGACCACGGCGTCAACGTGACGCTCGGCCTGCCCTTCGTGCGCACCTCGCCCGACCACGGCACGGCGTTCGATCTCGCCGGCACCGGCAAGGCCAATCCGGGCAGCTTGCTGGCGGCGCTGCGGCTTGCGGCGCGGCTGACGGCGAACGCGCCCGCGCTCGTGCCCGCGAAATGATTTTCGTTTGCGTATGATCTTATCCGAAAACCGGTTCCCACTTTTCGGGATCATGCGCTGATGGCGCAGATCGACGAGCTGCCGCCGCTGCGCGACGTCATCCGCCGGCACGGGCTCTCCGCCAAAAAATCGCTCGGCCAGAACTTCCTGCTCGATCTGAATTTAACGGCACGCATCGCGCGCGCGGCCTCCCCGCTCGCGGACGCAACCGTGATCGAGGTCGGCCCAGGGCCCGGAGGCTTGACGCGCGCGTTGCTGGCGGAAGGCGCGAGACGCGTCATTGCCATCGAGCGCGACGACCGTGCGCTGGCCGCGCTTGCCGAAATCGCCGCGCATTATCCGGGACGGCTGGAGATCGTGGCGGGCGACGCACTCCATTTCGATCCACGGCCGTATCTACGCGGCGAGCGAGCACGCGTAATCGCCAACCTGCCCTACAACATTGCGACCGCGCTGCTCGTTGGCTGGCTGACGGCCGAGCCCTGGCCGCCCTGGTACGACATGCTGGTGCTGATGTTCCAGCGCGAAGTCGCCGAGCGCATCGTCGCCAAGCCCGGCGGCAAAACTTACGGACGGCTGTCGGTGCTGGCGGGCTGGCGCACGGAGGCGAAGATCTTGTTCGACGTTGCGCCGTCGGCCTTCGTGCCGCCGCCGAAGGTGACGTCGTCGGTCGTGCGGCTCATGCCGCGCGCGGCGCCGCTGGCGTGCGACGCGGAGGCTTTGCAGCGGGTGACGGAGGCCGCCTTCGGGCAGCGCCGCAAAATGCTCCGGCAGAGTCTGAAATCGCTCGGCGTGGACGCAGGAAGCCTGCTCAACCAAGCCGGCATCGACCCGACGGCGCGCGCGGAAGAGATCGCGGTCGACGGCTTCGTGGCGCTGGCGCGCGCATTCACTTCGCAATAAGTTTTGCCCGCATGACGCAAATGCACCGCCAATCGCTCACCGCCTACGGCGCGCCGCTCTGCGAGACGATCGTAGAGACGCCGCGCCCGCAAGGCACGCAAGTGCTGGTGCGCATCGCACGCTGCGGCGTCTGCCATTCCGACCTGCACATGCAGGACGGCTTTTTTACGCTCGGCGACGGCAAGCAGCTCGACGTGCGCGCCGGCCGCACGCTGCCCTTCACACTCGGTCACGAGATCGCGGGCGAGATCGAAAGCGCTGGGCCGGACGCCAGCGCGAAGACCGGCGCCAAGGTCGCCGTCTATCCCTGGATCGGCTGCGGCCAATGCCCGGCCTGCAAGGCGGGTGACGAGAATATTTGCGCGGCGCCGCGCCATCTCGGCATTACGGTGGACGGCGGCTACGCCACGCACGTGCTGGTGCCGCACCCGCGCTATCTGATCGACTACGCGCCGCTGCCGGCGTCTTATGCCGGCGCGCTGATGTGCTCAGGGCTGACCGCTTACGCCGCGCTCAAGCGACTGGCCGACCGCGCAAGCCGCGCGCCGCTGCTGCTGGTCGGCGCCGGCGGTGTCGGGCTGATGGGGCTCGCGCTCACGCGCGCGATGTATGGTGCGCCTTACGTCGCCGACATCGATCCGAAGAAACGCGAGGCGGCTTTGGCGGCGGCCGCCAAGGAGGTGTTCGACCCGGCCGATCCGAATACGCGCAAGGCGCTGCTGAAGGCGAGCGGCGGCATCTACGCGGCGGTTGATTTCGTCGGCTCCGACAAGTCGCTCAATTTCGCGACCGGCGTCTTGGCCAAAGGCGGCAAGGTCGTGGTCACCGGGCTTTTGGGCGGCGGCTATTCGACCGCGGTCGCCATGTTCCCGCTCAAGGCGATGACGATCGAAGGCACGCAGACCGGCACATTGGCCGAAGCGCGCGAATTGATCGATCTGGTGGGCGCGAAGAACATCGCCCCGCCGCCGATCGCCGAGCGGCCGCTCGATCAGGCGTCGAAGACGCTCGATGATCTGCGTGCGGGGAAAATCGTCGGGCGAGTCGTATTGACGGCTTAAAGCTTCGCCTGCAGCCCGCGCACGAAGTCGGAGAGACCGGGCTGGCGCTCGCGCTTCAGGCGCTCGGCGGCGAGGATCGCCTGCACCTCGGCAAAGGCCTGGTCGATGTCGCGGTTGATCACGACATAATCGTATTCCGCCCAATGACTCATCTCGTCAGCGGCTTTCGCCATGCGGCGGTGGATGGTCTCGTAGTCGTCCTGCGCGCGCTTGTGCAGGCGCTTCTCCAGCTCCGGAATCGACGGCGGCAGAATGAACACGCTGACCAGATCGGTGCGCGCCTTCTCGCGCAATTGCTGCGTGCCCTGCCAATCGATGTCGAACAGCACGTCGCGGCCTTGCGCGAGCGCATCCATCACCGGTTTCGACGGCGTGCCGTAATAATTGTCGAATACCTCCGCCCATTCCAGCAATTCGTCCTTCTCGATCAGCTCGTCGAAGCGGCGGCGGTCGATGAAATGATAGTCACGGCCGTCCTTTTCGCCGGGACGCATTTTGCGCGTGGTGACCGAGATCGACAGCGCGACACCATCGTCCTCATCGAGCAGACGGCGCGACAGCGTGGTCTTGCCGGCGCCCGAGGGCGATGACAGCACCAGCATCAGCCCGCGGCGGGCGATTACGGCCTCAGCTTGCTTCTTCGCCATCATCACTCCAGGTTCTGCACCTGCTCGCGGAATTGCTCGACCACGGTTTTCAATTCCAGCCCGATATTGGTGAGCTCGACGTCGTTCGACTTGGCGGTGAGCGTATTCGATTCGCGGTGCAGCTCCTGCGCCAGAAAATCGAGCCGCCGGCCGACCGCGCCACCTTCCGCCAGCAGTTTCTGCGCCTGCGCAACGTGCGAGGCCAGCCGGTCGAGCTCCTCGCGGATGTCGGCCTTGGCGGCGAGCATGATCGCTTCCTGATGCAGGCGGTCGGAATCGAAGCGCTGCGAGGCGGCGAGCAGCGTCGCCACCTGCTCGGCCAGCCGCGCCTTGACCGCCTCCGGCTTGCGGCCGGGCGCCTTTTCCGCGCGGGCGGTCAGCGCGGCGATCTCGGCCAGTCGCGCCGAAAGCACTTTACCGAGCGTCGCGCCCTCCTCGCGCCGCATGGCAGTGAGATCCGTGAGCGCCTTGTCGAAGCCTTTGGCAATGGCGGCTTCCGCCGCGCGCCGGTCCTCTTCGCGCTCGTCTTCGTCGGCAACCTCGATCACGCCCTTCAGCCCAAGAATGCCGTCGAGCGTTGCCGGCGCAGCCTCGACTTTGCCTTCAAGCGTCTTGAGGGTCGAAATCACGGCGGCGAGCACCTGCTCGTTCACCTTGACAGTCGGCGCCACGCCTTTGCGCTCGACGGTGAGATTGGCGTAGACGGTGCCGCGCGCGAGTTCTTCGCTCGCGCGCTTCCTCGCCGGCACTTCGACCACGTCCCAGCCGGGCGGCAAGCGCAACCGCACGTCGAGGCCCTTGGCGTTGACAGATTTGATTTCCCAGCTCCAGGCATAAGCGCCGGTCACGCCATGGCCGCGCGCAAAGCCGGTCATGCTCGATAGCGCCATGGCACTCAAATCTCGCGTTGAAATCGCGGCGACCTTAGCGGCGGCCCCTACCGAATACTAGGGCTTAGCCGCGTCCGGCTTGGCGGCGGCGGCGGCCGGCTGCTCGGGCGCTTCATTGGCGCGCTCGAAAGCGCGCAGCTTGCCGACGTTCCTCTGATGCTGCTCGTAGGTCTCCGAGAACACGTGGCGGCCGGTGCCGTCCGCGACGAAATAGAGATCCTTGGTACGCGCCGGATTGGCGGTCGCCTCGAGCGAGGCTTTGCCCGGATTGGCGATCGGGCCGGGCGGCAGGCCGTTGATCACGTAGGTATTGTAGGGCGTCGGCTGCTCGATCTCGCTCTTGAGGATCGGGCGGCCGAGCGCGCCCTTGCCGCCGGTCAGACCGTAGATGATGGTCGGATCGGATTGCAGCCGCATCTTGGTTTTCAGGCGATTGACGAAGACGGCGGCGACGCGCGAGCGCTCGTCCGGGCGGCCGGTCTCCTTCTCCACGATCGAGGCGAGCGTCACCAGCTCCTCCGGCGTCTTGAGCGGCAGGTCGGGCGAGCGGTGTTGCCAGACTTCCTCCAGCAACGTTTTCTCGTCGTGCTGCATGCGCTCGATGATCTGCGCGCGCGTGGTGCCGCGCGTGAACTTGTAGGTCTCCGGCAGCAGCGAACCTTCGCGCGGGATTTCCTTGATCTGGCCGGTGAGTGCGTTGTTCTCCAGGAGGCGCGCGACGATCTGCTCGGAGGTTAGGCCCTCGGCGAACGTGAGCGCGTGCTGCACCACTTTGCCTTCGATGATGGTGTCGACCACATCGGCTAGGCTTGCTTCCTTGGTGAACTTGTATTCGCCGCTCTTGAGGCCGCCGCGCGCCTTCAGCACCAAGACACCGCCCATGAAGACGTAAGGCTGGTCGATGACGCCCTCGCGCTGCAAGAGCACGGCAATGTCTCGAATGCCTAATCCGTGCGGGATGTTGACGACCTTGTCCTCGGGCAAGGGCCCGGGCGCCTCGAAACGCTGCTTGCCGAGATAGAGCGCGCCGCTGACCGCGACCGAAACCACCACCAGCACGGTGAAGATCGCGTTGCCGACGATCACCAGCGGATGGCGCACGCGGCGCGAATGACGCGAGGGCAGCGGCACGCGCTCCGGTTCGAGCGCAAGGCGCGGACTGCGCGGCACCTTCGGATCGGGGGGCGGCGGTGGAACGGCGCTCGTGCCTAGCGTCGGACTCACGCGCTCGCTCCCGCTCTTTGCACCAGCCGTACACCCAAAGCGAAAACTCCCGTCAGCGAAAATTCCAGCAGCTTTCGAAGGTTAGGAAAGATTATGGCGAAAGCTAGGGTGCAACTCGTGATGCGGGGCACATCATGCGCTACTGCACGTAGCGGCGGAAGATGAGTGAGGCATTGGTGCCGCCGAAGCCGAAGGAATTCGACAGCGCGGTGTCGATCTCGCGCTTGCGCGCCTCGTGCGGCACCAGATCGATCGGCGATTCGACCGACGGATTGTCGAGATTGATGGTGGGCGGCGCGACCCCATCGCGGATCGCCAGAAGCGAGAAGATCGCCTCGACCGCACCGGCAGCGCCGAGCAGATGGCCGACGCAGGACTTGGTCGAGGACATCGAGATGCGGCCGGCGGCATTGCCCACCAGGCGCTGCACTGCGCCCAATTCGATCTCGTCGCCCATCGGGGTCGAGGTGCCGTGGGCATTGATGTAGTCGACGTCGTCCGGCGTGATGCCGGCGCGCTTCATCGCCATGCTCATGCAGCGGAAGGCGCCATCGCCATCGGGTGCGGGCGCTGTGATGTGATAGGCGTCGCCCGACATGCCGTAGCCGACCAGTTCGCCGTAGATCTTGGCGCCGCGCGCCTTGGCGTGATCGAGTGCTTCCAGCACCACGACGCCGGCGCCCTCGCCCATCACGAAGCCGTCGCGGTCCCTGTCGTAAGGGCGCGACGCGCGTTTCGGATCGTCATTGAAAGCGGTCGAGAGCGCGCGCAGCGCCGCAAAGCCAGCAAGCGACATGCGGTTGACCGGGGATTCGGCGCCGCCGGCAACCATCACATCGGCATCGCCAAGCGCGACCAGACGCCCGGCATCGCCGATCGCGTGGGCGCCGGTCGAGCAGGCGGTGACCACCGCGCTGTTCGGGCCTTTCAGGCCATGCTCGATCGAGACATAGCCGGAGGCGAGATTGATGATGCGGCCGGGAATGAAGAACGGCGACACCCGGCGCGGACCTCTTTCGTGCAGCGTGATGGCGGTGTCGGCGATGCCCTCGATGCCGCCGATGCCGGAGCCGATCAGAACGCCGGTTGTGTTCTGCTCGTCGGGTGTCTTCGGCTTCCAGCCGGCGTCGTCAAGCGCCTGGCGCGCCGCGCACATGGCGAAGACGATGAATTCGTCGACCTTGCGCTGCTCCTTCGGCTCCATCCACTGATCGGGATTGTAGGTGCCGTTCGAGCCGTCGCCGCGCGGGATCATGCAGGCGATCTTGCAGGCAAGGTCGGAGACCTCGAACGTGTCGACTTTCTTGGCGCCGCTCTCGCCCTTGACGAGACGCGCCCATGTGGGCTCGACGCCGCAACCGAGCGGCGTGACCATTCCCATACCGGTTACGACGACACGTCTCATGGCCGGCTCCCAGCCAAATTGAGAAGCCTAGGCTCCGCAGTCACGGGCATAGCCGATAGCAAAACGACGAGTGGTGCTTTACGAGCGGGCGCGCGGCGCTCAGCTCTTTGCGTTCTTTTCGAGAAACTTGACGGCATCGCCGACGGTCAGAATCGTCTCGGCGGCATCGTCCGGAATTTCGCAGCCAAACTCTTCCTCGAACGCCATCACGAGTTCGACGGTGTCGAGACTGTCGGCGCCAAGATCGTCGATGAAACTGGCTTGCTCCGTCACCTTGTCGGGCTCGACGCCCAGGTGCTCCACGACGATCTTCTTCACCCGCTCGGCAATAGTACTCATCGTTCCAACCTCGTGCTTTTTAGATTGGGCTGCAATCGAGATGTGACTGCAACCATGGCGGCTTGGCCTCGTCGTGGTGACGCTGGCGGGACGATGATCGCGGAGTACTCTCTCACGACTTCCGCTGTCGGCCGCCCCAGCCGGGCCGAATTTCGGTTACCACACTTCAAATCGGTTGACTAGCACAGCGAACCTAGCCCTCTACCCCCTGAAATGCCAAGCATTTCGGCTCAGATCATCGCCATGCCGCCGTTGACATGGATGGTCTGCCCGGTGACGTATTGGGCCTCCTCGGAGGCGAGATAGACCGCGGCTGCCGCAACGTCCTTGCCGGTGCCGAGCTTGCCGGCGGGAACCTTGGACAGAATCGTTTCGCGCTGCTTGTCGTTGAGCTTGTCGATCATCGGCGAGGCGATGATGCCGGGCGCGATGCAATTGGCGGTGACGTTGCGCTTGGCATATTCGGCGGCGACCGACTTCATCATGCCGACGATGCCGGCCTTGGACGCGGTGTAGTTGCCCTGCCCCGGATTGCCGGTGAAGCCCACCACCGAGGTGATGCCGATGATGCGGCCCCAGCGGCGGCGCATCATGGTCTTCACCGCGGCGCGGGTGAGGCGGAACGTCGCGGTCAGATTGACCGCGATCACTTTGTCCCAAGCCTCGTCAGTCAAGCTGACGAACAAATTGTCCGCATTGACGCCGGCATTGGCGACCAGGATGTCGAGCTTTTCCATTTTTGCTTCGGCATCGGGCACGAGCTTCTCGACCGCGGCGGCATCCGCGAGATCACAGACGAAAACGTGCACGCGCGCGCCGAGTTCGCCGGCCAGCTTGTCGAGCGCGTCCTTGCGCGTGCCGGAAATCGCAACGGTCGCGCCCTGCGCATGCAGCGCGCGCGCAATGTCGCCGCCGATGGCGCCGCTCGCGCCGGTCACCAGCGCGGTCTTGCCGGTCAGATCGAACATCATGGGGCTCCTAATTCGTTGCGCATGATCTTATCCGAAAACCGGTTCCCACTTTTCGGGATCATGCGCGAGCAGCTTTGTAGGTGGCGATGTCTTCGGGCGTGCCGATGGCGGTCGCGCTCGCGCCCTCGGCAATCCGCTTGATCAGCCCGCTCAGCACCTTGCCGGCGCCGGCTTCGTAGAATGTGGTGACGCCGGCGCCCGCCATGGCGGCGACGCATTCGCGCCAGCGCACGGTGCCGGTGACCTGCTTGACCAATGCCGGCACGATCTCCGCCGGTTCCTGAATGGGCTTCGCCAACACGTTGGCGACCACTGGCACCACTGGTTTCTTCACGCTCACTTTCGACAGCGCGTCGGCCATCACGTCGGCGGCGGGCTGCATCAGCGCGCAATGGAAGGGCGCGGACACCGGCAGCAGCATCGCGCGCTTGGCGCCTTTCGCCTTCGCGATCTCGACCGCGCGCTCGACCGCCGCTTTGTTGCCCGACACCACCACCT
>Ga0335070_10010562_pt1 | contig 10793 bp, 10 predicted proteins | sample Lox_Sample_13_FD_206722 | JGI IMG/M metagenome (GOLD analysis project Ga0335070, IMG submission 206722) | Soil microbial communities from Loxahatchee National Wildlife Refuge, Florida, United States - Lox_Sample_1.3 | ecosystem: Environmental > Terrestrial > Soil > Wetlands | place: USA...
ATCGGCTATATGATTATCAGCTCCCAGAGGATGCTTCGTACCGGAAATATCATCTTCGGGATTTTGACGATTGGCATGTTGGGTCTCCTCACAGACTTTTTCTCGAAATGGCTTTATCATAAACTATTTCCCTGGGTGGATTGAAGAAAGTGGAAGAAGGAATCAAACTCCATGTCCATAACGTCTCTAAGATTTACCGCACGGACGGTCACGACATGGTGGCCATCGATGAGATCGACCTCAAGATTAGGAACAAAGAGTTTGCTACGATTTTAGGCCCGTCAGGCTGCGGAAAGTCCACGCTCCTTCGGATTGTGGCTGGCCTGATTAGGCCGACGCGAGGCGTGGTCAGATTGGATGGAAATGTGATCGGCGGTCCCGGTCAGGATCGCGGCATGGTCTTTCAGAGCTATACCCTCTTTCCCTGGCTCACGGTGAAAGAGAATATTCAGTTCGGACTCGATATCTCGGGGATGTCGAGGACCGAACAGGATCAGATCGGTCAGGAGTTTGTGGAGAAGGTTGGCCTGAAAGGGTTTGAGCGGACTTACCCAAAAGGGCTTTCCGGAGGGATGAAACAGAGGGTTGCCATCGCGAGAGCCCTGGCCAATAATCCTGCAATTCTGCTGCTGGATGAGCCCTTCGGGGCCCTGGACGCTCAGACACGGGCACTCATGCAGGAGCTCCTCACCCAGGTTTGGGAGGAGCTTCATAAGACCATCCTTTTTGTGACCCACGATGTGGAAGAGGCCATCTTCCTTTCCGACCGGGTTTTTGTCATGACCGCCCGACCCGGGAAGATCAAGGCCGAGATTGACATCCCTTTGGAGCGGCCCAGAAGTTACGAACTCAAGTCCACGGAGGGTTTCCTCAACCTGAAAAAGCGGGCCCTGGCCCTCATCCGGGAGGAAGCGATCAAGGCGACGCTGGGGAAGGACTAAATCTGCCGGGCAGGTCGGGAGGGTTATTCGCGCCCCTTGTCCCAGAACAGAAGAGAGAGGAGAAGAAGCGTTGAAAGCAGAGCGTCTGACACGAAAAGGGATTTTAGAAATTGCGTCCTATATCCCCGGAAAGTCGATCGAGGAGGTTGAGAAAGAGTTTGGGACGAAAAGGTGGATTAAACTGGCTTCCAACGAAAATCTGCTGGGTCCTTCTCCGAAAGCGGTCGCGGCCATTCGGAAGGAACTTCCCTCCATCTATCTTTACCCGGAAGGCCCTTGCACGGTTTTACGAAAGGCCCTGGCAGAGAAGCTTGGAATTTCAGAAAGAATGGTGGTGATCTCCAACGGCGCGGATAATCTCATCCTCATGATTGCGAATGCCTTTGTGAATGAAGGGGATGAGGTCATGATGGCCGATCCTACATTCTCCGTCTATACGAATGTGACGCAGATCATGGGTGGAAAGCCAATCAAGGTGAAGTTGAAGGATTTCACCCATGATCTCGAATCCATGTTAAAGAAGGTGAACCGGAAGACAAAACTGATCTTCGTCTGTAATCCAAATAATCCAACGGGGACGACGGTTTCCGTGGAGGCATTCAACCGTTTTCTCTCCAAACTCCCCCAGAGGGTTACCGTTGTCCTGGATGAAGCCTATGGAGACTTTGCCGAAGATGCATTCTATCCCAACGGCTTAGACTATATCAAAGGAAGAAGGCAGGTCATCGTTCTCCGGACCTTTTCAAAGCTGTATGGGCTGGCAGGGTTAAGAATCGGTTATGCCTTGGGAAGGGAGGACTTCGTGGCTTGCCTTTATCGAGTGAGAGACCCTTTTCCTGTCCATCGACTGGCGCAGGTGGCTGCCGTGGCCGCCTTGAATGATGAGGAGCATGCCATACGATCGATTCAATTGGTCTATGAAGGGAAGAGGTATCTCTACAAGGAATTGGATCGGATGGGGCTCTCCTATGTTCCCAGCCAGGCCAATTTCATCTTTATCGATTTTGGGAGAAATTCGGAAAAGGTTTCTCAGGATTTTTTGCGGGAGGGGATTATCATCCGACCTGGAAAGGTGTGGGGTTATCCCACGTTTGCCAGGGTGACCGTTGGAAGGATGGAGGACAACCGCCGATTCATCAGGGCCCTCAAAAAGATTCATAAACGTTAATTTCGTTATGAACGTTAGGATCGTCGAGGTCCAGTGAGACCGTTCAATCGTTGGGGCGGTCCTGACGAAAAAAATGGACTCGACCAACTTAGCCCGAAATGGCTTCGAAAATTTCCGTTGATCTTATCATTAAGAACGCCGGGGAGCTTCTCACCCTTTCTCCTTCCTTCAAAGAAAAGGCGGGGCTGGGGATGGTTCAGAATGGGGCGGTGGCCGTCCAAAGGGAAAGGATCCTATGGGTGGGGAGGACGGAGGAGATTTCCGGGAAGTTCTCCTTGAGTCGAGACGGCCGGGAAATGGATGCGACGGGTAAAGTGGTCATGCCGGGTCTCATCGATGCTCATACGCATCTCGTCTTTGCCGGGTCAAGAGAGAATGAATTTGAGCAAAGGATTCAGGGCCTCTCCTATCAGGAAATCGCTGGGAGAGGAGGGGGAATCCTCTCGACGGTTGAAGCGACCCGCCAGGCTTCCTTTGACGAGCTTCTCTCTCTGGGCAAGAGAAGGTTGGACCGGATGCTTTCCAAAGGGGTGACGACCGTGGAGGGAAAAAGCGGATACGGACTTTCTCTCCGGGATGAGATGAAGATTCTCCGGGTGATGAAAGCCTTGCAGGAGAGCCATCCGATGGAACTCGTCCCGACCTTTTTGGGAGCCCACACCTTTCCAAAAGAATTCAGAGAGGATCGACGGCGTTATATGAGCCTTCTCATCGAAGAGATGATTCCTGGGGTGGCCCAGGAGAGACTCGCAGAGTTTTGCGATGTCTTCTGTGAGGAGAAGGCCTTCACCCTTGAAGAATCGAAAAAAATCCTTGAGACCGGGAAGCGGTATGGTCTTAAACCCAAAATCCATGCGGACCAGTTGAGCTCGGGGGGCGGAGCGGAGTTGGCAGCGGAGGTCGGTGCTTATTCTGCCGATCATTTGGAATTCGCGAGCCCGGGGGGCATCCGGAAAATGGCCGAGAAAGGGGTCACCGCCGTTCTATTGCCGGGAGCGAGTTTTTTTCTCTCGATGAAAAAATATCCTCCCGCGCGGGATATGATCGACCAAGGAGTGGCGGTTTCCCTCGCCACGGATTTGAACCCCGGCTCCTCGATGACCGAGTCCCTTCCGATGATGATGACCATGGGTTGTACGATGTACAAGTTACTTCCCGGAGAGGTGATTCAAGCGACGACAATTCATGCGGCAAAATCGATGGGGCGTGAGAAAGAGATTGGCAGCCTCGACGTTGGAAAACAAGCGGATCTCTTAGTCCTCAACATCCCCAACTATCGTTATCTCCCCTACCACTTTGGCGTGGACCATGTGGAGACAGTGGTCAAAAAAGGGACGATTGTTTACCAGGGGCCCGTGTGACCTTTTGGAGCCACTATGCGACTTCTTGAATGTGTCCCCAATATCAGCGAAGGCAGGGATCGAGACAAGATCGCCTCGATTGCGGAGGAAATTAAGAGACACAGAGGGGTCAGGCTTCTCGACTATTCCTCCGACAGAGACCACCATAGAAGCGTCTTCACTTTTATTGGTGAACCCGAGGCGATCCTCGAAGCGTCCTTTGCATTCACCCTGAAAACCCTCGACCTTATCGATATGAGAGAACACAAGGGAGGTCATCCTCGTCTGGGAGCGGTGGATGTCGTTCCCTTTGTCCCCGTTCAAGGGGTGGAGATGGAAGAAGCTGTTCAAATAGCCCGTGAATTTGGAAAGGGTCTGGGGAAAAGGGGGGTTCCGGTCTTTTTTTATGAAGAAGCAGCGACCCGGCCCGAGAGAAAAGACCTCCCTCTCATCCGAAAGGGAGAGTATGAGGGATTGACGGAGAAGCTGAAGGACCCTAGATGGAAGCCTGATGAGGGCCCGGATCACTTCGATCCAAAATCCGGGGCGACGGTCGTAGGAGCGCGCTTCCCATTAGTGGCCTATAATGTTAACCTTAAAACGAGGGACCTCGCCCTTGCAAAAAATATTGCCAGGAAAGTCCGGTTCAAAGACGGAGGATTCCCTCATGTCAGGGCAATGGGAGTGGATCTGAAGGAGAAAGAGATGGTCCAAGTTTCGATGAACCTGACCGATTATCGAGTGACCAATATCCCAAAAGTGTATGAATTCATAAAAGAAGAAGCTTTGAAGAATGGGATAGACGTTGAAGGTTCGGAAATTGTAGGATTGATTCCTCTGGGTGCTTTAGAGGGTATCGCACAGTATTATTTGAGCTGCGAGCGGTTTTCGCTTCGTCAGGTGATCGAGCAGCGAATTTTAGAATCTGATTGAGAGGGAGGAAGGATGGAACTCAAACGATTCTTGGAAAAACTGTCCTCGGATACTCCTACCCCCGGAGGGGGAAGCGCCTCGGCTCTGGCAGGGGCCTTATCCGCCTCGCTCGTGTCGATGGTGGCGGGGCTGACTTCCAAGAAGGACAAGATAAAAAAGAAAGGGATGGAGGAGATAAGAAAGAAGGGGGTGTCAATTCAAAAAAGGCTCTTTCAGGCGATTGAGGAAGATTCAAAATCTTATGAGGCTGTCTTAAAAGCCTTTCGACTTCCCAGAAATTCGGAGAAAGAGCGTCTCCGCCGGATCAAAGAGATTCAAAGGGCCTATCGGAGAGCCACCCTGACGCCCCAACTGGTTTGTCAGCAATCCCTTCAACTCCTGGAATACTCCAGGATGCTTATTTTAACGGGGAACCCGAATGCAGTCAGCGATGCGGGAGTAGCGGCATTTCTTGCGGATGCCGCCTGCGCGGGGGGGTTACTCAATATTAGAATTAATCTCGCGGGCGTGGCTGAAAGAAGCTTTGTTAAGAAAATGGACATTTTGATGAGAAGCTTGGGAAGAGAGAGAAATCGGCGGATGAAGGCCATTCAGAAAAGTTTGATCGGAACCTATCACGTTTGAGGGAATCGGGAATTGCATCCCCATTCGATCAGGGGCTTTCTTAAAGTCCTTGAAGAGGTTTCTCCGTTGGGGGAGATATGTCAAAGTTTAGCGTTTACATCATCATAGCGGCCCTTTTTATTGTTCCAAACCTATCCCCGGTCAGCGGTCAGGAAAACTTACCTCTTCTCATTAAGAAGGCAGAACCCTCGATCGTAGTGATTGTGACCTATGGCAAGGAGGGGAACATTCTCGGTCAAGGGACCGGGTTTTTTATCAATCAAAAAGGGGATGTGGTCACGAATTCTCACGTTCTGGAGGGGGCGAGCCGGGCCATCGTTCAAACGACCGATGGGAAAGAACATGCCCTTCGAAGGGTTCTTGCTGAGGATAAGGAAGGCGATTTGGTCCGCGTTTCCGTAGAGATCTCGAAAGAGGCCGTCAGACCCTTACGCGTTCGGGAGGACCTTCCGGAGGTCGGGGAGAGAATTATTATTATAGGAACGCCTCTCGGACTCGACAAGACGGTTTCGGATGGCATCGTCTCCGCTGTCCGGGAGGTACCTGCCTTTGGGAAAATTATTCAGGTGACCGCTCCCATCTCTCCCGGGTCCAGCGGGAGCCCAGTCATCAACATGCAAGGAGAGGTGATTGGGGTCGCAACTTTCTTTGTGGTGGCGGGGCAAAACCTCAACTTTGCCATTCCTGGAGAAAGAATAGCAAGAATGGCCAGAGGCCGGGGGGAAACCCTTTCCGAGCGGGATGAAAAGAGAATAAAAGGTTGGCTTGCCTCGGCGGAAGGACTTTATACAACCGGACTTCATTTCCTTTGGGCAGAGGAATACGCGAAGGCTCTTCCCTATTTTGTTGAGACGATCAAGAGAAACCCGGACCACGGCCCAGGGTATTTCCAAATCGGGTACTGTCTGTCCAAGCTTGGACAGTATAAAGAAGCCATCGAATCTTACAAACGGGCTCTTCGTATTATTCCGGAGCAAGCTGTTGTCCATGGTAATCTGTGCGTCGCTTACGGAAACACCGGTCGCTATGATGAAGCGATAGAATCCTGCAAAGCGGCGATTCAGCTCAAACCCGATTTTGCCGAGGCGTATAGTAATCTGGGGTGGTCTTATCAAAGGACGGGACGTTACCAGGAAGCCATCCAGGCGTGTAAACAGGCCATTCGCCTTAAACCTGATTTTTCTCCGGCCCACTATAACCTTGGAAACAGTTACTCTGCCCTGAAGAAGTACGAAGAGGCCATCGATTCCTACAAAGAGGCGATTCGCATCCAATTCGATTATGCCGAAGGCCATTCGGATTTAGGAGCAGCTTATTTTTACACCGGGCGTCTTGAAGAGGCGATCGTATCTTATAAGCAGGCCATCCGGCTGAAGCCTGCTCTCGCCGACGCTCACCTCAACCTGGGGATGGCCTATTTGAGGCTTGGGGACAAGGGGTCCGCCATCGAGGAATACAAAATCCTGAAGGAATTGAATCAGGAACTGGCCAATCGACTTTTTAACCTGATTTATGAGTGAGCATGCCCCGGGGCTCTTTCGGCGCCCTGGTCGAACCGGCCACAGCAGTTTCCTGCGGCCGCCGGGTCTTCCCCTAAGGATTTCTCACAGCGGGGAAGGAATTCCTTCCCCGCTGTAACCTTTCCTGGCGATTGAAACGTTCAAGACGCACAAATGCCCGGGTCCCTTGACACAGAAGGTTTCTCGACGAAATGACCTAACGTCCGGTAAAGAATACCTATTTCTTTGGGGGAACGATTGATTCCTTAAAAGCCTTAGCGACGCGGATCTTCACCACGGTCTTGGCCGGGATATTGATGGCTTCGCCCGTTGCAGGATTTCTTCCCACACGTGCTTTCCGTTTCACAAGGACTGACTTGCCGATCCCCGGAAAAGTGAAGGCTCCAACCTTCTTGGTCTCGGCGATTGCTAACCCCGCCATCTCGTCGATGACGGACGAAGCAACTTTTTTGGAGAGGTCAAATTTCTTCGCGAAAAATGAAACGATCTGGGCCTTCGTAAGTGGTTTCTTGCCTGCCATACTCTTTCCTCCTCTTGGTTAAGTTATTTTAAAGTCTAAGTATACAAAAAAGTCTCTAAAAAGCAAGTACAAAATTAATAAAAAAAACTGGAGCGGGCAACGGGGTTCGAACCCGCGACCCTCGGCTTGGGAAGCCGATGCTCTACCAACTGAGCTATGCCCGCTCTGGGACACATCCAATCCTCGATGGTTCATTTTCAAAATAAAGGAAAACGGAGGGCCTTGTCAAGAAATTTTTAGATCATCTTTAGCTCACGCGGAAGATACGTTAATGCTTCCGCTCCGTGAGCGGTGACGAGAACCATATCTTCAATTCGGACTCCCCCCCGGTCAGGGAGATAAATGCCGGGTTCCACCGTAAAGACCATTCCTTCCTGAAGAAGACCCTTGCTTTCGGTATTGACCGCAGGGTCCTCATGGACGGCAAGTCCGATGCCGTGCCCCGTGCCGTGACCAAAATATTCTCCGTATCCCTGATTCTGAATGTGGTTCCTTGCTGCTCCATCCACCTCGGCAATGGGGATGCCCGGCCTCACCTTCTCAATTGCCCGATCATGAGCTTCCTGAACGATTTGATAAATTTTCTTCTGTTCCCGGGAGGGGGGACGGCAGACCACCGTCCGGGTTTGATCGGAGTGGTAACCTTGAAATCCCGAGCCAAAATCGATGAGGATAAGGTCTCCCTTTTCAATCCGCTTGCCACTTGCCTTTCCGTGAGGAAGAGCCGATCGTTTTCCGGAGGCGATAATGATGTCGAAACCAATGGCATCCGCACCGCCGCGTTTCATCAGGAATTCCATTTCCAGAGCGACCTCTCGTTCCACAACGCCTTCTCTGAGCATTACCGTAGCCTGGGAAAAGGCGTTCGATGAGATGTCAATCGCCCTCCGGATGAGCGTCAGTTCATGGGCGTCTTTGATGGCCCTCAGGTTTTTTAATTCATCCTCCAGGGGAAACAGTTTCGCCTCACCGGCCAACCTTTCCGTAAGAAAGCGATAGGCCGAAAAAGGAAGGGCAGGGGATTCAAATCCGATTCCTTTCAATTTCAGGTCGCTGAAAAGAGAAAAGATTCCCTCCATCTTCTTTTTGTAATGAATGATCCGGGCCCCCTTGACCTCTTCATCGGCCTGGGTCCAGTAACGGGAATCCGTTAGAAAGAAGGATTCCTTTCGGGTGATGACGAAAGCGCCGTCGCTTCCGGTAAATCCGCAAAGATAGCGAATATTTTCAAGACTGACGAAGAGAATCCCGTCCAGATCGGAGGAATCCAGAATCTTTCTGGAGTTTCCTTGCCGCGCCTCATAAAAAGAGTTCCCCATCAGTTTGGCCTCCGTTTCCGAATATTGGCCAGCCATTTTTCGAGATGGTGTATCTTCTCTTCCCTGGAAAGAGAGCCGGAGGGAGGGGAAGGATACAATTTCTCCTCCAGTTCTTCCAACCTCTTTTGTATCTCCTCGTCGAAGGGGTCTTTCTCAGCGAGGGTTTTGTAAATTTCGTAGGCCTCTTGAAGATGACCTTGTTGGAGATAGATCTCAGCCAGAGTCTTCGTCGTCACGTGATTCATGGGCTGCCCCGACCTGGAGGGCTTTCTTAGAAATTAGAGAATAATTGTCCAAAAGTCAACCCCTCAGCCGTCTTGCCCACCCCATTTTTTTCTTGCCTGCGGCCAGAGTCAATTCTTTCCAGGGCTTCCTAAGGCCCACGTTAAGGGTAACCCGAATGCCGTGTCCGAAACTATTCTACCCAAAGGTGGAAAGAGGGGAAAAACAAGCCGTCCTTCTTTTCCGGAAAAAAAGAGAGAGTATTGACATAGGGGTGAATATCAAATAATATTATTTGGTTTTTCTCATTTGAAAGGAATCGAACATGGAAAAGAAATATCTCTTCTCCCCCGGGCCGACCATGCTTCCTCCGGGAGTGCTTCTCAAAATGGCAGAACCGATCATGCACCACCGGGAGCCGGAGTTTGAGAAGATCTATGCTGAAATCAGAGAGGGGATGAAGTATCTCTTCCAGACGAAAAATGAGGTGTTGATTTTTACCTCCTCGGGGACCGGAGCGATGGAAGGAGCGGTTTCCAACCTTCTTTCGAAAGGGGATAAAGCCATCGTGGTTCGTGGAGGAAAGTTTGGTGAACGATGGGGTGAAATCTGCAAGGCTTATGGCATCGAGTTTATTCCCATCGATGTCGAATGGGGCAAGGCCGTGGATCCCAAAAGGATCCAGGAACTGCTGGAATCGGATTCTTCGATTCGAGTGGTTTATGCCCAGGCCAGTGAGACCTCGACCGGGGTGAAACATCCGATCCAGGCGATCGCCGATCTTACGAAAAGATACGAAGATAAAGTGGTGGTCGTCGATGCGATTACGGGGATCGGGGTGTTCAACATCCCGACCGATGCGTGGGGACTCGACGTGGTGATCAGCGGGTCTCAGAAAGCTTTGATGCTGCCGCCCGGGCTTTCCTTCGCTACCTTGAGTGATAAGGCGTGGAAGCTTGTCGAGAAGTCGACCTTGCCGAAGTACTATTTTGACTTTAAGAAGGAGCTCAAAAACACGAAGAAGAATCAAAGCTCCTATACGCCAGCCATCTCCCTTTACGTCGGTTTGAGGGAGACACTCCGGATGATTCGAAGCGAGGGACTGGAGGCGGTTTTTCACCGGCATAGAACGTTGGCGGAAGCGACCCGTCGAGCCGTGAAAGCCTTAGGCCTTGAACTCTATGCCCCCGATTCCCCGAGCGATGCAGTGACGGCGGTGAAGATTCCGGCCGGGATCGACGGAGAGAAATTGAAAGATTTGTTTTTTGAGAAATTCGGAATCACCGTGGCGGAGGGACAGGATCGGGCAAAAGGGAAGATTATTCGAATTGCCCATCTGGGATATTATGAGCGGCTGGATATGGTGATGGTCATTTCGGCTCTGGAGATGCTCTTAAAGGAGATGGGTTATTCCTTTGAACTGGGAACAGGAGTGAAGGCGGCTGAAGAGATCCTGATGAAATAACGAGGCACCCGGCTGGCTTGAGGGAATGTGAGATGGAGGAGATGAAAAGAGTTTTAGTCAGCGACCCTTTGTCGAAGAGGGGGCTGGACATACTGGAAAAGGCGAAGGGCTTGGAAGTTGACCTTCGGCCCGGTCTTTCCCCGGAAGAGCTGATCAAAATCATTCCAGAGTATGACGGGATTATCATCCGAAGCGAGACGAAATTGAAGGCGGATCTGATCGAAGCGGGGAAGCGCTTGAAGGTGATCGGAAGGGCGGGGATCGGATTGGATAATGTTGATCTTCCTGCGGCAACGAAGAAAGGCGTTGTCGTCATGAATACTCCCCAGGAAAATGCCATCGCCGCGGCGGAGCACACCCTTGCGATGATCCTTTCCGTATCGAGGAAGATTCCCCAGGCCACGGCTTCGATGAAGGCGGGCAAGTGGGAAAAGAAAAAGTTTATGGGAGTGGAACTTTACAATAAGACCCTTGGGCTGATCGGCATTGGGGTCATCGGAACGATTGTCGCCGATCGCGCAAGGGGCTTGAAGATGAAGGTCATCGGCTACGACCCCTATCTTTCAAAAGAGGTGGCGGAGAAGAAAGGGATGGACCTGGTGTCACTCGACGAGCTGCTGGGTCGTTCTGATTTCATCAGCGTCCACACGCCCCTCACGGATGAGACGCGTAATCTCATCGATAAGAGGGCCTTCCCGAAGATGAAGAAGGGCGTCATCCTGGTCAATTGTGCCCGGGGAG
>Ga0335070_10010563_pt1 | contig 10793 bp, 9 predicted proteins | sample Lox_Sample_13_FD_206722 | JGI IMG/M metagenome (GOLD analysis project Ga0335070, IMG submission 206722) | Soil microbial communities from Loxahatchee National Wildlife Refuge, Florida, United States - Lox_Sample_1.3 | ecosystem: Environmental > Terrestrial > Soil > Wetlands | place: USA: Florida...
ACTTGGCGACACTTTTGCCGTACCTCGACAGGTGGATTTTGCATTCAAGACTGGCGACAGGCAACGAGCGGACGACTTCGCCGAATTCGTGAACGGAAAGAGTTACGGAACGGCGGCCGTAAGGAACATTACAGATGGTGATTTCCAAGTTCTTGTTCTCATCACAATGCCGATCACGCAGCAGTTGATCGGCTGCGTGTCGGGATTCATGCTATGCCTTAGCAGATTGTTTCAGATCGATTACTTAGGCTGGGGATCTGTGGTTCAAAAACCGAAGCCAGAATAACTCGTTACAAACTCGATTCCGCATCGCGCAGTGCTACCCTAATTTCGCCGCGTACACCAGCACCAGCGCCCCAATAATGATTCTGTACACGGCGAACGGCGCAAAGCCACGCTTCCGCACGTATGCCATGAACCATGCCACGGAGGCGTAGGCCACGATGAATGAAACGACGAACCCAATGGCCAGCACAACCCATCCATGCGGATCGATCTGCGCCACGCCAATTGGATTTCCATCTTTCCCGCGCAGGGACTTGTACAGCGTGTAAAGCGTCGCTGCAGCCATCGTGGGTATCGAAACAAAGAACGAAAATTCCAGAGCAGACGCGCGCGACATGCCTGCAATCTGCCCGGCCGCAATCGTCGACATGGAGCGCGAAGTGCCCGGGAAGACGGCGGAAAAAATCTGACACAGCCCAATCCAGATCGATTGCCCCAGGCTCATGTCTTCCATCTTCCATGTATGAATTCTGCCGTTGCCGCCCGGTCCTGCAGTTTCGGCCTTGGCGCGCATCGCATCCACGATCCACATCACGATCCCGCCGATCAACAGCGACCATCCCATGATGATCACGCTCTCCAGATGCTTGCCAATCACCTTGGTCAGCAGAAACGACGGAATGGCAGTCACGACAAAAGCCACCACGACCAAGCCCAGCGGATGCGTCAGCGCAGTCCGATTTCCGCTCTCGCCCCGAGGAAATGTGGAGAGGAATTTCATGATCCGGCCCCAAAAATAAACCGGCAGGCACAAAATCGCCCCCAACTGGATCACGATGGAGAACATCTTCCAGTAGCCGTTATCCAGCGTGAGATCCGGAGCCAAACCGGAGACGTGCAGCAGCGCTTCCGAGAGTCGCAAATGAGCGGTCGAACTTACCGGCAAAAACTCCGTAAGTCCTTCGACAATGCCAAGGATCAATGCAAGCAGGTAGTCGTTCAATCGTCCTCCAAGAACGAAGCAAACAGTATCTCAGGTCAGAAGGAAATTTGGGGAAAGCCCACATGAATTCTGTTGTCCTAAGCGAAGTTGTCGTCCCAAAGCGGAGGACAACACAGCCGAAGGATCCCTTTGACAATTTAAAGGGTCTCTCCGCGCCCTCGGCGAACCTCAGCGTCCTCCGCGGTTATCTTTTGATCTTTGTCTCAATCTCACAAGTGCCAGCAGATATCCAAATCCCGCCCTCCAGCCATCCAACTAACTTCACGTAGAATGAAGAGGTGTCCTTGAAGAAATTCTGTTTCACGATAGCCGCGACGCTGATCGCCGCTGCCGCGCACGCCCAAACCAAACCAGAGGCATCTCTGACCGCGAATCCCGTTTTCCAGGAAAACTGCGCCAAGTGCCACGGCAAAGCGGCCGACGGACGCATGTTCGCCGGACCGTCTCTGGTCGACGAGAAAACCACCGGCATGTCCGCCGATGACCTGCGCAACATAATCACTAACGGCAGGAAGCGCATGCCGAAGTTTGCCGACAAGCTCAAGCCAGAAGAAATCAATGCCATCGTCGACCAGATCAAAGCGGTCAAGAAATAGTGCCGCCACCGCAGAGGCGTCTCGCCACCACATTGGGAAGCTGCACAAATTTTCGATGCGGACTGTGACGCATAACCTTGACTTCAACTTCGAAACCAGCCATCCTGAAACGCCGAGGGTCTAAAGATGCCCGAGAGCAGAGCTAAGTCATTTGTTTCTAAGATTTTGCCGGCAAGCTGTTGCAGCTCTAAGATTTTCTTGAGATTTTTCCGCAACCTGATGATTCCAATCGACCGAGGGGGGGAGGGGGGTATCCAAAAATCCGCCCGATTCCCATTTTGGAACTCGGCTGTTTTTGCTTTGACGCTCCTCGCCTCAGTCTTTTCCACAACCTTTGCTTCGGCTCAACCGCAACGTGGAACTCTTGTTCACGAAACTAGTATCCGCGTCGCCCCGGCTTCCGATGCCGCCAAACTGGGCGAAGCCGGACGCGGACATGAACTCGTCATCATCGACGCCAGCCGCGACTGGACCCACGTCGAAGCCATTCTCCGCGAACCGCGCAAAGACGCGGACGAAGACGATCCCGACGCGCAAGGCAAGACGATTACGGGATGGATCCTGAACAAGGCTCTGGTCACGAATGCTACGCCCAACGGTGACAAGATCATCTTCGGCGAAGCCGCCGATTCGGAAGATCAAGCCAGCCGCCGCCGCGGACGCCGCGATGCCGCCCAAGACGCCATGCGCCTCTACTACCGCGTCTACGATCTATTCCCCAACTCGCCGCAGGCTGCGGAAGGCTTATATCGCGCCGCCGATATCCGCTGGCAGATCGATCGCTCCGACGTGATGACGCGGCCCTCCGCCCGCGAGCGTGAAGCCTACATGCGCGGCCAGATCGACGAGGAGTGGATGAAGCTGGTGATCAAAAAATATCCCGGCACCAAATGGGCCGATCTCGCATCCTTCCACCTCATCGAGAACAAACTCTGCGGCGACTGGCAAGGCGCGTCGAAGTGTCCGGAGAAAGAAGCCGACCTGTACGAGAAATACGTGAAGGAGCACGAGCAATCCCCGGCCGTTCCCGAAGCGCTCTATCAAGCAGCGTGGCGTTATTCGGCCTTGATCGAAATCTACAAGACCGAAGCCAATAACAAGAAGGCGGAGGAATCGAAGAACCGGGCGTTAGCGACCGCGCAGAGAATCATCAGTCAATATGCGACCAGCGACTGGACCCCCCGCGCGCTCGACTTGGTCTTCTACATCCAGCAAGGCGTCCCGACGTGGGGAAACGCGAGTGACTAAGTATTATTTGGGAAGCCTGTCATTTTAAGCGCAGCGAATGCTGGAACGTAGCGAAAGCGTTCACCGAGTCGAAGTATTCCTGCGTTCGGCACCGCACTGTGTGGGCGAAGCGCCTTACGCCGAAGCCTGACGCATTCCTTCCAGCATCGCGGGCTCAATATTCCCCCCAGAGATGATGGCAACATTCACCTTCGTCGTTGGCAGTTCGTCAGAGTGAAATAGAAATCCTGCCGTAGCAACCGCTCCACTCGGCTCAGCTACCGTTTGCGGATTCTTCGCGAGCAGTTTCATGGCCTGCCGAATCTCGTCCTCGGTGACGGTAACAATGTCGTCCACGTAGGCGCGAATGTGCTCGAAGTTGATGTCGCCAATGCTCTGCGTGCGCAGTCCATCGGCGAGCGTGCGCGAGACTTGCTCAGCAGGGAACTCGACGATCTTTCCAGAGCGAAAGCTGGCCTGAGCATCAGCCGCAAGTTCCGGTTCCACGCCAATCACTTTCACCTTGGGATTCCTGAGCTTGATGGCTGCTGCCACGCCCGAGATAAGCCCCCCTCCACCGACCGGGGAAAAGACGGTCTCAACGTCCGGCAGTTCGGCAAGAATCTCCAATCCGATCGTGCCCTGGCCCGCGATAATCTTCTCGTCGTTATACGGCGGAACGATCACGTATCCATGCTGCGCAGCGAGGGCTTCCGCTTTGACCTTGCGTTCGTCGGAGCCCGGACCAACCAGGACGATCTCGGCCCCCAGTTTTGCGGTAGCCTCGCGCTTGATCGCAGGTGCATTATTTGGCATCACGATGACAGCCTTCACACCAAGCGCGCGAGCCGCGTATGCCACACCTTGTGCATGATTTCCGCTGGAATACGAAATGACGCCGCGTTTGCGCTCGTTTTCCTCGAGCGATGCGATCTTGTTGTATGCGCCGCGAAGCTTGAAGGCTCCGATGGGTTGCTGATTCTCGGGCTTGAGCAGCAAATGCCGCGAGTCGTGCGCGAACTCCACGAGCCGCGTGGGAATTGTGATGCCTTCCAGCCGAGACTGAGCCGATTGAATATCCGCGAGAGTGATCATCTGTTTCCCTTGTGCCAAGGCACAGGGTATCGTTAACAGCGGCTTTGACGCCACTCGACGTGGCAGTTGTCAGGCGTTCCTCAGAACAAGTGGAGGGTTTATGGCGCGACGAGCAACTTTGGATGTGAACGATTCTGTGGCCGACCTTGCAACTGTGTTGATCGAAACCTATTCGGTAAACGATGCCATGAACCAGATTTTGCTGAAGCATCTGAACCCGAAAGCGTGGCGCGCGAAACCTCTGGGGAAACCAGGAAGCGGGCGCACGATCGCAGCCATCTACGCGCATTTGCACAATTGTCGACTGGTGTGGCTGAAAAACTCCGCGCCTCACTTGCAGTGTCCTGCTCCCCTCGATCCCGATCGGTGCACGATGAAGCAGGCTGCCAGCGCGCATACCAGGAGCGCGACGCAATGTGTACGCATGCTGACGGAGGCGTTGTCAGGAGGAGCGGCACGGCGCGTAACGAAGTTTTCGCGTGGCAGTTGGGCTCCGGTTTGGCCCGCAGGCGGAACGATGTTTGCCTACATGTTCTCGCACGAAGCGCATCATCGCGGGCAGATTTTGATGCTGGCGCATCAACTGGGATATCGCATTCCTCCCAATATTTGGGGACGGATCTGGCAATGGAACTGGTTATGGAAGCAGACTGGAATGAAGACTCGGCCGCGATGAAACAAGTCCAGATCCGCTCAGAATGGCAGGGATCCTTCGACTACGCAGTTGCCCTCGCTTCGCTCCGGCAACTGCTTCGCTCAGCATGACAATTCTGCGACCTCGCCTTAGATCTCCAGGATCACGGGCATGATCAGCGGGCGCTTTTGCGTTTGCTTGTTGATATAGCGCTTCAGGTCAGCGCGGATCTTTTCCTTGATCACGCCATAGTCAGCTTTCTCTTCTTCGCTGGAGTGCGCCAGCGTGTCTTCGACCATGCGCTTGGCGCCTTCCATGAATCCGTCTTCGCCAATGTTGAAGCCGCGCGTGACGATTTCGGGTGCGGACTCGACTTCGCCGGACAGTTTATTGATTGCGATGATGGGCAGCACGATGCCGTCTTCGCTGATGTGACGCCGGTCTTTGATGACAAGGTCTTCGACTACGTCGGTGCGGTTGCCGGAGTCGATGCAGATGCGGCCGACTTTCACTTTGGCGGTCTTGCGCGCGCCGAGTTCGTCGAATTCGAGCACGTCCCCGCTTTCGATCAGCATTACCTTGCCCACGCTGCCATGCATCGCGCCAGCCATTTCCGCGTGAAGTTTGAGCTGGCGATATTCGCCGTGCACGGGAATAAAGTAGCGAGGCTTCACCAGATTGATGATGAGTTTGAGTTCTTCCTGGCTGGCGTGTCCGGAAACGTGTACCGGCGGTGAAGTTCCGTCTTCGTAAATCACGTGCGCTTCGCGGCGGAACAGGTGGTCGATCATGCGATAGATGGTCTTCTCGTTGCCCGGAATGATGCGGCTGGAGAGAACGACTGTATCGCCCTTCTCGATTTTCGCGTGCTTGTGGTTGTCGACGGCCGCACGCGAGAGCGCAGACATAGGCTCGCCCTGTGTGCCGCTGATCATGACGCAAACTTTTTCCGGCGGGAAATTCTTCATCTCGCCGGGATTGATGACGAGGCCTTCGGGTATCTCAATGTAGCCGAGGTCTTCGGCGATCTCGGCCGAATTGTTCATGGAGCGGCCGATGAAAGCGACCTTGCGTCCGTGCTGGTGCGCCAGTTCGACCGCAAGGTTGATGCGATGAATCGACGACGAAAAGCAGGAGATGAACAGCCGCCGCTTGGTGTGGGCGAACACTTCATCGAACTTGCGGCGAACGGCCCGCTCGCTGGGAGTGTATCCCTTGCGCTCGACGTTGGTGGAATCCTGAAACAGCGCCAGCACGCCGGATTTGCCGTATTCGGCGAAGGTGTGCAGGTCGAACAGGTGATTGTCGGTCGGCGTGGGATCAACTTTAAAATCCCCGGTATGGATGATGACGCCCAGCGGGCAGTGAATGGCGAGCGCGACGCAATCGACCAGGCTGTGTGTGACGCGAATGGGATGGACGGTGAAAGCTCCGGCCTTGAAACGCTCGTCGGGACGCATCTCGCGCAAGTCAGCGTCATCGAGTAGGCCATGCTCGTCGAGCTTGTCTTCCACGTAGGCCAGCGTGAACTCGGTGCCCCAGACGGGGACATTGAGTTCGGAGAGGATCCAGGGTAGCGCGCCGATATGATCTTCGTGGCCGTGGGTGAGGACGATGCCGCGAATGCGCGGGCGATTTTCGATGAGGTATGTAATGTCGGGAACGACGATGTCGACGCCGAGTAGTTCGGCTTCGGGGAACATGAGGCCGGCGTCGATGACGATGATGTCGTCACCCCAGCGGACGGCCATGCAGTTCATGCCGAATTCGCCGAGTCCGCCGAGAGGGATGACTTGCAGTTTTCCTGTGGGCATGGAGTAAAGAGAATGCTAGCACGTTCGAGTCCTGAGCACCGAGTGCCGAGTTGTGAGATCCGAGCGAAACCAGAGCCAGCAACTTGCATCAGCATCGGATGACCGCACGAGTTTGCTTACGGTTCATCGTTTATCGCCCGTAGCTTCCCCGATGGCGTTCTGCATCGCAGTGCGATAAGGTGGAATTGATGGCGGAGCAGAGATCATGGCTGGGACGGCGCGTGGAGACGGCGCTGGTCAAGGGGCTGACACGGGCATATTCCCACGTGCGTGTGAACCCGGAAAAGTTTCTGTGGCAGTTGCGGGTGGCGTATCGGGTGCCGATCAGCGGATATCACGGCGTATTTTCGCTGGATGTCGGAGAACTCGATCAGGTGGCGGACGAGATTATTCGCAGTGGAATGAAGCTGGCAGCCGTGGAGGGCGCGGGATTTGGGCTGGGCGGAATCATGACGATCGTGCCGGATCTCGGCATACTGTCGGCGATCACGATGCGCACCATCCAGAAGCTCAGCCTGATTTATGGATTCGAGTTCAATACCGACGAGGAGATTGCCGAACTGTGGATTGCGGCGGCGAGCGCTGCTGGCGTCGACATCAGCCGCGAGTTGATCGAAAAAGAAGTGGTGAACAAGTTTGTGCCGAAGGTCATCCAGCGCATCGCGGCGAAGGCGAGCGGGGAAGTGGTGGAGAAGTGGGCGGGACGTATGATCCCCCTGGCGAGTTCGGCGATCGGTGCAGGATTGAATTACTGGTTTGTAAAGGCATGGGGTGCGCGTGCGAAAACACATTTCCGCGACAGACATCTTCTGCTACGGGAACGGTCGCGGCGCGCGATTGAAGATGGGCATCTCGAATTGCCTGCGGCAAGCGATTAGGCTTCTTCCAAATTTAATTCGACCCTGGGAACGCAGGAAGCATCAAAATAACTTCGCTTTTCCATCTTCCGATGTTTGCGTCGTTAGAATGAACTGAATGCCTACATTCTCCTGTTCAGCTGTGCTTTTTGACCTTGATGGAGTTCTGTGCGACTCGACGAAGGCTGTGGATCGTGAGTGGCGAGACTGGGCTGCACGCAAAGGTGTGGATGGCGATGCCATCATGGCCATTGCGCACGGTGTGCGGACGGTGGAAGTGATCCGGCAGGTTGCGCCTCATCTGGATGTGGAGGCTGAGGCGGCTTTGATTGAGAACGAAGAGGCGCACGACCAAAGCGGTGTGGAAGTCATGCCCGGAGCCCTGCAGTTGGTGAATTCGATTCCAGACGGCAAGTGGGGAGTAGTTACGTCGGGATCGAGGTTGCTGGCGACGAACCGGCTGCGGCATTGCGGATTGCCGGTGCCGGAAGCGATGGTCACCGCCGATGACGTGGACCATGGGAAGCCGCATCCGGAGCCGTATTTACGAGGTGCGGAAAAGCTAAAGGTGCCTCCGACGGAGTGCCTGGTGATCGAAGATGCGCCAGCGGGGATTGAGTCGGCGTGTGCGGGAGGGATGAAGGTCATCGGAATCACGAGCACCTATGATGCGCATGTGATCAAGGACGCGGATGCGGTGGTGGCGAGCCTGGCGCAGATTCAGATCAGGACGGACGGGGCGGGGACGCTGCAGATTGAGATCCGTTGAGCCCGCGGTGTTCTCGTTCGGGTACCGCTTCTTTAGCTCTTATTCCGATTCGTAATTTTCTTCAATGTCTCAGAGAACTTGCGGCAGTAGGTTTCATGGTCCTCCAACGGTTCCGGATTGCCGCGATTGGCCGTGCGAAGGGCAAGACGATATTCGCTCGTCCCACAGTCGGGGCAGAGCAAGACTGCATCCACGAACTCCAACGGTGGAAGATAGGCGTGAACTTCGATATAGTGCGGGATGCCACCGGGCGCAACGTATACAACGCCCGATCCAGGCACGAAGACATTTTCCTGCGACCAGATGGGACCTGGAGGTGGGAGGCTATTGGCGACACACAAGGAACAGTCCTTACCGCCGCGAAAGCAGTACTGCGAATATGCCTCTCGAGTCTGCGCCACCATTGCTTTCAGTTTAGTGACCAATTCGGTTGGTGCGGCGCCGACACTAAAAGCTTGAGGATGTTCTAGCCAGCCAACCGCACGGAGAGGAACTGACCAGTTAGCAGGGTCGAATGGCCCGCTATGGTATCTGCAAATATCCAGATCTGCGATGTACACAGGAAGTGAAGCCCCTTCTGTCTGGCTGACTATCGCAGCCAGTCTTCCAGTTCGATCCCCTTATCGGTCTTTTCGTCGCGATACTTCACGATGACTGGAGTGTAGAGCGATAGATTCCAGTTCCACGGTCCCTTTTCTTTCTTCACCGCGCGCGAGCCGGGGACGACCACGGCGTTTTCCGGCACTTCCAGCGGCGCGTCCGCGGTGGCGCGGTAGACCTCGCCTTTCACCAGATCGTAGAGCGGCGTGGAGCGCGTCAGGATCGTGCCTGCTCCTAACACGGCGCGCGCGCGAACCAGTGTTCCTTCAAAGATGCCGCAGTTCCCGCCCACGAGCACGTCGTCTTCAATGATGACGGGCGCGGCGTTGATGGGCTCGAGAACGCCTCCGACCTGCGCGGCGGCGCTGAGGTGGACGCGCTTGCCGATCTGCGCGCAGGAACCGACGAGTGCGTGCGAGTCAACCATTGTGCCTTCGTCGACGTAGGCGCCTACGTTGATGAACATGGGCGGCATGCAAATGACCGACGGCGCGACATACGCGCCGACGCGAACGGACGATCCGCCCGGAACCACGCGGACGCGGTCGGCGATCTCGAAGTGACGCGCGGGGAACGTGTCTTTGTCGATGAAGGAGAGACCGGCCGTCATGTCGGCGAGGGTACCGAGGCGGAATCCCAGCAGGATGCCTTGCTTGACCCATGCGTTCGTTACCCAACGTCCCGGATTTGACGAATCAACGCCCTTTTCGGCGGCACGGATCTTGCCTTGGGTGAGCTGGTCGCGGAACTCCAGGAATGTCTTACGGGCTTCGGGATCTTGTTCGACTTCGCCCAGCTTAGCGAAGTGTTCAATCGACGTTTTCAGCGATGACATGCGCGAAAAGTATACAGGGAAGGAAGAAGGGAAAAGTCAGAATGAAGAAGTTAAGAACCCCGGGCACGTAAAGACCGTAGTTCTGAATTCTACCTTCTCACTTCTGCATTCCTCAGATGCACTTGCATTCGCTGCGAATCAGGATATTGGTCATGGCATGGGCGGTCTCGCGCGCTTCGGCCAGCGTCGAGTACGGTCCGTGCCAGCGGGCATGGTCCTGGTCGTGGCCGGCAGGGCGTCCCTTGCCATGGCTGCATTGGCCACAAGATCCGCGGTGCACGACGATCTTGTGCGGCCCGGCGGCCCAATTTTCGTAGATGAAAAATTCCGGCGCTTCGGCGGCGGGGCCCGTGGGCTTGGAGATGAGTCCGACTTCAGTCGCAACTTTCTGCAGCTTGGAGCGCGTGTCGCGCCGCATGGGGACGAGCGGCAGCCGGTAGACTTCTTCAATCTTGCCCATCATTGCGAGCACAGCCTTCACCGGGAGGGGGCTCGATTCAATGAAATTGGCTTGCATCAGGGGAAGGTATTTGCGGTTTAGCGCCCGGGCGGTCGTCCAGTCGTTGGCGAGAGCGGCACGGGTGAGCGATGCCATTTCGTGCGGGATTTCATTCGATGCCACCGAGACGATGCCGACGCCGCCGAGCGCGATGACCGGGAGCGTTACGGCATCGTCGCCAGAGAACACAAGGAACGTTTCTGGCACGGAGGCGATGGCTTCCGCGATCTGCGTCATGCTGCCGCTGGCTTCCTTTACGCCGACGATGTTGGGGACCTCGGCGAGGCGGGCAAGAGTGGGTGGCTCAAGATTGGCGGCGGTGCGTCCGGGAACGTTGTAGAGGATGATCGGCTTCTCGGGCACGGCTTCGGCGATGGCGCGAAAGTGGCGATACTGGCCTTCCTGGGTGGGCTTGTTGTAATACGGATTCGCAGTGAGGATGTAGTTCACCCCGGGGCGAGTCCCGAGTTCTTTGGCTTTTTCGATGGCATCGTGCGTGGCGTTGGACGTGGCTCCGGCAACGATGGGGACACGTCCGGCAACGACTTCAATGGTCGTGTCGATGACATGCAGCCATTCATCGTGCGTGAGCGTAGGAGTCTCGCCCGTGGTGCCGCAGGGAACGAGGAAATCGATGCC
>Ga0335070_10010564_pt1 | contig 10793 bp, 12 predicted proteins | sample Lox_Sample_13_FD_206722 | JGI IMG/M metagenome (GOLD analysis project Ga0335070, IMG submission 206722) | Soil microbial communities from Loxahatchee National Wildlife Refuge, Florida, United States - Lox_Sample_1.3 | ecosystem: Environmental > Terrestrial > Soil > Wetlands | place: USA...
CTCTGCTCGGTCTGGACTCGGACAATGGCTCTGAATTCATCAACGACACCCTGCTGCGTTACTGCCAGGCCGAACAGATCACCTTCACCCGCTCGCGACCCTATCAGAAAAACGATCAGGCGCATGTCGAGCAAAAGAACTGGTCGGTGGTGCGCCATACCGTGGGCTACGACCGGCTGGAAAGCGCGGAGGAATTGGCCCTCTTGCGCTCGATTTACACGGACTTGCGGATCTATATCAACTTCTTTCAGCCCGTGCTCAAGCTGATGGGAAAGGAGCGGATTGACGGCAAGGTAGTTCGCTCGTATGATCAGGCCCAGACGCCCTATCGTCGCGTGCTGGCATTGGACACGATCCCCGTGGCAGTCAAAGCTCGCCTGACCGCCCAGTACGTGCAATTGAACCCGGTGACTTTGCGCGCCAGCATTGACGCCAAAGTGGCCCAGTTGTGGAAAATCGTTCGGTAACATTTGGATTTGAGGCAACGATACCCCTAAAGTAACATTTTATTTTGAGGCATTACGGGGCCACATCCTGTTGTAAAATACCTTTGGACAACCGAGCCCACATTCTCATACCCGGCTATTTTCGAGGGGAATAAATAATGGAAAAAATTCGCCTGCTGTCGTTAAGTTGCCTGATTTTCTTGCTTACCGGCGGCTGCAGGCCTTCTGCGGTTTCGACGCCCACTGCCACGGAGACGCCGTTCCCAACCCGACAGGCAGGGATGGACCTGGCTTATGCCTATCCTTTGCCCTCAACGCTCAGCGCCGGAGCGGATACGATCTATCCTGCCCCTGCGTCTCTTACCCGAACGCCCTCCTCAAGTCCGACAAAAAAACCAACCTTCCCCCCCACTCTTACCCTCACCCCAGTGCTGCCAACTCCGATCCCCGGTCAGGAGCCCGAACCGGCGATAAAAATCGTCCCGGCAGATCTGGTTGCCGGCAACTCTGTTCTCCATGATTTGATCTTGATCGAAGCCAAATTATCGTTCCCTTTTGATTATTCGAAATACAGCGCTCTGTTTGAGGATCTGCTCGACACTCCTGAGACAAAGGACAATGGGTTTGACCGTGTATTGTGGGCAGTCTCGCCGGACGGAAAGCGCATGGGCCGCCTGACACCTCTGGGAAAAGACACGCTTCTATTCATCCCCTCATCGGGCGCGCGGAAGCCGCTTGTCGTGGAATACGGGGTCCATTTCAACAGCCCTGACCTGATCAGCGTGTCACTGCCGGAAGAATGCTATGACGCGCCATTGACGGCGTTTGATCCCTCGCATGATCCAAACAAATGCCAATATTTTAAATTCTCGCCGGATGGGCGTTACCTGAGCTATACGTTTAATGAAGGAAGCTGCCGCCGGATAATGAACATCCAGGAAGTTTCCACAGGAAAGGTTATATATCAGGACGAAGTCAACGGAGGCATCCCAGAGTTCTTGCCAGATGACAGGGCCTTTTTCACTATCGGCCACTGCGAAGGGGGCAGCACGCTGATGGTCGATTTAAAAACAGGCCAGGTGGAAACAGCGGGCGGTTATGCCTGGGAGTACCAATGGAATACAACGCACACGGCTTTTCTCGTCCAGATCAGCCCCTACCAGGGCTTTACCGGCAGGTCGTTTTGGGGCTATGATACGAAAACCGAGCGCCTGTTTTCTATACCGGTAACAGAGCATACCCTGGACAGCCCGGCGGTGTGGACGCCTTATGGGTCCCGGATCCTCTACGTGCACCGCGATTTTTCGGCCGTCCAGAACGGATCCTTCCTTCCCAAAGGGACCAGCCAGATCATGCGCTTGGACCCCGCGAGCGGCATCACCGAGGTGGTCCTTTCCGACCCTGGCTACGACTTCGATCTGTGCCTCCTCAGCCAATCACTCATCTGTCCCCAGAAACATCCTGATTGGTTTGAGGTAAAACGGTATCCCGTTCCAGCGGATCCGGACGAGCGGGCTCGCTATTCAAAGGCCGTGATCGAATGCCTTGAGACCGGGAGCTGCCCCCCCGAGCCAGAGATGATGGCGCTTAATTGGCGAACCGGCGAGCTGTTGCCCTGGGAGCAATCACCCACCGCCGCGCCAACCAGTACACCAGCCGGCCCGCGCCAGCGGGGTGAATCCAATTATCCGCTCCCCCCCGATCCCGGCCAAAAGCCATTTTATGCTTCCCCCTCCGGCGAGTATGCATTTTACATTGGCGCGGACGGGATCAGCCTGTGGAGGGTAATCGGGAACAATCCGCCGGTGCTTTGGGTGCATGCTGGGGATTATTTTTATTACCTGCCCTAAATGGTCTTCTCGCGAAATCTTCGCCTTTTGAAAAGGGGACCAATCTCCTCTTTTTTAACCCGAGCATTAAGCGAGAGAACCACTAAATTACCAGAATCCAACGTGAATCTGTTTGGCCTCTTCCTCCAGGAATGGGCCTACCACCTCGACCGCGCGGCCGCCGCGGGCGAAGACCTCGCGGCAGGGCAGGTTGAGAAAATCCCCGGCGGGCCGGTGCGCCACCAGCTCCAGCAGGCCCTGCTCGCTGAGGGCGTAGACCACCCGGCTGATCCCCGACCAGAAGATGGCGGCCGAGCACATCGCGCAGGGCTCGGTGCTGGTGTAGAGCGTGCAGCCCTGGCGCACCTCAGGCAGGACGGCGGCGCTGGCCTTGCGGACCAGGTTGGTCTCGGCGTGCCCGGTGAGATCCAGATCGGTGATCACCGTGTTTTCGGCTTCGAGGAGCAGCTTCCCCCCCGAATCGACCAGCAGTGCCCCAAAGGGATGGTTTCCGTGCTTGCGGGCGCGGGCGGCGACGTCGATGGCTTTGCGCAGGTAGTCCAGGTCGTAGGGTCTCATTTTGCATCCTGTGATTTCAGCAGCGCTGCCAGGAAAGCTTCGTCGTCCGCGCTGTGGCGGCGCAGATCCTCCGCCGTGGGAGCAGTGTGGGCGCGCTCGCGCCAGAAGCTGCTCAGTGCGGCGTCCAGGCGCTCCTTGTCGATGTCCATGTCAGCCTGCTCGCGCTTGTATTCCAGGTAAGCCAGGATCGCGCCCGCCTCTTCGCGAGTGAAGATCGACAGGCGGTAGCGCTCGTGGTCGCTCACGGTCGCCGCGCCGTAACGGCGCGGGTTGATGAAGGTGGACCTGCCGCTGCGGTGCTCGAAGGTCTGGCCCCCGGCCGGCACCTTCACGCTGAACTCGTAGAACCCATGCGTCAGGTGGAACATGGGGTCGGCGGTGAGCAGCGCGTCGTTCAGGTCGGCGATCAGGTAGGCGGGGAGGTATCGGCCATCGGTCTCCTTTCCTGGCTAACCCAGGTCGAGCATGCTGTCGAGGCCGCGGCGCAGGCCGTTGAACGTGCCGGCCTTACGGATCGCCAGCAGCGCGCCGGCAACATAGGGCTCGGCGCTGCTGCCCGAATCGTGGCGGAGGGTCAACTGCTGCCCGGGCAGGCCAAAGATGATCTCGGCGGAGATGGTGTACCCGGGCAGGCGAATGGAATGCACCTGCGAGCCGTCGAGGCGCGCGCCGCGGGTCTCCGGGATGCCCTGGGTTTGCTCCAGCGGGACGGTCAGCTTGGAGGGGCGGATTTGGGCCAGGCGGGCGGCCAGCTCGCGGGCCGTCCCGCTGGGCGCGTCGGGCTTGTCGTCGTGGGCGTAATCGATGATCTCCCACTGCGGGATCCAGTGCGCGGCGATCGCGGCGAACTTCTGCAGCAGGACGACGGTGATGGCGAAATTGCCCACCGCCAGCACGCCCCGCCCGGCCTGGTCTGCCGCCAGCGCAATCTCGGCGTAATCGGCGTCGGAGAGTCCGGAAGTGCCGATGATGACATGCGCCCCACGCTCCAGCGCCGCCAGGGTGTTGGCTTTGGCGACCTCGGGCCGGGTGTAATCGAAGAAGACGTCGCAGGGGTGGGCCAGGGCTTCGCGGGCGGTGGCGTAGACGGGGCAGCCCAGGCGCGGCTCATCCAGCACATCGCCCAGCCTGCGCCCGGCGTGCGTGCGCGACACCGCGGCGGAGAGTTGGATATCCTCTGTCTTTGCAATTTCACGGGCCAGTGTTGAACCCGCCCATCCCGTCGCGCCTGCCAGGCAGAGTCGAATGGACATCGTTCCTCCTGGAATGAAGAGTCATCAGTCGGCAGTAGAGAGCTGTGCATTCCCTAACCATCCAGGTGAACACAGTCTCCTGGTTCTTCTGCTATGTTGGGTTTTCTACTGGCTTTCCTGAATAAGAATATGTTCTATACGCTCAATGACGTGAGGCAGATCACGAATCACGATATTCCATAAAATATCAAAATCTACGTTGTTATAACCGTGAATGAGTCTGTTGCGTGCACCAATCATCTGGATCCAGGGGACGTCAGGATACTTTGTTTGAATCGAATCTGGGACACGATTTGCAGCCTCACCGATGATTTCGATCAGGCGGGTTAGCGCAAGGTTGAGCAGCCGGTCTGAATCTAAAGAGATCGAGATCTCTCCCGACATAACTCAACTGCTTCCTGGGAGTAAGCCAGGATTTGTCTTAAGGCAATTTCAGGGTCGCGCCTGCTCATAAGCTGGGACCGTTTCGGATAAAACTGAGCTTCGGATATCAGGGCTCAAGAAGTTAATGGTCTGCAGATCTACATTGCGTCCCAGCAATTTGGATAATTCGACTTCCATCAAGAAGAAGTCCAGACCCGGAATATGACCGGGTTCGAACTCCACCAGCACATCGATGTCACTTTGCGGTCCAAAATCATCGCGGAGGACGGAGCCAAAAAAAGAGAACTGCCTGAGATGATACTTCTGGCAGAAGTCTTTGAACTGCTGGGAGGAAAGGAAGGCGTTCATATCCATAAATTGATTATAGCATGCAAGAAATCTGCTGCATTCACTTGTCGAATGGCAATAAGAAGCGGATGTACTCCTCCAGGCAGGCCGGGTCGCCGTTGAGGGGCTGGAAAACGATGGAATCCGCGCCGGCGTCGTCCAGGCGCTGGATGGCCTGCATTGCCTGGTCCGGCGTTCCGGCGGCAGCGAACGCGTCCACCCACTCGTCGGGCATCTGGCGGGCGGCCTCGGCGGGGTCGCGCCCCTCGAAGAAGCGGGCGACCTCCGCCTCGATCCCGAGCGCCTGGAGCTGGACGTCTGCCCAGGGCAGCCGCCCGGCCAGGGCCTGGCGCGCCGCGGCCCGTGCGGCCTCCCCATCCGGGCTGACCTTGACGTCCAGGTATACGACGACGCGGTGCTGGCTTTTCCCGGACGGTGGCATGCCCGCGCGGATGCGCTCCCGCGCCCAGCGTACGTAGGCGGGAGAGGACATCCCGGTCAGGAGCGTGCCATCCCCCACCCGCCCGGCCAGTTGAAGCGATTTTTCGCGCATCGCCCCGACAAAGAGTGGGGGGACCGCCGTGGGGGTGAGCTGCATTTGCACCTGGTCCAGGTGGACCTGTTCGCCGGTTATGGTGACCATTTCCCCGCATAGCAGGCGGCGCACGGCAGTGACGGTCTCCTCGAGTGATTTCAAGGAGGATTTGGGCGCGGCGCCGATCTGGGTCATCCAGGTTCCCACTCCGTGTCCAAAGCCGGGCATAAACCGTCCCGGGAAGGCGCAAGCGAGGGTGGTGATCTCCATCGCCGCGAACAGCGGGTTGTAGGCGGTGGCGGGCAGCAGTCCGATCCCGACCTTGAGCCGCCGGGTGGCGGAAAGGGCGATGGCGGCCGAGGTGAGGGCCCCAGGCAGAAAGCAGTCGTCCCACAGCCACAGCTCGGCGAAGCCGGCGGCCTCGGCGCGCCGGGCGTAGTCCGGCAGGGTTTGCGAGGGGAAACTCGGGTGGAAGATCACTCCCAGGGTGGGGATGGATTGGACAGCAGTCATAGAAGCTCCTTTGGATATCGCTTAATCATATACGTTCTACCCTGGGGGCGCAATCCATCGGCGCTGCCATACAGGCACAAGACAGGAGCTATCATTGCCTGCCGAAGGTGGCGGTCAGGTAGAAAGCCATGGCCATTGATCCGGGAGATCGTCGATCGTAGCAGGCTGCAAGCGATCTGTCGACCGGCGGCGCGGCAAGGACCAGTGCGGACCGATGTGTCCGCTTTGGTCCTTGGGGACAAATCGATCGTGGACCCCACCATCCCGAGGGCTGATCCTGGTTGTCCCCAGTCCGAAGCAGCCTCCGAGTAGGGTGCGGCCGCACCCCAGACCGCACCATCCCGAACTATGAAGGTGCGCGGATTGGGGGCGCAGGTAAGAGCTATTTTAAGATAAGTGCGCGGCGCAAGCGGGCTATGTAGAACATGCCTCCCGGCTTGTTCTTAGCTGGTCTGCCTGAGCGCAAGCCCCCCGTAGAACATACCTCCCAGCTTGTTCTTAGCCGGTCTGCCAGAGCGCAAGACACTCGTAGAACATGCCTCCTCGCTTGTTATTGATCGATCTATAAGAGCGCAAGCCGCCCCCTTCGGGGATCTGCGAGGAGGCATGCGCTATATCTTTGGTCCTGATTGTTCTTGAGCGGTGCGGTCAAAAAACCAACCGCACCCTACGACGAGGCTCCGATAAATCGTAGTAGGATGCGGCTGCAATCCAGACCGGACCGTCCCGAACCGGAGCGGCCTTCAGATTGGCGTAGGGGCGCAGGGGGCACGTTCAAGGAAGCCAATTTCTTTACGAATCCCCTGCGCCCTTACCGTTGGGCGAAACGGCCTTCGCGTGGGGTGCAGTCGTCCTCCAAACCGCACCACCCCGAGCACTGATCTTGTGGGGTGCGGGCAAAACTACAGAGGCTGCCGGAGGTGGCGGCGGCCGTAGGGAGGCCAGGGCGAAGCAATCCCCTGGCTAATGCGGTGATCGCTGCGATGACAGGTTCATCGCTGTTACTGAATGTTAAAGAAGGCCTTGATCACGTGTCCCCAGGTTTCCCAGATGATGGTCAGGTTGGCCGCGTTGAGGAGCGCTTTTTCGAGAAATGCCAGCGCGCCGCGGACGATAGCCAGCTTGCGGTCTTCGGGTTCCTTGTCAGCCTGCTCGGACAGCAGCTCCACCTGTTCGAGGGTGTCTTTTTTGTCGCTTTCAGCAAGCTCGCTGTTCGCGACCTGTTCGGTAATCGCCGCCAGCGCCTCGGCGAGCCGGGTATCCCCTTTTTGCTTGAGGTTGCCCACCTTCACGTCAATATTTTTCAGGGTGCTTTGCACCGATACAATCCCCACGTTGCTATTGACAATGTGGATATTGTTAAACGTCATGCCTTTCCCTCCATGGTCGAGAAATTGGATGCCTTCATCGGTGATTTCAATCGATGACCAGAACTTGATCACGCGCCCAGATTCGTCGCGCGTAAGATTCATGCGGATGAGCTTCATGGATTCGAGCTTCTTTAAAGCCCCATCGATGACCTGCTCGGTTTTATTGAGCAACACGACCAGCTCATAGAAGCCGACGATCCGGTCAGCGGACCACAGCATCCCCTGGCGCCACTCGGCGTACTGGTCGGCCCGGATCAGGATCAAGATCGCACGCATCAAATCCGCGATGTTGTTCATTTCCAGGCGGGCGAACTCTCGGGCCTGGCGGGTGATCTCGTACTGTTCTTCCCAGTCGCTGATGGAAACTCGCTGCCGGTAGGCAGGCCGGTTGTTGACTCGCTTCAGGAAGTTCCAGGCGACGACCCGTCGAAGGTCATCGTGGTCAGCGCTGAACCGGGAGAGCTCAGCCCCATCCATGATCTCTTCCGGGTATTTTCCTGAGTACAGAATGATGTTGCGGATCCGGAAGACCATCTCCTCGGAGAGATACGGATCGAAAGGGTCCTTTCCTCCAAAGATATCGAAAATTCCGCCGTCGCTCATGGCCTGGCTTGCTCTCTAAAGAGCGATTTCGAACGGCCGGGCGCCTGCCCGCAGGTCGGGATTGCGAGCAACGTCGAACAGGTCAGGGCCTGCCTTGCCATGCAGGAGAAAATCGGGCGACAGTTCGGTATGGGCAGCCCCTCCCGATCAACTGGCCTCCGGGGAAGGAGCCCGACCGAGGTGGCGCAGCTCGCGCAGGTGGGCAGCGAATGCCCCCCGCCAGGTGGGGTAGCAGTGATAGGGCAGGCCGAACTCTTCGCAGGTGGCGCGCACGATGGGGGCGATGCGCGGGTAGTTCAGGTGGCAGATGTGCGGCAGCAGGTGGTGCTCGACCTGAAAATTCAACCCCCCGATGTAAAAATTCAGCAGCCAGTTATTGGGGGCGAAGTCGGTGGTGGTTTCCACCTGGTGGACGGCCCACTCGTTTTCGATGTGCTTCGGGCTGCCCACCGGTTGGGGGAAATCAACTTCCCCGCTGATGTGCGCCAACTGGAAGACGATGCCCATCACCAGGCTGACCGTGACCATCACAATGACGAAGCCAATTAGCACCTGCCACCAGGGATAGACGAGCAGGGGAAAGCCAAACATGATCGCGAAGAAGTACAGCTTGCCGAACCAAAAAATAGCCTGGTCCGCCGCGCTCATCTTCGGGTAGACGTGGTTGGCGTCGGAGCGGCCGGTCAGCGCCATCATAAAGTCGCGCAGGATGAAGTCGAAGCCGATCATGCTGTAAATCACCCAGAAATAGCCCACCTGGGCGCGATAGAGCGGCCTCCAGGGCATGGCCGGCGTGAGGCGCATCAGGCCAAAGGTCTCGACGTCGTCGTCGAAGCCGGCGATGTTGGTGTAGGTGTGGTGCCAGACGTTGTGCTTGGTGCGCCAGCGGAACCCGCTCATGCCGAGCATTTCCGCGCTCAGGCCAAAGAGCCGGTTGGCCCACGGCCGGTTGGAATAGCCGCCGTGGTTGGCATCGTGCATCACGTTGAAGCCTACCGAAGCGATGGACAGCGCCCATACCAGGCAAAGCAGGATGTTGACCGGCGTGGAAAAATGGCCCAGAAGCAGGAGCAGGTAAGTCCCCAGCCACCAGGCCAGCACGGCGGCAGTCTTCAGGTACATGGCGGGCACGTCCCGCGCAGGAATATGGTTTTCACGCAGATAGGCGTTGACCCGCTCGTTGAGCGTTTTCTGAAAGTTGCGCCGCCCGGTGAACGGAAGACTGCGCGGCGACGTGCGTTCGAGGATACGTGCAGATTCGGACAATCCAACCCTCCTAGATCATGATTTTGTAGCGAGCTCGTCCAGGTACCGGGCTGGTTGAACCCAAATCTCTATCTTCGATACACGTCGGTACTCAGATATTTTAGACCAGAATCCACCATTAATGTGACGATTTTTGCGTCCGGTCCGAGCCGCCCGGCGAGGCGAAGGGCGGCGGTCACGTTAGCCCCGGAGGACGTGCCCGCGAACAGGCCCTCTTCGCGGGCCAGGCGGCGGGCCATCGTCATGGAGTCGGCGGTCGAAACGGCCAGGATCTCGTCGATCAAGGCCGGATCCCAGAGGGGCGGAGTATAGCCGATGCCGACCCCCTCGATTTTGTGCGGGCCGGGCTGCCCGCCGGAGAGCACCGCGGATTCGGCCGGCTCGACGGCGATGATTTTGATCTTCGGATTGTGCTTCTTCAGGGCCATCGCCGCCCCACGCAAGGAGGCCGCCGTGCCCACGCTGTGCACGAAGGCGTCGACCGCGCCGCCGGCCTGCTCCCAGATCTCCTCGCCCAGGGGGTAGTAGCCGGTGATACTGTCAGCGTTGTTGAGCTGGTCGGTCCAGTAGGTGCGCGGCTGCTGGCTGAGCTCTTTGGCGGCGGCAATCATATCCAGGATCAGCTTCTTGGTCGTCAGGCCGCCTTCGCTGGGAACCAGGATCAGCTCGGCGCCGAACGCGGCCATCTGGGTGCGCTTGTCCTGGCTGAAGGCGTCGGAGGTGATGATCTTCAGGCGGTAGCCTTTTACCAGGCAGACCAGAGCCAGCGAGATGCCGGTGCTGCCGCCGGTGTATTCGACCACGCTGTCCCCGGGCCGCAGGCGGCCATCCTCTTCCGCGCGGGAGATCATGGCCTGGGCGGCGCGGTCTTTCATGCTACCGGTCGGGTTTTCCCACTCCAGCTTTACAAAAATCTGCCCGCAGCCGGGCGGCACCACATGCTGCAGACGAACCAGGGAGGTATTGCCGATAGCCTGAAGAATGTTCCGATCCATGCTCATGCTCCCTTTTTAGATTGTTTCCAGGCGAAATACAGGATACTGTGAGAATATTGTATCAAACGAGGGGGCCTTCTTCTCGACCAGGCTTTGCAGCAGCGCTTTGATTATGGCATTCATCGGGCAGTCTCATTGTTGGGGTTTGGGGATACTTCTGTCGTTCAATAGAAGCTGGTTGGCATCCACCTTTGTGATCTGGCCGTCTTCGCCGGCTGCCAGACAGGTCTCGCCGCTCGTTTCCCAGGCCCGCCGGGCAACTTCGTCCGGGGTGAGCTCGTGTTCGTCGGTCGCCAGGACGATGAACTGCGATCCGTCGCCGTTGCCCAGCCGCCAGTTTTCGCCGTACCAGTAGCGGTACACAGCCTCGCGCGCCTCGGGCGTCAGCGCTCCGTCTGCCACCCACGCATCGGGGAGGCGGTACCAACTGGTGAACGACTTACCCTGGTCTTCGTTGAACATATACGACTCCAGATAGTCATCCCAGAAGCCCAAGGTGTCTTTGATCGTGATCCGCAGGTATCTCATTTTATCGTCAGCGGCAGGTATATCCCATTTGGTACCTATCCGAAAATTCGGATAGGTTCTAAGCTAGACTTTATCCATTCAGGAGGTGCAAAAACAGAGTAAACTGAGCTAAAAACTCCGCCAAGAGGTTCCAGCTTATGTTTACTCTGCCTCCCGACTATAGCA
>Ga0335070_10010565_pt1 | contig 10793 bp, 13 predicted proteins | sample Lox_Sample_13_FD_206722 | JGI IMG/M metagenome (GOLD analysis project Ga0335070, IMG submission 206722) | Soil microbial communities from Loxahatchee National Wildlife Refuge, Florida, United States - Lox_Sample_1.3 | ecosystem: Environmental > Terrestrial > Soil > Wetlands | place: USA...
TCCATCATGCCGCTGCGCATGGCGGTGCTGGCCGGAGCCGTGAATGCCGGCATCCTGCCGAGACTCCTGCCCGTGGTCTTCGTGATGGCGCTGGCGGGGCTCGTCGCGGCGTGGGTGCTGTCGCGCCGGCGGGACGAGCCATCCGAGGCGAGCAGCCAGATCAAGAACCCGTTCAGCCTGGTGGCCGCGCTGAGCTTCGCGGCGATCTACGCCGTGGTGCTGATCCTGGTGCGGGGCGCGGGCGTGTACTTCGGCGCGGGCGGGACCTACGCTGCGGCGGGCCTCTCGGCGGTGGCGGACGTGGATGCGGTCACGATCGCGTTCTCGCGGCTGGGGCCCGGCGACACGCTCTGGAAGATGCCGGCTGCGGCGGTGACCGTCGCAGCCGTGACGAACACGCTCGTGAAGATGGTGATCGCCGTCGCCATGGGCAGTCCCCGGTTCCGGCGCTACGTCGCCATCTCCCTGGGGGCGACCGCCGTCCTCGGGGCTGCGGCGGGCCTGGTCGTCTACTGGCGCCTCTGAGCGCCTGTCAGTACGCCCTCACGTCCCTGATCTGGTCGAGCCGGACGACAAGTCGTTCGCCGCTGGGGCGCTTCCTGGCCTCGAGGTAGTGCGTCCCTCCCTCCCGGTACCAGGTGCGAGGCTGGACTTCCACCGGTCCCTGATCCAGGACCAGTTGGACGACGCCGCGCAGGATGATGGCGGCTTCGAGCTTGTTGTGCATGTGGCGGTCCATTGAGCCGGAGGGGGCGGCGTCGTGGGCCATTGGGGTCGTCTCCATGGTGAGGGGAAGGCTCAGCTGCGGAACGCCGCCGATATTGGGCCTTGGGGCCTCGCTCCGTCGGTGAGGCGGGTCACCGTGCGACGTTCGCGCCCGGGAGCGGCCGTACTATACTTAGCCCCATGCTGCGCCTCGCCGTCGCGCAATTCAAGCCATCCAAGGGTGAATACACCGCCAACGTGCGGAGGATCGGCGGGTTGCTGGCGCGGCTGGGGGAGCGGTCCGACCCGCCGGAGCTGGTCGTCCTCCCCGAGGCGGCGATGGCCGGTTACCTCCTGGAGGGCGGGGTGCGGGAGGTCGCGGTCACGGCGGGCAAGCTGTTCGAGGACCTCCAGGCGCAGCACCAGACGTCCGGCGGCCCGCCCCTCGACCTGGTCGTCGGGTTCTACGAGCGGTGGCGCGATCGCCTCTACAATTCGGCGCTCTACGCCACGCTGGGCGGCCCTTCGCCGCGGATCGTGCACGTGCACCGCAAGGTCTTCCTGCCGACGTACGGCGTGCTCGATGAGGAGCGGTTCGTCGAGGCGGGGCACGAGGTCGCGGTCTTCGACACGCGCTGGGGGAAGGCGGCGCTGCTGATCTGCGAGGACGCGTGGCACTCGCTCCCGCCGACGGTGGCGGCGCTGCGCGGCGCACAACTGGTGATCGTTCCTTCGGCGTCGCCGGCCCGCGGGATTGCGCCGGGCGAAGAGACCGTCCAGCGGCCGGCCAACGTCGCCCGCTGGGAGCGGATCGCGCGCTCCGTGGCCGAGGAGCACGGCGTGTGGGTGGCGGTCGCGCAGCTCGTCGGGTTCGAGGGAGGCAAGGGGTTCGCGGGCGGCTCGGTGGTCGCGACGCCGCGCGGCGAGATCCAGGCGCGGGGCCCGCTGTGGGAAGAGGCGCTGATCGAGACGCCGGTGGATCTGGCCGAGATCGCGCGTACCCGCGCCGACCAACCGCTCCTCGCCGACCTCGAGACGCAGCTCCCGCACCTGATGGCCTCCCTGGAGCGGCCGCCCGCCCCGAGCGCGTACGACTGCGGCACTGGAGGGCCGCGCGCCGCCGGACGTCCGGCGGGCGGCGGTCTGCCTGCGGGAGCGGCCCGGGTCGCCGCCGACCCGCTCGCGATCGACGGGGCCCTCGTCGAGCAGTGGCTCGTCGAGTTCCTGCGCGAGGAGGTGAAGGGCCGTCGCGGGTTCAGCCGGGCGGTGGTCGGGCTCTCGGGCGGCGTGGACAGCGCGGTCACGGCCTACCTCGCCGCGCGCGCCCTCGGCCCGGAGAACGTCTGGGGCTTCATGCTGCCGTACCGGACCTCGAGCCCCGAGAGCCTGGCGCACGCGCAGCTGGTGGTGAAGGCCCTGGGGATCGAGTCGCGCACGGTGGACATCTCGGCCGCCGTGGACGGATACGTCGGCGCGGCGGAGCCGGACGCGGACGCCTCGCGGCGCGGCAACGTGATGGCTCGGGTGCGCATGATCGTCCTGTTCGACCAGTCGGCGAAGCTGCACGCCCTCGCGCTCGGCACCGGCAACAAGACCGAGCGGCTGTTCGGGTACTTCACCTGGCACGCCGACGATTCGCCCCCGATCAACCCGCTGGGCGACCTGTTCAAGAGCCAGGTGTGGGCGCTGGCGCGCCACCTCGGCGTGCCGCGGGACATCGTCGAGAAGCCGGCCACGGCGGACCTGATCAAGGGCCAGACCGACGAAGGCGACCTGGGGATCTCGTACAGGAAGGCGGACCACATCCTGCACTGGCTGCTGCGCGGACTGAAGAACGAGGAGATCGTGGCGCTCGGTTTCACGCAGAGCGAGGTGGACCTGGTGGAGCGCCGGCTGAACTCCACGCACTGGAAGCGCAGGCTCCCGACGGTCGCGATGCTGAGCCAGGCGGCGATCGGCGAGTCGTACCTGCGGCCGGTGGACTACTGATGGAAGGCCGCCCGCCCCGTCTCTCGCACACCACGATCGCCGAAGTGATGATGCCGCACATGGCCAATCACGTCGGCAACGTGCACGGCGGCGTGATCCTGGGGATGCTCGATCGCGTGGGCGCGGTGAGCGCGATCCGCCACGCGCAGCGCATCTGTGTGACCGTCTCGGTGGACCGCGTCGACTTCCGGGAGCCGATCCACCTCGGCGAGCTGGTGACGATGTACTCCAGCGTGAACTACGCGCACCGCACCTCGGTCGAGGTCGGGGTGCGGGTGGAGGCGGAGAACCTGCTGACCGGCGTGCGGCGGCACACCAACACCTGTTACCTGACCTTCGTCGCGGTGGACGACGCCGGGCATCCCGTGGCCGTGCCGCTGGTGCTGCCCGAGACGGAGGAGGAGAAGCGCCGCTACCGGGAGGCGGAGGCGCGGCGCGCCCACCGGATCGCCGAGCTGGCGAAGAGGGAGGGCCGGTGACCGTCGAGCCCGAGCGCCTGGTCCTCGTCCTCTCGGGAGGCGGGATGAAGGTGATGGCCGAGGTCGGGGCGCTGCGCGCGCTGGAGGAGGCGCGTCTGGTTCCGGCCGAGGTGGTCGCCACGTCCGCCGGGGCGCTGATCGGGGCGCTGGTCGCCGCGGGGCTCAGCTACGAGGAGATCGTCCCGCGCGTCTTCGGCGTCGGCCAGAGCGAGCTGGCGGCGCTGGCTCGCATGTCGGTGCTGGTGCGCGGCCTGAGCGCGCCGAGCGTGCTGAGGCCCGCGCCGATGCGCTCGCTGATCGAGCGGCTGCTCCCGGTGCACGACTTCGGTGCGCTGCGGTACCCACTGCGCGTCATCGCGGTGGACGTGGACAGCGGCTTGCCGGTGGTGTTCGGGGCGGGCGGCCGGGTGGAGTGTTCCGTGGTGGAGGCGGTCCTCGCTTCGATGGCGTTGCCGGTCTACTTGCCGCCGGTCCGGATCGGGAACCGGAGGTACATGGACGGAGGGATCCTCCAGGTGCTGCCCCTCGGCGTGGCGGCTACGATCCCGGCCGACCTGGTGGTGGCGGTGGATGTGGGTCCGGTGCGGGAGGCGCCGCCCCCGAGCGTCCCGCGCGGCCCCGCGTTGCTGGCCGCGCACGACCGGGCGATGGCGATCGCGATGGCGGATCAGCGGGCGCGGGCGGTCGAAGCGTGGCGCCAGGACCCGGACCGGGCGCGGCTGGTGCTGATCGAGCCGCCGGTGGATCCGTATGCGACCTTCGCGTTCGACAAGACCGCGGACTTCATCGAGGCCGGGTATCGCGCGGCGCACGCGGCCTTGCGGACGCACGGACGTGCGGACGCGCGGACGGACAGAGCCCCCGGGGCCCTGGCGCAGGGTGGCGGGACATGACCGACATCAAGCTGTTCACGGTCGAGCGGGCCAACAGCGCGCTTGCGCTGGTGCGCAAGATCGTCCAGGACATCGTGGCGGAGCACCCGCGCTGGAAGGACCTGGTCTCGCGTTACGAGCTCGCGGCCGCGGGGGCCCGCGCGGAGTGGGGCGAGTCGCCGCAGCAGCTGGAGCTGCGCCGGGAGATCGACGCGATCGCGCGGCGCATCAACGGCTACGTCGACGAGCTGGCCGGCGTGGGTTGCGTGCTCAAGGGGTTCGAGCAGGGTCTGGTGGACTTTTACGGGCTGCACGAAGGCCGGCTGGTCTTCCTGTGCTGGAAGCTCGGCGAGGAGGCCGTGACGCATTGGCACGAGATCGACGCCGGGTTCGCCGGCCGCCAGGAGATCACGCCGGACTTCGTCACGAGCGATTCGGAGGTCGAGCCATGAGACGGGCGGTCCTGCTCGCCGCGGCGGTGGCGCTGGGCGGTTGCGCGCACCACTGGCGCGCACCGGAGGCGATCCACCCGCAACCCAACCGGCCCTACAGCCAGGCGGTGCGGGTCGGCGGCACGTACTACTTCGCCGGCAAGATCGGCGTGACGGATTCCACCCGCGCGCTCACCACGGGGCGCACCGCGGCCGAGACGCGCAACATCCTCGAGTCGTTCCGGGCCCTGTTCACCGAGCTCGGGCTGGCGCCGGCCGACGTGGTCCAGGCCACCGTCTATCTGGCCGACATCAACGACTACGACGAGATGAACCGGGTCTACGGGGAGTTCTTCCCCGCCGCGCCTCCCGCGCGCGAGACGGTGGCGGTGAGCGGCATCGTCTCGGGCGGCCGGGTCGAGATCTCCTTCATCGCCGTCAAGCACGGCCGGAGGTAGGACCCGATGTTGAGATTCCTGCACTGGGCCGGCTTCTCGATCTGGCTCGGCGCGCAGCTGACATTCATGGTGTGGGGCCCCCAGACGCGGACGGCCTCGCTCGAAGCATGGGCTCACACCTGGAAGACGCTGGCGAAGGTCCAGGGCTTCATCATCGCGCCGGCGGCCGCGGTCGCGACGCTCACCGGCATCATGATGACGATGCAGGTGGTGAGCCTGCACGCGGAGCCGTCGCCGGCGCTCTGGGCGATGCAGGGTTTCGGCCTGCTCGCGGGGGTGCTCGCGATCGGAGTGGTGACGCCGCTGGCGAACCGCGTAGCCGCCTGGGCGCAGGCGAGCCTCGCCGCGGGCGCGAAGGACCCGCGCGCCGAGCGCGCGCGGGTGGCGCTGGCGTGGGCGGGCTCGATCACCGGGGCGCTGATCCTGGTGGGGCTCTGGTTCGGGGCGCGCGCGCCGCGGATCCTGCCGTGACGACCGACCGCCGGGATTTCGTCCGGAGCGCGGCCCTCGCCGGGGCCGCGCTCGCGTTTCCGGGGGCGGGCTGGCTCGACCGCGTGGGCGTCCCGGAGCCCGCCGAGCCGTTCCTTCCGCTCACGCCGGCGCAGCAGGATGACGAGGCGTACTGGCGGATGGTGCGGAGCCAGTTCCTGATCTCGCCCAAGGGGATCTACTTCAACACCGGCACCATCGGTGCGTCGCCGCGCACGGTGCTCGATGCGACCGTGAGCCACCTGACCGCATTCGAGACGGTGTTCGACGCTTACGGCGTGGACATCGAGGCACTGCGGCGCTCGGTGGGCGCGCTGCTCGGCGTGCCCGCGACCACCCTCGCCTTCACCCGCAACACCACCGAGTCCATGAGCTGGATCGCCGGCGGTCTCGACCTGCAGCCGGGCGACGAGATCCTCATGACGACGCACGAGCACGTCGGCGGCATGTGCCCGTGGCAGGCGGTGGCGAAGCGCCGCGGCCTGGTCCTCACGCAGTTCCCGTTGCCGGTGCCGCCCGGCGGCGCCGGCGAGATCCTCGACGCGTGGCGGCGGGCGCTCACGCCGCGCACCAGGGTCATGATGATCAGCCACGTGCTGTTCACCAACGGGCTGATCCAGCCGGTGCGAGACCTGTGCGCGCTGGCGCGGAGCCGCGGCATCATCACGGCCATCGACGGCGCCCATCCGCCCGGGATGCTGCGCTTCAGCCTGGCGGACCTGGGGTGCGACTTCTACGCGTCGAGCCCGCACAAGTGGCTCCTGGCGCCGAAGGGGAGCGGCCTGCTGTACGTGAGCGAGCCGTGGCTGGACCGGCTGTGGCCGACGATCGTGAGCGGCGGGTGGGATTCCCTCGCGGACAAGGCGGTGCGGTTCGACCGGAAGGGCACGGTCAACGACTCGCTCTACGCCGGGTTCCAGGCGGCGGTGGACTTCCACAACCTGATCGGCCCCGAGCGCGTGGAGCGCCGGATCCGCTGGCTCGCGGACCGTCTCTACGCGGGGCTGAGTGGCATCCGGGGCGTGGTCATGAAGAGCGCGACCGACGCGGCGCTGCGCGCGCCGCTGGTGTCCTTCACGGTGAACGGCTGGACGACGGACGATCTCATCAAGGCGCTGTGGGACCGCGCCATGGTCCGGGTGCGGCACGTGGCGGAGTACGACTATCACTGGGTGCGGCTCTCGACGCACGTGTACAACACGCCCGAGGAGGTCGATCGGGTGATTTCGTTGGTGGCAGAGTTGGCAGGGAGTCGGAGCTAGAGTAGTTGCCAGACGCCAAGTCGTCAGTGGTTGCCAGTTCTTGAGTACCAGTTGCACAGATTGTTCACAGGGCATTCCGGGCACTTGGGCGCTCGGGCCGCGCAGACGAGGGCGCCCAATTCCATCAGAGCCTGGTTGAGTTTCCACGCCGTCTTCCCGCTCTTCGGCTGTAGAAGCTGAGCCATCGTTCTGGTGTCCTTCGCCGTCTGGCAGCTGAACACTCGACGTAGGACCCGAGCCACATTCGTATCCACGGCCGCGACCGGCCGCTCGTAGGCGAACGTGGCGACGGCACCGGCCGTGTACGGGCCCACGCCGGGGAGGCGCAGCAGCTCGGACGGGTCGGCGGGGATGACGCCCCGGTGACGGCGCACGACCTCCCTCGCCAACCGGTGCAGGTTCGCCGCCCGGCGGTAGTAGCCGAGTCCATCCCAGGCTTCGCGCACGGCGCTGCCGCGCGCCCGGGCGAGCGCCTCGATGCTCGGATAGCGTCGGAGGAACGGGGCGTAGTACTCGAGGACGCGCGAGACCTGTGTCTGCTGGAGCATGAACTCGGAGACCAGGACCCGGTACGGGTCGCGAGTCAGGCGCCACGGCAGATGGCGGGCCGCGGTGCGGTACCAGGCGAGGAGCCGGCGCCGGAAATCCGGCACCCGCTTCGGGGTGGACTGTCGTGGCACGGAGGGTGAGAATATCAGCCATGGAATCGCCGGTCACAACCACCGCTGAGCTGCCGATCCACGTCAACGCGGCGCGGCTGGTGGCGCGGCCGGCCCTGGTGGCGCTCGGACATGTGGGCCGGCTCGGCATGATGGTGCTGGAGCTGATCCGCGCGCTCCCCGAGTGGCGGGCGTGGCTGCCACGGACGCTGGAGCAGTGCCAGCAGGTGGGCTACGGCAGCCTGTTCATCGTGGTCCTGACGGCGGCCTTTGCCGGCGCCGTGGCCTCGCTGCAGGCCGGGTACCAGTTCACCGGCAACATCCCCGTGTACATCGTTGGCGCCATCGTCTCGGAGAGCGTGATCCTCGAGCTGGGGCCGGTGATGACGGGGCTCCTCCTGGCCGGCCGCATCGGCGCCCGCTACGCCGCCGAGCTGGGGACGATGCGCGTCACGGAGCAGGTGGACGCGCTGGAGTCGCTCGGCCGCAACCCCGCTTCCCACTTGCTGCTGCCGCGGGTCCTCGCCGGGATGGTGATGGTCCCGGCGCTGGTCGTCGCCGCCGACGCCACGGGCATCTTCGCGGGGTGGCTGGTCGCCAAGTCGTCGATCCACATCACCAACGCGGATTTCGTCTACGGCACGCAGCGCTTCTTCCGCAGCTTCGATCTCTGGTACTCGGTGATCAAGGCCGAGGCCTTCGGCGTCGTGGTGACGCTGGTCCCGTGCTACGTGGGGTTCGAGGCGAAGGAGGGCGCGGAGGGCGTGGGTCGCGCGACCACGGCCGCCGTGGTCTCGGCGTGCGTGCTGCTGCTCCTGCTCGACATGCTCCTGGCGAAGCTGCTCCTCTGACCCCGTGATCGAGCTCCGCAACGTCCACAAGAAGTTCGGCCGCCACGTGGTGCTGGACGGCGTCAACTTCTCGGTCGCGACCGGCGAGACGGTGGCGCTGCTGGGCCCGTCGGGGAGCGGGAAGAGCGTCCTCCTCAAGCACATCATCGGGCTGATGCGGCCCGACCGGGGCGACGTGCTGGTGGAGGGGGAGTCGGTGCCGTCGCTCCCGCGCCAGGCGCTGTCGGCGCTCCGCACGAGGATCGGCTACGCGTTCCAGACCGGCGCGCTGTTCGACTCGATGACGGTGTTCGAGAACATCCGCCTCGGGATCAGCGACGACCACTGCTACCGCGATCGCGCCTTCTGCCTCTCGCGGGTGGCCGAGTGCCTGCGGCTGGTCAACCTGAGCGAGGACGTGGCGCGCCTGATGCCGGCGGAGCTGTCGGGCGGGATGCGCAAACGCGTCGGCATCGCGCGGGCGATCGCCGGGAACCCGAAGTATCTTCTGTACGACGAGCCGACGTCGGGGCTCGATCCGGTCAACGCCGACGCGATGGACGCGCTGATCGAGGGACTCCAGAAGCAGCTGCACGCGACGAGCATCGTGGTGAGCCACGACGTGCGCGGGTCGTTCAAGATTGCGGATCGGATCGCGCTGCTGCACAACGGGCGCATCCGCGCGGTGGGGACGGCGGAGGAGTTCATGGCGGCGAAGGATGAGGTGGTGCGGGAGTTCCTGGAGCGCGACATCGAGTTCGCCGCGCCGGGGGGCGGGGGGCGCTGATGGAGCTGCGCTACCAGCGGGAGGCGGCGGTCGGCCTGCTCATCATCGTGGCCGCCGCCGTATTCGTGTTGGGGATGATCTGGCTCAGGGGGAAATCCCTCCGGAGCGGCGAGCCGGTGGAGATCGTGTTCAGTGACGTGTCGGGGCTCAAGGTCGGCGATCCGGTTCGGACGTCGGGCGTCACGGTGGGGCAGGTGCAGGACATCCGCCTCATCGCGCCGGGGAAGGTGGACGTGTTCCTCGAGCTGACGAGCGCGAGGGCGCCCCGCCGCGACGCGCGCGCCACGGTGCGCTCGCTCGACTTCTTCGGCGCCCGCTACGTGGACTACGACCCGGGCATCGCGGCCGAGCCGCTGCCGGCGACCGATTCCATCCCCGGCGCGCGCGAGCCGGACCTGGGCGAGGTGGTGGCGGGCGTGGCGAACCCCGGGCGCGCGGCGCTGAGCAACGCGGAGCAGTTCCTGTCGCCGCAGACGGCGGCGCAGCTGCGGGCGCTGCTGGTGGACGCGCGCACCGCGGTGGGGCAGATCGGGACGGCGACCGAGTCCGGGTCGCACGAGGCGATCGGCGCCGTCATGGAGCTGCGGAAGGTGCTGCAGCGCCTCGACCTGCTTCTGGGGACCGACGACGCCGCGACGACACTGCGCGGGATGCGGGACGCGAGCCGCAACCTGGCCCAGGTGACGGCGACGCTGGAGCGGACCACGACGTCGCTCGACTCGATCCTCGCCAAGATCAACTCGGGGCGCGGCTCCATCGGCCGGATGGTGAACGACACGACGCTCGCGTCCGATCTCCACTCGGCGAGCACCGCGCTGACCGAGCTGCTCACGGACCTCAAGGCGAACCCGGGCAGGTACATCCACGTGCGGGTGTTCTAGCCTGCTGAAGCTCCTGTTCCTCGGCACCTCCGCCGCGCGGCCCACCGCGGAGCGCAACGTGCCGTCGCTGGTCGTGACGCGCGGGGGCGAGAGCCTGCTGTTCGAGTGCGGCGAGGGGACGCAGCGGCAGATGATGCGCTACGGCGTGACCTTCGCGTTCGACGACATCTTCTTCACGCACTTCCACGGGGATCACTACCTGGGCGTGATCGGGCTGGTGCGCACCCTCGGCCTGCAGGGGCGCACCGAGCCGCTCCGGCTGGTCGGACCGCGGGGCGCGCGGAGGTACCTGGGCGACGCGCTCACGCTCGGCGTGGAGCGGCAGCCGTTCGCGGTGGAGATCGCGGAGGTCCAGCCTGGGCAGTGCCAGAAGCGCGACGGCTACGAGCTGCGCGTCTTCGACGTCGAGCACGGCGGCGGCGCGATCGGATACGCGCTGGTGGAGAACGAGCGCCTGGGTCGCTTCGATCCGGTGCGGGCGCGGGCGCTGGGCGTGCCGGAAGGACCGCTGTGGGGAAAGCTGCAGCACGGGCAGGCGGTGCGGCTGGACGACGGACGGGAGGTGACGCCAGAGACGATCGTGGGGCCGCCACGGCCGGGCCGGAAGCTGGTGTACTCCGGGGACACGCGGCCCTGCGCCTCCACGGTGGAGGCGGCGCGCGGCGCCGACCTGCTGGTGCACGAGGCGACGTTCTCGGAGGAGGAGCGGGACCGCGCCAAGGAGACGGCGCACGCGACGGCGAAGGAGGCGGCCGAAGTGGCCAGGGCCGCGGGCGTGCGGAAGCTGGTGCTCACCCACCTCTCCGCGCGCTACTCGCGGGACTCGGCGGCGTTGCTGGACGAGGCGCGGGCGGTCTTCCCCGAGACCGTGGTGGCCAAGGACGGGCTCGAGATCGAGGTCCCGTTCCAGGACCAGGCTGGGACGGATCCGGGTGGTTCGGGTTGAGCTAG
>Ga0335070_10010566_pt1 | contig 10793 bp, 8 predicted proteins | sample Lox_Sample_13_FD_206722 | JGI IMG/M metagenome (GOLD analysis project Ga0335070, IMG submission 206722) | Soil microbial communities from Loxahatchee National Wildlife Refuge, Florida, United States - Lox_Sample_1.3 | ecosystem: Environmental > Terrestrial > Soil > Wetlands | place: USA: Florida...
CGGATTAGCCAACGCAGACATCATAAGCGAAGAAGACTATCTGCAAATGTGCGCCTATAAGACCGGAACACTTGCGCGCATGGCGGCGAAAATAGCGGCTGTCATTGCTGGCGGAGACAAGGAACTGACATCAAAGCTCGGAGCATTCGCTGAAAGTATCGGCGTTGCTTTTCAGATGCAAGACGACATCCTCGACCTTACTGGAACGGAGTTTGCGAAGAAGAAAGGCGGGATTGGCATGGACATAACTGAGGGGAAAAGGACTCTTATGGTTATCCGCACCTTAAGAACCGCGGAGCCCAAGGAAGCGAAGCGCCTTGTCGAAATTCTAAACATGCACACTCCTGAGCAGAAGCTCCGCGATGAAGCAATTGCTATTATGAAAAAATATGGCGCCATGGAATACGTGCAGCACAGGGCTGACGAGATGGTTGAACAAAGCTGGAAAGAAGTCGACAAACTCCTCAAACCTTCCAAGGGCAAGGAAAAATTAAAAGCCTTCGCGGAATTCTTGATTAAAAGAAACATCTAACGTCAGAGCGTCCACGTTATGCTACGAGACAACCAATACCTTACAGAGCTCATCAGAAAACTCGCGCTAATTAACGCGTCAACGCATAATGGCAAGGCTCAGACCGGTGCAATTTTAGGCAAGATTTTGGGTGAAAAAGCTGAGTTCCGCACGCATGTGAAGGAGCTTTCAGTAGTAGTCAACGAGGTATTGGCTGAAGTTAACTTACTGTCTCTTGAAGAGCAGAAGCGGATAGTCGCTGAGAAATGGCCAGAGACGCTAAAGAAAGAAAAAGCAGAGGAGAAGCGGTTGCCGCCTCTGCCAAACGCCGACAAGTATAAGCAGGTTGTGACACGTTTCTCGCCTAACCCTGACTGCGTCTTGCATCTTGGCTCCGCCCGCGCGATATTGTTGAGTCACGAGTATGCAAGGATTTATGACGGGAAATTTATCCTGCGCTTTGAAGACACTGATCCTAAGGTAAAGCGCCCAGGGTTGGAGTTCTATGATTGGATTCGAAAGGATCTTGCTTGGTTGGGCTGCAAGGTCGATGAAGAGTACATACAAAGCGACCGGATTCCAATTTACTACGAATATGCCAAACAGCTGATCAATGATGGTAACGCGTATGTTTGTAACTGCGTCCCTGACGAGTTCAGGAAAAACGTTTTGAATCGAAAACCGTGCCCTTGCCGTAATTTGCCGGTCGAAGATCACATGGAACGTTGGAGGCAAATGCGAGATGGCGGCTACAAGGAGGGCGAAGTCGTTTTAAGGGTAAAAACTGACTTGAATCATCCGAACCCGGCAGTTCGTGACTGGCCTGCTATGCGTGTGATAGACCCAGTTAAGTATCCCCATCCTCGGGTCGGAAGCAAGTACTACGCCTGGCCACTATACAACTTAGCAGCAGGCTTGGACGATCACTTGCTGGGAATAACACACATCATCCGGGGCAAAGAGCATCTCACAAATGGCGTGCGGCAGGAATTCATGTACAGGCATTTGGGCTGGGAATATCCGCAGGCAATTTATTACGGCAGACTCAAAATAACAGGTGCATTCCTGAGCAAAAGCAAAATCGTCTCAGGCGTAAGAGATGGCACATTCTGTGGCTGGGATGACCCGAGGTTAGCAACGTTCGCTGCACTACGGAGAAGAGGCATAACCGCTGAAGCTATAATGAAAATGATAATTGATGTCGGACCCAAGCCCGCTGACGTAACGTTAAGTTGGGATAACCTGTACTCTTACAATCGAAAGATATTGGACCCTATTTGCGACAGGTACTTTTTTGCGGGCGAACCCGTCAAACTCGATGTTATGGGTTTGCCGAAGACATTTAATCCTGAGCTGCCGTTGCATCCTGAAAAGCCCGAGAGAGGATTCAGACACTACACGGTCATTCCAGTTGGTGCAAAACGGGTGACTTCGTTCTGGATTGCGAAGAAAGATGCTGTTAACATGGAAGCCGGCAAGATTTTGAGGCTAATGGAGTTATTCAACGTGAAGGTCAAAAAGGCCTCGGCAGATTTTGTTGAAGCGGAATACTCAAGCGAATCATACGATGAGGTCCGCAAGGAAAAAGTCCAATTAATACAGTGGATAAAAGTTGGGGAGGAGTATCCATGCCATGTGGTACAACAAGATGCCACAGTTACTGAAGGTTTTGCAGAGAGTGCTTGCAAAACATTAAAGCCTGACACCGTCATACAGTTTGAGCGCTTCGGCTTCGTCCGGGCAGACAGGGTCGATGAGAAATTGACTGTCTATTACGCGCACAAGTAGCGAGGAAGACAAGATGAGGAAACAAGACAAGTTTATCATTTGGCCTGCTTACTTCGACCTAGGCAAAACCCGAATGGAAGGAAGACGCGTATCTAAAACCCTGGCGGTGCAGTCTCCGAAGATGGTTGAAGTCGAAGCAGCTGCGGCAAAGATGGGGTTGGGTTTCGAGTCGGTTCCGGACAAGGGCTACCCGAAGATGCCGTGGAGCAAAGCTGGTATGGTGTTGGTTGAGAAGAGAGGCTCAAAAGAGCAAGTCTTAAGTGGAATCGCTAAACAGATACAGAAGACACGTAGCGAAACGCATACACAATGATTAAACTCGTTGAACAGTCAATAGCCTATTCAGTGATTATGAGCGAGACATTGATTTTAGGCAAACGTCACTCTTAAAATCTATTATTCCATTACAATAATTTCGTTTTCACACCTGAAACTTGTTGTCGAAGAAGACTCATGTGGGGTTCGGCATTAAGACTGCTATTGAGAACTGGTTAACCAAAAGAGTTTAGAAATTATAACCGTTGGTTAGGCTTTTTCCTCTTTACTACTAATTAGGATGGCGTTTATGACTCCGTCGTTGCCTGGGCGACTAGTGACTTTTGCCATACCTAGGCTGGTTTCGATTTCAGCGCCTTTGGTAATTACACCTCTGCGGTCGTAGTCCACGTTAGCTGGATTCTTGACGACACGTAGAATCTCGGTCTTCTGAGTCTTGCCTGATTTGGTGTCTGTTACACTTGCGAACTTGTCGTTGAGAACTTTGATTTTGGTATTGCCGCCGAAGCCTCTTGTACATTTTCGTTTGGGTTCGCCGATTATGGTTTCTGCTGGGGAGGTGCCTTGCTCAAACTTGCGTTTTATGCGGTACATGCGTTTTCTGCCGCCAGTGAGCTTCTTCTTGCGGAGATTTCCTTGCCAAACTGACATCTTAATCACTTTTTTAGCGATTAGCTTTGAGTGCTCCAGTTAGAACCGTGGTTTTGCATATAAACGTATCCGTCGCAGAAACAAAGTTTCCGAACCACTTCGTTAGAACCCAATACGTCTTAAGGGGGAGGCTCGTCCTTTAGGGCTTCCCCGAAAATACGCTTCAGATCACGCTTCATGTTTGCAGTGTCTTGTTGCAGTCCAAAGTAGTCAGCGAAGTAATCTGTCGTTTTCAGGACAATTTGGCGTCCGTTTCGTTCGGGTTGCACGAGGTCCATCTCTCTGAGCAGCTTGATGTGGCCGTACGCGTGCTGACCACGTACTTCTATGACGCGCTTTGACGTAATGGGTTGTCTATATGCAATGTAGCTGAGGGTTTTTAGAGGGCCTGAGCTAAGCAAAGGGCGGTTTACGAGTTTCTTGACGAGAGGAGTGAATTCGGCTTTGACCTGCATGACAAACCGCTCATCTTTAAGTTCCAATATTTCAATAGCCGATCCTTTTGCGGCATATTGAGCCATGAGGTCCCGACCTATTTGCTGTGCTTTCTTTTTGGATCGAGTGTTTAAGACCGAGCAGAGTTCGTTAACATCCAAGGGTCGACCTGCTACGTACAACGCGGCTTCCAACATGACTAGTTGATGGTGATGCTTCTCCTCTGCCTCGGTGCCCTGCTGAGCTTCCTGAGACTGCTGGAGCTCAGGCTGATTTGTCTGTGGCGGTAGCTGAGCTTCTGGCTTAGACGGAGGTTCAGGCTGCGATAACGTCGATGACCCATCTTGATGGGGTTGGGCTGGCTGAGCATGCGGCTCTGCTTCGGGTGCAGATGATGATGCCTGAACCTGTTGCGCACTATCTGGATTCTGGTTTTCCGCTTGACTGGAGTTTGTCAACTGTTATGTTCCCTACTGCAATGTATATTTCCTCTGTATCCTCGTTCTGCCACAAACTTACCAAACCATCCTGTGTGAGGAATAGCAGGAGAATAAATGCGCGAACTGCTTCTATTCGGAGTAGCCCGCGTACGAGCTTGCTAAATTCGATTATACCTTGGCCTTTCACCATTTCTACGAGGCGTTCATATAGCCTTTCCATCTGCGTTTCAAGCTCAGCCATGAACTTGTCAAACTGTGGCATGAGGTCCGATGCCTGTGGCAGAATTGGGGTAGACACTACTCTGTCGACGGTTGCAAATTTCTCGCCCTTTAGCACCTCATCTAAAACTGCAAGCAGATGCTGAATAGTAGTCGAGGTCAATTCATGGCGAAGCGGTAGGAACAATGGGGGCGGGACAAAGTCCGTTGGCAGCTTAGGCGGAGCAGGGGGTTCCTGCAAAGTAAGAAGGAGCTTGGATTTCATCAGGTAAATCAGCGCAGAGGAATCAAGCGCAACGCCTGAAGCTCGAAAGTCAACCTTTCCGAGACGATCCATCTCTGTCAAAAACTGCCTAAGCAGAAAGGCTATATTGACGTTCCACGGTGTGAGCTTTTCAATTCTGTTTATGTCGAAGAGAATGTTGATTGGAGGTCGAAGATAGAAAGGCTTTCTCGAAAAAGTGGGCGCAAAAGGTTCGGCTTCAGTCACCGTGCTTCCTCCATAAATTTGGCAGATATAACAGCGGAGACTCCGTTTCGTTCGTATACGCCGTAAACTTTCTGAGCTTTGTTAACCATTTCGGGTTTTAGCGTCACAACTATGAACTGCGTTTTGCCCGACTCCTCTAGAAATAACTCCGCTAGCTTGGTTGTGTGGAAAGCGTCTAGGTGCGCGTCGACTTCGTCAAAGACGTAGAAGGAGGCAGGCGAGAAGTCTTTAAGGGCAAATATGAAGGCAACCGCGGAAACTGACCGCTCACCACCGCTTGCTCCGCTGACGACTATTGAAGGCTTGTCGGGAAACTGCACAATCATGTCTATGCCTCCTACAAACGGTTCCTCAGGATTCTCCAGCATCAAGGTGGCCGTTCCGCCGCCTGTCAGTTTGGTAAAGTATCTGGTCAGATTTGAGTTGATTTTGCTGAAAGCATCCATGAAGACTTTGCGTTTCTTGGCTTCAATTTGATCCATGAAGGCAACAATAGCCTGCTTTTCGCGTTCCAGCTCGTTGAGGCGCATTGAAAGCTCCCGGTATCGACTTATTTGCTCTGCGTAGTGTGACGTAGCGAGCTGGTTGACAGCGCCAATTCGGTCCAGCTCGAAACGCATCATTTGAATGCTGGTTTGGGCTTCTTCTACTTGTTTCTGCGTGGTTTCTAGTGGCTTTTCATAGTTTAGTTGGTGTAGCTGGTTCTGGTACTGAGTCAGCTGGAGCTTGGAGGTTTGAACGCTGAGCTGAAGCTGGTTGAATAGCTGTTCGGCCTGGTCAAACTCCATATCCATTGCACGGAGTTGGGCATCTATGTTGTCAATTTGGGTCGTGAATTTCTTGGAATCCTCACGTGCAGACAAAACTGCGTTAGAAAGCTCGATGCGTGTCTTGTCCAAAGCTGCAAGCTCAGTCTTGAGCGCTTCGCGCTCCACTGTGGCTTCGGTAGTTTCCTTTTCTACTTTTCGTCTTTGTTGCTCGACCTTTGAAAGTTGAATTTTGCTATTCTGATACCCAACCCGAAGGACGTTGTCGAACTGCATCTGGGCAGTACTTAGTTGAGTTTGAACCGTGCCCAACTTCTGGCGCAGAGTGTTGACTTCTTCACCGATGGTTTGGCGTTTAACTTCCAACTCTTGAATGTGGCCCACATCGGTTTTCCGCCGATACTCGCCCAGTTCAATCTGGAATTTTTCAATTTCTTTTCTTAGGCCATCTCGTTCAGAGCGGCATATGTTCATCTGCCCCTTCTGGACTTCAATTTCCTTTTCTATTCTAAGGTGAAACTTCTCCACTCGTCTGAGGCTGATTTGCGTTCGTTTGACGCTTCGCTTCACTCTGCCAATTTCTCGGTCCAGAGTGCCGATGGCTTCGGATAGCCGTAAAATGTCAATCTTTGAATGCTCAATTTCTTCTCTGAAAGAAGCGACGTCACTGCTTCTTTGAGTTAAGTGCGTCTGTAAAGCAACAACTGCTTCGTCAAGGTTTTTCAGGGCCTTTTCGCCTGGGATTATTGCAGAGAAGTCAATTGGGGCCCTGTAAAATCCGCCTTCGAAAGCTCCAGGTTCGTAGACATCTCCATTAAGTGTAACTGATCGGTAGCCCTCGTTTGATAAAGCAAAGCCGGTCTTATCGTCTGTTACGACAATTGTATCGCCAAAGACGTAGTTGACTGCAGCCTCATGGTCCTTGCCGCATTTCACAAACGAGGAAGCCAAGCCATTGATGCCACCGTGATTAGGAAGTTCTAAGGCTTTCGGAGCTGCCACCCCTTGAAGCGGTATTATTTTTATTCTTCCAAGTTTCATTCTGCGCAAGGTTTCCGCGCATGTGAACGCGGAGTCGAAGTCCTTAACGACGAGTGCATCCAGCCAGCCTATGGCCGATGCTTCTATTGCTTTTTTGAAGCTTTTGTCGATCTTAATAAGGCTACGCAGTCTGCCGAAGACTCCTACTATAACGCCGAGGTCTCCCAACTCCTCTATGCTGCGTAGTGCTTTCTCCTCCGCTGCTACGGTCTCAGCGAGCTCTCGTTGTGTGGCGAATTCGATAACAGCTTCTTTTGCGGAGTTTGCGATTTTTCCCGCTTCCAAGATTTCCCGTTCAGCGGCTTGTTTTTGAGCCGCGCGTTTTTCGATGTTTTTTTCCAACTCTTTGAGCTGGATCTTCTGTTCCTTTTGGACTTTGTCAAGTTCAGTTAGGGATCTCTCGACTTCGGTGAGTGTTGCCGTGAAACGTTCCTTCCTTGCTTCTAGCTCGCGTAGTCTTCCAACGCTAGCTTTGATGAAGGTTTTTCCTTGTGTGTATTCAGCTCTGAGAACTGAGAGCCTTTTATTTCGTTTTTCAATTTCCTGTTCGATCTCGCGAGTAGTCTTGCTGTTGTCGCCTAAATTTGTCCAGAGTTGCGTGGTTTCTTGGGCTAATGAATCGTGCTCCAACGTTTTTGCCGTAATTTGAGCTTGAATTTGTTCAAATTCAACTCGGTTTTTGCGAATGCCCAAGCGGTTCTGTTGAATTTCATTGTGCAGAGTTTGGTATTGTTGCTCATTGTTCTCTTTGACTCGTTTGAGACTTTCAAGGCTAGCTTGGCCCGAACTGATTTTTGAGTTTAGTTCAGAGAGTTTGGATTTTAACTCGCCGATGCGGATTTGAACTTTCATAACTTGAGAGCCGCCGTCTCCAACAATTTCTGAGCTTAGCCGCCTCCATTCGCCCTCAACTTCGCGACGTTTGTTCCGTTGGTTGTCGCGAAGTTCCTTAAGTTTTTCGGATTTGGTGCGAGCTTTTTCGGCTTGAATATTGGATTCTCCCACCTTCTTCGTTAGCTGCGTGATTTCGTGGCTGACCTTAACGGCTTCAAATTTCTTGATTTCGTCTTGGATAAATGTAGCGCGTTGTAACTGGTTGCGTTCTCGTTCCAAGTCATCCAAACGTTTTTGGACTTCGTCAATTCGTCCCATAGCTGTTCGAATAGATATGTCGGCGGTTCGGAGTTTCTCTTCAGCTCCGGCTTTTTCAGCGTCGTACTGTCCAATTCCGACGAGGTCTTCAATGATTTTGCGGCGTTCAGGCGGAGTGATATCCGTCAACCTAGTGATTGTGCCCTGTGGGATTATGTTCTGATTGTTGCTGCCTATGCCCGCCACGGAGAGAATCTCTACCACATGTTGTCTCGAGATGCGTCTGCCGTTGAGTCTATATACGCTTTGCCCGTTACGATACACTTCTCGCCCGATTGTGACGGTTGTGGTGTCGACAGGCATCACCCCGTCGGAGTTGTCAAACTGTATGATGACTTTTGCCATCTTGGATTTTTCCATGCCTGCCTTCTCGGAACCATGGAAGATGAGTTTGGCGGAGTTCTCAGCTCGGAGACGACGCGTGCTAAGCTCACCCAGTGAGAAAAGTAGGCTATCCATAATGTTGGTTTTGCCACTTCCGTTCGGTCCGGTTATTGCTGTAAAACCCTTATCTAGGTTTACTTTTACGATTTGGGGTCCGAAGGACTTGAAGCCTTTAAGCTCTATTCGTTTGATGTAGGGCATTCAGCTTTGCTCTCTCGACTCATGGAAGCGGAATGGTGGCGCTGTTTAAACAATTCCCTATGCATTCTTATAAAAGCTTATTCGCGAAGAAGGTTTCAAAACGCTCTTCTTAATTCAGGAAGAGCCGAATTAAGAATAACCGATGCAAGGTTGTTACAAGCAACTGATTTTTTCTAATGCTTACTTGCTATAATTTGAGTGCATAGAGTTTTGGCGGACCGTGTTGAGTGAATGGCATCAGGTCAATAAGAAGTTCCCATATTAGCGAACCCAAAGGGAGGCAAATCTTGAATCGCGTGAGTAAAAGTGGGATATTACGTTCGGGGCAAAGGAGCGATGTGTCAAAAAGATCATTCGTTTTGAGTTTTTGGGCGCACAAGTTATTAATAAGGCGATGAGACAACACCTTAAAAAAAAAGGTGCAGAGTGATGAGTTTTTTCAAGTTAAATATGGACATAGTTCAAGAAGTCCTTGTGTTGGCCCTCATGCTGGTTTTCATATTTGCTGTCCTTTACTCGGGAATGGAGTGGACATACAAGCTCGGCATTGGCGCTCTCGTTTTCACGTTAGTGTTTGTTTCTACTGTAGCTAACCAAGCGCTGAGACAGCAACGAGAGCAAGAAAGAAAGAGACTGCAATAGATGTTAATTTCTTGACCCTTCTTCTTGATTGAAGGCTTCTAATCGCTTCCAGAGAGTATTTTAAGGTAAAACTTTGGATTATTAAGGAACTCTTCGGCAACCGATTTTATGACAACCCGTCGCGAAGCTAGTGAGGCTTCTTTGAAGCAATTCACAAGGCAGTTTTTATCGTCGCATATCGAATTGTCGGGATTGGGTAAATTAAGGTCTTGGCGTTCTCTAAGGTTGAAGAGTTTCTTGCGTTTGTAGCAAGGGTAAACATCCAAATTGCAGTCTATTGTAAGGATGGAGGCCCCTGCTTTACAGGGATACCTCATGGGCAGGCCATCATGAGCTCGGAGAACGTCTTTCATGTAGCCTGACACCGTTGCAACATCCGAACCGTGTTGCTTCATCTCCAGCACTTTTGCAGTCATATCTCTGACTCGCCGCTGAGTTTGCCCGCGCGAGTTCCGCAGATCTCCTCCGACAACGAAGGTGCTTTCGTTAGAGGAGATGTATGGATAAGACATGGCGAACGAAACCCCTAGGTCGTCGTTTACGTATTTGACTATGCGTGTAACATCCTCAGCAACCCAAGCAGGATTAAGGAAGGTTATGCCGTAAACCCTCATACCCAAGGCTTTAGCTTCTTTGATTGCTCCCTTTGCCTTCTTAGAGATTCCACTAACATGCTTCGTGTTGTCCCAAATGCAGCCATCATAGTGGTCAACAGAAACGGAAAGGAAGTCAAGGTTCTTGTTTAGCCGCTTAAGCGTGGCAATTGTCATGGTCCCGTTAGTGGTTAGTGAGGTTATCAGGCCCTTATTCTTGGCGTATTCTACAGCTTCAGCCAAGTAGGGGTATAAGCCTGTTTCTCCACCAGTAAAATACAAAATGGAAAACTCATTCTTCGCCAAAACGTCTATTGCAAACTTCACGTCCGCGAGTGGCATGTCAAAAGGTTTTGATGCCCAGATGTTGCATCGATCAGTGCACATAGCGTTGCATCTGGTTGTCACTTGAATGAAGGCGAATTTTAGCTCGCCCCGGTTCTTCAGGAAGTTAGAAACGGTTCTCACGACAGTTTTGTACTGCAGGACGTTTGGCTCCCGAGAGGCTTGATTTCTTACTACTTGAGGCGGCAACGATGGAGTAGTTTCTTCTGCGACAAGACTTTTTTAGGCTTCAAGGCGCTTCTGATTTTGTGAATTTGACAGCGCAGCCTCATCCTATTTGAGCAAGCTCTGCTTTTTTTACCTTACCATTGTCCTCTTGACTTTTTTAGGGCGTGATTATTTGGTGACTAATGTTGATTGTTTTTCGCAAACATGCGAGAGTCAATTAGTGAGTAGTTTTGAAGACGGCGATCTGTTTTCTAGCTACGTTCGCTCTACTCAGCGTTGATTATCTCGTCATCATTCTTCTGAATACAGGAACTGCGATTGCCGTCATGACAGCACCGAAGACGATCAGCACGATGAGTTCAGTGGATATTTGAGGTATACCTGCGCCGAGTACCATGACTTTTCGAAGAGCTTGTGAAGCATATGTTAGAGGAAGGAACTTTGAAATATCCTGCATGTACCAAGGCATCTGCTGAATGGGGAAGAAAACTCCGCTCAGAAACATCATGGGAAACATTAGTGTCATCATTAACATCTGTGCAGTTTCCTGATCTTTTGTGAAGGAGGTAATTACAATTCCAAGCCCGACAAACGAAAATACACCTAGCAGAAGCAAGCCAAACACGAGTAGGATATTACCATGTATAGTGACACCAAAGATGCCACCAGCAAGTATAAGTATAATTACTC
>Ga0335070_10010567_pt1 | contig 10793 bp, 9 predicted proteins | sample Lox_Sample_13_FD_206722 | JGI IMG/M metagenome (GOLD analysis project Ga0335070, IMG submission 206722) | Soil microbial communities from Loxahatchee National Wildlife Refuge, Florida, United States - Lox_Sample_1.3 | ecosystem: Environmental > Terrestrial > Soil > Wetlands | place: USA: Florida...
AATTTGGAAGGCCCTTGAGCATTGAAGAAGTGGCCGTTCCCCGTCCCGTCCAGAGTCAGATTCTGATACGAGTTGTTGCCTGTGGGGTATGTCATACAGACCTCCACGGAGTCGATGGCGATTGGCCTGTGAAACCCAAGCTGCCATTTATCCCCGGCCATGAAGCCGTGGGGCATGTCGCCGCGGTAGGTCCAGACGTTACACTCGTCAAGGAAGGTGACCGCGTCGGTGTGCCCTGGTTGTACAGTGCATGTGGGACGTGCGAGTACTGCCTCACCGGTTGGGAAACGCTGTGCCCCCAGCAAGAAAACACGGGTTACTCCGTTGATGGGGGGTTTGCGGAATATTTACTGGCAGAGGCCGCTTACGTAGGCCACATACCTGATAATCTGGATTCCATCGAGAGTGCTCCGATCCTATGTGCAGGAGTGACCACCTACAAGGGCCTCAAGCAAACCAACACGAAGCCCGACGATTGGGTCGTCATTGTGGGGGCCGGCGGGTTAGGCCACATGGCTGTGCAATATGCCAAAGCGATGGGCTTACACGTTGCTGCTGTCGATATCTCCGATGAGAAGCTTGATCTAGCCAAAGGCCTCGGTGCTGAACTGGTGGTCAATGCAGTGGACAAGGATCCAGCGACCGTGATCCAAGACCTGATCGGTGGGGCGCACGGCGTCCTGGTCACGGCAGTGTCACCGAAGATCTTTCGACAGTCAATCGACATGCTGCGACCTGGCGGTACTTGTACACTCGTTGGCTTACCTCCCGGTGACTTTCCAACGCCTATATTTGACGTGGTGCTGAAAGGGATCACCATCCGTGGCTCGATCGTGGGAACACGTAAAGACCTCCAGGAGAGCTTGCAGTTTGCGGCCGAAGGCAAGGTCAAGACCATTACCGAAACACAGCCTCTTGAGGCTATCAACGATGTTTTTGACCGGCTAAAGCATGGTCGGGTTGACGGCCGAGTGGTCTTGAATCTGTAAGAATGTTAACCGGCAATGGCTGGTGCTACCCGCAACCGCTGTAATGGCTGTTGCGCATCTTGCAGGTGGTACAATAGGGGGATTAGTCGCAGACTGGTTTCGACCCTCGGTGCTACGAGCTGTAGGACCTGGCAGCCAAAAGGTGGAGGGAATCATGGAAAGGTATCACTGCCCGAACTGCGGTTACGTTTATAGAAAATGTCAAAAATGACGTCCGATTCGCCAGAGCATATCACGTCATTCCGGCGAAGGCCGGAATCCAGTCTTTTCAATATGTTCTGGATCCCGGCCTTCGCCTGGGTGACGATCATCAGAAGTCATCACTTTTGGCAATTACTATATGACCCCAGCATAGGTGAGCCTGTCAGTGGCGTGATCGAGTGGATTTTTTTGAATTAATACCTTCGGGACTTCTCTCACAAGTCTACCGGTTCAATGGCATCCACGTTTCTATGTTCCTCGCCGCAATGCCTTTAGCACTGCTTCCTTTTGTTTACCAGTTTGATTGTAAGACAAGGCGAAAATATCCCGCCGACGTTCAGACTCTTAGTGTACAGCCTTTCAAAATTGATTCCGGATCATAGCAAAAAAACACTGCCCTGTCTAAGAAGAAGGAAATCGCCTCACAGGAGCAGCCCTCTATATGAGAGACTGGGAGGTGGCTGGGACGGAAAAGGGCATCTTCTACCGGAAATGTCCCCTTGCACATTTCCGGTAACCACACGATACCTTCTCATATCCACCCCAGGATTCTGGTTTCGACCACGCATTAGCCAAATGCAATTTGAGGGGTGTCCTGTCCGGCTCTTACCAGGGCATTAAATTTCTTAGAAATCGTCTGCATCTTCTTTTTATGAAGCCGGGTTCCCCCAGGGAAGTGTCGGTGAGGGGGGCGTGTTGGATCCAGCTTGATGCTCTTGGGTATCGAGGGGAAAGTCGGAAAGAGTCTGCAATAGCTGCAGTTGAATGAAATGAACTTCTTGGATAGTGAGGATTGGGTATCCCTCGACAGCTTCCCCCGACTCTCGTGGCCAGCCAAGCCTAGTTGCTCATGGGAGTGTTGGAACTAGAAGCTCCTACACGTACTCCGGAAATCGCAGCTCATTAAGCGTCTGATCAAGGTCGGAACGGAAGTTGCGTATCATGGTCGGAGGTAGTGTGTTCATGTGGTTTCAGCCTTCCCCTTGGATGGATACTACCCTGCTGTGTTCCGGTAACGAGCGCGGGAGAAAAAATGGTTGACCAGGGGGTTAGCGGTGAAGTACGCTCAGAATCAGGATAATAGGCACCTTTTCATCAACATGACGTCGGTTTTGCCTCTTCAGGTCTTCCGTGGGACCTTCCTAGGGCTTCATCTATCTCAGGTGGACGCTGCCGAGACCAGATTCTGGGACAACCGTCCCCCAAACGGCAAGACCGCGGTATAATTCCGGCTAAAACGATTGCAAGAGAGCAGGTTGGGCTACTGAGATTTCCGGTCCATCTTTTCGATTCTTGACGTGACCACCGCCAACTTGTTCTCCAATTCATTCAGTCTCGCCTGTAAGGCCATGTTCGCCTTCGTGTGGTCTTGCGTGTCTGTTCTAGGACCACTGGGACGCAGGGCCTGCCTAAGATCGCCAAGTTCCTGTCGAATTCCCTGCAGGTTTTTGATGACCCCCTGCTCGTTGTCCAAAACGGCCTGAGCGTAATTCTGGATTGCTTGCTCGGTCGATGAGCCCTTGCCCTGGAGATCCGCAAGCAGCGCATCAGTCTTAGCTTCCATCCTTTCGGCAGTATTTGCCATTCGCGCGGTGCTCTGGACCATAGTGGGCATGCCTGATGCCATAACCCCCGTGTAATAGGTCATCTGGTCCATATTGCTCTGAATCTTGTTCACATCGGGCAGTCTACCACAACCGGCAAGTAAAATGAGGTTGGCTGCCACAAGTAACTTTTTGGAAGATCCTGTCACGGGAGACACCTGCCATTCATAATGTTAAGGTGCTCAAAAAGCGCCTGTCGGAATCGATGGCCGTTAGTGTGTCCAACCTTTCCACCGAAACGTTCCAAATTTCTCAGGATCTGTGACCTCGTCGGGAATCTCGATCCCGAACACCGCACTATCCTGCCTGACGGTTATGCGAACTCCCTTTGCGGGGACCGTTATTTCCTCTTCCCAGGGAAATTCCTTACCCAGTAGGGTCTTGAAGAATTTGGTAACATTATATGACCGGAGAATGTTGCCTTGTGCATCCAGCTGCTGGTCCTTCAACACCAAGAAACTATTCTTCGAGACCCAAAGCAGCCGCTCCCCTTTGCTTTGCGGAATGGGTATCTTGATGACGTAGCATTCGCGGCCGTCCTCCGGTTCTTCTCTTACCGTCTTTTCTGGTTGCGCCTTGCTGAAAAAAGCCTGCAAGTCTTCTGTGGTGAGTCCGGTGCCGCCCACATCCGCCGCAGGGTCATCCACTGCCAGAGCCATTGTTTTGCCCGTTGCAGGGAGATACATGTATGCAGTGGGCTCCTGCCCAGCCTGTTCCAAGAACAGGAATCTCAACCCATTGGATTCTTTAGGTTCCTGGAAATCTAGGAAGTAGTTCACGTTACCGTGTCGCGCCTTTGCGATCATCAGCCACAGAGTATGACTGGAAATAATCTTGTTTCCTTTGAAAGCCTTGAGGGTAAGGGACACGCGAAAGTTGTTACTGAAGCTTTGCTTGTCGACCTGCTCAAGGATCTCCTGCGCGGTCATCGCGTGGACATTAGTTCCCAGAAGGAAAGAGGCTATTAAGATAGCTGAAATCCGTTTTAACCCGCCTAGTCGGCGCGGACGCGCCATAATGGGGGCTTCGCGGGAATCTCGGCAAGGCATCAGAAACTCCCTACTAAAAATATATATGTGTTTATATTACGCCATTCTTTATATATGTTATACATCATAGCATAAAAACGCTGGCCTGTCCCAGATTATGTACCGCTTGTTAAGTTAGAGGTACAGTACCTTGACCGCCGCAATGGGCTCCGGAGCTCCCCAGACCGATAATAATGAATCTGTTGGATCGACGAAAGCTTGCGACACCTGGAGCACATGTAAAGTGAATGGTACGGACACTGTACGGAACTGTCGGAAGAGGCGCCGGGCTGGACTTAGGTGACGTTGCCATTTTAAAACACCGAGACAGGGGTAGTATCATGAACATCTGCGATTCGAGCCGACGGATTAGACGGATGTTGGGGGTGAGTGGTCGTCTGAGTTCCGAAGCAGCATTTGGAAACTCGCAGAAGTTTGTAAGAGGATTCCCGTCAATTGGTCCTCTCGTATGTTGGGCTCTGCTCGCGAGCATTTTGTTGCTCATGGTTTCAGGATGCGGCAGGTACAAAGAGCGACTCGAGAGCGCCAAGCAGCAAATTGAAAAACTAAACGCTGAGGTCAAGAGATTGACTGCGGAGACTGCCCGTTTGAACCAGGAGAAAAATGGACTGAGTCATGACTTGAGGACTCTTTCAGAAAAAAATACCGCAATGCAGCAAGAATTGAATGACCTGAATAAGGCTAAAGCGAAGCTTTCCGCCGAAGACACGCAGATTAGGCAGAAAAATACCTTAGCCGAGGAAGAAATCGCTTATCTAAAAAGAGAAAAGTCCCAGCTGACCCAGGAGGTCGAACAACTCAAGAAACCGGTTGCCGAAAGAGCCTCGCCGCCCAAGTCACCTGCTACTATGTCAGCCGAAGTTGATCCAAGCCGTGCAAAGCGATTGGAGAAACTCAGTCCATGTGATGCGGTGATTGCCTTTATGAATGCGAGCGAAGGAATCATTACGCGACAAAGGAGAGAGGAACGCAACACATTACTTGAAGAGGTGAAGCAGCAGTATGCCGAGAAAATGAAAAGCGCACCTGAGAAGGCGACAAAAACAGCAGAAAATTGGGTGAAAGAGTATGTGAAACAGTGGGATGAATCGACTGACGACGGAGTATTCCGCCTTCTTCAATTAAGGGATGTTGTGCTCAAGGCATGTGGGAAGTCACCAGACGAAATGGGGTTCAAGTAAAATGGACGATTCCGTTGACCAGTGGAAGCATGTGACGAATCGTCAGGTCAGGTCCGATGATACTACGTGTTATCTTCGCCTGGGGCGACGATCCTGTTTTCAGGCTTGCTGGAAAGATACTACGTGGTATCTTTACACCGAAATGACCGGCAGGCCCCACTAAGACCGTTAAATGCTCCCGAGGGGAAGACTTCTTTTCAAGAATCCTTAGCATGATTCCATGTGTGACGAAAAAAATTCCGCACGTAACGGAAGAGATGCGGTCGAACAGGCAGGGTTTCGTGCCAAAAAAAGACTAAGTGCACCTCGTGATTTGGCTTCAGATCAAGGGAAAAGTGAGATCGGGTCCTTGGATTACTGCCAGTTTCATTCCTCTAGAATCAAAGTCTAAAGACCCGCTTTTTGTGCGTTATCTTGGCCAGATCACCAGGCTGCAAGTAAGCGGAAGCGGAATCCAAAAATTTCCGGCCGTCCGGATTGGGGCTATACGGGTAATCCACCCCAAACATGATGCGGTCAGCCCCTATCACCGCCAAAGCGCATAGCAGCGGTGGTATGGTGAAATAACCGCTCGTATTGATATAAAAGTTCGTACGGAAATAATCCGCAACCCGTCGCTGAAGGTAAGTTGCGAGCGGGCTTAGCCAATCATCGGCTCTGGCCAGAGTATAGGGTATGTTTTCGCCCATATGGCCGATGATAATTTGCAGTTTCGGAAATCGGTCGAATACCCCGGACAATATGAGGCGATAGCTATGCAGGCCCATTTCGACGTGCCACCCCCAGCCCGGCATCGCTAAGGTGCCGGCCACGCCCGGCAGTCTGCTAAAGTATGCCATGAAAAGCTCCACTGGAGGCTCACCCGGGTGAATGTAGAAGGGGACGTCCAATCTTTCCGCCTCTGCCAGGACCGGACTGAAGCTTGGATCGTCAAGGAAGAGTCCGTTACACATGCCGCTCCACACCGCTCCTTTCAACCCAAGGCGATTCACGCATCGCTCCAGCTCCGCGGCTGCCTTCTCCGGGTCGTGCATCGGTAATTGAGCAAGGCCAGAAAATCGGTCTGGGTGAGAGCGGATCGCCTCCGCGAGTACATCGTTGCTTTCTCGGGCCAGAGAAGTAACCACATCCTTGTCCATCGCGCCAAAATGGCCCGAGAACTGAAGCACCTGCATGTCTATTCCCGCTGCGTCCATGTCGGCCAGCCGGCCTTCTCCCAAGTCAAGCATTTTCCTGAACACCGATTCTATCGTCTTTTTTTGCTCATCGACGTAAATCCCGATCATTGATCTCCCGCTGGCTCGTTTTACTGTGAGGAACGCGGGAATCAAAAAATGTTCTTCAACAGCAATCGTTTTCATTTTGACTCCTGTTGTTTTCCTTTTTCGCCGGCTCTACTCAGGGAGCCCTTTGCAGCAATACTCTTGTGCTTTATCAAATCCCTTCGGGATATTCCATGATGTTCGTTATCGCATGTGCCAAATGCCTCATTGCAACCATCTGCGTCCTCCAAATTCCGTACCTGGAATTACGCGGCGGGCTTGCCATTTAAGACCGAATAAGTTTTCTCGGTTTTCTTGCGGCAGGGGCGGTTCGAACGAGACGTAGCTGTGTCACAGTTCCCTGCCTCGGTGGTATGCAGACACCCAGCCGTCGGCACTGACTGCGATTGCCACTCCGAAATTCGAAGCAAATCGAGCTGCTGTTGTACGAGCACCCTCATCCTCTTTTGCCGCGCGGTGCCCGGGAACTCGCAATATGGTTCCAAACGTAATCAATCTACCCTTGCGGTCTACAACGAGTGCTCCATCTACAGCTGCCAAAGAGGTCAATATATCAACACCAATGTCACACACACAGCGATTCCGAAACTGCTCGAGGAGCAGCTCTTTTGGCTGAAGCGTCGGGCCACTCACTACTGGTTTGATAAGCGTCGCAATGCCTTCCTTGCCGAGGCGCCGTTCCTCTCTCTCAATTCTGGTCGGTCCGGGCAGATTGAGAGCAGAGGCCACGCAGAGTTCCTTTTTGACCAGTTGCTGTAAGTCCTCAACAATCAAAAGTAATCCGCCTTGCCCGTTTTCATGCAGCCGCTTCACGACTTCCCAGATCATGCGGTTTGGGCCGATAAGCGACGGCTCTCGATCGTCTACAAGGCTTCGCTTCCCTTCAATATCTAGGTAACTCCATCTTCCATCCCTGTAAATGAGACGAATCACATCACCAACTCGAAACTCGAGTACCCCGCGCCTCGCGATACGCCAGCTGCAAACGGGGTCCACCTTATTGTATAAGGATTCCGACGAATACAGTCCGAGAAACTCGCCACTGCCGCCAAAGACGAAGACGGTTTTCTTTCCATCACTTAACCTCCGCATGAACTTTGGCTGGGTGAGGAGATCAAGCCCATCGTACACATGAGGCAACCAGCGAAGTCTATCTGTGTCACTCGATTTGAGGAAGACGATCCCCGCTGTCGCATGTTCGCCTTCATACTCCTGGACCAGAAGATTCTGCAGCGCGCCTAAAACTTCCCGGTGTAAATAACTTGCGGCATGGTTCCTGTCCTCCCAGAAGCGCTCATCGGTCCACAGATCATGATTCGCCACAAGCATTGCGAAGCGGCTGACCGTTAGGTCAGTCAACACAACCGATGTGAGTTGAGCTAGTTCTTGGGAACGTTCACTGAACGATTGCAGAAGAATCAATAGGAGGCGTTGGTATTCCATTAAAAGAAGCCGCTGATGAGGATGAACGCAACTGTTTCTCTTGCCTCGCACGCGACGCCTGTTCAGAGCGCCTGATTCAGTTCTCCAGTCGGGAGTGACAATCTCAGGGCCTCGAGATCCATAAGGATGTATCTGAGCTACCCTCTCTTTACTGGCTTCAAGCTCCATAGCAGAGAGGAATTGATCTGCAGCAAAGCTCACTCTAGCTGCTGCTCCCCAGTAGTGCGAATCTCGAAGAGCACGAATGCGCTGCAGAGCGTCGGTTATGATCGGGATCATTCGGTTCTCGTATGTGGTTAAATCCAAAGGCTCACCCTGGAGGCACCCGCGTCAAGATCTCCGGAAGTTACCCCAAATTATGCGGCGGTCTTGCCGTCTTGACCGTTTTGGCACCCGTGAGGGGTGGCGGGATGCGTCGGCTGACCCCGAAAAGGTCTCCTGAGGTATCCCATGGCGACCTGGCCCAGGCAAAACCGTTGCCATGTTGATGAAGAACCCCTTTTGTTCTGTCTCCGAGCCTATCTCGCCCTCCGTCACTCCGTCAACCGCTTTTTTTCCCACCACGCTCGTCACCTCGGCACTGCGCAGTCATGTCAGACCCCGGGAAAAGCCATTGCTATATGTACTTGCCACATTTGGGAGATTCATCCTTAACTAGCAAAGCCAAGAATCTGTGGACTATTCCCATTGATGATTCCTGGAAAGAATTTAACCATCCATCTCGTTTCCATATTGCGCTTGATGCATATTTCTTCCACGCTAGTGCTCTGTCTCTCAAATAACTGGAGGTTCCGCCTTGTCTATCTATACGTAATCACAAGAAGCCAATGGACCAGGTATTTTGGAGACAGAGCACTAGTTTTCCGAAAAATTCAACGACCACCTGAATCCAACCTCGTTGAGTTGCATCTAACGATTCAGGATATGAGTTTCAACATACACGGGAGCGTCAGGAGGTCCACAATGAAGACTTTCTTATACGTTGCGATACTCATTGCCACGCTAGCTGTAGTTCCAATTTTGTCCTCTACCGTTCTGGCGGCACAGGACACCGCTGCTTCTGACCACAGTTTGTGCATGCAGAGCTGTGCATGGCCCTTCAGCAACATCGCTGGCCAATACCAAACCAAGGCCAATTGCACGGTTGGCTGCGATAGCCTGTTACGGAAGGCGTTTGGCGGGAATCAAAGAGAGCTTGACAAAGGGCTTAAGTAGATGAAAGGTGGGAAAACCCAGAAAATCTTCGCTTAGAAGGGAAGCTGGGGGTTCCCCTATCGAGACTCGATTCATCTGTATTTCTTGCAAAAACCCGGCTCCTCCCTTTACTGACATGGCGCCAGGCTTAGCCATTTGCCTCAGAGGAGGAGAAAAGAGAGGATGTATTTGCTTGATTGAAACGTCAACAGGCATAAAAAGCGTGCAACTGCCTACAACTGGTTGCAAACTCTCCAATCACACATGCGATGCAGCAGGGTGCTTCGAGAATTCCAATGATTTTGGACGGTTGACAAACCGGCCCTGGAAAACGATGCATTATTCTTTCATTCCAGTGAGGTTTTGCAACCAGTTGCAAGTCCCGTTTGACCAGTGATCAGGCTCTCCATAGGATCAAGCGGAAAGGGGGTCCAAGAGTTAGCACATTTTCTGAGTGCAACTCTTGCCTATTTCCATCCTCTCCATGTTTGGTTCCAAATCTTTTAGTTTTGAGAGCTCGAGTGAGTTAAGCTGAATCGAAAGAAAGTTTGGAGGAAATTTCGGAGTATACTCAGATTACAAGGATAGCCTGCTGATTTCAGATCAGTTCGCACTGGTTCATTTTCTTGATTTGCTGAATAGCAAAAGATTGATAAGTTCTTGAATACCGGTCGATCCGCAACTTGAAACCAGCCACGAACTGTTTCCTCCCCTTGCTTTTTTCTCAAACACACCATCATCATACGAGGCCTGCCACCCGAAGCCCTGTTTCAGAAAGATCCCTTGCGATCCCGAGACTCGTTGAACTTACATCATATAGGGGCAGTTGCACTGACAGGCCTACTCTCGGAGCTTTTCGCTGCTCCAGTTCATACGTTGTTTCTCGGTACGACCTAGATCTTATGTAAAGGTCTTCGTATGCAACTGTTTTGGCACGGACTCGTTCCTCGAAAAACGTGTGTGAAAATTTTTTGATCGCATGTGGAAGCAATTAAGGCAAATGCAAAGGCCAGTGCAGCTCGATTGGTAGTTCGACCACGCGAAAAGCAGGAAATTCCGGATTGGGATTCAAAATGCCTGGGGTCCCCAGCAGTGGATCAAGAAGTAACGATGGCATTCAGAACGACCGCAAGGATTGTGGAATAAAATAAAAATGAAATCAAAGCGTGGATCACCACCACCCGCTTGTGTATTCGGCTGGTTACATTCACGTCACTCACAGAATGTGTCAAGGCGATGGTGAAGGAGATATAGAGGAAATCTTCGTAGGTAGGATCAGTTATCCCTGGGAAAATAAAGCCCCCGCGTGTGCCTTCCGGTAAAACACGACCTTTTCTCTCCGTTCTTTGGTAATACAGTCGCGCATAGTGCAGGGCAAAGGCGGTGTGCAGAATCAACCAGTAGAGGATCACTGCGACCACGCTTAAGACAATCAGGAGTCGGAAATGGCCCACAGTGCGCTGGCCCACTGCAGTGAGAATGATGCCCACACAGGTAGTCCCGAGATAAGCCGTCACTATCAGCAAAAGCATCAGTGGCCACCGGTGCGGGTCCACTCTGGAAACGCGCTTCCGGGTCGTCGTGGCATCGGCAATATAGATGACAATACCGAGAAGCACTAAATAAGCTGTTACGGCAATAATCCATCCGCAAAGAAAGGGGACTTGCCAGCCCCACGCTAGTGTTACGTTTCCGAAATAAGAGTTTGATTGATTTGGGCTGCATCCCTTTAGCTAAGAGCATTCAATATCTGGACATGGTGCCCTAACTTGAGGAACTAACACTAGCCACCATGCAATTGAGTATATCACCAGGCCCAGGGAAAGACAAAGCCCTTCCCGGGTGCGAC
>Ga0335070_10010568_pt1 | contig 10792 bp, 12 predicted proteins | sample Lox_Sample_13_FD_206722 | JGI IMG/M metagenome (GOLD analysis project Ga0335070, IMG submission 206722) | Soil microbial communities from Loxahatchee National Wildlife Refuge, Florida, United States - Lox_Sample_1.3 | ecosystem: Environmental > Terrestrial > Soil > Wetlands | place: USA...
TCGGGATATTCATATCCATCCGGAATGTCATTGACCGACACCGCCAGGCAGCGGCTTTCCGGGTGCGCACTCTGGACGGCAGCAAGCAGATCAGAGGTGAATGTGGCGATGCCGCACTTGCGCGGCAAGTGATCGCCGATGAAGGCTATCTTCTGAATCTTAGGGGCTTCATTCATGACCGATTCCGTGATCTCCTCACGACGCCTCAACGTGGCGGTACTCTGGCTGCCACATCGCGTCCTGCACCTGTTGCACAATGTCGCCGACTTTGGCGGTGGCAAGGCCTTCCGCCTGCGCGGCCTCGACTACGGCCATCGCTACTGTGGCGGATACGCTGCGCAAATCGTCGATATGCGGCAGGAGCGACGCACCGGGCTGACGGACAGCCACCAGGCTGGACACAGCACCCGCGGCCGCGGCGAACATGCCGTCACTGATCGTTCGGGCCCGTGCGACGATTGCGCCGAGACCGAGGCCGGGGTACAACATGGCATTATTCACCTGCGCGACCGCGTACGTCACTCCCTTATAGGTGATCGGGGCGAACGCGCTGCCGGTGGCGACCAGCGCCTTGCCTTCGCTCCAGCTGATCAGGTCGGCCGGGTTCGCCTCCGCCCTTGCCGATGGACTGGAGAGCGCGAAGATGATCGGCCGGTCGACATGCGCGGCCATTTCCTTGACGATGGCTTCCGTGAAACTGCCGGGCGCTGTCGATGCGCCGATCAGCATGGTCGGGTTGACCCGGTGCACCACTTCGGCCAAGCCAATACCGTCTCCATTTCTGCCGTGGCGCCAGCTTTTGCATTCCGCCGCGGGCCGGGCATACATCGCCTGGTATTCGCCGAGGTGTTCCGTCATATCGCGGGTGATCAGGCCGTGACGGTCGACGCACCAGAAGCGCTCAATCGCAGCCTCTGGAGACAGACCCTCGCGCACCATGGCGCCGCGAATCTGGTCGGCAATCCCGATTCCGGCTGTACCGGCGCCGAAGATAACCACGCGGTGATTTCGCAACGGTGTGCCACAGACGCGAACCGCCGAGATCGCGGCCGCAAGCGTAATCGCGCCGGTGCCCTGCATGTCGTCGTTGAACATGCAGACCCGGTCGCGGTATTTCTCGAGGATGCGGCGTCCGTTTGCGGGTGCGAAGTCCTCCCACTGTAGAAGCGCATGCGGGAACAGCGCGGTCACCGCTTCGACGTAAGCGTCAACGAAGGTGTTGTAGCGCGCCCCGCGCACTCGCGGGTGCCGGTTGCCTACATAGGTCGGGTCGTCCAGCAGGCTCTGCCGGTCCGTGCCGACGTCGAGCATCACGGGGATCACCCGCGTGGGGTCGATTCCGCCGGCTGCCGTATAGATTGCCAGTTTGCCAATTGGCACTTCGATGCCACCCACGCCCCAATCGCCGATCCCCAGGATCTGCTCGGCGTCCGTCGCAACGATCAGGTCGATCTCTCCGGCCGCAGCACCGAGGTTGGCGAAAGCTTCTTTGATCCCATCGGCGTGGTTGATGGACAGATACACACCACGCGGAGGCCGGCATTCATGGTGATACTGCTCCATCGCCATTCCGACGGTGAGATCGTTGACGATCGGGATCATCTCGCGCAGGTGCTCGGAGAACAGGCGATAGAACAACACCTCATTGCGGTCATGCAAAGCAGTCAGGTAGATGTTTTTGCTTAGTGCGTCCGGGAGCCGCTCGTACTGGATGTAGGCGCGCTCCACCTGGGTCTCCAGTGTGCTGATGTCCGGTGGGATCAGACCGGCGAGCCCAAGGGCCTTTCGCTCATCCGCCGTGAAGCCCGTTCCCTTGTTTAAGCGCGGCGTATTAAGCACGGCCAATCCGCGCGCCTTGGTCTCATAGCACCCGTCGCTGTGTCGGTGCTTGGTCATAGGGGCCAACAGCGGCACCACCCGTTGCCGGATACCAGTATTCTTCTCTTTCAAGTCCGTCCTCCTTTGGACCAATCGGCGATCATGGCTGTGGGGTCCGCAGGGATGTTCCAGCGCGGCCGTCGCGTGAAATTCACCAACGGTTTTCCGGCGCTCCTCAGCCTTGGCGGGGAGCAATCGGCTGTCCGATCTTGCAAATTCGCGGAAATGCTGGCTCGAACAAGACGAGGAGGCGATCTCCGCGTGTTCGCTTACGGCGGCTGTGCGTCAGGTGACCAGATAAGGTCAGATGGCTGTCGCGGAGCTGGGCCGACGCGACGAGCGGAATCCACGCGGTCCTGGCTTGGAGGGCACTGACCGCGCCGCGTCAACTGACCACCGCCGGTCATGCGCCGAACGCTCTTCCGACGGAAATCAGGCTGATCGCCAATATGCTCAACAGATATCGGGCTGGGCCGAATTGTGCACTAGCGTAATCATCGGAGGATCGGCCTGTGGAGCCAGTGATCTCCGGCGAAGCATAAGCACGGAGATCGGGATTTCACTTGCCGCAAGGTAGTCGGGGGCTACCGCGTTCCAGGGGGCCGGCGGGCAACTGCCCGGCCCCACGGCCGCCAGCGCAAAGGTAAACAAGGGAGAATCCAATGATCACGCCAGGGGTCCTTCTTATCGAACGAGATGCATTGCGCCCGCGATGCTTTGAGGTCGAAGCCGGTTCGCATCCGGATGGCTGGATGCCGATCAAGCACACACTCACTCCTCAGCAGCTCGAAAAGAAACTCTCCGCCACGGGCTGGACATTCTTCTTCATGGCTGGCCCCATCCGGGCGACGGCCTTTGGATTCAATCGTGACAAGACGGCTTACGCGGCGCTGAATCGCTGCATCAAGGCCGTAAGGCAGCAAAGGTGTAATTGTCTTCAGATCGAAAGCGTGGAGATGCACTCCTTCCTGGGCGTTCCATACGTAAGCTTGTCAGTCCGCCCGCGGCACATCCAGAAAGGCATGCTCTTTGCAGGCTCGTCCGTGGGGGACGCAGCGAACATTACAGCACACGAACAGCGTCGCAACGTAGCCGCTACCTGACGAAATATGGTCAATCGGGCCACCGAACACCCGTCCGGTGGTAGCATGGATTGAGTGGCCCGGTTCGGCGTTGACCTGCCTGCAATACAGGGCCAACATTAGACGCCTTAGAAGACGTTGTGTGCCTGGACAGGGCCGAGGAGGAGTGTTGGCCTCTGAAGTCTCCCGGGCCCGGTCAGCCAGTTGGGTTCTTAAATTCGGTCCGCCACAACTCGAGTCGCTCCTTCGGACAATCGTCAGCCATAGAGTCCCTGCGACAGAATCAGATACTCCGGCCGGGGTGGCGACCGATGCAGCGTACGATCAGAACGTCGCACAGTTCCTGTTAGACGTTGAAGGCCATATCGTCAGCTGGTCCTCGGGAGCGGTGCGCATCTACCAGCACACCCCGGATCAGGCGCTTGGCAAGCACGTATCCGCTCTGGACTCTATAGACGAGAACAACGGCTCTGAGCCGCAGCGCGAGCTGACCCGGTCAGCAGCCGAAGGCCATTTCGGAAATGAAAGCTGGCACCTGAGGAAGGACGGGACACGATTCTGGGCCAACATTATTACGCTGGCGCTACGGGATGAACGCGGAGACTTACAAGGATTTGCCCGGATTGTCCGTGATTTCAGCGAGCGTCACGATCGCGACGAAAAACTGCGCCAGAGCCGCGCACGGGTTCGACCGGTGCCTTTGCGGTCCACCATCGCCGGCATCGTATCGGGTGAGTTCAACCGGATTCCCGAAGCGAACGACGCGTTCTTGAACATTGTCGGGTACGGGCGCGAAGATCTGCTGAACGGCAGCCTGAAGTGGCCGGATCTGACACCTCCGGAATACATCGCGCTCGATGATCTCGCACACGAAGAAGCATTGCGGTTCGGCGCCTGCACGCCTTACGAAAAGGAACTCCTACGCAAGGACGGCGCCCGGGTCCCGGTTTTGATCTCCACCGCGGTCTTAAAGCTCTCTCCCTTCCGGTGGATCACATTTGTGCAGGACCTTCGTGACCGCAACCGGGGTGAGAGTATCGGGGACGAAGACGTCGAGAGCAAGCAGGATTTTGAGGAGATGGTCGGGAACAGCGCCGCTCTAAGGCGGATCCTGCGCCACATCGAGGTTGTAGCTCCTACTGACGCGAACGTCCTGATCGTCGGAGAGACCGGCACCGGGAAGGAACTTGTCGCCCGGGCGATCCACCGGCTCAGCCCTCGGAGGAAGCAGCCTTTCATTAGCTTGAACTGCGCTGCGATTCCCACGGGGCTCCTCGAAAGCGAGCTGTTCGGTTACGAAAAAGGAGCCTTCACCGGCGCCTTGGGACAGAAACTCGGCCGCTTCGAGATGGCGCACAGGGGTACCCTGTTTCTGGATGAGGTTGGCGATATTCCGCTCGACCTCCAGCCCAAACTGCTCCGGGCCCTTCAGGAGAAGTCCTTCGAGCGGTTGGGAGGGACCCGGACCATTCCCATTGACGTCCGGCTCATCGCCGCCACCAACCGCAACCTGACCCAGATGATGGGCGATAAGCTCTTCCGAAGCGACCTGTATTACCGCCTGAAGGTATTCCCGATCACCACGCCGCCGTTGCGCGATCACCCCGAGGATATTCCAATTCTCGCTCGGCACTTCAGCCAGAAATACGCCCGTCAAATGAACAAGCAGATCGAACGGATTCCGTCGGAGACGATGCGGGCGCTCGTGAATTGGTCGTGGCCAGGCAACGTTCGGGAACTCGAGAATTTCATTGAAAGGGCGGTCATTCTTTCGAGGGGTCCCAATCTCCGGGCGCCTTTGTCGGAATTACAGTCCAGTGCGTCGGAACCGGCAGGGGACAGCACACTTGAGCACGTCGAGAGGGAGCATGTGATCCGCATGCTAAGGGAGACCGGTGGAGTCGTTAGCCAGGCCGCGGCTCGTCTCGGAATGCCTCGGACGACATTGAACGCCCTCATGCGCAAGCTCGGCATTTCGCGAAAAGACCTGTGATGGCGTCGACGAATCACTGACCGCCGGCGGTCACCTGACCGCATAAGGTTAGGTCCAGGCGCGCTCCACCCGGCCAAACTCGACTCGCCGTTGCCCCTCACGTGAATACGCTCAATGGAAAAGCTCGTTGGTACGACCCGTGCGGTTGTGACTGTGGCGATGGAACGGACTTTCGAGAGCAAACCACTGACCGACGGCGGGAGAACCCAACTGCCGATCCATTCGCAAGAGAGGCACGGCAATGTTTAGCGCTTGGATGATCGTCGTGGCTATTCTTGTTCTCTACTTATTGAGTTCCATCAAGATCCTCAAGGAGTACGAGCGGGGCGTGGTGTTTCGCCTGGGCCGGGTCCTGCCGAATGCAAAAGGACCAGGAATCGTGTTGATATTTGCACCGATTGACCGCCTGGTACGGATGTCCTTGCGAGTCGAGGCGTTGGAAGTACCTGCCCAGGATGTGGTCACGCGGGACAACGTGACCGTGAAAGTCAACGCGGTGATCTTCTTCCGTGTCGTGGATCCGCGTTTGGCCGTGCTGGAGGTATCGAATTTTCTTTACGCCACCTCGCAACTGGCACAGACCACGCTGCGCAGTGTTCTGGGCGAAGCGGAACTCGACGAATTGTTGAGCCAGCGAGGCAAACTGAACGTCCGGCTGCAATCAATCCTGGATCAGCATACTGCCTCATGGGGGATGAAGGTGACCCTGGTTGAGGTCAAACAGGTTGAGTTGGCCGAGCAGATGATCCGTGCGATAGCGCGACAGGCTGAGGCCGAACGCGAGCGCCGCGCGAAAGTCATTCATGCGGAGGGCGAATATGTGGCGGCGGAGAAACTGGCCATGGCTGCCGCGGTGATCCAGCAACAGCCGGCTGCCATTCAACTGCGCTACCTGCAGACCCTGGTGGAGATCGGAGCCGAGCAGAACACGACGATCGTTTTCCCACTTCCGATCGATCTGATCACGTCGATGACACAGGTGTTGAACGGATCGAAACGAATTGAAGCGGCGGTTGCATGAGCATACTAATACGAACTTCGGTGACCTACGGATGTTAAGGGACCAGGAAAGAGGAGAGTACATGTCCAAGGCAGGTGCAGTAAAGAAACCGACCACCGCATGGGAATCTCCCCCGGTGAAACCGCTGGACGAGGCCGTCTGGCAAGCATGGAAAGCGAAGGGCCGCGCGCAAGACCGGCAGGGTCGCGAGACCCGCATTAAGGCTCTGAAATGGGGCTCGATCGTAGCGTTGCTCGCCGTAGCTGGGTTGTGGTCTCAGCTTGCGCCTTACGATGTCGTGATCCGCTGCGTTCTGGCGGCTGTCGCCGTCGGCATGATGTTCGAGGCATTCAATAGGCGGCAGTACGCGTTGGCCGCCGTATTTGCGGGGCTTGCGCTCCTTTATAACCCGGTTGCGCCAGTGTTCAGTTTTTCAGGCACCTGGCAGCGAGCGGTCGTCGTCGCGAGCGCCGTCCCCTTTGTCACATCACCCGCCTGGCGCGATCTGAAGGAGGCCCACATTGACTAAGTTCGGTTTGATTGTGTCGAGATCGGCTCTCGTGCTGTTCACAGCCGCGTCCCTGACCGCGCTGGCCGAGGACCTTTCCAAATACCGGGATTTCCAGCTCGGCGCCGACCTGCCGACCGTCGCCAAACTGATCGGCGCGAGTCCATCCCAAGCGAAAATAATCCACAGCAGACCGGCGCTCGTTCAAGATCTGGAGTGGCGCCCGCAACCGCTCGGCTCCTCGCCCAAAACTGAATCGGCGCAAGAGGTAGTCTTCAGCTTCTATAACGGGACTCTGTTTCGGATTGCCGTCAAATATGACCGATACGCGACCGAAGGCCTTACGACGGAAGATTTCGTCGAGGCCATTTCAGCAATTTATGGGGTACCTACGAAGATTCCCTCTCCGGTAAAACCAGCGAAGGACTCGTACGGGGATCAGGAAGAGGCTGTTGCGCGATGGGAGGATCCGCAGTACCGCTTCGACTTGATCCGCAGTTCGTATGGCCCGACTTACGCCTTGGTTGGAATTTTCAAGAGCCTTGAAGGGCCCGTCCAGACCACGAATGTGGAAGCGAAGCGTCTCGACGATCTGGAAGCGCCCCAACGCGACGCTGCACGCGCCGCGGCGGAACTGGACGCCAAAGCAGCCACTCTCGAAAAGGCGCGCCTCGTCAATAAGGCCAAATTTCGCCCGTAACGCCGCGGACGTGCAAAGAGAGGTACACGACAATGGCTCATACCGAAACGGTCACCCCGATGTTTCACGAAGGCGATGAGGTCATACTTCTCGAAGGCACGTATCAGGGCACCTTGGGTGTCTTTGTCCGACTTAGAGACGACGTCCATTGGGCAGACATAACGGAACGCAACGGTGCGGTCCGAAGCCACCCTGTTGCATGGCTTGGCCACTCTGTAGAGGGCGGCCGGAATTCAGCGAGCATGGCCGACGCCATCAAGTTCGGAAGCGTGTGAGCAGCGTCCCCAACAAGCAGATCGAGACCTGGGAAGACGAGGGTGGAGCGGCGCGCCACCCGGACCCGACCGTAACGTCTCTCAGGGGCACAGAGAACCAGGTGGAATGGGCACTCCGCATCAAGTGCCGGGTCAACGAGGAGTTCGATCGAGTGGCGGCGGCATTCAGGGTGGTGGCCGACCGGCAGACTGGCAGGCGACGTACCGAGACGGAGGCAATCATCGCCATCGTCGAAGAGAAACGCTCCGAAGTGATGGGCACAGAAGAGGCCGGCTATTTCATTCACGGCTGGCAGGAGATCGGCGACCAGGTGCGGCAGTTGATATTCCAAGACGCCCGTTACCAGGCGATCAAAACGAATTGGCCGTCACGACGACGGTGAGTTCCAGTTTGGCAACCAGCGGAGGCTGGCAGATCATGAGTATTCGACCCTTGTACGACCGCATCGTAGTGAAGCGCATCGAGGAACAGGAAACCACCCGCAGCGGTATCTTCATCCCCGATTCCGCCAAGGAAAAACCGCAAGAGGGTGAAGTCGTGGCCGTGGGCCACGGCAAGATGCTCGAGAGCGGCGAACTGATGGCCTTGGACGTTAAGGTCGGCGATCGGGTGCTTTTTGGCAAGTACTCCGGCACCGAGACGAAGCTGATCGGCACAGAGTACATCATCATGCGCGAGGACGACGTACTCGGCATCCTTGAATCAGCCGCAGACACAGACAAGGTAACCACTCACGTGCAAAAGAAAGAATAGCTATCCATGCCCAAACAGATCATTTACAGCGACCATTCCAGACAGGCGATTCTACGCGGCGTAAATCAGCTTGCAGAAGCAGTGAAAGTGACCCTTGGCCCGCGGGGACGCAACGTCGTTCTTGAAAAGAAGTTCGGTGCGCCAACAATTACTAAGGATGGGGTCACCGTGGCCAAAGAGATTGAGCTGAAGGATCCGCTTGAGAACATGGGCGCCCAGATGGTTCGCGAGGTGGCGTCCAAAACCTCTGACGTCGCCGGTGATGGCACCACAACGGCCACGATTCTGGCTCAGGCCATATTCCGCGAAGGCGTCAAGGCTGTCACCGCTGGCGCCAATCCGATGGCTGTCAAGCGTGGTATCGATAAGGCAGTGGAAATCGCCGTCGAGGAAGTCAGAAAACTTTCCAAACCCGTCTCCGGAGATATGATCGCCCAGGTCGGCACCATCTCGGCGAATAGCGACTCTACGATCGGCAATATCATTGCCGAGGCGATGAAGAAGGTCGGCAAGGATGGCGTGATCACGGTTGAGGAATCCAAGACGATGACCACCGAGTTGCAGACCGTGGACGGGATGCAGTTCGACCGCGGCTACCTTTCACCCTATTTCGTGAGCGACGCCGAACGCATGGAGTGCGTTTTCGAAGATCCCTACATCCTCATTCATGACAAGAAGATCAGCAACATGAAGGACCTGCTGCCAATCCTCGAACAGGTTGCGCGCGCAGGCAGGCCGCTACTGGTAATAGCCGAAGAAGTAGAAGGTGAGGCGTTGGCGACGCTCGTGGTCAACAAGCTTCGAGGCACGCTCAGCGCCTGCGCGGTGAAAGCTCCGGGTTTCGGAGATCGCCGAAAGGCAATGCTGGAAGATATTTCTATCCTGACCGGCGGCACGGCCGTGATGGAAGAGACGGGCACCAAGTTGGAGGGCATCAAGCTGGAGGAACTGGGCCGCGCGAAACGCGTAACGGTCGACAAGGATACCACCACCATCATCGATGGCGCCGGATCGCCAAAGAATATCGGAGGGCGTATCAAGCAACTGCGGGCCCAGATCGAAGAAACAACCTCAGATTACGACCGCGAAAAACTGCAAGAGCGTCTGGCAAAGCTTGCCGGCGGGGTGGCGATCATCAAGGTCGGGGCGGCAACCGAGACCGAGATGAAAGAAAAGAAGGCCCGTGTTGAGGACGCTTTGCACGCAACCCGCGCAGCGGTGGAGGAGGGCATCGTGCCCGGCGGAGGTGTCGCTCTGCTGCGAGCATCGATAGCGCTGCAGACTCTCGCGCTTGGCGGCGACGAGCAGTTCGGAGTGACCATCGTACGGCGGGCTTGCGAAGAGCCGGTCCGACAGCTTGTGCTGAATTGCGGGACCGAAGGAGCCGTCGTAGCCGAGAAGATCAAGAATTACCAGGATCCGAACTTCGGTTTCAACGCAGCTACAGAAGCTTACGAAGATCTGGTGAAGGCCGGCGTAATCGACCCTACAAAGGTAACGCGATCCGCCCTGCAGAACGCGGCGTCTATCGCCTCCCTATTGCTCACGACGGAAGCCATGGTCTGCAGCACTGTTGATGAGGCCGACAGTTAAGCGTACGTGCACCGACCGGCAAGGAGCCCGATGAATAAGAGACTGTTGAAACGCCACAAGCGCCAGGTTTCGCGCGCCAAAGAAAGGATAAGGCTTTCGGAACCGGACCTGCGGCCGCCGGAGCAGATTAGGGCGGCAAGAGAAGCAAGCCGCGCCGCAACCGATCGGCGTACCGGTGCTCATCCACGTTACACTACGCGACCGACTCAAAGTCATGCCGAAGCTGCCACAGATGCCCCCTTGGAGCCGGGACGCGAGAGCGGCGCATCGACTGCATCGGACCCGGGCGGCGCGGCAGACCGCAATGGCAAGGGCGCCGGCGGCCCAGAGAGGCAATTCGAAGGAGGCAAGGAGGTCATGTGAAGAACATTTTTGTGGGCAACCTGCATTCGGAGACGACGGCGGAATCAATTCGCTCCTTCTTCCAACCAGTCGGAGCCGTTCGCAAGGTCAAGTTGATGCTGGACAGGAAAACGGGCCTGTCTCGCGGATTCGCCTTCATCGAAATGGCCGAGGCGGAAGCTGACACGGCCATCGCCACGTTACACGGCAAGATTCTTGATGGCCGGGCAATCCATATCCACGAAGGCCGCCAGAAACTGCACGGACTCGCATCGCCGGAGCACCTTGTCCGGAACGACGCGGCCCCGGACCGTCCGTAGTGGCTGGTGGTTCATCGCCGCGTGGATAGATGTGTGGACACCAACATGCCGCTTGAAAACCACGAGCCTTTGCCGCCAACCGATCTGATCGGACGACATCCGAAAGGGACTGGCGCGCGGGTTCTGCTTACATCGATTTTTGGGCCCTATGCACGTGACGACGAGTTCGGCAGTCGCCGCATCAACCCGATGGAGCTTTATCACAACCAGGTGACGCGCGAGCAGGGCGCATTCTCACTTCGGATGTTCCACCGCTCCTGGGGGATCATGATGATCCAGCAGAACATCTCGGCGCCCTGTACAGTGCTCGATTTTCCCACCCGCGAGAGCTTTCAAGAGGAGCTCGC
>Ga0335070_10010570_pt1 | contig 10792 bp, 7 predicted proteins | sample Lox_Sample_13_FD_206722 | JGI IMG/M metagenome (GOLD analysis project Ga0335070, IMG submission 206722) | Soil microbial communities from Loxahatchee National Wildlife Refuge, Florida, United States - Lox_Sample_1.3 | ecosystem: Environmental > Terrestrial > Soil > Wetlands | place: USA: Florida...
CACGCCGTGTTGCAGCGCGATCGAGACCGCCAGCGCAAAACTATCCATCAGGCCCGAAACGGTCGATCCTTCCTTCGCCATAGTGACGAACAGTTCACCCGGCTCGCCATTCGGATACAAGCCGACCGTGACATAGCCCTCGTGATCGCCGACTTTGAATTTGTGCGTGACCGACATGCGCTCTTCCTGCAGCTTGTGGCGCACGGCGCGTGGAGGAGCGTTCAAGTCTTCTTCCTCGACAACCACAGCCGGTGCAGCAGCCACCACGTTGCCGGATTGGGCGGTCTTTGTGCCTGCTGCCGAGAGCGGTTGTGATTTCTTGCAACCATCGCGGTAGATGGCTACGGCCTTCAGCCCGAGCTTCCAGGCCTGGAGGTAAGCGTCCATGATGTCTTCCACGCTGGCGTTCTCGGGAAGATTGACGGTCTTCGAGATCGCTCCGGAGATAAACGGCTGCGCCGCCGCCATCATGCGGAGATGTCCGGTGTAGTGGATCGAGCGCGTCCCCTTCGCCGGCTTGAACGAGCAATCGAACACAGCGAGGTCTTCGTCTTTAATATGCGGCGCGCCTTCAATCGTTCCCGTCGCATCGATGTAGCTGACAATCGCGTCGGCCTGCTCGTGTGTGTACCCAAGCTTGAATAGCGCAGTGGGCACGGTGTTGTTGACGATCTTGATCATGCCACCGCCGACCAGCTTCTTGTACTTCACCAAAGCCAAATCCGGCTCGATACCCGTAGTGTCGCAGTCCATCATGAAACCGATTGTTCCTGTGGGGGCCAGGACGGTTACCTGGGAGTTTCGGTAGCCATGCTTTTCGCCGTGCTGGAGGGCTTCGTCCCAACATTGTTTGCTGGCTTCGTACACCGCGGCGGGAACGTTGCCTTTGTTAATTCCATTCACACTCGCGCGGTGCATGCGGATTACGTCGAGGAATGGCTCGCGGTTGATGTACCAGCCGGGGCAGGCTCCGCCGGGCATGACATTGGCACCGAGATTCGTATCAGCGAGGCTTTTCTTCGTGGGCTCCGTTGCTGGAGTCAGCGGCTCGCATTGTTCGGCGATGCGGCTGCTCTGTAAGTAGGCTTCGCCGCACATGATCGCGGTGACGCAGGCGGCGTAGTCGCGGCCAGCATCGCTGTCGTATGGGAGACCTGCGGCCATCAACAATGCGCCCAGGTTAGCGTATCCCAGACCGAGCGGACGATAGTCGTGCGAGTTCGCCATGATGTTTTGCGTGGGATATCCGGCGTTGTCGACGAGGATTTCCTGCGCGGTGATCAGAATGTCGACGGCGTGGCGATAGGCCTCGACATCGAACGTGCCGTTGGGCGCGAACTTCAGCAGGTTCAGACTAGCGAGGTTGCAAGCGCTGTCATCGAGGAACATGTACTCGCTGCAGGGATTGCTGGCGTTGATGCGGGCGGTGTTCTTCGAGGTGTGCCAACGGTTGACCGTGGTGTCGTACTGCATGCCGGGATCGCCGCAGTGCCAGGTGGCTTCGGAGATCTTGTGCAGCAGTTCTTTTGCTTTGTAAGTCTTCACGGTGGAACCGTCAGTGACGGCGCGCGTGGAGAAGTCGGTATCGCGAACGACAGCGTACATAAAGTCGTCGGTGACGCGGACGCTGTTGTTGGCGTTCTGGAAGAAGATGGAACTGTAGGCGTCGGAGTCGGGATGCGAGCCGTCGTATCCCATGGCGACCAGCGCGTGGGCCTTGGCTTCTTCTTTCATCTTGCATTCGACGAAGTCCATGATGTCGGGATGGTCGACGTTGAGGATGACCATCTTGGCGGCGCGGCGAGTCTTGCCGCCCGACTTGATGACGCCGGCAAAAGCGTCGAATCCTTTCATGAAGCTGAGCGGGCCGCTAGCAGTGCCTCCGCCGGAGAGCGTCTCGCTCGATCCGCGCAGAGTCGACAAGTTCGTGCCGGTGCCCGATCCCCACTTGAAGAGCATGCCTTCGGTCTTGGCGAGGGTGAGGATGGAGTCCAGCGAATCCTTGACGGAGTTGATGAAGCAGGCGGAGCACTGCGGCTTGCGATATCCGGTGACGCCGAATTCGACTTGCTGAGTCTTGGTATTCCAGTGCCAGTTCTGACCGTCGGAGTTGGGCTCGATGCGATCGCATCCCACGTTGAACCAGACGGGCGAGTTAAAGGCGGCGTACTGGCGCAGCAGGATGTGCGCGAGTTCGTCGTGGAAGGTGGCGCCGTCTTCGGAGGTACGGAAGTATCCTTGCGCCATGCCCCAGTCGCGAATCGTTTCGGCGACGCGAGCGACGAGTTGGCGGACCCCGGTTTCACGCTCGGCGGTGCCGATTTTGCCATGGAGATATTTGGACGCGACGATGTTGGTCGCGGTCATCGACCAGTCCTTGGGGACCTCGACGTCCTTCTGCTCGAAGATGATGGCGCCGTGGGTGTCGGTGATAGCGGCGGTGCGGAGTTCCCATTCCACTTCGTCGTAGGGCGAGACGCCGGGCTTGGTGAAGAAGCGGCGGAGCTGGAGGCCCGGGGACTTCTTCTTATTAGCTGCGCTATTAGTCAAGGAGGTGGGGGTCGCAGACGGAGCAGCGGCGGCGGTCGTATCGGTCGTGGTTTTCAATTCAGGCATCAGGTCTCCTAATTAGATTCTATTTGCACCGTTCCGGACGCGGCCAGCGTGGCGGATCGGGTGAAACGGATATCGTTTAAAAAGAGCGGGTTACGGGACTGCAGCGGCTAAAGCCGCATTGATTTCCGGATTTTGAGGCGCAGCTTGACGCGCCTGACACAAATCTCTTCATCGTGGCTTCGCGATTCCCATGTCTCGCAAAGGCGGCGAGACATGGGGCATCCCAGTTCGGTTCAGCTTTCGAACAAAACTACTTCTAAAGAGCAGATGGCGGCATGAGCGCAGTCATACCGTTTTCCCCTTCCGGCTTAGAAGCCGGAGGGGAAAGGACAATGAATATTGGTGGCGGCTCCGGAATCGGGCTGCGGGGTCGTCGAGGGTGATGCGATGTTTGATGTTGTGCTCGGGGCCGCCTCGCTTCGCTTTGGCGGGACGGGCGAGGCACCCGTCGCCACATGGGCTGAGGTAACGTGGGCGGTGGTGGTGCTGAGATTCTCCGTTAGTTCGAGCGAGGTGGCGAAGTGGGAGCCAATGCCGGTTGCCTTCTCGGCGGAGTTTGCGATCCATTGATTGAGGGCGCTGCAAATGGAGCGGCGCTGGGTCTGATTTTCGATGACGACGAAGCGGACGAAAAAGCGTCCGGAACTGAGGCGTGCCCGCATGGGATTGTGGTGCGAGAGCATGCGGTCGAGGACGAACGCCATGTCGTCATCTTCGAAGAACTGGGTGACTGCCAGCATGCGGCGGGGTTCGGGGGTGTCGATTCCAAGGCCTCCCCCCTTCGCCTCGCTCAGGGCTCGCGGGACGGCCGAGGCGGCCGCCGTGATATGGCTCGTAGAGACTTCTTCGGCGATGGCGAAGACCCCGGGCTTGCTGGGGACGGACAGGAGGCTGTGATGGGACTCGCAGCGGAACCAGCGAGACCACTGGAGGCGGCGATAGTCCAGGGGACGATCGAAGCCGTGGCGCGCCAAGGATTCGGTGACGAGAGTGTTTAAAGCTTCCATTTTTGGGCTCCTGCAAATTCTTGCTGCCGGTTTTGAGACAAAGAGTTCCTTCGTCTCCGAACGGGCAGATTTACTGCGAGCGCTTCAGTTGTGTCGAACCCCCGGGGGAGGGACGGGGAAACGGCCACCGCACTAACTTCGGCCTCGGCGTCCCTAGGGTCGCGTTGGCTTGCAACGATTTAAGGTTCCGGGCGCCGGGCTTACGGATCAAAAGACCTGGCGCCTGTTGCCTTTTCGCGGGGGGACTTCAAGTCACCTCTGGCCTGAATCCGGCCCGCGTGTCCTACACCTGCTCTAAATTCGACCCCATTCCCGTGAGGTCGAATTCCTTGCCTTGGGATTGCAAAGTTACTCCCGCCAATTGTGCATGTCAAGAGAGAAACACAATAGGTTGTATCCCTAGCAATGACGGGCTTGATACGCGGTTGACGACCAGATTTCCACATTGTGGAAAACAGTCTCTGGTTGTGGATTGTTCGAGCCGGGCGGCGGCGGCGAATTTTCGAGTATTTGGTGGCATGCCGGCACGGCAAATTCGCCTTTGCGGGCGCGCCTAGAGCGGGTTCCCTGTTTCGCAAAAAGGGCGAGACAAAGCGCATCCCGTTTTGGGAATCTCTCCGAAAGGGCTTCAAGGCGTAACACCATGGGAAGCCTTCCTCTAATAAAGGACCGCGCGGCCGGTTGAGCGGTTTTCGCGACAGGGTTGCGGCAATTTGCGGCGACCCGGGGGGTGCACTTCGTGCACTTCCAGAGTTTCAATGGGGAGTTGGTCGAGCTCGTCGGCGGTGAGCGTTTCTTCCGGCGCGGGCTCCGCCATGGGAACGTAGATGTCTTCAAAAATCCGCCGCGGCGTAATACTAATGACGCCCTCGGAGGATTCGACGAGGTAGTCGCCCTTACGGCCGCAGTGGCGACGGCCGAGAGCGTCGACAAAGCTGAGGGCGTAGTTGAGTTGCTTGGCGTGAACTAAAAATCTGGTGCGGTACGTCTTCCATTCGACGGATTTCATGTGGCTGCTGCCCCGGGTGCAGTGTGTGCTGTCCAACTTTTCGCGGTCTGTTACCGGCTAACTGGCTGGAACGCTGCTTGTTTTTTTACTGAGAGCGACAGTGAATGTACGGTGAAAAATCGGTTGGGTCAATTCCGCATTTTGGTGCAATTGAGGAAAAAATCTGCCGCGGATTTCACGGATGTTCCCGTATGAAGAAAAAGATTCACGATGAACAGTTCAGGCTCGGGAATGGGTTACTTTCTGCGGGTACGAAGTGCGACAGGGCAAATCTGATAGAGTGGGCAGCCGGAATATCCACAGAGGGCGCACAGGAAATGCAGAATCGCGAGTACCGAGTTGCGAGTAACGAGTACCGAGCGATCAGTTCTCAGTTCTCAGTTCTCAGTTCTCAGTTCTCAGTTCTCAGTTCTCAGTTCTCAGTTAGGGGAGGTCGCTGTGGGTCGAACGGTTGCCTGTTTGTTCTCGTTTGTTTTTCTTGCAGTAACTTCAACGCTGCACGGCTAGGTTGCGGTTGCAGTTTCGAGTCTCAGGTTTCTAGTTTCAGACTTCAAGCCTCTCAGTTGGCCCTACAAACCACGATTACAGTCGGGCATTCTGGTACCAGAGCAGGACGCGGTTCTCAAATTCTTTTGGAGCCGTGCTGAGCGCGCCGCAGTGATCAGCGCCCGGGACTTCCCACAGTTGAGTGCGCGGACACTTTGCATGGATCATCCGCGAGTGTCGGAGCGGGATGTTGCTATCGATCTGTCCGTGGATAAGCAGGACCGGAACGTTCGTCATCCGCACGGAATCTACGGGCGAGACTTCTTGCATGTCCAAGTGATACTTCCAGCGAGCCCGCAGAAAAGCGATTTCGACCAGCGGGCGGAGAATTGTTCTTCCCACCCAGGGACCGGCGTGGAAGGGTTGTCCCATGCGGTCGTAAGCGATCTCGCGAAAAGTGGCGAAAGACGATTCGGCTACGACTGCGCAGAAGTGCGGGCGTGTCTCGAGAGACTGCAGGAGTTCGGCGGCACCCATGGATTCTCCGAAGCCATAGATGCAGCGCGGATGAAGGTGAGGTTCGAACTCATTGTCCAAGAAATCGACCCACTGGCGGATATCGTTGCGCTCGAAGAGACCATAGGTCGCGAGTTCACCTCCGCTCGTGCCGTGGGCGCGGGCATCAGGTAGGAGGACCATATATCCCTGAGCCAGGAAGAGCTGGGCATACCCCATCATGCCCAGGCGGTTGTCGCCGACGCCGTGGAGAAGCAGAACGGCATCGTGGTTGTAGTGACGCGGGATGACGAGCCAGGCACGCAAGGTAACCGCATCCGGAGTGGAGATCGATTCATCAACGAAGTTGGTGTCTAAGTTTTTCGCGATGTCCTGCGCGGCGATACTTTCCTCAACAGAAATCGGACGGCGCGGCGGATGGAGTACACCGTCGGCCAAGTAGATTCCTCCGACCGTGCAGAGCGTCAAATAGAGGAGCAACGCGAAGAGAGCGTAGCGCGCGGGACGCGGGATCGACATTCTTAAGGATTGTACGGTGCGGCCGGGTGGGGAGTTCCGTGGCAGCGGAATCGAGCTTTCGCTCGACCCGACAGCCGGGGGCGGTGGCTGTCGCTACAAACACCTCTCCCCGGACGTGGCGGCGGCTCCATGAGTTTCGTCGACCACCGGTCCTATGGGAGTTTGCAGTAGGTGCTCAGGTCGCTGATGATTTGATTCGCGCCATCCAAAACTTCAGTGATGTCGTGAGTCGCGTCGGCGACGCAGGCGATTTCCTTTTGTGTCTTGATGCGATTCGCGAAGAGAAGACCTTGTGGGACGGCGGAGCTGGTGTCTTTGCCTCCGAAGAGGAAATGAACGTCGGTTTTGGGGAAAGAGTAGCTGGCGTCAGGGGAGGAGATGCTGTCCTTGTCCCAGAGCGTGGAGTAGGTGGAGGAGTGGGTATCACAGTTGTTGTTGCCATAGGCGGCGTCGGTGAGACGTTCCGCGGTACTGCCGGTACCGAAGCAACTGCGATTGCGCGTGCCGCATGGCGAGACGGGAGAACTGCCGGTGCAGGTGCATCCGTAGTCGAGGCGGCCGAAGGGCGGTCCGCTATCGAGTTCGACCATCTTGTAGACCGAGCCGAGGCCGTAGTGGGAGAGCGAGTAAGAGATGGCGGCGGCGCCTCCACTTTCTCCGGTGGCGCAGTAGGGAGCGGCGGTGTTGGCCTGATGGATGTTGGTGTAGATCCACTCAACGAGTGTGGAGTAGAGACAGGCGAGTGAACGGGGGCCATCGGCGGCGGGGCCCTGGAGCCATCCATTCTGTGAAGTTCCGGGAAATTGTGTCTCGGCGACGGTGAATCCGGCAGAGACTACGTTGGTGACGATGTAGTTGCCGTAGCCAGGCGCGTATTCGTAGTAAGAGGCGTCGCCACCACCGGCAGTCATGACGACGGTGCCGAGGGGCGTGATGGTCGGGCTGAGGACTTTTACGTTGGCCGTTGTGGCAGTGACATTGGGACAGGTGAGCGCGACGGCGTAGCAGACGCCACCGGCGATGCCTTTGCCCGTGCAGGCTACCGATGTGCCGGTGGCGGTGCCAAGGGCATCAGGGTGCGTGGAATGTTGCTGAGCGTTGAGGGTGACCGTCAGGATCGCGAGGGTGAAGAAAACTGCAATGACGGCAAAAGCTGCGTGCGGCGCGGGTTTTGCGAGACGAGTGGAACGCATGGCTTGGATACGGTGGCATGGGTTGGGGGAGTAGTCAAGGTGAAGGAATTTGCAAACGGAGGAGGATTTCTCACGCGGAGGAGCAAAGAGAATGTGGTTCCCCACGTCTCGCAACGGCGGCGAGACGTGGGGCATCCCATGTTTTTCTATGTTTAGCGGTGGGCCAGGGCGGGTTCGTGAGCTTCTTTGCCGGCTTTGAAGGTGGCGAAGCGCTTGTTGATTTCGTCCCAGTTGACTACGTTCCACCACGCGCTGAGATACTCGGGGCGGCGGTTGTTGTATTTCAGATAGTAGGCGTGCTCCCAGACGTCGTTGCCCATGATCGGATAGAGACCCTGCGAAATCGGGTTGTCCTGATTGGGCGTGCTGATCACCTGAATCTCACCATTGGATTTGCCGACGAGCCAGGCCCATCCGGAGCCGAACTGCTTGGCGCCGGCGTCGTTGAACTTGCTTTGAAAATCCTTGAAGCTGCCGAAGGTCTTGGTGATGGCGTCGGCGATGGGGCCGGTGGGATCGCCACCGCCTTTGGGCTTCATGATCTTCCAGAACATGCTGTGGTTAACGTGGCCTCCAGCGTTGTTGCGGACGGCGGCGCGGATATCCTCGGGGATGGCGTTGAGGTCGCGGATCAGATCGTCGGCGGTCTTATCGGCGAGTTCGGGATGCTTCTCGATTGCGGCGTTCAGATTCTTCACATAGGCGCCGTGGTGCATGTCGTGATGCAGAGTCATGGTCTGCTTGTCGATGGTCGATTCGAGTGCGTCATAGGCATACGGTAAAGGGGGTAATTCGTGAGCCATTGGATCCTCCACTTTTGAGATGACAGGATGGGTAATTTCGATGCAAGGGTTATGAGGGGGATTATAGCGCGGGCATTTCACTTCTTGCTCAGCAGCCGGATTCTGGAGGTGAAGGCGCGGCCCAGGCAGGCACTGAACGTCGGCTGGGGATGTGTCGGGTCGATGATGTTGTTGACGACGAAGGGATCGCAGCGACCGGTGATGTTGTCGAAGCCGCCGCGGAGAGCGAAGTAGTTTCCGAAGAGGTGGAATTTCTTTTCCAGTTGCAGGTTGAGCGAGAAATAGTCGGGGAACCGCTGTGCGCCGACTTTGCCGTAGAGCTCTTGCTGGTCTGTGAGTTCAGTGTAGGGAAACCCGGTGCGGGCCTCTGCGGAATAGGCCAGTTCGAATTTGTGCAAGACCGGAAGACTGATGAACGGGAGATATCCCCAGGAAAGGATGCGGTTTGGGGCGTCCCAGAGATAGGGGCCGGGCTGCTGGCCGCTGAGGATGGGATTGTCAACGTTGAAATCGAGAGCCTGGTTGGAACGGGCGCTGGAGCGAGTGTAGGCGCCCATGATCATGTAACTCTCGCGGAAGTTCTTGCGTGCCGAAATCTGAAAGGAATCGAAGTGATCCTGGCGCGTGTTGTCGAGAATGTAGGTATTGGTGGCAGCAGTCGGCGGCAGGTCGTAGACGTATCCACGGTGACCGCGGCGCTGTAAATATTCGGCTTTCAGGTAGACCGCCCGCGGCAGTTTCTTCTCGATGGCCACGCTCCAATTCAGGAAGCGAGGAAATTCAAGGGTACTGCGATTCACCTCGAATGACGTCGTGACGTAAGTTGATGGGACGCTAGCGTTGCAGTTTGCGTTGATGATCGTCCCAACGTTGTAGAAGCAGTCTTGTCGCGTTCCCGCATACGGGCGCGCAATGAGGAAGATGGGAGTGGCGTCGTAAACGAGGCCGACACCGGCGGAGAGTTTGGTGTTGCCGGAATTGTCGAGAACATACGTGCCCGCAAGGCGGGGAGAGATCGCACCCTCGCGGATGATTTGATCCCAGTCAAGACGCAAGCCCGGTTCGACGAGCAACCGGTTGGTGATGTTCCAGCGATCTTCGAAGTAGGCGCTGACTTCGGTGTTGTATTGCTCGTGGAGCGGGGCGGGGCCAAACGTGGAATAGCGAGTACAGGGGAAGGCGGTTGCTCCGGCCGTCAGGCATTGATCCGAGGCAGCGAGAGTATTCAGAGCAGTGAGATAAGAAACAGGCTGGCGGGAAAAAGCGGCGTCATAGGAAATGCGGTCGAGGTCGACGCCAAGTTTGAAGTCGTGGTGGCCCAGCCACTGGCGTGGACGCAGGAAGAGATTGCCCAGCAGTTGCCAGCGGCTGGCAGTAGTTTCATCGCCCAGGTAATAGCTTCCGCCTGTCGTGTCAGTATTCACGAAAAAAGGCAGGTTTCCGTAGGGAGTGAGTTGCACGTCATATTCGCTGTAGGCGAATCCCGTCTGGAGAAGTTCCCCACTTTTGAAATAGTGCTGGTCTTTGATGCTGGCGATGTAAGTGTGTTCGACATCTTTGGGATTTGACAATTGCGGGCTCTGCGGCGAGAGGTACGCGTACCGATCGTGCAGGTAGTTGACGAGGAAGCTGGTGGTGAGAATGTTGCTGCTGGTGAGATTGGTTTGAACTTTGGACAGATTGGCGACGCGCCAGATGCGATCGTTGTCGGCGCCGACCGGAAGTTCGGTGAAGATGAGGTTGTTGTATTCGCCGTCGAAGGCGTTGTAGAACCAGATTTTTCCTTTCGCGATGGGCCCGGAAAATGTGGCACGGGGCAGAAATTGATCAAAGCGCCAGCCGTGTTTGTTCTGCACGGAAGGGATGAAATTGGTGGCATAGAAGCGGAAGTGATCGTCGCCAATGCCCGTGTTGAGACTGAGCAATCCGCCTGAACCCTTGCCAGCCTCCGCGGGTTCGCGCGACGGTTCCACCTGAATAGAGCGGAATGCGTCGGTGCTGACGCGGACGAGAAGCTGTCCGTTCGCAGGCTGGGTGACGTTGAAGCCGTCAAGCACGGTTTCGGTCTGGTAGGTTTGCGCGCCGGCGACGTGCGGCTGTCCGCCCTGGTCTTGCACGACACCAGGAATGAAGTTGAGTACGTTTCGGAAGTCGGTGGTATTGGGATAGACGATGTTGACGACATCGAGACCGCTGATAGTCTCGCGCGAAGAAATCTGAGTGGGGTCGATGGCGGCGGGAGATTCGGTGACGTTGACTACTTCCTTGACTTCCTGCTGATGGTAGATTGCGACTTCAATCACGGAAGCGGGATCGACTTGAACTTCGGGCTGCATGAGAGCGTAGTATCCCTGCTTCTCAACCCGGAGTTGATATTTGCCGGCGGGGAGAAGCGGGAATCGGCAGCGCCCACTGAAGTCCGTTTGGCAAAGCACGGCCGGTTGCGTCTGGGATTGCAGGAATACCCGGGCGGACTGGACGGCCACCCCGTTCTCGTCGCTAACGACAATGATCGGGGCGGGGGCGGTTTGAGCCACAGCCGAGCAGGCCAATAACAGAGTCAGGAGGAGCGCACGCATTTCGTTGAAGTCATTCTACGGTCGGATGCAGGGGGCTGAAGGTTTGGTTTTGACGCGGCGGTGG
>Ga0335070_10010571_pt1 | contig 10792 bp, 8 predicted proteins | sample Lox_Sample_13_FD_206722 | JGI IMG/M metagenome (GOLD analysis project Ga0335070, IMG submission 206722) | Soil microbial communities from Loxahatchee National Wildlife Refuge, Florida, United States - Lox_Sample_1.3 | ecosystem: Environmental > Terrestrial > Soil > Wetlands | place: USA: Florida...
CTGGGTCGACCAGATCAACTGGCTCTGGGTGCGACGCGCGGCCTACCTCACGCTGGCGGCGCTGGTGCTGTTGCCGATCGTCACCTTCGCCATGGCGTACTTCATCGTCGACGTCCCCAAGCCCGGGAACATCCGCACCAACCAGGTGTCGACGATCCTGGCCAGCGACGGCTCGGAGATCGCGAAGATCGTTCCGCCCGAAGGCAATCGGGTCGACGTCAACATCAGCCAGGTGCCCGTGCATGTGCGCCAGGCGGTGATCGCCGCCGAGGACCGCAACTTCTATACGAACCCGGGCATTTCGTTCAGCGGCTTCGCCCGGGCGGTGAACAACGACCTGTTCGGCGGCGGCGACCTGCAAGGCGGCTCCACGATCACCCAGCAGTATGTGAAGAACGCGCTCGTCGGTTCGGCGCAACACGGGTTCAGCGGTCTGATGCGCAAGGCCAAGGAATTGGTGATCGCCACCAAGATGTCGGGGGAGTGGTCCAAAGACGATGTCTTGCAGGCCTACCTGAACATCATCTACTTCGGCCGCGGCGCCTACGGGATCTCGGCCGCCGCGAAGGCGTACTTCGACAAGCCGGTCGAGCAGCTCACCGTCTCGGAGGGGGCGCTGCTGGCGGCGCTGATCCGCCGGCCGTCGTCGCTGGACCCGGCGGTCGACCCGAAGGGCGCCGCGGAGCGCTGGAACTGGGTGCTGGACGGCATGGTGGAAACCAAGGCGCTGTCACCGAGTGACCGTGCGGCACAGGTCTTCCCGGTGACCTTGCCGCCCGATCAGGCCCGTGCGCAGAACCAGACCACCGGCCCCGACGGGCTGATCGAACGCCAGGTGACCAAAGAGCTGATGGAGCTCTTCAACATCGATGAGCAGACGCTGAACACCCAGGGCCTGCAGGTCACCACGACGATCGATCCGAAGGCCCAGCAGGCCGCCGAGAAGTCGGTGTCGAAATATCTGGACGGGCAGGACCCCGATATGCGGTCGGCCGTGGTGTCGATCGATCCGCACAACGGCGCGATACGCGCCTACTACGGCGGATCGGATGCCAACGGTTTCGACTTCGCTCAGGCCGGGCTGCAGACCGGATCGTCGTTCAAGGTGTTCGCCCTGGTCGCTGCGCTGCAACAAGGCATCGGCCTGGGCTATCAGGTCGACAGCTCCCCGCTCACCGTCGACGGGATCAAGATCACCAACGTCGACGGCGAGAGCTGTGGGACGTGCAATATCGCCGAAGCGCTGAAGCTCTCGCTCAACACCGCCTACTACCGGCTGATGCTCAAGCTCAAGGGCGGACCGCAGGCCGTCGCGGACGCCGCGCACCAGGCCGGCGTCGCAAAGAGCTTCCCCGGCGTCGCGCACACCCTCTCCGAGGACGGCAAGGGCGGCCCACCGAACAACGGAGTAGTGCTGGGCCAGTATCAAACCCGACCGATCGACATGGCCTCGGCGTACGCCACCCTGGCCGCGTCCGGCGTCTATCACCGACCGCACCTGGTGCAGAAGGTCGTCAATGCCGAGGGGCAGGTGCTTTTCGACGCGGGCAACTCCGACAACAGCGGCGAGAACCGAATCGACAAGGGCGTCGCGGATAACGTCACCGCCGCGATGCAGCCGATCGCCGCCTACTCGCGCGGCCACAGTCTGGCCGGGGGCCGCCCGTCGGCGGCCAAGACGGGGACGGTGCAGCTGGGCGACACCCAGGCCAACAAGGACGCCTGGATGGTCGGATACACGCCGTCGCTGTCGACGGCCGCGTGGGTGGGCACGGTCCAGGACAACGTGCCGCTGGTGACCGCTTCGGGCGCTGAGGTCTACGGTTCCGGGCTGCCTTCCGACATTTGGAAGTCGACCATGGACGGCGCCCTCAAGGGCAGCTCCAACGAGAGCTTCCCCAAACCCAGCGAGATCGGCGGCTATGCGGGCGTCCCCGCCGCGCCCCCGCCGCCGGCGCCGCCGCAGGTGAGCGTCATTCAGCCCACCATCGAGGTGGCCCCGGGCATCACGATCCCGGTCGGTCCGCCCACGACGATCACCAACGCGCCGCCGCCGCCGGGCGGCAACCAGCCGGGCGGCCCGCAGCCGGGCGGCCCGCAGGCGGGCGGCCCGCAGCCGGGTGGCCCGGGCGGGTTCCAGCCGCCCGGCGTCCCACCGGCCGGCCCGCAAGCGCCCCCGCCGCCACCGTGACCGGCGCTCGGCAGCAGAGCGCCACCATCTCACCGCAGCCGTTGGCGGCTGATCTGCGCGGCCTCGACAACCGCGATTGCCCAAGCCGCACCGATTTCTTGGGCGCTGCGCTGGCCGAGGTCGGCGGCGGGCCCGTGGGTCGGCACGCGCTGATCGGCCGGACCCGGGTGATGACGCCGGTGCGGGTGATGTACGTGATCGCATTGGTGTTCCTGGCGCTCGGCTGGTCGACCAAGGCGGCGTGCCTGCAGAGCAGCGGCACCGGAACGGGCGATCAGCGGGTCGCCAATTGGGAGAACCAGCGCGCCTACTACGAGCTGTGCTACTCCGACACCGTGCCCCTGTACGGCGCGGAGTTGTTGAGCCAGGGCAAGTTTCCGTACAAGTCGAGTTGGATCGAGACCGACTCCAGCGGAGCTCCCCAGACCCGCTACGACGGGCGGCCCGCGGTGAGATACATGGAGTATCCGGTGCTGACCGGCGTCTATCAGTACGCGTCGATGGCGGTGGCCAAGACGTATACCGCGCTGAGCAAGCTCGCCCCACTGCCGGTTGTCGCCGAGGTGGTGATGTTTTTCAACGTGGCGGCGTTCGGCTTGGCGTTGGCCTGGTTGGCCACCGTCTGGGCGACCGCGGGCCTGGCGGGCAGACGCATCTGGGACGCGGCCCTGGTGGCCGCCTCGCCGGTGGTGATCTTTCAGATTTTCACCAACTTCGACGCCCTGGCAACGGCTTTCGCGATGGGCGGTCTGCTGGCCTGGGCGCGAAGAAAACCGGTGCTTGCCGGTGTGCTGATCGGCTTGGGCGCCGCGGCCAAGCTTTATCCGCTGCTGTTTTTCGGGCCGATGCTGGTGCTGGGGATCCGCACCGGTCGCCTCGGCGCCTTCGCGCGCACCGCGGGGACGGCCGCGGCGACCTGGCTATTGGTGAATCTTCCCGTGCTGGTGCTGTTCCCGCGGGGCTGGTCCGAGTTCTTCCGGCTCAACACCCGCCGCGGCGACGACATGGACTCGTTGTACAACGTGGTGAAATCGTTCACCGGCTGGCGGGGTTTCGATCCGAAGCTGGGCTTCTGGCAGCCGCCGACCGTGTTGAACGCGGTGGTCGCTGTGACGTTCACCGTGTGCTGCGCGGCGATCGCGTACGTCGCACTCACCGCTCCGCGGCGACCGCGGCTGGCTCAGCTGGTGTTCCTGGTGGTGGCCGCGTTCCTGTTGACCAACAAGGTATGGAGCCCCCAGTTCTCGTTGTGGCTGGTGCCGCTGGCGGTGCTGGCCTTGCCGCATCGCCGAATCCTGTTGGCCTGGATGATGATTGACGCCCTGGTGTGGGTACCGCGGATGTATTACCTGTACGGCAATCCGAACCGGGGGCTGCCGGAGCAGTTCTTCACCACGACGGTGTTGCTGCGTGACGTCGCCGTCGTGGCGCTGTGCGCGCTGGTGGTCCGGCAGATCTATCGCCCCGAGGAGGACCTGGTGCGCTGGGACGGCCGCGTGGACGACCCGGCGGGCGGCCCGTTCGACCGTGCCTCCGACGCACCGCCCCGGTGGCTGCCGGGCCGGCTGCGGCCGCCCGGGCTGCGGCGCGCGGACGCGCCGGCGCCGGAACTCGACACCGAAGCAGTGGCCTTGGGGTAGCCATGACGCTTGTCGCGATCCCGCTGTTCGATCGGTTCACCGCGCTCGACGCCGTGGGCCCCTACGAAGTGCTGCAACGGATTCCGTCGATCGACGTCGTGTTCGCGGGGCACCGCCGAGGGGAGGTGCGCACCGAGAACGGGATGCTCGGCGTCACCTGCGACGCCACCTTCGATGAGGTCGGCGCTCCCGATGTGGTGGTGGTCCCCGGCGGCATCGGAACCCGCCGGCTGATCCGCGACGCGGGAGGAGACGCCATCCGCGCGTGGCTGCAATCGGTGCATCCCAACACCACCTTCACCACCTCGGTGTGCACGGGCACGCTGTTGCTGGCCGCCGCGGGCCTGCTCGATGGAGTCACCGCGGCCACCCATTGGCGCGCCGCGGACCAGCTCAACGAGCTGGGCGCGCGTTACGTCCCGGACCGGGTCGTCGAGCACTTACCGCAGCGCATCATCACGGCCGCGGGCGTGTCCAGCGGCATCGACATGGCCTTGCGGCTGGTTGAACTCCTGGTCGATCGACGGGCCGCGCAGGCCGTCCAGTTGCTCATCGAATACGACCCGCAGCCGCCGTTCGATGCGGGCACGCTCGCCAAGGCCGACCAGCCCACCGTGGTCAGGGCGAACGAGTACCTGCAAGCCCGGCAGTAAGCAGGATTTTTCCGGTCGGCCCCGCGTCCGGTACCCTGGTGCGGTTGCCGACGCAGGCGACCCTCCTGCCACGGACAGGCCGTGGCCGCACAGACCAGAGGAGGTGGTGAGGTTTCCATGCGTCCATACGAAATCATGGTCATTCTTGACCCCACGCTCGACGAACGCACTGTTGCCCCGTCCCTGGAGACGTTCCTCAACGTCGTCCGCAAGGACGGCGGAAGCGTCGACAAGGTCGACATCTGGGGCAAGCGCCGGTTGGCCTACGAGATCGCCAAGCATGCCGAGGGCATCTACGTCGTCGTCGACCTGAAGGCCGAGCCGGCGACGGTGTCCGAGCTCGACCGCCAGCTGAGCCTCAACGAGTCGGTGCTGCGCACCAAGGTGATGCGCACGGACAAGCACTGAGTGCCGGTTGTCGTCGAAGCTGCGTAGGCTCGGCGAGACTACGCTCATGACGATCGCGCTTCCGCCGCACCCCGTGAGGGCGGATCGAGGAGGAAACTGTGGCTGGTGACACCACTATCACCGTTGTCGGCAACCTGACTGCGGACCCCGAACTGCGGTTCACTCCCTCGGGTGCTGCCGTGGCGAACTTCACCGTGGCGTCGACGCCGCGGATCTATGACCGGCAGAGCGGGGAATGGAAGGACGGCGAGGCGCTGTTCCTGCGCTGCAACATCTGGCGGGAGGCCGCCGAGAACGTCGCGGAGAGCCTCACCCGTGGCTCGCGGGTGATCGTCACCGGGCGGCTCAAGCAGCGTTCCTTCGAAACGCGCGAGGGGGAGAAGCGCACCGTCGTCGAGGTCGAGGTCGACGAGATCGGGCCTTCGCTTCGGTACGCCACCGCCAAGGTCAACAAGGCCAGCCGCGGCGGCGGGGGCGGTGGCTTCGGCGGGGGCGGGGGCTCTCGCCCGGCGCCGGCGCCGGCGCCGGCACAGCCGGCCAGTGCACCCGGTGACGACCCGTGGGGCAGCGCCCCGGCTTCAGGGTCCTTCGGTGGCGGCGACGACGAGCCCCCGTTCTGAGCCCAGAACTTCAGTTCAGTAGTAAACGAAAAGAAAGACAGGCATGGCCAAGTCCAACAAGCGGCGCCCGGCTCCGGAAAAGCCGGTCAAGGCGCGCAAGTGCGTCTTCTGCGCGAAGAAAGAGCAAAACATCGAGTATAAGGACACCGCGCTGCTGCGCACTTACATCAGTGAGCGCGGCAAGATCCGGGCGCGCCGTGTCACCGGCAACTGCGTGCAGCACCAACGTGACATCGCGACCGCGGTGAAGAATGCCCGCGAGGTGGCACTGCTGCCCTTCACCTCTTCGGCGCGTTAGTCGCCGAAAGACCAACGGAGAGTTTGTAACGATGAAGCTGATTCTGACGGCGGACGTCGACCACCTCGGGACCGTCGGCGACGCGGTGGAAGTGAAGGACGGGTACGGGCGCAACTTCCTGCTCCCGCGCGGCTTGGCGATCCTCGCCTCGCGTGGGGCTCAGAAGCAGGCGGACGAAATCCGGCGGGCCCGCGTGACCAAGACGGTCCGCGACCTCGAGCACGCCAACGAGATCAGGTCGGCGATCGATTCGCTGGGCCCGGTCACGCTGCCTGTCAAGGCCGCGGGCGACTCGGGCAAGCTGTTCGGCTCGGTGACCGCCGCTGACATCGTCGCGGCCATCAAGAAGGCCGGGGGGCCAAACCTCGACAAGCGTACCGTCCGGTTGCCCAAGACCCACATCAAGGCCGTCGGCACGCATCGGGTGTCGGTGCATCTGCACCCGGAGATCGACGTCGACGTCGCGGTCGACGTTGTCGCGGACAGCTAAGTAAGTAGCGTTTGCTCTTTTCGGGCGGCGGCCGCAAGTCGGCCGTCGCCGGATTTTCGGCGCCTGGCGTGCGCTTTGCCCAAGCCTTGCCCGCCCGTCGTGCCTGGCCGGCTGGCGAACTATTTCCAGGGGCTCGTCGCGCGAACCCCTTAACCACCCCGTAACGCGGCGAAAATGTGGTTGAAAGCCAACACGCCCGGCGCAGTAACCTGCGCCGACACGCCGTAGAGATTCTTGTCCACACCAAATGGGACAGGTTGTACGACCCTTATCAGCAGTAATGTCACACTGCGTCGAATTAATCCACAGGTTCTCCACAGCCCGCTCAACACAGGTGTCGAAGGATATGCACACACGATGCACAGCGTTATGAACAAGCGCCCCTTTAAGTGCTGGCCAGCAACGTTTACGGTCGTCCCGGCGCGATGCGATATGGGTGCATGTGGTCGTTGGGTGTCGGCGTCTTGACTTAAGCTCTGACCGTCGGTTATCGAATGTATGTTCGGGTACTCGTGCTAGGGGAGGTTGAGAGTCCATGGCGGTCGTCGATGACCTGACGTCTGGCGTGGGTTCGTCGCCGCCGAGTGAAGACTTCGGTCGTCAGCCCCCGCAGGATCTCGCCGCGGAGCAGTCGGTGCTGGGCGGGATGCTGCTGAGCAAGGACGCCATCGCCGACGTGCTGGAACGGTTGCGGCCCGGCGACTTTTACCGCCCGGCGCACCAGAACGTCTACGACGCGATCCTCGACCTCTACGGGCGGGGTGAGCCGGCCGACGCCGTGACGGTGGCCGCCGAACTGGACCGCCGCGGCTTGCTGCGTCGCATCGGCGGGGCGCCGTATCTGCACACCCTGATCTCGACGGTGCCGACGGCCGCCAATGCCGGCTACTACGCGGGCATCGTCGCCGAGAAGGCGCTGCTGCGCCGGCTGGTTGAGGCCGGGACCCGGGTGGTGCAATACGGCTACGCGGGTGCCGAAGGCGCCGACGTGGCCGAGATCGTCGACCGCGCCCAGGCCGAGATCTACGACGTCGCCGACCGTCGGCTGTCCGAGGACTTCGTACCGCTCGAAGACCTGCTGCAGCCGACGATGGACGAGATCGACGCCATCGCCTCCAGCGGCGGTGTATCGCGCGGCGTGCCGACCGGCTTCACCGAACTCGACGAGGTGACCAACGGCCTGCATCCCGGGCAGATGATCATCGTGGCGGCCCGACCGGGCGTGGGCAAAGCGCTCGCTTTGAATACGCCGCTGCCCACCCCGTACGGCTGGACGACGATGGGTGACGTCGCGGTCGGTGATGAGCTGCTCGACGCCGACGGGAAGCCGACACGGGTGGTGGCCGCGACCGAGGTCATGCTGGGCCACCCGTGTTACGAGATCGAATTTTCTGACGGGACGGTCATTGTCGCCGACGCCGCGCACCAATGGCCCACGACTCGCGGCATCCGGACATCGTCTCAGTTGCGGTGCGGTTGGGACACTATCGCCGCGGCGGGGTCAACGATGCGCTCCGCCGAGCACGGGACCATTACGACCGTGTTGGCTCCGGTATTGCAGATCGAGTCGGTGCGACGGGTGGACAGCGTTCCCGTGCGCTGTGTCGAGGTGGACAATGCCTCGCGCCTGTATCTGGCCGGCCCAGGAATGGTGCCGACGCACAATTCCACACTGGGACTGGACTTCATGCGGTCGTGTTCGATCAAGAACCGCATGGCCAGCGTCATCTTTTCGCTGGAGATGAGCAAGTCGGAGATCGTGATGCGGCTGCTGTCAGCGGAGGCGAAGATCAAGCTCGCCGACATGCGTTCGGGCCGGATGAACGACGACGACTGGACGCGGTTGGCGCGGCGGATGAGCGAAATCAGCGAGGCACCACTGTATATCGACGACTCGCCCAACCTCACCATGATGGAGATCCGGGCCAAGGCGCGCCGGCTGCGGCAGAAGGCCGACCTGAGGCTGATCGTGATCGACTACATGCAGCTGATGACGTCGGGCAAGAAGCACGAGTCGCGTCAGGTGGAAGTCTCCGAATTCTCAAGGCATCTCAAGCTTTTGGCCAAAGAGCTCGAGGTGCCGGTGGTGGCGATCAGCCAGCTCAACCGTGGCCCCGAGCAGCGCACCGACAAGAAGCCAATGTTAGCTGATCTAAGGGAATCCGGGAGCCTGGAGCAAGATGCCGACGTCGTCATCCTGCTGCACCGGCCCGACGCGTTCGAGCGCGACGACCCGCGCGGGGGAGAGGCGGATTTCATTCTCGCCAAACACCGTAACGGCCCGACCAAGACAGTCACCGTCGCGCACCAGCTGCACTTGTCGCGGTTCGCCAACATGGCGAGGTGACCGCCCCACTGTAAACGTTGCTGGGGGGCGGAAATTCTGCAACTGTAGGTTTCAATCCAAGATGGCGCAATTGCCGCCTTCGTGACGTACAAATGGCGGATCTGCCACAAGCCGGGAGACGGGTTAGCACTAGGTGTCTGACAGTGCGTGAGCCCTAGCCACCCGCTTACGCCGGGCCTGCGTTTTGCGCTGGCCCTTCGCGGACGAACGTGCGATCCGGAAATCAGCGGTCGGCGCGGACGGGTACGGTCGCTCTTGGGTGCGCCGCGGCGGTCAGCAGATTATGGTCCGGGCGTAAGGATTCGCTGATAGGCATGGTGGTGAAGTTGTGGCAATGACAGCGCCACACCGCTGGGAATAAGCAGGGGCGCATGTGAAGCTTGCCGACTGTCCCGTCTTTCCCGCCGAGGCGGGAACCGCCCTAAGCACGGACCGCGGCTTGGGTTGGCGCCTGGGGCGACAGGCCGGTCCGGTTTTGCGAGATCCACGGGCTAACTGGGTGTTCGTCGTCGGGCGGGAGCAGGTATTAGCGCATCTGGACGATACAAGGTTGGATCGCGCCCGTGCCGTTCCCGACCGCGATCTCGAGGTTAACCAGCAGCTATTCGCGCCAAAATCAGCTCATGACATTGCGGAGGTGTTCCGTCCGACCGCCGCCGCGCTGATCGATCGTTTCGCCGCCGCCGGCGGCGGTGACGCAGTAGCCGACGTGACCACGCCGATCGCTCTGCGAAATCCTTTGTGCCGCAGCGCCGCTCGATGCATACGGCATGCGTGAAAGCTGTTGTGCTGCAGCGCAAGCCCGGGGGAGGTGGCCCGTGAGCTCTCCGGCCAGGCCTTGCCGCGAGGGCGGTGCTAGCCTGCCCCAATGGGCATGGCTGACGGCTACGACGAATCGGAGGATCGCGATTCGGCCGATGCGTTTTTCGATATGGAACGGCCACCAGTTTCGGTATGCCTGGCGCGTTAAGGCCGGGCCGCTTGATTGCAGGTCGCCCGCCCATATTGCCGCGGAGGCCGAAGGGTTCGGTCTCCTTGGGAATCTTGGCCTGGCCGACCTCGGAGTCGACCAATACACCTCGGGCAAGCTCGACCGCTGTGAACGATTCTCGAAGGTCTACTCGATCGCGTTTGCGGCGTTGATGTTCATCGCCAGCATCGCGTTCTTCGTGTGGTTCGCGTGGGCAATCATCACGGGGAACATTCACCGCCACTGACCGTCACCGAAGGCGGCCGCCGTCACCATGGCGGCCACCTCAGCGGAAGCGAATGTTCAACGTCGCCAGGCCGAAGATCTTCCGGCCACCGGACTTCGCGGAGACAATGACGACACCGGTGCGGGTCGCCGGGTCCAGCGACTTGATCCGGCCGCTGAATTCGATGTCCGCGCCCTCAGCGGCCGACACGATCGCCGGCTGGGACAACCGCACCGCGTAACGAGTAACCGCGCCGGGGTCGCCCGACCATGCGGAGCCGAATCCGGCGCCCAGGCCCATGGTGAGCATTCCGTGGGCGATCACATCGGGCAGGCCGGCCAGCTTGGCGATGTGCTCGTCCCAGTGAATCGGGTTGGCGTCGCCGGCCACGCCGGAATAGTTCACCAGGTCCCCGCGGGACAGTCGGGCGTGGCGCACCGGTAGCTCGTCGCCGACCTGGACGTCATCGAACGACGGCGTCCCCGGCGCGCGGGCCATTCCTTCCTCGGCGATCCGGACCGCACCCTCGGGACGGACCGTCTTCCGGTAGGGGCCATCGGAATTGGCGATCGCGAGGATGTTCACGTCGTGCATCATGATGTTCGGCACCGCCGACTTGATCGCCGGATCGACGTCCTCGGCGGTGACGCCGACGACGGTGGTGTGCAAAGTGTGCACCCGCTCGCCGGCGGCGTCGGTGAAGGTGTTGGTCACGGTGATCAGGTCTCGGCCGGCGACCCGGCGCACCGACGACAGTTCGACGTCGATGCGCAATTCGTCGCCGGCCACGATCGGGCGGTGTTGCTCGAAGACTTCTTCGGTTTGCATGTAGGTGTCGTAACCGACGACCACCGATTCGAACATGCGCCGATTGCAGGCCATGCCCGGGACCGAGGTGAAGGTCAGCGGCGCCACCAGGCCCGGGTAACCCAGGTCCGCGGCGGCGGCG
>Ga0335070_10010572_pt1 | contig 10791 bp, 8 predicted proteins | sample Lox_Sample_13_FD_206722 | JGI IMG/M metagenome (GOLD analysis project Ga0335070, IMG submission 206722) | Soil microbial communities from Loxahatchee National Wildlife Refuge, Florida, United States - Lox_Sample_1.3 | ecosystem: Environmental > Terrestrial > Soil > Wetlands | place: USA: Florida...
CGAAGTTCTGACCGCGTTCCGGGATCACGACATCGAGCCCATAGCGCTGGCGAATGGTTTCGGCGAAGGCGATTTGCTGACTGGCTTCGCCATGGACCAGGAAGATGCGCTTGAGGCCGCCGGCGATCGGTTTCAGCCAAGTGAGCATCTCCTCCCGGTCGGCGTGGCCGCTGAGGGCGTCAATTTTCTCCACTTGTGCGCGCAGCCGATACGGCTCACCGAAAATCGGCACTTCGCTCCAACCCTGCTCAATTTTGCTTCCCAGCGTATTCTCCGCCTGATAGCCGGTCAGGAGAACCGTGTTCCGCGCATCGGAGATGTTGTTCTTCAGGTGATGCAGGACGCGGCCGCCTTCACACATTCCCGAGGCCGAGATGATCATAAACGGGCCGCGCAGTTCGTTTAACGCCTTGGACTGATTCACGTCGCGCACGTAAGTGAGGCGCTTGAACCCAAACGGGTCCTGGTGGTTGTCCAGGAAGACGCTGGCGTCCTGATCGTAGAGTTCGGGATGTTTACGGAATACCTCGGTTACGTCGACCGCGAGCGGGCTGTCGACGAAAATAGGGAAGGCCGGAATGCGGTTTTGATTGATGAGTTCGTGCAGCAGCAACACCAATTGCTGGGTGCGCCCCACCGCGAACGCAGGAACGATGATCTTTCCGCCGCGACGGTAAGTGCGCGAGACGATATCCGCCAGGCGTTCGGTGACCGATGCAATCGGCTCGTGGATGCGATCGCCGTAGGTGCTCTCCAGGATCAGATAGTCGGCTGGAGGCAGCGGCTCAGGATCGCGAATAATCGGAAGTCCGGGACGGCCCAGATCGCCCGTAAACCCCAGGCGCACCGTGCGGCCGCCTGACTCCAACCGGAGCAGCATACATGTGGAACCGAAGATGTGGCCCGCTTCGAAGGATTCATAACGGAGGCCTGGACCGATCGGAGTGGGCGTGTGCATGGCTACTGGATGAAAAAGCGGAACCGTCGCCTCAGCATCCTCGACGGTGTAAAGCGGTTCGACCGCCTGGTCGCTTGCGGCGGCCGGCAGGTTCAGTGATTTCCGCCGCAAGGCGCGCTTGTTGAGGAACTCGGCATCCTTCTCTTGCAGCGAGGCGGAATCTTCGAGCATTGGCACACACAAGTCGGCGGTGGCGGGACTGGTGAAGATCGGCCCACGGAAGCCGCTGCGGACCAACCCCGGCAGGTTCCCGCTATGGTCGATGTGCGCATGGGAGAGCAGCACTGACGAGATGTTTTGGCAGGGGAAGGGGAAGGTCCGGTTCCGCGCTTCGGCCTCCTTGCGGCGGCCCTGGAAGAGGCCGCAATCGAGCAGGTAGTCGTTGCCCTCGACGGTGAGTTGGTGCATGGACCCGGTCACGACGCGCGCGGCGCCCCAGAAGGTGAGTTTCATCGTATTCATTCATGATACGCGGGCGTTTCGTTACCGCCCGGCGGGACGCGGACTCGGCGATGATGGACGACTTACTAAGGTCAACGCCCGATTGGTGAGTCTCCGTGCCTACTGATAAGTTCAGGTTGGATGCTGAGGAAGGTCGCGGCAATCGCTATTGTTGTGCTCGCTTTGGCGCCATCGGCGTACCTCGCGTTCTGGCTCAGGAGCATGCCACACCTGGGTTACTATCACGATGACTCCATCTATTGGACTTCGGCGAAAAGCCTGGCTCAGGGAAGCGGATATCGCATCGCCAGCCTGCCTGACCAACCCTACCAGACGAAGTATCCGCCGCTCTACCCTGCGCTGCTGGCGGCGGTTTGGACGCTGAAACCGAATTTCCCATCGAACTTGCCCGCGGCGACGTTCTTCGCCTGGGCTCTGTTCCCCGTATATATCGTCATGCTCTGGCTCTTCATGCGCCAATACGGCTTTCGCGACTGGCGCGGGACGGCGCTCGTGGCCGCTGGAGCGCTAAGCCCCGTCGCGGTCGTCTTTAGTTTTTCGCTGATGCCGGAGTTGCTCTTCACCACGCTGCTGCTTGCCAGCGTGCTGTTAGCCGAGCGTGCTTTGGATGAGTCGGATACGCGGTGGCTGCCGTTGCTCGCAGGAGCCCTGGGCGGGCTAGCGTATCTGACTAAGTCATCGGCCGCACCGCTTCTGTTGACGGCACCTGCCTGTTTTGTCTGGCGGCGGCAGATCCGGAACGCGGCGCTCTTTGCTGCGGCGATGTTGCCCGCCGTGATCGGCTGGCAGTGGTGGACATCGCAGCACCTCACCCGTTCCTGGGATCTGGCGGCGCTCTACTACACCGATTATCTGGGCTTTCAAATCTACAACGTCTCGTTGCGGGACCTGCCGCTGGTGTTCTGGCACAACCTGGACACGTTTCTGATGGGCGCGGGAAAGCTGTTGATCTTCGATGTTCCGTTCGGATCCGTGCACCTGGAGCGGCTGGTCGCTATTGGGGCGATCGCAGGCTGCGTGCGGCTGGCGCGGCGCACGCATCGCATACAGTACCCTCTCGCGGCGCTGGGTATTTCTCTCTTGATGCTGGTCTGGCACTACACGCCGGACCAGCGTTTCGTTTTCCCGATGTATCCACTGCTTTTGGCGGGTTTATGGACCGAGATCGCAAATTTGTACGAAACGCTGCGGCTGTCTTGGCGGAAACCGGCGCTCGCGGACCGCATCGCGGCTCGCGCGGGAGCGGGTGTGGTTGCCGCGCTCGGCCTGTTCGTCCTATTCACGACCTTCTTCGGCCTGTTCCGGTTCCTCCCCGCGCTGTTTGACGCGTATCGCGCGGACCTGGAGGCAAAGCGGCCAGCGTATGATTGGATTGTTCGCAACACGCCGCGCGACGCGGGCGTGTTCGCCTATGACGATCCGCTGTTGTATTTGTATACGGGCCGGAGGTCGATCAGCCTTCCGATTCCTCCCAAACTGCAATATCACGGCGACCAGGCGGGAATTGACAAGCTGGTAGACGCGATCCCGGACTTTGCGCGCAGTCACGGCGCCGGTTTTGCTCTGGTAACGCCGGGCGATTTCTATCGCGACCTGCACGAAGCCGGAGCGAGGCGTGAAATCGACGCGCTTGCGCAGGGGCAGCAACCGGTTTTCAATTCAACGGGCGCGTCGGTGTACGCACTGGCCGGCCCCGCGTCCCTCGCCAGCGCCCGCTAAGGCCGATTCGCCCCTGCTGATACAATCACAGCAAATGCCTTCCCGCCGATTTCTCCTCATTTTGGCATTTGCGCTGCCATTGGCCGCTCAGAAGAAGCCCATAACCATCGACACCGTTATCGAACATGGCCGCGGAGCCGGGCATGAGGATTCCGGCGGCGCGCCGGTCTGGGCTCCGGACGGGAAACGGTTCGCGCACTTGCAGCGCAATCGGATCATGCTATACGACGTCGCTGCAAAGTCCGAAACCGAGATGCTGGCTCTAGAAGAACTGGACAAGGCCGCGACTCCGGTGGCGCAGGCCGATCGCTTCGATTGGCAGAATCGGCGCGTGAGCGAAACCAGTTTCGAGTGGTCGCCATCCGGCAAGCAACTGCTGCTGAGCGTGCGCGGCGATCTGTTTCTCTATTCGCTGGAAGCCCGCAAGTGGGACCAACTCACTGCGACGGCGGAGGCGGAACGCGACCCGAAGTTGTCGCCGGACGGAGCGCAAGTTGCTTTCCGGCGCGGGCACGACCTCTACGCGCTCGACATCGTTTCAAAAAAGGTGACGCGGCTCACGCATGACGGCAGCGCAACGCTGCTCAACGGCGAACTCGACTGGGTGTATCCCGAAGAGCTGGATCTGGGGACGGCCTACTGGTGGTCGCCCGATTCGCGTCACATCGCATACTTGCAGTTCGACATCGCTCGCGAGTTCATTTATCCGCAAGCCGCGCTGACCGGTCAGCGCGCGGTCGCCGAGCCCGAACGCTATCCGCAGGCCGGAACGCCAAACGCGGACGTCCACCTGGGCGTCGTTTCGGCCAAAGGCGGCAACACGCATTGGATGGATCTGGGCGATCCGCGCGGGTCGCTCATCGCGCGCGTTTATTGGACGCCTGACTCTTCGAAGCTCGCCGTCAAGCGATTCAACCGCGTGCAGAATCAGCTGGACCTGCTGCTGGCCGAGGCCGGCAACGGCGCGTCGAAGTCGATCCTGCGCGAGGCCGATCCGTATTGGATCAACAACAACGACCTGTTTCAGTTTCTCAGCAATGGCGATTTCATTTGGGGCAGCGAGCGCGACGGGTTTCAGCACTTATATGTGTACGGCCAGGATGGCAAGCTGCGCAAGCGTTTGACGGAAGGCAACTGGGAAGTGACCGAGCTGGCAGGCGTCGATGAAGCGAACCAAAAAGTTTACTTCATTTCCAGCGAGACGAGCCCGCTCGAGCGTCAGCTGTATTCGATCAAGCTGAACGGCAAGGATCGAACGCGCATCAGCCAGGCCGCCGGGACGCATCGTATTTCCATGAGCCCGAGTGCTTCTTATTACATCGACACGTTCTCGAATCTGACGCAGCCGTCCAGCCGCACGCTGCATTCGAGCGATGGCGGAGAGCTGGCTGTTTATCGCGCCGCCGACCGCCGGCTCACGGACGAGTATGATGTTCTTCCGACCGAGATCGTCAACTTCAAGAATTCCGCCGGGGTGACGCTGTACGCGCGCCTGATCAAGCCGGCGAACTTTCGCGCCGGAGAGAAATATCCGGCGGTGGTAATGGTGTACGGCGGGCCGGGGGCGCAGAACGTCCGTAATTCGTGGAGCGGCGCCACCTGGGACCAGGTCCTCGCGCATCGCGGCTTCGTCATATGGCAGGTCGACAATCGCGGTTCCAAGGGACGCGGTCACGCGTTCGAATCGCCGATTTACCATCGCATGGGCAAAACAGAGCTGGCGGATCAGCTCGAAGGGATTCAGTACCTGAAAGACCTGGGCTTCGTCGATCCGGCTCGCATCGGCATCTACGGTTGGAGCTACGGTGGCTACATGACGCTGTACTCGCTGCTCAATTCTCCCGAGACGTTTCGCGCCGGGATCGCGGGCGCTCCCGTAACCAGCTGGACCAATTACGACACCATCTACACCGAACGCTACATGGGCCTGCCGTCGGAGAACGGCGAAGGCTATAGCGCCAGTTCGCCGCTTTCCTATGCCGACAAACTGCAAACCAAGCTGCTCATCCTCCACAACCTCGAAGATGACAACGTGCTATTTCAAAACACGATGCAAATGGCTGCGGCGCTGGAGCGCGCCGGGAAGCTGTTCGATATGGTGATTTATCCCCAGAAGACGCACGGCGTCGGTGGAGAATACCAGCGGCAGCTGCTGGAGAAGACCACGGACTTTTTCGAGAAAAATCTAAAGGCCGCGGAAGAGCGCCGTTAAGCGCCGCCGCGGCCCGTAGGATTATCGAAAGGTTTTAGCGGTGTCCGCCGCCCCCTGCGTGGCCGCCACCGCCCCCACTCATTCCGCCGCCGCTCGCCATGCCACCACCGCCGCCCATTCCGCCACCGCCAATTCCGCTAACAGCGCTCGAAGGTCCGCTGCCGAAGCCACCGCGCGAGAATCCGCCGAATCCGAGATTAGCTCCACGGGCGCTCGAAGCGGTTCCGAGTTGGGCCGGGGCGTGTCCAAACGTGCTGCCACTTCCGCCGCCGAAATAGCCGCCGCCGTAAGTAGGATAGTAGTAACCGATGCTGTATGGACTGAACCAGCCAAACCCGAACGGGCTGTAGCCGAAGCCGGTGTACGGCACATAGGTGAACATCCCGAACATCGGGTTAAACTGCCAGCCACTGCTGGTGTATCCGCCGCTGTTTCGCAGAGCCATCGCGGACGAAGCGTTCGCGGTAGCGAGGTACCCGGCGCGGCGGCTCGACCAGTTGTACAGGTCATCGGTGGTTTTCTTATCGAAGTTCGCCGCCATGAGCGCACCGTTGAGAGCGGTTTCCTTGCCGGCCTTAAGGGTGACCTGGCCCGACTGAGCTTTCACAATCGCTTCGCCGTCGTAAACGCGGAACGTGGACGTTTGGCTGTCGATACGATAGAGACCGTGCTTCACCAGCATCATACTGTTGTCTTTGTACTGGAGCATGATCGAATTATCTTTTGGAATTTCGTCGCACTCGACGATCGCGGATCCCGACAGTACCTCCACGCGCGTATCGGTCAGGGCATTGGAGACCATCTTGATCGCGCTGTTCTCGCCCATGCGGAGGAAAACGCCGGGAGTAAGGAGAACTTCGGCGCGCCCCTCGGCGGTCCGCAGTTCCTGCCCGTTTTTGAGATCGGGGAAGTGGCCGAACTTGGTCTCGACGGCCTTGTCATCGAGGTAGGCGGAGCCTTCCACCACCTGGACGACGCCAGAGTGGGCTGAAATGACGTACTGAGCGAATGTGGAGCCGGCCGCTAAAGCGGCGATAGCGAGACCCAAGAGCGTGCGACGCATAAAAACTCCTGTTTCAATGCTGCTCCTCCTGAGGACGCCTGTCAAGCGCATTTCGTTGCATGCGTTTAGCTTTTCGAGCGGGTGCTACCATCGGACTAGCCGATCGGCTCGCGGTTCTTCATGCCCAAACTGCTTCGACTTTTGATTTTCGCTGGATGCGTGGCTGGATTCCTCGAATCCAAGCCGCCCAAGTTCGTGGTAACGCAAGAGATCGAGACTGCGCTGGATTCAATCCGAGCCGACTCACTGCGCGGGGAGCTGTCGTTCCTGTCGTCGGACCTGCTGGAGGGGCGCTCAACTCCTTCCCGCGGGCTCGACCTTGCCGCAGCTTATATCGCGTCGCAATTCCGTGCGGCGGGTCTCGAGCCGGGTGGCCAGGACGGCTATTTCCAGACTGCGCACCTGCTGGTTCTCCGGACGGATTTGACTGGGTTTGCAATGAATCTGGCGGCCGGCGAGAAAACTCTTGCGGTACAGCCGCCGGAGGCGCGGGTTGTGGCGAGCACACCCATCGATCTCGAGAAGGCGCCGGTCTTTAAGCTCGATCTGAGCGACGCGGCTCAAGTGCAGGCGCTGACGGCGGCCGAGATCGCCGGCAAAGTGGTTCTGTTTGACATGTCGCGAAACGGCATGCGGAATTATCGCGTAGCCACGCAGAAGCTGCGCGAGTTCAAGCCCGCCGCGGTTCTCTTGGTTGACGGCAATGCGGCGTTGGAAGATCCCAGCACCGACCGCTTGGTGGATCCGCAGGACCGGGCCGCTGCCGGCACCCCACGCATCACACTGACCGGCAAGTCGGCCTCCGAGTTCTTTGCGGCCTTGAAACCGGGCTTGAACGGAGGGACTGCGTCGATTCACATCGCTGCGCCCCTCGAGATCCCAGCACGGGCGAGCAACGTGATCGGGGTTCTACGCGGCTCGGATCCCGCGTTAAAGGATACCGCCGTGCTCGTGACTGCGCACTATGATCATCTCGGGGAACTCGCAAGCGGGTCGGGCGACCGCATCTTCAACGGTGCGAACGACGATGGCAGCGGGACAGTGTCTGTCGTCGAGCTGGCGCGCGCGCTTTCCACGCTCAAGCAGCATCCGCGCCGCAGCATTATCTTCATGACGTTCTTCGGCGAGGAGAAGGGCTTAGTCGGTTCGCGCTACTACGCCAAGCATCCCGCCTGGCCAATCGCAAAGACGATCGCCGACGTGAATCTGGAGCAGGTCGGCCGGACGGATTCGAGCGAGGGACCGCAACTGGCGAACGCCTCGGTGACGGGGTTCGATTATTCCGAGGTCACCGACTACCTGCGGGCAGCGGGCGAGCTGACCGGCATCAAGGTGTACAAGCATCCGAAAAACGATGACGCGTACTTTGCGGCGAGCGACAACCTGTCGCTTGCTGAGGCAGGCGTGCCGTCGCACACGCTCTGCGTCGCGTTCGAGTTTCCGGATTATCATGCGGTCGGCGACGAGTGGCAGAAGGTCAACTACGAGAACATGGCCAAGGTGGACCGGGCCGTTGGGCTGGGCCTGGTGATGCTCGCCGACAGCGACGAAGCTCCGCACTGGAACACTACCAATCCGAGAACAGCGCGGTTCCGCAAATAGAGTTAGAACTCGGCCGGTTCGACGCTGCGCACGCCGTATTGCGGGACGGCGATGAGAATCCGGCAATCCGACCCGGGGCATCCTACGTTCGAGACCTGAACAGCATCCACTCGCACACCCAGGAAATCGGGGGCGCCGGGAGCCGGCTTGGCGGTTCCATAAATCACGAGATTGCGAATTGCCTCGGTATCAGCGGGATGCATTGAGCCCCATCGAGCGGCTTCATTCACGCGCTGAACCAGCGTTTGCCTGCTAAACAGCATCTGCGCGACGTCCACGATGCCGAGTATCATACCGAAGAATGCGACCAGGACCAGCGTCGATTCGACCAATGATTGTCCCCTTCGACGCGCGCGATTCATCGGGACTCTCCGGAAGCTCGCGGGAAGGTGATACTGGGCCTGCCGTCCAGGTGAAACTTAGTGAAGAACGCATCGATCTTGAAGCCTTTGATAGACACGCTAGCGGTAGCAGGGTCTAGCGTGAGGTCAATGTTGTTGGGTTCAAGTCCGGCAACTAAAGGCTTCGCGTCGCGTGCAGGCTTGGGATCACCGTATGCGACCAGGTTGCGAACCGATGCCGCGAACTCCTTGTCGTCTGCTGCGGCCGCTCCCTGGAGCGATGCATAGCGGGCGCCGGCCCGGACGGCGTGCACGAGCGTTTCGTAGGCGTAGAACGCATAGCCCAATTGGAAGATCCCGGTGAGCAGCGTCGAGAGCACGATCAGGGACACTGCGAACTCGACGAGTGCGCTCCCGCGGCGATAGCTAACCATTACTCGACCAGCCTCACGCCGTCCGGCGTCTTGACCGCCATCGCGGACGCTGCAACCGTGGACGCTTCGCGCGACTGAAAAATCCTCAGGAATACGAGTGGGGCGGGGGCCGTTGCGACCACACGTACAAAACGATAGCCGGTTGGCTCTTTGGGCTGCGTGCTCCACGTCGCGACTTCCGGCGACTCGCCACCGCGAGCGAAGCTGGCCGTGATGGCTCCGATCGGCTTGGTCCCCATGTCCCATTTCATCGCGTGTGGACCGGTTGCCAAGCTTTCCGCCGCCCGCCGCGCTCGATCGAAGCCCGCGGCGGAGTCATCGATCTGCATGGCCGCGCTCAATGCCGCCGAGTCGGTGAAGGCCTGAAGCTCGCTCTTGATCACGTACATCCGGGCGACGTCGACGCCGAGCGCTGCAAATCCCAACAGAACCGTGATTGCGATACTGGCGGTGATCAGGACAAAGCCATTGTTCCGCCGAGAGACTGCCACAATCTGTTATTCGGCAGTCCTGCCGGGCGGCGTTAGCTAGGGCATGCGAACGCCCTGCTCGCCGCAGGCCTTGAACATATCGAGCAGGTGCGTTAGCCCCAGAAGCTCGCGCACGCGCTTGCCCAGGTTGATCAGTTCCAGGGTGCAGCCGGCTGATTTTGCCGAGACATACAGGCGCACGAGCGTGCCGATGCCCATGCTGTCCATGTGCTTGAGATCGGTGAGATCCAGCACGATGCGCTTGGTCCCGGGGATGAGTTCGCGAACGTTGTCGTAGAAGAAGTTGGTCACTCCGAGCACCAGTTCGCCGCTGCAGCGCACGACGGTTACGTCGGGAGCACGGTCGATATCGAGCGTCAGGCGGTCAACGAGCGAATCGTCGGGCATCTGAGCAAGCCTTTGGAGATTATACACTTGCCCGTCTGATGTTGACACGCCTTCAAAATGTCAATATAGTCGATAGAAATGATAGACTACAGGAGTTTGGCTGTTCTGCCACTAATGCTGTTCGCGGCGCCCTTGTTTGCACAGGTGGTGGGCGGATCGGTGACGGGGACGATCAAGGACGAGACCGGAGCCGGAATACCGGGCGCTCAGGTTTTGCTGAAGAATGTCGAGACGGGGGCGGAGCGCAGGCTGGTTTCTGATGAGTCGGGCCGCTATTCGGCGCCTTCCATCTCGGTCGGCCGCTACGAGGTCACCGCATCGAAAGAGAATTTTCAGTCGCAGACCAAGACGGGCGTGGAGTTAGTGGTGGGTCAGGCCGCGATCGTCGATCTGACACTCGGGCTCGGCGACGTGAAGCAGACCGTGACGGTGGAAGAGGCCACTACGCCGGTGTCGCTGACCACACAGTCCACTGCAGGGCTAGTCAGCGAACGGCAGGTCAAGGATCTGCCCCTGAATGGGCGCAGCTATGACGGCCTCATGACGCTGAATCCCGGAGTGATCAACTACACATCGGGACGCTCGGCAGGAGTGGGGACTTCGAACTCGTCGCTGGGGAACATGTTCGCGGTATCGGGTCGCCGGCCGCAGGAGAACATGTTCCTGTTGAACGGCATCGAGTACACCGGAGCATCGGTGATCAACATCACGCCTGGAGGCGCGAGCGGAGAGCTGTTGGGCGTCGATGCCGTGCGCGAGTTCAACGTGGTGACCGACACCTACGGTGTGGAGTACGGAAAACGGCCAGGCGGACAAGTCAGCATCGTGACCGCATCGGGCAGCAATCAACTGCACGGCACGATCTACGAGTTCCTCAGGAACAGCGCGTTGGATGCGCGCAACTTTTTCGATCAGGGCTCGATCCCGCAGTTCCAGCGCAACGAATTCGGCGGCGCGCTCGGCGGACCGCTGCGCAGAGACAAGCTGTTTGCGTTCGGGAATTACGAGGGCTTCCGGCAGCATCTGGGGTTAAGCGACGTGACGCTGGTTCCCGACAACGCAGCGCGCGCGGGTTTTTTGCCGGGCGCGAACGGCACATTGCAAAACATAGGAGTTGCGCCA
>Ga0335070_10010573_pt1 | contig 10791 bp, 6 predicted proteins | sample Lox_Sample_13_FD_206722 | JGI IMG/M metagenome (GOLD analysis project Ga0335070, IMG submission 206722) | Soil microbial communities from Loxahatchee National Wildlife Refuge, Florida, United States - Lox_Sample_1.3 | ecosystem: Environmental > Terrestrial > Soil > Wetlands | place: USA: Florida...
ACGCCCTTGCCGGCGCCGCGGTAACTGGGTCGTACCAAGCCGTCCCCGACATTCTCGAGTGCATCGCCGTGGTCGCCGCGACCGACAGTCAGCCTGAAGCTGCCCGGCTGTTCGGCGCGGCGCATACCATGCGCCAGCGCATGAGCGCCGTCCGGTTTCAGATTTACCAGGCTAGCCACGAAGCTGTGGTGTCGGATGTGCGTAATACATTGGGCCAGCAAGACTTTGATGCGGCGTGGGCCGAAGGAGCTGCCTTATCCACCGAAGAAGCTATCGCCTACGCGCAACGCGGCCGCGGCGAACGCAAACGACCCACAACAGGTTGGGAATCACTGACCCCCACCGAGCGGGACGTCGTCCGACTTGCCGCGGAGGGACTAAGCAATAAAGACATCGCTGCGCGGCTTTTCGTCTCACCGCGCACTGTGCAAACCCACCTCACCCACGTCTACACCAAGCTCGGACTGACCTCCCGGGTGCAGCTCGTTCAGGAGGCAGCTCGCCACGCCTGAACGCCATTGCGGGCTAGCGGACGTGGGCTGGCCCGCGTGCAGACTGCACCCCACGCCAAGCACCGGCCCGTACCTGACGGCACCACACTGGCAGCGCCACGTGAGATGCCGGCCACACGAACAGGCGACGCTCCCGGTGAGCATCCGCCCTGGCCGTAGCGTGCTCGCCGAGGAGGCGGGCAGCAGGGGTACGTCCCCTTAACATGCGGAGACGTGCCGTTGATGGTGACCTGATCAAACCTGTTCTGCCAATCGTCTAGCGCCCTATGCTGGTGAATCGGGAAACTCGGGGGCCGGAAGCGGCGGAGGGTCGGATGACCGCAGCGACCGCATGCCGCACGTGTGGCACCGAGCCGCGCGAGGGTGCGCGATTCTGTGACGGTTGTGGTGCACCTGTTGCGGAGCGCGACGCCCATGACGCCCATGCGGAGTACAAGCAGGTCACGGTGCTGTTCGCGGATGTGGTGCATTCGATGGACATCGCCGCGACAGTCGGGGCCGAGCGACTGCGTGAAATCATGACCAACCTGGTCGACCGTGCTTCGGCGGTAGTGCAGCGGTATGGCGGCACGGTGGACAAGTTCACGGGCGACGGGATCATGGCCGTCTTTGGTGCGCCGGTGGCATTGGAGGACCACGCTCTTCGTGCCTGCCTGGCTGCCTTGGGTGTTCAGGAGGAGGCGAAGCGGCTCGCCGCCGAGGTCCAAGACCGGGACGGGATCGAACTGCAGTTACGGGTCGGGTTGAACTCGGGCCAGGTGATCGCCGGTGAGATCGGTTCAGGCTCTTTGGGTTACACCGCTATCGGCGAGCAGGTCGGGATGGCGCAGCGGATGGAGTCGGTGGCTCCGCCGGGCGCGGTGATGCTCAGCACATCCACCGCACGACTGGTTGATGGGGCAGCGGCTCTTGCTGAACCGGAGATGGTCCGCATTAAGGGTGCCGAGGAACCAGTGGCCGCCCATCGGCTGTTGGGCATAGGCGAACGGCGTCGCGGCGTCGGGCGTGCGGAGTCGAATCTGGTGGGTCGGCAGTGGGAAATGGCCGCCGCCGGTGGTCTGTTGCAGCGCGCTATCGACGGCCACGGCGCGGTGGTCGGCGTCGTCGGGCCGCCGGGTATCGGGAAGAGCCGTTTGGTGCGCGAGGTGGCGGTGATGGCGCGTCGGCGCGGGGTGGACGTGTTCACCGCCTTCTGTGAGTCGCACACCAGTCAGGTGCCGTTCCATGCGGTAGCGCGGTTACTGCGCGCGGCCACAGGGGTAGACGGTTTTGATGCGCAGGCCGCTCGCGCCCGAGTGCACGACCAAATCCCAGATGCAGACCCCGAGGACTTGGTGCTGTTCGATGACCTGTTAAGCATCGCCGACCCCGGGGCTTCCGTGCCAGAGATCGACCCGGATGCCCGGCGGCGGCGGCTGACCGCCTTCGTAAATGCGGCGTTGTTAGCACGTAAGACTCCAGCCATCTTTGTCGTTGAGGACGCCCATTGGATCGATGCGGTCAGCGAGTCGATGCTGGCCGAGTTCCTCACGGTGATCCCGCAGACGCCCTCGCTGGTGCTCGTCACCTACCGACCGGAATATCGGGGCGCATTGGCTCGCGTGGGAGGTGCGCAAACCATAGCCCTTGCGCCGCTGGGTGATCCGGAGACGGCGGCACTGATCGCCGAGCTGCTCGGACCGGACCCCTCTGTTGCCGGGTCGGCCCACTTGATTGCCGCTCGGGCCGCTGGTAATCCGTTCTTCGCCGAGGAGATCGTGCGCGAACTGGCCGACCGTGGCGTGCTGCGCGGCGAACGTGGTGCATACCTTTCGACCGCGGAGACTGCTGAGATCAGTGTGCCTGCAACGCTGCAGGCGACCATCGCCGCGCGCATCGATCGGCTTGACCCGAAAGCGAAACGCACATTGAACGCGGCGGCAGTGGTCGGCTCGCGGTTCGGCCTCAACTTGCTGACTGTTCTGGGGGCCGAACCGATCGTTGGTGACCTAGTGGCGGCCCAACTCGTCGATCAGGTCGGCTTTACCCGACAGTCCGAGTATGTGTTCCACCATCCGCTTATCCGCACCGTGGCCTACGAATCACAGCTCAAGTCGGATCGCGCCGAGCTGCACCGGCGCGTCGCGGCCGCAATCGAATCACGTGACCCGGCAGCGGCCGAGGAGAACGCTGCGCTGATCGCCGAACATCTCGAGGCGGCCGGTGATGGGCATGCCGCCTACGGCTGGCACATGCGCGCCGCAACGTGGGCGACCAACCGTGACATCGCCGCGGCGCAACTGAGTTGGGAGCGCGCTACCAGGATCGCCGACGCAATACCCTCCGATGATCCGCACCGGGCAGCCATGCGCATCGCCCCGCGCACCATGTTGTGCGGTATCGCCTGGCGAGTCCATGTGAACGTGGCCGGTGATCGCTTTGATGAGTTGCGGGAGTTGTGCACCGCCGCCGGGGACAAGGCGTCCCTGGCCATCGCCATGGCAGGGCTGGTGGCTGATCACGCGTTCCAGGCCCGAATACACGAGGCGTCGCAGCTGGCATCGGAAGCCTGGGACCTCATCGAGTCTATCGGCGATCCAAACCTGACGGTGGGGCTGTCCTTCACGGCAATTTACGCCAAGGCTGAGAGCGCCGAGTATTGTGACGTGCTGCGGTGGTCACAAAGGGTCATCGACCTGGCCGACGGTGACCCCTCGATAGGCAACTTCATTTTCGGGTCTCCGTTGGCGCTCGCGTTCGCAACGCGGGCTCAGGCCAGTTATTCACTGGGTCGCCCCGGGTGGTCGGACGACCTGCGGCACTGCCTGGCCATGGCCCGCAGCGCCGACCCGATGTCCTACGCGGCGGTCGTCGCCTACGTCTACCTCCCGGGAATACTGAATGGCGTACTCGGGCCCAACGATTCCGCGGTGCACGAGATCGAGGATGCCCTACGGATCGCCGAACGATCCGGCGATGACCTCGCGTTGTCGAACGCCCGGATGACGCTGGGCGTCGCGCTGGTGCACCGCCAAACGGCTGCGGAGCGCGACCGCGGACAGAAGCTCCTGGCTGAGGTCAGCGACGTGTTCGTGCACCGGGGGCGTAACCTGTGCGAGTTACAGATCGTCAACGTGTACTCGGCGCGTGAGAGGGCTCGGCGTGGAGATCGCGATGACGCCATACCGCTTATGCGCGCCGCCGTCGACCATCTGTTCCCCGACGGACAGCTTCTAGGGTGGGGCATCGTAGCAACGGGTGTGCTGGTGGAGACACTGCTCAACCGCGGGACCGAAGATGACGTGGTCGAAGCCGAGGCCGCCGTCGAGCGGTTAGCGGTGATACCGACTGACGAGGGAGTAGCCATACGCGACATCTTGCTATTGTGGCTCCGGGCTTTGCTGGCCCAGACGCAAGGCGAAGATTCCACGTATCACGACTTCCGGGATCGCTACCGGGACATGGCGAGAACGCTTGGCTTCGAGGGGCATATCGCCTGGGCCGAAGCAATGCCATGACCGCCACGGGATTGGTGTGCTCATCGTGTGGTATCGAGCTGCCACAAAACGCGAAGTTCTGTTTGGAGTGCGGTGCGGCGGTGTCGACAGCGGCGAAACCCGCTGAGTACAAGCAGGTGACGGTGCTGTTCGCCGATGTGGTGCACTCCATGGACATCGCGGCGGCGGTCGGTGCGGAGCGGCTGCGTGAGCTCATGACTGAGCTTGTCGAGCGTTCAGCGGCAGTGGTGCGGCGGTTCGGCGGCACGGTGGACAAGTTCACCGGCGACGGCATCATGGCCGTGTTCGGCGCACCAGCGGCGTTGGAGGATCACGCGATCCGGGCTTGTCTGGCGGCCTTGGGCATTCAGGAGGAGGCGAAGCGGCTTGCCGTCGACGTCCGAGAGCGCGACGGTGTGGACCTCCAGTTGCGCGTGGGACTTAACTCCGGTGAGGTGATCGCCGGTGAGATCGGCCCGGGCGCGTTGGGTTACACCGCGGTCGGTGAGCAGGTGGGCATGGCGCAGCGGATGGAATCGGTCGCGCCACCCGGCGGGGTGATGCTCAGTGAGTCCACCGCGCGACTGGTCGAGGGTGCGGCGGTGCTCGGTGATGCTGAGCTTGTCCACATCAAGGGGGCTAGCGATCCGGTAGCCGCGTGCCGCTTGATCAGGACGACAGCTGACCACCGGCCTAGCGGGCGAACCGATCCCACGCTGGTGGGCCGCACATGGGAGCTCAACACCATCGCCCGCGCTCCTCGATGAGGCCGTCGGTGGTGCCGGCTGTGTCGTCAGCGTCGTCGGGCCGCCAGGCATCGGTAAGAGCCGCATCGGGCTTGAGTCGGCTGCCCTGGCGCACGAGCGCGGCGTGGAGGTGTTCACCACTTACTGCGAATCCCATACCAGCGACATCGCGTTTCACGCGGTAGCGCGGTTGTTGCGCGCCGGGCTGGGCGTCGACGGCCTCGACGACGAGGCGGCTCGGGCACGGGTGCGCACCCGAAGTCCGGAAGCCGACCCGGAAGACCTGTTGCTGTTGGATGATCTGCTGGGCATCGCCGATCCGGACATCAAGCTGCCCAACATCGAGGCGGATGCGCGGCGGCGGCGGTTGACCGCGCTCGTCAATGCCGCACAGCTTGCCCGCGCCGAGCCGGCGCTGTATGTGATCGAGGACGCGCACTGGATCGACGAGGTCAGCGAGTCGATGCTGGCCGATTTTCTGGCCGTGATCCCACAGACCCACTCAATGGTGCTGATCACCTATCGCCCCGAATACCGCGGCGCGCTGGCCACGATTTTCGGCGCGCAGAGCATTGCCCTGCGGCCGCTGAGCAATTCCCAGACCGCGGAGCTTATTGGCGAGCTATTGGGGCACCGATTCCTCGGTGCACGGGCTGGCCGAACACATCGCCGAACGCGCAGCCGGCAACCCGTTTTTCGCCGAAGAGATCGTGCGCGACTTGGCCGAACGCGGCGCGATCCGCGGCACGCGGGGTTCGTATGTGCTGCACGGTGATGTCACCGACGTGAGTGTGCCAGCCACCCTTCAGGCCGCCATCGCGGCTCGCGTCGATCGCCTCAGCCCGTCGGCCAAACGCACACTGAGCGCCGCGGCGGTCATCGGATCACGATTTAGCCCCGATTTCCTGGACAGCCTGGGGATCGACCCGGTCGTCGATGAGCTGGTGTGCGCCGAACTGGTCGACCAGGTCGCGTTTACCCCGCGGGTCGAGTATGCGTTTCGGCATCCGCTGATCCGGACGGTGGCCTATGAATCACAGCTGAAATCCGATCGCGCCGCGCTGCACCGGCGGCTGGCCGCCGCGATCGAGGAACGCGAGCCGGAATCAATAGATGAGAACGCCGCCCTGATCGCCGAACACCTCGAAGCGGCAGGTGATCTTCACGCGGCTTTCAACTGGCATATGCGCGCCGGCACCTGGCTGACCCACCGCGACCTCACGGCGGCGCGGGCGAGTTGGCAGCGTGCACGACACGTGGCCGAACGAATGCCCGACGCCGATCAGCGCCGCCCCGCCATGCGCATCGCTCCGCGCACCATGTTGTGCGGGACCGCCTGGCTAGCCGGGGGCAGCATGGCCGATACCGGCTTCGACGAACTGCGTGCACTTGCCGGTGCCACCGGCGACAAGGTGTCGCTGGCCATGGGCATGGCCGGGTGGCTTTCGGCACTGATCGTTCACGCGCGTTTCCGCGAGGCATCGCTTTTGGGTTCCGAACTCACCAGCCTGCTGGAGTCGATCGGCGACCCGACGTTGACTCTCGCGCTGCTCTACGGCCCGGTCACTGCCAAACTCCAGACGGGCGAGCTAGCCGAAGTGCTGCGGTTGGCGCAAACCATGATTGACCTGGCTGACGGCGACCCCGCCAAGGGAAACCTCATCATCGGATCACCGCTGGCAGGCGCGATCACGCTGCGGGGGTGCGCACGGTGTTACCTAGGAGACCCGAGGTGGCGAGCCGACATCGACCTATCCGCGACGATGGTTCGCGCATTCGACGCGACGCTCCGCGCGATCTTGTTGCTGTTCAAGTATGTTCTCACCATCTCTGGCGGGCTGCTGTTGCCGGATGCGGCGGCCCTGGACGAGACGGCTGAGCTGCTAGAGATCGCGGAGCGATCCGGTGAGGATTTCACGCTAGCCTGCGCGCGCTTTGTACGCGGCCGGACGCTCGTGGTCAGCGACGATCCCCAACACGCAGACGGCCTTGCCCTGCTTGCTGCGGCCCGCGAGGCCGCCGTGCAGGAGCGCTTCACGCTGCCAGCGGCTTGGATCGTCGACACCTGTCTCGCCGAGGAGAAGGCCCGAGTCGGCGATCTCGACGGGGCGATCGAACTGTCGCGCGCTGTCGTAGAGGAAGGCTTCGCCTCCGGCGGGATGGTTTATGTTGGCAGGCACACCAGCGTCCTCGTGGAAGCCCTGCTACGCAGAGGTACAGACACCGACCTGCAGGACGCGCAGGTCGCCATCGACCGGCTCGCGGCGGTGCCGACCGAACCCGGTTACGTCATGCACGACTTCTGGCTGCTGCGGCTGAGGGCGCAGGTGGCGCGCGCGCAGGGCGACGAGACCGCGTACCGCGACTATCGCGATCGCTACCGCGCGATGGCCACAGAGCTTGGCTTCGAGGGGCACATGAAATGGGCCGAGGCGATGCCATGACGGCGGCCGCCCCGTCGGGGGTGGTGACGTTCTTGTTCACCGATGTCGAGGGTTCCACTCGTCGGTGGGAGAACGACGCCGATGAGATGCGGGCAGCACTAGCCGCCCACGACGAGGTGTTGCGCTCTGCGATTGAGGCGCAGGGCGGCTTCATGTTCAAGCACACCGGGGACGGGGTGTGTGCCGCATTCGCCTCCCCCACGGGTGCGGTCGATGCGGCGGTGGCCGCGCAGCAGAAGCTGGAGCTGCCGGTCCGCATGGGGATCGCGACTGGCGAGGCCGAACTGCGCGAGGGTGATTACTTCGGTGCGGTGCTGAACCGTGCCGCGCGGGTGATGGCCGCCGGGCATGGCGGGCAGATCCTTTTAGCCGACTCGACGGCGGTTCTGCTCAGCGGCGTTGATCTGGTGGATTTGGGGCCGCGACGGTTGCGGGACCTGCCCGCCCCGGTGGGGGTGTTTCAGGTCCGAGCGCCCGGCCTGCGCACGGACTTTCCGCCGTTGCGCACGTTTGATCCGACGCCCGGAAACTTGCGGCCTGCGGTCACCAGCTTCATCGGGCGCGAAGCCGAAGTCACCGAGGTGCAAGCGGTGGTGCGGGCGCATCGGCTGGTCACGCTGACCGGGGTGGGTGGGGTCGGCAAGACTCGCCTGGCGTTGGAGGTCCCGGCGCAGCTGGCCGATGAATTTCCCGACGGGGTCTGGGTTTTCGAACTCGCCGCGGTCACCGATCCGGCGGCGGTGCCTGATGCGGCTGCGGCGGTGCTGGGCATCACCCAGCAGCCGGGCAAGAGCGTGAGCGAGTCGATTGCCGCCGCGCTTGAGGGCAGGCTGCGGTTGTTGGTGTTCGACAACTGTGAGCACATCCGTGACGCTGCCGCCGATCTGATCGAGGCCATCCTGGCGCACTCGGCGACCGTGCGGGTCCTGGCGACCAGCCGCGAAGGATTAGGGGTCGCCGACGAGCAGCTGTGGCCGGTGCCGTCGCTCGACGTCGACGCGGGCATCGACTCTGCCGCAGTCAGTCTGTTCGTCGAACGCGCGCGCAGCGTGGCCCCACGCTTCTCGCTGGCCAAGGATGACGAGGCGGGAGCGGTGGTGGAGATTTGCCGCCGCCTTGATGGGATCCCGTTGGCTATCGAGCTAGCAGCTTCGCGGATGGCATCGATGACCGCAATCGAGGTCCGTGATCGCCTGGATCAGCGATTCCGGCTGCTGGTCGGGTCACGGCGCGGCCTGGCGCGCCACCAAACCCTGCGCCATGCGGTGGCGTGGTCCTACGACTTGCTAGACGACACCGAAAAGGCTCTGCTCACAAGGTCTTCGGTATTCTCGGGCGGATTCGACCTCCAAAGCGCCTGCGCGGTGGCCGAATCGGGTGATGTCGACGAATACGCCATCCTGGATCGGCTCGATGCGTTGGTGCGCAAGTCGCTGCTGGTCGCCGACCGATCTTCGGGGCGAACCCGGTTTTCGATGCTGGAGACGATTCGCCAGTTCGCCGAGGAGCAACTCGTCGCGAGCGGGGCGGCGAACGACGTGCGAAACGCCCACACCCACTACTTCGCCGGGCGCGAAGCCGACATCCTGGCCTTGTGGGACAGCTCCGACAACGTGAGGCGTATGACTGGTTCACCATCGAGCTGGCCAACCTGCGAACCGCGTTTCGGTGGGCAGCCGACCACGATGACCTCGATGTCGCAGCCACCATAGCTACCTACGCGACCTTCCTCGGCTTCTGGGTCGAAAAGTTCGAACCAGTAGGCCCGGTCTCGACCCAAGGATGCGTGACCCAAGTCTCCTCCACTTGCCGCGTCCCACTTGATTTCTCACGCATCCCTGATGCTCCTCCCAGGTGCCGCAGGCGGGGACGAGGCAGCGAAGCGCTCAGCCTCGTCGACCTCGGTTTCCTGTGCAAGGCAGAGCTTCACGGCCAACGACGTTCCTTTTGACGACCTGAGAGGATCAGCCCATGCCAGCAGTAAACACACCGCCGAGTGGCTGATGGCCATCGACACATACCCCGAGACCGTAGACATGGACCTCACCGTAGCCACGGCGCTAGCCAACAATGACCCTTACGTGGGAGGGCGGCCAAGACCCGCGCCGAGCTGCCCCGCAGTCGCAGGTGGTGACGCCTGAGGAGGTCAAAACCATCCTGTACGAGCTTGGGCTCCCGGAATGGGCTGTTGCCAAGTTTCAACAACGAGTGCGACCAAAACACCTACGGTGTGATAGTGAGCTGCGAGCATCCCAACGCGACCGCATACCGTCGGACGGTGGACGCGTTTCGCTCTAGTGATCAAGCAACGCTCGCTTCCCTGATTGATGAGCAGGCTATCTGGCATGTGCCTGGCCAGCATCCGATGGCCGGGGACATCCGCGTCGCAATGCACTATTGGAGTGGCTGGATCGTCTCGGCACGAAAGGCTTCTGGCTCGTCGAGAACGACGTGTTCGGAAGCGACGATCACGTGTGCGCAGTCAGCGTCATGGCCGCGCGCCGCGAGGGCATCGACGTGCGAACGCAAGTCGTGAGCGTGTTCCGGTATCGCAACGGTCGGCAGGTTGAGCGGTGGTTTTATCCCGATGACGCATCGGCCTGGAACCAAATCTTCGATGGATGAGTAAGGTAGGCCAAACATTGAACGTCGATGACATTCGCAACATAGCAATTGTGGGCGCAGGCCTAATGGGCCACGGCATCGCGCAAGAATTTGCGCTCGCGGGATACCCCGTCCACCTGCACGACCTAACCGACGAGAAACTCGAGCAGGCCACAGCCACGATCCAGGCGAACCTCCGGCTCCTCACCGATCTTGGCTTGGTGACAGACACGCAGCGCGATTCGGTCCTACAGAATATCCATCCCAGTACCGCGCTAAATGATGCGGTGAGCGACGCTGACGTGGTCATCGAAGCCGTATTTGAACGGCTGGAACTCAAGCTGGAGGTCTTTCGCCAGCTCGACGAAATCTGCCCCGAGCGCACCATCCTGGCGAGTAATTCCTCGACACTGCTGCCAAGCAAGCTCGCTGCCGCCACTCGACGCCCTGACAAGGTGCTGATCGCCCACTACTTCAACCCGCCGTTTTTGCTACCTGTGGTAGAGCTGGTCCGTCATCCCGCGACGTCGAATTCAACCGTCACCACCATGCATGAGCTGTTGTCGCACGTGGGCAAGAAGCCCGCGATCGTCCAAAAAGAAGTGACGGGGTTCATCGGCAATCGTCTGCAGGGAGCGTTGTTTCGCGAAGCGCTGTCCCTTGTGGAGCACGGCTTCGCTACTGTCGAAGATGTCGATATCGTCGTCAAGAATGGTTTTGGGCGGCGCTATGCGGCCGCTGGCCCATTTGAGGTTTGGGAGCTGGCCGGCTGGGACTTTATCCAGGACGCTCTGGAGTACCTGACGCCGACGCTGGACTCATCAACCGAGATCTCCCCACTGCTTAAAGCCAAAGTCGAGTGTGGCGAACTTGGGGTGAAGACCAGGGCTCCGGCGTTGTTGACTTCCGGCGCTGTGGCCTGCGGTGATGGGTGTCGATAAGGCGGCGTTTCGCTGCCGGGCAGGCACGGGCTTCTCGAGGACGATGAAGTTCTTCACGCTCGATCGTC
>Ga0335070_10010574_pt1 | contig 10791 bp, 8 predicted proteins | sample Lox_Sample_13_FD_206722 | JGI IMG/M metagenome (GOLD analysis project Ga0335070, IMG submission 206722) | Soil microbial communities from Loxahatchee National Wildlife Refuge, Florida, United States - Lox_Sample_1.3 | ecosystem: Environmental > Terrestrial > Soil > Wetlands | place: USA: Florida...
ATACCATCAGGTCGCCATTCTCAAGAATGCCCCGGACATGAAGGGCGGCGGCTGTGCCTGCATTGATTCGGTCACCGCGACCTACTTCCGTTCCGATGGACCGGATAAGTTCCTGGTAGGAGATTTCTACGGCCAGCGTCCGGTGGATCCGGACAATTTTCCGCAGCGGGCATCGGATGAATCCCTGGAAGAACTGATCGAGCGCGCCAGCCGCCGCGTTCCCAAGTTGCAAAATGCAGAAGTGATGCGCGGCGTCACCGGGGTGTATGACATGACACCCGACTCGCGGCCGATTCTCGGCGAGGTCCCTGGGATTGGTGGGCTGTATGTGTGCGCTGGATTTTCCGGCATGGGCTTCAAGACCTCTCCGGCCATCGGGGTGGTGATGTCCGAGCTGTTGCTTGATGGCCGCAGCAAGACGGTGGACATCAGTGCATTCCGGCCAAGCCGGTTTGCCGAGGGCCAACCGATCAAAGCGGAGTACGAATACAAAGACGACTAGTTTGGGGCTCTGCACGCGAGATCCCTTCGGCTTCGCTCAGGGCAGGCTCTTGGCGGCTGGAAGGCCGCGCAGGATGACGCCAGCGTTTGCAACTGAACAAGGAGCACTTATGAAGAAGAAAGGCATTCTGGAGCGCCTGAAAGAGGGCCCGGTCCTGGGCGACGGCGGTTATCTGCTCGAACTGGAAAAGCGGGGCTGGGTGCGGGCGGGGCCCTTCACGCCGGAGGTAGTGCTGACCTATCCCGATGCGCTGCGGGAATTGCATATCGAGTTCCGCGAGGCGGGAGCCGATGTCCTACAAGCGCTGACCTTCTATGCGAGTCGCGACAAGCTGGCTACGGTCGGACTTGAGAACCGGTTGGAGGACTTGAACCGCGCCGCGGTGCGAATTGCGCGCGAGGTCGCTGGCGACCGCTGTCTCGTCGCCGGCAACCTGAGTCTGACCTGGATGTATGAGCCTGACAGCCCGTCCGCCGCCGATCGCGTGCGCGAGACCTTCGACGAGCAGCTAGCGGTGCAGGTCGAGGAAGGGGTGGATTTCATCATCGGAGAAACTTTTTCGTGGCTGGGGGAGGCGCTGCTGGCTGTGGAGCGGGGCAAGAAGACTGGTTTGCCGGTAATGGTCACAATTTGCTTTGAAAACAAGGATGAAACCGCGGAGGGCAAGAACGCCGCCGACGCTGCCAAGACGCTGCTGGATGCGGGCGCAGATATTGTTGGGATGAATTGTCTGCGTCCGCCGGAACACATGCTGGGCCCGATGGAACAGATGAGGAAGGCCGTATCCGGGTATCTCGCCTGCCAGCCGGTGGCCTATCGCACGCCCAAGGACAAACCCGACTTCACCAGCCTGCCGGAGTTTCCCTACGGGCTCGATCCTTTGCAGCTCACGCGGAAGGAGATGGGCGACTATGCCGCGCGTGCCCGCGAGCTGGGCATCAACTACATCGGCGCCTGCTGCGGCGCAGTCGCCATCCATATCCGCGAGATGGCTCGAGTACTGGGCAAGCTGGAAGCGGACAAGCGGATGTGGAAGAAAGGCGGCGAGAAGCCCATGTCGGCTTACGAATACTACGGGCACGATCAGACAACCGGCACGGGGAAACGGAGCTAACCACGGAGGACGCAGCGGACAGGGAGGGGTTCCGCGAGGAAGACCGGAGAATACGAACCACAGTGGACACGGAGGACACAAAGGAGCGATTACGCATAAAAAAAGGCCAGCTCGGCAGCTGGCCGATGCCTTACGGCATAGTTAGGAGAGAGAAGAATATCGGTTCATAAAGGCCGCGTACCGAGCCAAAGGAACCGGACCGTGCCAGCCGAGAGGTCTCGGCTGGCAGTACTGCTTGCCGGGCCGGTTCGCCCAAACAATCAAGAACTCAATTAACTGAGGTCCCGGGACCAATCATTTGAGAACGGGCCAGCAGCGGCACCCGTTCGATTGATGAAAGACTAGGCCATCAAACCAGGGCAGTTGTCACCGCGATTTCATGAATTTGTCATTTATTTGTAAACACCGAGCCGGTGTCAAGGGCGCTGGTACACCGGGCTTTCCACGGGGGTTGGGGGATCGTAATCGCGGCCGTATTTGTTCTTGTGGGTCTGAGGCAGACTGGCGGCGGCAAGGCGCAACGTTCCGAGCGTGGAATCGCCCTCCGATACCGTGACCTCACGTGTCAGGGTCTTCAATGTCTCGGGCAGAGCTTCTTCGTACCAGACGCCCAGGGTGTAGCGGCCGACAGGCACATGGGGGATAACCACTTCACCGCGTGGGTTGGAGATTCCGTAATAAGGAGTATCGAGGGCAATCACGACGGCGCTCATCTCGGCATGAATATTGCAGAAGATGTAGGAGACGCCGGGCTTGTCGAAGCGCACGTTGCGGGTGCTGCCGGCCTCGTATAGGCCAAGGTCGAAGCGCTTGCCCTCGAACAGAGAAAAGACATTGTGGAAGAAGGGATCGCGATTGGGAAACTCGACCATCGAACCAACCGGGACGACCAGGACGTGGGGTTCGAAGCTCTTGTTGTGCTGCACCAGGCGGAGGGGTTGCGAAGGCTGAGGCCTGGTCTCAGCCGCGCTGGCAATGGGGGTCAGCCAAAGGACGACGTTTCCGGGTTTGGGCGTACGGCTCGACTTCTGGTTGCTTACCAGGGCCACGTGCGCGGTGACGCTGACCTCCTGGGCACAAGCCAACCCGGCGCAAAGCAGCAGAAAGCACAACCAGCGGCGGCATTGAAGGGCTGATGTCATCTCAGAAGAGGATCCCCATCATCAGGTTCACATGGTCGGCGGACCAACTGCCGGTGTCAATGGCGTAGGTCGTCAAGTGCCGGTATTCCGTGGACAAGAGCAGGTTCGACCGGGGCCGGTAAATGAAGTTGATCATGGCGCCGCGATTCTGGGAGAGGGAACCAAAATAGTTCTGACCTGCGGCGAAGGGGCGGAGATCCTCGGCGAAGGGATTATCCAGACCGAAGCCGCCGTTGAACTCCAGTTTATCGGTGGCCTTTACTTTCAACTGCGACCAACCGCCGATAGAATCAAGCGCACGCAACTGGGAATTGGGCCGCAGGGGATTTGCATTAAACAAGACGCTACGCCCGATGGCGCCACCTAGTCCACCCACGGACAGTCCGCGATAGAACTCTCCCGAGAGGGTCAGCCGCGGAGCCAGTGGGATTTCCCAGTCCGTCATGCCCGCCCACCCGTCAACGTGGCGGTTAAAGCCCCAGTCCTGACGGCTGTAGTAGCCCGCCCCACCCAGAGTCAGGTTTCGCCCGAAGATGTTCCGCGTCCAGGCCACTCGCACTCCGAAGCCGGGCTGGCTCGAGCTTTCACCGGCCTGGGGCTGGCGGTTAAAGGGGTTGTAAGGTTGCTCTCCGGTGAGATTGTCCACGATGCCGCCCTGCAGACTGATGCTCTGATTGCTGGAGAGATCGAAGCGGTGTTCGACGCGCACCTGCGGAATCCATCCCCAGAGGTTTCCCGCGTACGCGAACTCTGGGACTGCGAGCGAGGCAAAAGAGGTAGGAGAGAGGGGGGACACGAACAGGTTGTCCTGCCCGGCCACGATAGAAGTATGGTCCCAATCCAGACGCATGCTGGCGATGCGCAGGCGGGCGATCCCGAAATTCACACCGTTCTCAGTGGCCGGAAATCCGCCGGAGAAATCCAGCTGCACGTTGCCGCTGGTGCGGGCGCCCGCCAGGCGGGGGCCAAATACCTCCACCCCAAGCTCGGATTGCCGCATGGTGGCGCCGAAGTTGCCTTTGGGCTCGAACGGAGCGGGGTGATCGGCCCAGTTGGGAACGTCCTGATTGTCGGTCACGCCGCGATTGCTGAACAGGTTCAACAGCACGATGCCGGAGAGCCGCAGCTTGTACTTGGAGGCACTCTCGACTTTGGTCTGGTACTGGTCGTCCACTTTGCTGCCGAGCAGTTGGGTGGAGTCCTCCAAAGCGGCCACGCGGTCCTCCAACGATTTGCCGGCGGAGGCCGCAGCGGGAGACGCGGAATACGAGCTTGACGCTGACAACGTTGCGGGGGCTGCCGCCAACTGATTGCGCGTAGCTTGCAACTCACGCCGCAGCTCCGAGGTTTCCGCCCGGTACTGGTCGGACTCCGCGCGTATCTCCGCCACCGCAGCGCGCAGTTCGTGGACTTGCTGCTGCAGTTCCTGGATGGCAGCGACCAGGGAGTCCTGCTGTGGGGGCGGCGGGCTGGCTGGCTGCGCCCACGCGCGAACACTGAAGGCGAGCAGAAGCAATCCCAGCGTGCCGGATGCCCGAATGCAACCAGACAAACCATTCCCCTGCTTCACAAGGCGCCTCCCGAAGAAGACTATGGAAGTACTGAATCTATGCCGTTTCCGTGAACCCCGAAGGCCGCAGCCTGGGTCGGCCCGGCCACATTCTGGGAAATCCTACTCCGATTGGGCCCGCTTTGTCCGAACCAGGGTTGGTGGCGCCTTGCCTTCGCTGCGGCTTTCTGCAGCGCCGTTCGAAGATGAGGCGAGCGGAAGCACCAGGCGGAAAACCGTCCCTTCGTTGGACGTCTTTTCTACCGCGACGTCACCCCCATGGTCCTGAACAATCTTCTGCACCACGGTCAAACCCAGACCCGTACCGTTCTCCTTGCCATAGCTAACAAAGGGCTCAAAGAGCTTGCCCCGAATGGATTCGGGAATGCCATGGCCGTTGTCGGCGACCCGAATCTCTACGCCGCCAGGAATTTCGGCCAAGTCGATGTCAATGCGTCCCGTATTGCCGGTGACCGACTCGCAGGCGTTAAGCAGGAGATTAAAGAGGGCGCGCTCCAGCTTCTTGGGGTCAAACCAGCCGATGCTGCTGCCGGTTTGGTTCACCGCAATCTGGACGGTGTGAAATTCAGGATGGGCCCGGATGTTATGGACGACGCGTTCCACGGTTTCTTTGACGCTGCCATAGGTGGGACGCAGGGACTCGCGGGTGCGGGAAAACTCCAGAAGCGAGTCGATCAGGTCGGTCATCTGGTTCACCGCGACCCGAACCTCGTGGTACAGGTCCTCACGCTGCTCGGAGGTCAGGCGGCTTTCGCAGAGGAATTCCGCATTGGCCACGATGGCAGCCAGGGAATGGCGCAGATCATGGGAGATGGAACTGGCCATGCGTCCAATGGTGGCCAGGCGTTCCGCTTCCAGCAGTTCCCGCTGAGTTTTGAGCAGGCTGTTGCGCATACGGTCGAAGGCGCCGGTGACCTCTGCCACCTCATCGCCGCCCTGCGCATCCAGCGCATAGGTGAAATCGCCGGTCTCCAGGGCGCGGACTCCCGCCACCAGATTGCCCAAAGGGCGGGTAAAGGTGTGGGAGATGAAGAAGACCAGGGCGCTGCCTCCAACCACCGCGGCCAGCCCCAGAGCCAGCAGGAGCCGGTTCAAACTGTCGAGGAAGGCGGTTGCCTGATCGTAGGATTTGAGGACGCTCAGGCGCACGGAGGGATTTCTCTCCGGAGACAGTTCCACTGAGGTGCCTAGAAAACGTTCCTCGCCCAATTGCACCTGCTCGGGCTGGGCCGCCGTGGACGCGGCGCGAAGCGCGTGCAGCCGCGTCAGCTCGGCCTCGTGCTCCGGGCTAAGAGTGCTGCGGACGATCGTGTCCCCGTAATAGAAGGCAACCTGGCTGGCCGCGATCCGGCTCACTTGCGAAGCCACCCTGTCGTCGATCTCATAACCGATGACTAGGAAGCCGAGCAAGCGATTGTCTTTGGCAGGACCAAAGTAGATGGGCCTGAGAAAACCCTCGTAAAGATGGTTGGCGCCGAACCACCAGTGCCCGGGGCCGTCCTCACTCAGGGAAGCGCCCAGCGCGTCCTGGGCCATGGTGCGGGTAAAGCCCGGCGATGCCGCATGCAGGGCAACCACTCGCCCGGTACGGTCGGCCAGCACAAAGAGGTCGGTGCCCGCGAGGCCCCACAAATCGTTGGAGGCGTCCTGAATGGTCGCCTCGTCCTGCGTGGTCATGAGCGCGCGCAGGTTGGGCAGGTCGGCGAGTAACTCCGCCGAGTGAGTAAGGGTGAGCTCGCGTTCCCTCTGGAAATTCTGGAAAGTGGAGACCGAGTTACGCAGGTCGGCGAACAGGGAGTTCCTGACCTGCGCCTGCACGCTGCGGCGGACCAGCAGAAGGCTGGTGGAGGTGAGTCCGGCGGAGATCAACAGCATGGAGAGCAGGAACTTGGTCCGCATCCGAAGTTTCACCATGCTCGCTCCTTCCTTGGCCCAAAATCCTGCTCCGGTGCCCCATCTCTCGCGCTTGATGCGAAAAGCGGGGCTCTTTCCGCCCAGCCCATTGCTGTATCAACGCACAAATTTGTAACCCATCCCGTGGACGGTGCGGAAGTGTATCGGATTGGCGGGATCTTTCTCCAGCTTCTGGCGCAATTTCAGGATGTGGTTGTCCACGGTGCGGGTGGAGGGGTAATTCTGGTAACCCCAGACTTCATTAAGCAGCTCATCGCGGGAGATGACGCGCTCCGCATTCTGCACCAGGAATTTCAAAGTCTTGAACTCCTGGGCGGTGAGCCCCACGGGCTCGCCGTCGCGGGTCACTTCCATTTTGGTGAAGTCCACCGAGATCCCGGCAAACGCAAAGACCTCGCCGACGCCGGTGCGGACGTTGCGCCGCAAAGCGGCCCGCACCCTGGCCAAGAGCTCGCGCGGGCTGAAAGGCTTAGTCACATAGTCATCGGCGCCGAGCTCCAACAGCAGCACTTTGTCGGACACGTCGCTGGTCGCGCTCAGGACGATGATCGGCAGGGAGGGCGATTGCTGCTTGATTTCGCGACACACGTCCCGGCCCGACATGGCGGGAAGACGCAGGTCGAGCACGATGGCGGATGGGGCGGTGGTGCGGAAGGCCTCCAAGGCTGACTTGCCGTCGGCGCTGATCTCCACCGCAAAGCCCTCGGTCTCAAACAGGCGCTTGAGCGCCCGCTGCACCGCGCGGTCATCTTCGACAACAAGAATGCGTTCCATGGTGGTCGCCCCTGGATCAGGGTACGAACGATCTTCACGTGGGTTCATCGGGATCCGCTGCGGGGCTAAATCCCGGGTTCCTTCTAGTCTAATCATCGGCGCTCCGTCAATGTTGGCTTTTGGGACCGAGGGGCCTAACGACGAATCAAGCTTACTACCAGATTCCTTCGTCAAAGTGACTCTAAACCCAATGTTGACAATCTTTTTACAAGTTGCAGACAAACCCCTGCATGAGCGACCGCTAGTTTTACCTCCGTCCGAGACTTTTCATCCTGGAGAGCAAAACCTTGAACTACACGACGTTTTGTGAACGACAGTTTCAGATTCGCGGCACGGCCATTGTCGCAATCCTGCTGGCCATACTGACCTGGGCAGGCCAATCCTTTGCTCAAACCTCCATCTTCACGATCCAGAACAGCCCCAGCCCCAATGCGCAAGGGAACACGCTCAATGCGGTGACGGCGCTTTCCCCGAGCGATGCCTGGGCGGTGGGCTATCAGAACGACAACAACCTGAACGATTCACGGACCCTCACGATGCACTGGGACGGAACCCGCTGGCGCACCGTGCCCAGCCCGAATCCCGGCTCCCATTGCCAGGGCACCACGGGCAATTTTCTGAACGCGGTGGCCGCCGTCGCCCCCAATGACGTGTGGGCGGTGGGCTTCTTCTTCAGCTGCCAGACGCTGCTCAAGCCGCTGGCGCTGCACTGGGACGGTACGCGCTGGACGCCGGTACGCACGCCCGCCTTAAACACCAACGACAACGCCGCCCTGAACGGCATCGTGGCGTTGGCGTCGAATGACATCTACGCGGTTGGTTATCAACCCGCTTCAAACGGAGCGGTCCTGACCCTGGTCGAGCACTGGAATGGTACGGCATGGAGCGTGGTGCCGAGCCCCAATGCCAGCAGCACAGGCAACGTTCTTTTTTCGGTGACGGCCAATTCCGCTACCGATCTTTGGGCGGTCGGAATTTCGCTGGACCAACCCACCACTTCGGTCCAGACCCTGACCGAGCATTTTGATGGCGTCCATTGGACCGTGGTTCCCAGCCCCAACCCGCTGCCCAAGTTAGTCCTCAATCAGAACACGCTGCTCAGCGTGCAGGCCGTCTCCGCGAAGGACGTCACTGCAGTCGGCTTTATCGCGGATGCCGGGGCGCAGACCACTTTGACCCTGATCGAGCACTGGGATGGCTCCCAATGGACGGTCGTGGCGAGCCCGAATCAAGGTCAGGCACGCGGAGATCTCAACACCCTCCGGAGCGTAACTGCGGTTTCGGGAAGTGATCTCTATGCCGCAGGCTTCTTTGAGAATGCTTCGACCGGCGGCCAGCATACCACGCTGGTGGAGCACTTCGACGGCAACGGGTGGACGATCATTCCCAGCCCGACCCGGGGTCTGGCGCAGCAGTTGAACGGAATCTTCGCTCTGCCGGGAACCACCAATGTATGGAGCGTCGGCGGTTTCTCGCGCTTCGGCATTGATTTCGAGAGCGGGTTCCTGCAGGTGCCGAGGACCCTCGTGCTATTCTCGCCGATTGGGTAGCGAGAGGCCGGACCGGGCAGCAGGAAACTGCTGCCCATTCTTGTGCCGGAGGTCGGCAGCTTCTCTTTCGCTCCGTTGGGGCTCGGTTGTGCCTTCGCAAGATCCCCGGGGCTTGCGCCCCGGGCTGCATTCTTGCGGCGCTTCGCGGCTGATTGAAGCCCTTGCAGAACGGTACCCACTTACTCCGGATTGGGCCGGTAGAACCACACTGCAGGCTCTCCCGCGCGGGACTGGCGTGCATTTTCGACCAGGTGATGCATGGGCGCTAGCGAGCACACCGGATCGGTGGCGGTGGCGTCGCCGGTCAACAGGAAGGCCTGGCAGCGGCAGCCGCCGAAATCCTCGCTGCGCCGGTCGCAACTCCGGCAGGGCTCCGGCATCCAGTCTTGCCCACGGAAGCGCTGGAAGGCGGACGATTCTCTCCAGATCCAATCGAGCGCATGCTCGCGCACATTGTCGAACCGCATGCCCGGAATGACTCCAGCCGCGTGGCACGGCAACACCTGGCCTGCGGGATCGATCAGCAGCAGGCGCCGCCCCCAGCCGCCCATGCAGGCCTTGGGGTAGCGCGCGTAGTAGTCGGGCACAACGCAGTCAATGCGCATTTTTCCCGCCAGCCTCTGCTGGGCGCTTTCGACCACGCGCAGGCAGTTGTCCAGTTGCCCGCGCGTGGGCATCAGGCTGGCACGGTTCTTCAAGGCCCAGCCGTAATACTGGGCGTGGGCGATCTCGACGCGCTCGGGTTGAAGCTGCTCGATGAAGGCGATCATCTCTTCGAGATGATCCAGGTTTTGGCGATGCACGACCAGGTTGACCGTGAACGCTACCGGAAGCTTGCGGATCGCAGCGGCAAGGGCGACTTTATGCGCATGGGCCTTGGCACCGGCAATCCAGTTGGCCGTTTCCTCGCGCGCATCCTGGAAGCTCAACTGAATGTGGTCGAGGCCGGCGTCCACCAAAGCCTTCAGGCGAGCTTCGGACAGGCCGATTCCGGATGTGATCAGGTTGCTGTAGAGGCCCGCGGCGTGCGCGCCCTCGACCAGATCTTTCAGATCCTGGCGCGCCAGCGGTTCGCCGCCGGTCAGGTGAAGATGCAGGATTCCGAGCTGTGCCGCCTGCTGAAACACGCGCAGCCAGTCTTCAGTTGCGAGCTCCAGCTTCGCGCCCGCCATCTCCAGGGGATTGGAACAGTAGACGCAGTGCAGCGGACAGCGATGGGTGATCTCCGCGATGAGCGCCAGGGGATTGGGAATCATCAGTAGTCCACGATACGCTTCTGCTGCAGGGCTTCCAGAAACGCAGTGACGTCTTCTCGGATCTTCGCCGGATCGGTGCTGTTGAAGCGGCCCGCGAGCACGCCGACGATCTCCTCCACGGTGCGCGCGCCGTCGCACAGCTCCAGCACGCTCTGGCCGGTGCCCTGCAGGCGAATCATCCCCTCGGGATAGAGCACGACCCGATCGTCGCCCTGTTGGCCCCAGCGGCAGCCCGCGGCGAAGCGGGGCTGGCTGGAATCGAGCGGCCGGGCCATGCTATTTCCCCTCGATACGGAATGCGCCGGGCGGCGGCCATCCCGGCTGTACGTAGGCGAAGTAGAGCGCGTCCAGCTGCGCCCACAGGATGTCGCACTTAGAGCGCAGGGCGGCAATCGCCAGCTCCTGCTGGGCGCGCGTGTGCGCGTGGTCAATTACCCATTGCGAGGCGAAACGCGCGTCTTCAGGAGCCTGGTCGAGACGCGCGGTGAAGTAGTCGAGGCCGCCGGAGAGCCAGGGATAGTGCTGGCGCAGGCGGTCCATGCGCAGGGCGATCAGATCACGGGAGAAGAGTTCGGTTAGAGAGGACGCGACCGCTTCGAGGAGGGTGCGGTTTCTTACCAGTTCCAGATAGGCATCTACGGCGTAACGCGTGGCCGGAAGCACCTCTGCGCCGCCAAGGACGCGCTCGCGGTCGAGGCCGGTGGCCTCCGCCAGCTTGATCCAGCGCTCGATGCCGCCCTCGTGGGTTGCATCGCCGTCGTGGTCCACCACACGCTTGCGCCAGGCGCGGCGGAAATCACGGTCCTCGCTGCGCGACAGGATGATGGCGTCTTTGATGGGAATGCGGCTCTGGTAGTAGAAGCGGTTCAGGGCCCAAGCCTGCAGCTGCCCGCGGGTGAGCTGTCCTTCGTGCATCATCAGGTGAAAGGGATGGCGATGGTGATAGTGTTCCTCGCCGACCTGCCGCAG
>Ga0335070_10010575_pt1 | contig 10791 bp, 7 predicted proteins | sample Lox_Sample_13_FD_206722 | JGI IMG/M metagenome (GOLD analysis project Ga0335070, IMG submission 206722) | Soil microbial communities from Loxahatchee National Wildlife Refuge, Florida, United States - Lox_Sample_1.3 | ecosystem: Environmental > Terrestrial > Soil > Wetlands | place: USA: Florida...
TCTGTATGGAAGGCCTCGGGGCATTCGGCCTTCAGGTGAAGAATCGTCGTGTCGACATACTCGATGCCAAGCTTCGAGGCCTGGATCAGGGCGCTTTTCTGATCATGGTTGAGCTTCATGACGGCTCCTGCAATAACGGGTGTACGGAGACGCTTAGCTACGCTCGAACAGCGCGAGGCGGCCGCTCTTGTAGAGCTCGTGCACCTTGTTTGCAAGCGGTGCGTGCGGCGCTTTCTGGCATTCGCCGACGACGGCAGCCACCGGTGTCGCGACATCCACGACCGTCGTCACGGTCTCGCTCACGCCGAGCTTGTCGACGCCCGAGACCCAGTAGACGAGCGCTGGCTTGTAAGCGTCGTCCACGGCGAGGAAGTCGGAGCAGGTCATCTTTGCGGGTGAAACGGCTGGGACGGGTTTTGCGGTGTCCGCGAGCGCGAGCGGGGAGACACAGAGACCGGCAACAAGGGCGGTAACGAGGGTGGCAGTGGCAGTAAGGTGTTTCATGTCGATTCTCCCGAGAATTGAGGAATGCAAACAACGGAGCCTTGCGGGTGCGTTGATGGTTCTCATCGTAAAGGCCGAGAGTTAGCTGAAAATGATCCCGTCACGCTCAGGCAGTGTAGGGGGGGCATCGGGCGGGGGGCGGTGCAGGCGACGGCCAGGATACGTGCGATTTGTTACCCGCACGCAAGTCTGTTTGTCCGCGCAAGGTATTCGTAACTGGTGGCGACCCGATTAGATTTGGCTCAGTGGAAACCCAATTCCAAGGACCATCATGAAGATCGCCAACATCGAATCGATTCCGTTGCGGATCCCGTTTACCACGGGCGGGCGCTCAAGCGACGCAGTGTGGGGCAAAGGCGGCTTGCAGACCGTCGACTCCCTCGTCGTCAAGGTGACCACCGACACGGGCGTGGTCGGCTGGGGAGAGACATTCGGTTTTACCGCCGTTCCCGTCGCGAAGCTCGCCATCGACACGGTTCTCGCTCCTGAAGCGATCGGTCGGGATGCCACGCAGATCGAAAAGCTGATGCTCGACCTGCAGAAGAAACTCCACGTATTCGGCCGCAGTGGCGCATTCCTGTACGGTCTCTCGGCGATCGACATCGCGCTGTGGGACATCGCGGGCAAAGCCGCCGGAAAGCCGGTGCATCAACTCCTTGGCGGCACCGATGCGACCGAGCTTCGCAGCTATGCCAGCCTCACGCGGTACTCCGACCCCGAAGTCGTCGCGGAAAACGTGGCGCGCGCGCTGCGCGATGGATTTCGCCATCTCAAGTTGCACGAGATCGATGTCGGCGCCGTGCGCGCGGCACGCGAAACGGCGGGCGACGACATCGACATTACGCTCGACGTCAACTGTCCCTGGACTGTGCGCGAAGCCATCGACATGGCGGACAAACTGCGGCCCTTCAACTTGCGCTGGCTCGAAGAGCCGGTATGGCCGCCGGAAAATTATTCAGGACTCGCGCGGGTGAGGCAGGAAGGGCGGATTCCGGTGGCTGCCGGCGAGAACGCATCGTCCTTGATGGACTTCCAGCATCTGTTCGAAGCGAGCGCTGTCGATTTTGTTCAGCCGAGTCCGGCAAAGATGGGAGGACTCACCGAATTGAGGAAGGTGTACGCACTGGCCAACGCGCACAACGCCACAGTGATGGTGCACTCGTTCTACGACGGTCCGGGCCTGCTCGCAAGCGTGCACGCGAGCGCTGCGCTTGGCGGCCCGGGCGCGCTCGTCGAATGGCGGTATTTCGACTTGGAAGCGCCGCTCTATGGCGAAGCGATCATGCCAAAGAACGGCGCGATCGCCGTGCCTCAAGGCCCGGGGCTCGGCATCGAACCGGACCCCGACGTGATTCGCGAATACAGAGTGGGCTGAACATGTCACGCGTGAACACGCCGCGCGCAAGCAACAGTGCGCCATCCGCATCACGCAGTGTGCGTCAGAAGCGAAACCGCATGGGCAACGGTGCAAGCGTAAAGGAGACTCGACATGCTGGAGCGTATCGCCGGGCCGCTGGTCCCCGTGGCTTTTGTCATCGCGCTCGGATTTGTTGCAGGCAAGCGCGGCAAGCTAAATTACTCGGATAGTCGGCTGATCAGCCGGCTCGTGCTCAACTGGATTTTCCCCGCGTTGCTGCTGGCCGGCATGGCCGGCACGCCGCGCTCGCAGTTGCTCGACTTTCGGTTCCTCGTCGCGACATTCGTTGGCATGATGGGGATGTATGCGGTTGCATTTGCGATTGGCTGGTATCGCTATCGCGAACTGAAGGCTGCTGCGTTGAAAGGCTTCGTCAACGGTTATCCGGACGGTGCATTCATGGGCATCCCGATCTTGCAGGCGATGTTTGGTCCCGGCAGCCTGTATTCGGTGCTGGTGCTCAATCTCGTGGCAAGCCTCGTGATGATTCCGCTCACCACCATGCTGCTCGAGATCGCCAGTGGCAAGGGAAGTGGTGCCAAGGCATTCCTCGCAAGTATTGCCGGCGCCGTTCGCAAGCCGCTGCTCTGGGCGCCGGCTATCGGCATCCTGCTCTCACTGTTCGCCATCAAGCTTCCGCCGGTGCTGGCCGACTCCCTGAACCTGCTTGGCAAGGCAACGCCCGGCGTTTCGCTGCTATGCCTGGGCCTGATCATGTCATCGGTGAGGCTCAACATGTCCGGCGAAGTGTGGATGAACCTCGCGCTCAAGCTGCTGGTTCACCCGGCACTGATGATCGCGGCGATCGTTGCGCTTTCGCTCAAGGGCGCATACGCGCAACAGATGATCCTGCTGTGCGCGCTGCCATCAGCGACGATCCCGGCGATGTTCGCCAATGAAGCCGGCACCTATCGAAGCGAGGCCGCGACTTCTATTCTCGCAAGCACCGTCGTTTCGGTGGTGACTTTCTCACTGGCGATCTATCTGATCGATGGCGGCCTTGCGGCGGCGTGATGTCTGTTGTACGGCACGCCAATCGCGCAAGCATCGCAGTCCTGATGGATTTGAGGTGCTTCGTCATACTCGTTATGCATCAACGGCGCTTTCAGGTTGGCCGCGAGTCGGAGCGGGGCCTGCGCTGCCGTTTGGCGATCCCGCCAAACGGCGAATGGTCTCTTATAGTCGGTTAGAGCAGGCCGTTGCGCTGACGCACTTCGCGCTTCGCCGTCTGCGACAGTGCGTAATACGCTGCCGCGCCTACCAGCATCCCCGCGACCGCCTCGGAAAACCATGGTGCCATGCCATGCACGAGCAACGCTGCGAAAGCGCCGAGTGCCCATGCGGCGAACGCGCTGCCGCGGAAGCTCGGCACGTCATCGTCGTACGAGTAATGCCGGACGAAAATCTGATCGACGATGATGACTGCGCCAATCGGCGGTACCAGCACGCCGAGCAGGTTCAGCCAGTTCAAAATCAGGCTCCACACGCCAGCTACGGCCAGCAAGCCGCCAATCAGTCCGAGCAGCACCGTCATGGTTCGCATCTTCTTGCCCGCGATGCGGCCCCACCCAACTGCACCGTTGTAGAGGCAATGCGTGCATACCGAGCCGAGATTGACGAAGACGAAAATCAGCGCGATGCCCGACAAGACACTGCCATGGCTGGTCAGCACGGACATGAACTCGCCGCCCTGCGTCGCCGGCGCAGCGGCTGCCCCCGAGCATACGATCAGGATGCCGAAAAGCTGGGCGATCATGTTCGCAAAGGGAAACGCCGTGAGGGTCGCGTAGACGGCGCTCTTGCCGTCTTTTGACCAGCGGGTGAAGTCGGCGGTCATCGTGCCGGAATCGGCGAAGGTCGCCACCACCAGCGTGACTGCGCCGCCGAAGGTCATCAGGCTGTTCACCCCGAGCCCGTTGTAAAGATACACAGCGCCCAGCGCATGCTCCGAACCGATGAAATAGAGCGCGACGAGGCCGAGTGCGACGTAGAGCGGCGCGGCGATCATGCCGACGATCGAAAGCGCGCGAATGCCGATGAACGTCACAGCCGTATAGAGAATGGCGGCTCCGACGATGGTTGCCGTTTCGTTCCAGCCGAAAGACGCGTGGAGCGTCGTGCCGGTGAGGCCGGTCTGAAATGCGTACCATCCGACAACGACGCTCGCAAGAAAGCCGGATGCAATCGCGTAGCCCTTTTTGCCAAACGTTCGTTCGGCCTGCAGAGCGAAATTGCGGCCGGTACTGCCGGCGATGAAACTCAACGTCCCGACGTACGCGAGCAGAATCGCATTGCCTATCAGGATCGCGAGCAGCGCCCGCGAAAACCCGAGGTTATAGGCGATGATCCCGCCGAATACCGCGTTCGTAATGATCATCGGAAACCCGAACCACACCGCCGCTACCGAAGACAGCCGGTGACGATGCGAGAGCGGGACGGGCTGGTGCTCGAATTCTTCGTCGAGCCCATGCTGTTCGGTCGAACTGGTCATGATCTTCCCCTGGATTCCCTTTGGTGGACAGGCTGGTCACTGCACGAGGCCGAGCTCCTTGAGCAGCGGCGGCACTGCGTTGCGCCATGGACGCGCGCGCTCGAACGCCGCCGAAGCGCGCAGCACGAGTGGATCGTCGAGATGGCGCCCGACAATCTGCAGACCAATCGGCAAGCCATCGCTCGTGAAGCCCGCCGGCACGGAGGCCGCGGGTTGTCCCGTCAGGTTGATCGGGTAGGTGAACGAGAGCCACTGCGTGGGGGCGACCATACGCCCGTCGGTCTTCTCAGGTCCCTGGCAATGGACCGGGAACGGGGGAACCGTCAGCGTCGGCGTGAGCAGCAGGTCGTAGTTCGCCATGAAGCGCCACATCTTGTTGACTACGCTCTTGCGGGTAATCATCGCGTTGGTGAAGTCCTCCGCAGTCCACGGATGATTCAGGAACGCGACCAGATGCGGCGACATCTCTTTGCCCCATTGCGCAACCATCTCGCGCATGCCTTTGAGGTCGGTATCCATCGCGACGATGGCCCAGAACGCGTCGAAGGGGTCGCTCCAGCCGGGATGCGCGATCTCGACGCTGCAGCCCAGATCGCGCTCGAAGACACGAACCGCGTCGTCGACGACGCGGCGCACCTGCGGGTCGACGGCCGCGTAGCCCCAGTCCGGGCTGTACGCAACACGCAGCCCTTTCAGGTCTCCGTCGAGCGCTTTGAGCCAGTCAAAACCGGCGCTCGGCAGCGAATGGCGGTCGCGCGAATCGGGCCCTGCGATCACGGACAGCATTAGCGCGCTGTCGGCCACTGTTCGGCTCATCGGGCCGATATGCTCGAGGCTCTCCCAGCTCGACACGCCCGGATAACGCTCGTCGCGGCAGCCAGGATAGAGCGGCACGCGCCCCATCGAAGGCTTGATGCCGTAAATGCCCGAGTGCGCCGCCGGAATGCGGATCGATCCGCCCCCATCGCTGCCGATCGCAAACGGAACCTCGCCGCTGGCCACTGCCGCGCCGGAACCTGCGCTCGATCCTCCCGGCGTCATGTCCAGATTCCACGGATTGCGGGTCGTTTCGAAGACCGGATTGTGGCCGACACCGCTGTATCCGAATTCCGGCACGTTGGTCTTGCCGACGATGATGGCATCGGCCTGCTTCAGGCGCTCGACAACGACGTCATCCTCTTCCGGCACAAAGTCCTTGTACGCGGGCGATCCGGAAGCGGTCCTGATACCCGCCGTGGAAACAAGATCCTTGATACCGACGGGCACGCCCGCCAATGCACCGACGTCTTCGCCACGCAGAATGCGCGCTTCCAGGCCTCGCGCCTGCTCGCGCGCCTGTTGTGACGTAATCGTGCAGAACGCGTGGATCGATGGCTCAACCGCCTCGATTCGCGCGAGGTGAGCCTCGAGCACTTCAACAGGCGAAAGCTCCTTGCTGCGAATGGCCTTCGCGAGGCCGACGGCGTCCATACCGCAAATCTGCTGCTTGATGTCCATGCTCATCTCCTGATGTCGCTTTTATTTCGCGGGTGTGATCACTATCGGGCGATCTTGTGAACGAGTCTGCCGTGTCAATTGAACAGGCTGTGTCGGTTTGTTAAAATTTGTGAACAGCCGAGCCAGGAATTCGTGAGGAACCCCATGCAGCAGAGCAGGCCCGATCAGCGCATTGCCGTGGTTGACGACGATCCGTCCATTCGCGAAACACTCGAAGGCTTTCTGGAGGCGGAGGGCTACGACATCTGTTGCGCGGCCGACGCTGACGAACTGGACCGCGTAATGCGCATCCGTCCGGTGGATCTCGTGCTGCTGGATATCCGCCTGCCGGGACGCGACGGCCTGTCGTTGACGCGCGATCTGCGCGAGAAGTCCGAGATGGGCATCATTCTGATCACGGGCCGCAACGACAAGGTCGATCGCATTCTCGGCCTCGAATACGGCGCGGACGACTACATCGCGAAACCCATCGACGAGCGTGAGCTGCTGCCGCGCGTGCGCAACCTGCTGCGACGAGTGGCGCACAGCCGCAGCATCACTGCGCCTTCGACGCTCTCCTTCGGCCAGTTTCTGATCGACGCGCGCAGCCGCAGCCTGACCGATCCGGCGGGCGCAAATGTGCCGCTCACGACCGCGGAGTTCGATCTTCTACTTGTATTTGTGAGGAACGCAGGCCAGGTGATGTCGCGGGAGCGCTTGATCTCGGCAATCAAGCGACGTCGCTTCGAGTCGATGGACCGAACGATCGATACGCTCGTACGTCGTTTGCGTCGCAAGATCGAGGCGGATCCCGACAACCCGAACCTGATCAAAACCGTTCACGGTGCCGGCTATCTGTTCTCGGGACCCGCGGCCGCGAACGACAAAAAGTCGCGCGTGTAGCGCTGCACGCCCCGGTATAGCGTGACGACATTCAACGCCGCATTCGAAACCTCCGCCGCGCTTCCTGTCCGCGCAATCTGTTCGAGGTCGGCAGCGGCGTGGGCCAACTGCTCAAACCCGACGTTCGAAGCGGCACCCGCAAGGCGATGCGCATTTTCCGCGACCGTGTCGAGGCTGATCCGGGCGCAGCCGGTCGCAATGCCTTCCACTGCGTCCGCGGCCGTTTGCGCAAACGCGGTGACGATGCGCAGCGTTCGATTCTGTCCCAGCTTCTGGCGCAATCGTGCGATGCGCTCCGGTTCTTCGATCACGGCGGTTTGTGCCGGCAGCGCCGCCTCTCTCAACGCCGAGCGCAGCCTTTCTACCTCGACTGGCTTTTCGATGATCCCATCGATGCCACGCAATAGATAAAGCGGCCTGTCGGTCGGCAGCGGATTCGCGGTTAGCCCGAGTATCGGTCCTGTATGGCGGTTGGACTCGCGGCTCGAACGGATCGCAGCAGTGGTGGCGAGTCCGTCCATCACGGGCATGCGGATATCCATCAGTATCAGATCGAAATGCTGCTTCTCGAGGATATCCAGCGCTTCTTGCCCCGAGCCCGCAGCGGTCACGTCGCATCCTTCGGCGCGCAGCAATTCGCTCACGACGTCACGATTGAGCGCCACGTCGTCCACGACCAGCACGCGCGACGCGAGCACCGCATTCGGGACGTCTTCTTCGAGCTGCGCCACTTCGAACGGCAAACACACCGAGAAAGTAGAACCGTGTCCAATCGTGCTGCGCACCGAAATGGAGCCGCCCATCGCTTCAGCCAAACCCTTGCTAATTGCGAGGCCCAGGCCGCTTCCTTCGAAACGCCTTTCGTGCCCGGTTTCCGCCTGTGAGAACGGCCGGAAGAGTTGCGGGATGACCTCGGGCGCGATACCAATCCCCGTATCGGTCACTTCAACGACAACCTCGATCGCATTGTCGGCACGTGCGGCAACATCCGTTTTGACCTCGATATGCCCTGACTCGGTGAACTTGATGCCGTTGCTCACCAGGTTGATGATGATCTGCTGCAAGCGCGCAGGGTCGCCGATCACGGCGGGTGGCAACGGTGCAAGCGTGCTCACGCGGACCATCAGCCCCTTCTCGGCGGCGGCCGCACTCGCTAGCGTGGCCGCGCCCGTGATCACTTCACGCAAATCGAAGCGACGCCGTTCCAGCCGGATATGCTGGACTTCGAGCATAGCAAGATCGACGATATCGTTGATGATCACGGCGAGCGTCTTGCCTGCCTGAATCATTCGGCGCACGATCTGTGCAGCGCCGCTCGGAAGCTCATGTTGAACGAGCAGTTGCGCAAGTCCGAGCACGCCGTTGACCGGCGTGCGCAATTCATGGCTCATCATTGCGAGCGATTCGGACTTCATGCGCTCGAGCGCCTCGGCCGCGTTCTTTGCCTTGACGAGTGCGATCTCGGCTTCATGTCTCACCGTGATATCCGCCACGCTCGCGATGATCATTCGCTTCGAGCGAACGGCCAGCGACTGCCGCGAAACTAGCAGATGACGCGCAGCACCGACGTTGCCGCCGGTCTCGAATTCGCTGGTTTCGATTGCATCGGCCGTATCCTTTTCGGAGGTGAGCCAGGTGAAGAGCTGTTCCTCGCGCCGCAGCGCTTCCTGCAGTTTGCCGGGCGAGCGCAGCGGATCATCAAGAAAGAGATCGAACGCCTGGCGGTTGGCGAATTCGATCTGCCCTTGCGCATCGATCAGCAGAAGGGGAATGGGGGATGCGTCCAGCAGGCGGTGTACCGAGTAGTCGCTCAAGCGGCTCTCGCGCACGAGCAGGAGAAGACCCGCGAGGAAGAACACGCCGGCAATATCCGTCGAGATGCGGCCGAACAGCCCTGCCGCCAACGCGGAAAGCGGCGCGGACGTCATGACCGCGACCTTGTTGCCACGAAGCGAAGCGAATAGCACTCCTTTTCGAATGACGAACCGGCCTTGGGTGTCTTCGTCCTGCGCCCCCGCCAGATCACGGCAGGCGGGATTCCCCGCGCAGCCTGTACCGAGAGGAACCGCGACGGTTTGCTGCCCCGGCCACGCGGCGATGCCCGCGAGCCGGCTGCTGGAATGGCTTTGGCCTTCGTCGAGGACCCTCACTCCGGCTGACGTATCGGCAACGGTTTCGGCAGCCGCTAGCTGGATAGCGAGACGTGCCTGATGCAGGAGAAGATTGTCGAGCGCGTCCTTACGTGCCTGAAAAAGCAGAAACGCAAGCGACGAGACCAGGACGATCACCACAATGGCGGTCCTCGATTCCGCAGGCGGACGCGGGCCGACCGCTTTGTTTCGGATGCCGAACATACGTGTCATTCGATGGCTTCCGCGCCGGCAGACTGGCCGCCCAGATCCGCGCCCAGACGATGCAAGGCCATACCGGACAGCGCGAGATAGAGGCAGCCGGCTGCGGGCGCGCTAATGAGAGGCGCGATCACCGCGGGAGCCAGCCGGTAACACAGCAGCGCCGCCAGCATGCCCGCTCCTGTTGCGAGCAGGGCGGCCAGATTCACACGCGCCACGCGAGTACGCGAAAACCCCACGCGCACGCGCACGACGTAGTAGTCCGCGATAATCACGCCGCCGATCGGCGATGCAATGGCGGTGAGCAGCAAGGTCCAGCTGGACACATCGCCGACGCTGTTGGTGACGGCCAGAATAATGCCGAGCAGCGTGGCGACCCCAGCGACGCCCATCCATGGCAGTGTCGGAAATGCACTTTTGAAAGTCACTCCGGCGTTTGTCAGGCACGCGTCGCAGGTGGTCCAGTTGGACACTACGACGAGCGCGAGCAGCAACCACGACAGTGCATTGCCCGCGGTGAACAGATCGTTGACTCTCGCGCCCGATGCCGCGACCAGTACGCCCACGATCAGGAACGGAAGGTTCGCCAGCAGAAAGCCGAACGCCGTTGCCTGTACCGCTTCGTTCCCGGTACGGCAAAACCGCACGATGTCGCCCGTCATCGTGCCGCTAACGACGAAGGTGCCGAAGGCAATGCATACGCCGGTGCCGAACGGCAACGATCCGCCGATCGGACCGTCCAGCAGCACAGACCACCTGGGTACGAGCTGATGCGCAAAGACGACTGCAGCGAACAGGGCCATCGCGGGGATCGCAATCGCAGTCATGTTGAAGCCGCGGCTGATGCGAACGATGGCCGGCATCGCGAACAGAATGCCTATCACGCAGATCGCGAGTGTCGAATCGACCTGCAGGTGCAGCGCGGCGGCCAGGATGGTTGCCGTCACCGTAACGTGAAAGGCAAACCAGCCCGTGACGAGCGCTCCCAGTAAGGCACCCGGGATGACGGCACCCCAGCGGCCGAAGACTGCTTCGAGCACGAGTTGAGAACTTAAGCCCCAGCGGCCGGCAGCAAAACTGATTGCCGCGGAATAGATGAAGAGGATCCAGTTTCCGAGGATCGCGGCAAACAGCGCGTCGAGCGTGCCGAGGGAGGCCTGCAACTGACTGCCGACGATAATGGAGGCAAATGCAGACGAGAAGCCGGACCACGCGAACGCCGGGAAGATGAGCCCGCGCCGGCTTGGCAACGGGATTGGCCTGGTATCGGCGCCGTTTGCATCGTGAAGTGGGTTCATGGCATCGAAAATGAGAGGGCGCCGATACGAACGACTGAAAACAGGAAAAATACAATAATTTCCACTGCATCGCCTGCAATAGCATGGGTCCCCAAGAACAATGGACACAGCACCGCATTGCGACGTGCTGACTTCAAATACTCGGGGCAATGATGAGAACCGGCGCAACAAGCAGGCCATTCGCGATTCCGAAAACTACCAGAAGAATTATGCGCGCACGTGGCGCCGCCCTTGCCGGGCCGGCCATTCCACATTGAGGCGCGCAGCCGCCATCCCGATTCCCATTCAATCTCTCGCGTTGCCCGCGAATCCTTTCCGGGCGGTCTGCGATGCAGAGCCGCAATGACGGCC
>Ga0335070_10010576_pt1 | contig 10790 bp, 10 predicted proteins | sample Lox_Sample_13_FD_206722 | JGI IMG/M metagenome (GOLD analysis project Ga0335070, IMG submission 206722) | Soil microbial communities from Loxahatchee National Wildlife Refuge, Florida, United States - Lox_Sample_1.3 | ecosystem: Environmental > Terrestrial > Soil > Wetlands | place: USA...
CTGCGCATCGCCCGTAAGTATCGACAGGCTCAATTTCACGGGTTCCATCACCTACTACAACTTCGGATTCGGCGGTTACTTGGATAATCAGTCTCGGTACCAGTTCAGAATATGAGGCCAGTGACGCCGTTTCTAAGACAGTCGATCCCTGCCTATAGCTAGGGCATCTAACTTCACATTAAACCCCGCGCGTCACTTCAGCCCCTCTTCGCAGCCCCAAGCCCACGCCCAAGCCCAACTAACGAGCAGTGCTGTCCAGCATACGGTGCCAGTAATGAAAGTACACATAGAGAGCTACCACCGCCAAGATAACGATGCCTAGGGTAACAATCCCTGAGGTGAGGTCAACCATAGGAGTCGCTGTCATCTCGCTCTCATGTCTAACTAGGCTGGCCTTCGATTTACGTCTTCGTTTCTTCGCAGGTCCAAGCCCACGCCCAAGATGACAGCTATCCAAACGCGTCAGAGAGGAATGAGGTAAATAGGACGGGCGCGCCCCTTGAGTTATGACTTCATGGACAAGGCCTCTTCTGATCGCCATCATAGCCGTTTTGGCCGTAGGCACCGCATACTTCTATTCGGAGGGACAGTCTCTCCAGACCCAGAACGCGAATCTTGCCTCTACCGTCAGTTCGTTGCAGACCCAGGTAACCTCTCTTCAGACTGCCTTGGCATCGCTGGGAGGCCACCAGGCTCCAGGCACCACCATCGCCAATAATATGGTGGTGATGGAAGCTAACGTCTCTAACGGGTACTTTGTGATCTATGTGACCAATTGGACGCTGTATCCGATTGCCGTGATCCAGGTATCGTTCAACGGTTCATCAGTGACGAATTCCAGCATCATTCCATACTCGGGTTTCACTGCCAGTGGCGACGGGTTGGTCCTCCCGCCAGGAACTAGCGGGGAGCTGTTGATAGCAGTCGCGAACCTTGGGGTCCCGATTTCGGGGACCACTTACCCCTTTAGCGTAACCACTGCTACGCCGAGCAATGTCACTATGCCGTAGGTTGTCCGACGCCATTCGTTCAATTAACCTATTGTTATCAATAACTTAAAGATGATTAACCTATTGAGAGGCTCGATTCAGCCCCAAGCTGCCCCCGTGGCCTCATGCTAGGGTATTTATCAACTCGTGAAACCCCACGTGTGACTCCCATTCTTCGCAGGTCCAAGCCCACGCGCTAACATCAGTTCTTCTAGATGCCGACTTTCCGCCGCTCATAGATGAGGATGCCGCCCCAGACCACGAAGAACAGTACCAGGGGCAGCAATAGGGTGATGAATTGAGGAGAGCCGTCAATCGTTCCCACATAAGGGAAGTTCCCTACGGTGAGATAGTAGGTTGAGCACCAACCGTTGAAAAACATGGGGGCCTGGTACACTCCAGGCGGAGCCGAAGGTGATGCCTCGACCTTGTATGTCGCAGTGTAGTTGTGGTCATCGATCTTGACGAAGCTGACCTGACTGACGCTGATCCCAGTTGCGTTTGGAGAGACGCCATAGGTGTTCCATCCCGTTGAGGTTCGGTATGCCTTGGAGACATCGATGACGTAGTTGTCTGCGCCGAACGGCCCAAGCGGCAGAGCTGATCTGTTGATTTCCTCAAAGTATTCTGTGATGTTGAACCCAGAGGTCATCCTCAAGGTCACCGTTCCCGTTGAGCCAGGAGCAAGTATCAGCTGCGTCCCACTGAAGAGGGGACCTGAGACTTGGGCTAGTCCGGATGTGGAGAGAGTGAGATGAACGGCTCCAGTGAAGGGAGGGCAAGAGGTCAAGCCAGGTGCTCCTCCCAAGAAGGCCACCAATGCATCTAGACCTACCGCCAGGACAAAGGTGATTTCCAGCACGAGCTTGGCCTTCCTGTTCACGAGTTTCTCTCCAGCCTTTATCGAATTTAAATGTTGGCTTGGCTGTTGCCTTCTCGGATCAGGTCCAGGCCCACGCCCAGAAGCAGGCATCCAGTGCAGTTCTGTTCGGCGCGTCAGGAGAGGACTTTTAAGAGCGCCTAGCCCATGAAATGTTAGCCATGGCTTCCCCTTTGAGGCCAACTGGCGTCACCGCCTTGGCTGGTCTTGCCGTGATAGGAGGAGTCTACTTCCTGTTCTCGGGAGCGTTCGTGTCCATCAGCACGCTGGCGGGACCAAGTATGGGAGTGTTCTCACGCTTCAGTGGAGTGATGTTCCTGTTTCTAGGCGCGTATTCTTCCGTCACTGGGATTGGCCTCTACTCCGGAGCGCGCTGGGCTTGGTACTTGACACTCATAGGTTCACTTCTGGTTATCATCTGGGGGGTCTCCATGGGCTGGTTGCTGGGTCTTCCAAGCGCCGTCGCCGCGACAATCGTAGCGACATACGTGGGAGGGCGGGACGTCAGGACCTATTTCGGGTTCGGTCAGTCGTCCTTCCGGCAACGAATATCTAGGAACCACCCATGAGAGGGCTAATCCTGTTCGCCTACGCTACAGGTTTGGGAACCTTGGAGCTAGATAACGCTTTTTCGCAGGTCCAAGCCCACGGCCGCAGGGACAGGCAGAGTCCCGGCCCACGCTCCTAACACTTCGTTCAAGTTCGGACAGAGGCGCAGGGTTTGCAAAGTCCTCAGTTGCCGACCCCATTTGAAATGTCGATTGCCGCCACCAACATCTATATCCGACGACTCCCGATTAGAGAAGCGAGAGAACTTGAAGAGAAGAGGCGGGCTCGCGCGGAGTCTCATTATTGCCGCCAGCGGACTTGCGTTTCTGGGGAATGGATTGGTTCTCATATGGAAGGGTGTGTTTGACTCCTACGCGTTTGAAGGAGAAGGAGCGTGGGGCTTGCTACTTGTCGGCATCGGCATCGTTCTGGTCGTCTTGCTCTCGAAACCCCACAGATAAGTCAGGCTTCCGTTCATTCTCCACTCCTCCTTGTTGCTGCGTTCTTCTGGATAAGCATCGTCCACTTGTTCTCTCCCTCGACCCCTATCCATGCCGCTCCTGTGGCTGCTGGAGGTGTTGCGCTCGGTAGCTGTTATGTGGTTTGGTGGATTAGGCACAAAAACGGGTTTTGGGATTGGCTTGGAGGTGTCGTTTTGGCGACTGTCAGCGGTAGGCACGGAGCTGGCTCAAAGCACGCAAGTAACACACACAACTTAAAGATGATTAACGTATTGAGAGCCCCAAACCAGCGTCAGGACCACAAGTTATCCTCCCAACCAGGGCATTCAACAGCTTGAAACCCCACGCTTGACCTAAAGACTTTCAATGTCAGATTCCATCCCGCGACCCTATCTACCACGGGTCTGTTGCGGACCCGTCCTTCAGACGAACGCCAACCAACGCGCCATCGGGGAAAACTGTTAAAAAGAGACGAACTTGTGTATCCACTTGTAGGCCAATGGCGCTGGAGAGGCGGATACCGCTCAAGATATTCGTCCGGGACGTGATGAACTCCCCCCTCGTCTCGGGGTCAGGTGAGGACACCGTCTCCGCCCTGGCCAAGAAGATGGTGGAGTTCAAGGTCGGCAGCGTCGTGATCATCGACGGGGACAAGGTCGAAGGGGTGGTCACCGACGGGGACATGGTCAAGAAGGTCGTCTCCGAGAACCTCAAGCCGAGCGAGACCAAGGCCAAGGAGATCATGTCCACCCCCCTGTACACCATCGATGCCTCCAAGGAGGTGACCGAGGCCGCCCGGATGATGCGGAAGCTGGGCATCAAGCGCCTGGGCGTCGTCCACAGGAGCAAGGTCGTCGGCATCATCTCCATGTCGGACGTCCTCAGCGTCACCCCTGAGCTCGTGGACGCGGTCTCCGAGAAGGCCCGGATCCTCACCGGCGAAAGCCGCCGCACTCCCGGCTTTGTATCGGGCTACTGCGACACGTGCAACCAGTGGTCCGACTACCTGGTCGAGATAGACGGAAGGTACATCTGCGAAGAGTGCCGCAGCGAAGTCCCCGAAAAGCAGTAGGTGGGCCTCCCATCGGGTGCCTTCCATGCAACCCAAGTTCGTAGCCGACGGTATGCTGGGCTCCCTGGCCAGGAAGCTCAGGCTCTACAGCCTCGACGTCCTCTACTTCCCGGACCTCCCGGACCGCGAGCTCCTCGAGAAGAGCAAGGCCGAGGGAAGGGTCCTTCTGACCTCGGACAGGGAGCTCCATCTTCAGGCCCTGCGCCGTGGCGTCTCGTGCGTCCTGGTCTCCGGCAAGGATGAGGCCTCGATGGCCGCCCAGGTCTTCGCGGGGGCGGGCGTCTCCCCGGTCCTCGACGTTGCATCCGCCCGCTGCCCCCTCTGCAACGGGGAGGTGCTGGCCGTCGGGAGGGAGGACGTCGCCGGCGTCGTGCCGCCCGGGGTGCTCGCCCGCCAGAAGAGGTTTTATCGGTGCTCTTCATGTCAGCAGTTGTACTGGGAGGGGAGCCACTGGTTCCGCCTCTCCAAGTTCCATGAAGAGGTCAGGGAGGCGATGAAGATCTGAGGCGGGAGGACTACACGCTGGAGGAGGGGGCCTACCTCGTGGTGTCGGCCAGGCATGCCGTCGAATCTCTCCTCAAGGTCCCCGGCCGCGAGCCCGGCGCCGGCTGGTCTGAGAGGTTCCGAGAGAAGAGGGGGGCTTTCGTCACCATCCGTACCTACCCCGAGGGCGACCTCAGGGGCTGCATCGGCAGACCCTACCCCATCGAGCCGTTGGACGAAGCCGTAAGGGATTCGGCGGTGGACGCCGCGGTCTCGGACCCGAGGTTCGACCCGGTGTCCGCGGAGGAGCTTCCGTCCCTCACATTCGAAGTCAGCATACTGACCGAGCCCGTGGCCGTCGCCGTGGACTCGCCCAGGGAGTACCGACAGAAGGTCGTGATAGGACGAGACGGCGTCATCGTCAGCTGGTCAGGAGGCTCGGGCCTCCTTCTGCCGCAGGTCCCGGTGGAGGAGAAATGGGACATCGACACCTACCTCTCCTACGCCTGCATGAAGGCGGGAGCCACGCCGGACCTGTGGCTGTCGGGCAGGATCAGGCTCTCCACCTTTCAGGCTATCATTTTCCATGAGGTCGCCCCAGGCGGCGAGATAAGGAAGAGCTCCATTGACGGGACCTGAGCGGGTTCACTTCGGGGTCTACGGCTCGGGCCTCGGCCACGTCGCCAGGGCCTCCCTCGTCGCCGAATCCCTGGGAGGGGACGCTGAGAGCTACTTCACCTGCTGGGGCGAGGGGTTGGAATACCTGCGCAAGTCCGGCCTGCCATCCACCGAAGTCCCGGCTGTGGACGTCGAATGGGGCGAGGCCGGCAGGATGGCCTTCAAGAAGACTCTCCGAAGGTTCCCGTACGCATACGTCAACTTCGCGCGCCAGACTGTCCTGGAGCGCGACATCATGCTCAAGATGGACCCCAAGCTAGTCGTCTCCGATTCCAGGCTCTCGTCGGTCCTGGCGGCCTGGCTCTCCGGCAGGCCGAGCGTCCTGATAATCAACCAGCTCCGCATCTCGCTCCCGCCCGTCGCCGGCGGCCTCAGATGGCCCATAGAAAAGCTGTCGGCGGAGCTGCTGGCGCTGGCCTGGGACAGGAGCGACTCCATCCTCGCCCCCGACCTCCCGCCGCCGTACACCCTTTCGGAGCAGCAACTGTGGAACGTCAAGGTGGCCGCCGGCAAGATGAAGTACGTGGGCTTCATGATGCGCAAGAAGGAGGTCTCCGACGAGGCGAGGTCCTCCGTCCGGGCCACCTATGCCCGAGGTCGCAAGCTCGTCTTCGCCCAGATAAGTGGCCCCCTGAGCAGCCGGATGGGCCTCCTCCACCTGATCAGGAAGGTCGCCCCTCTCTTGGACTTCGACGTCAGCCTGGTCGTCTCCTTCGGCGACCCCGGCGGCGACCCTCGCCCCCAGATCCTCGACGGTTTCACCTTCTTCGAATGGTGCCCCATCAAGGACGAGCTCATGGCCGCCAGCGACCTGGTCATCGCGAGGGGGGGCCACACCACCGTCGCCGAGGTGATGATGCGCGGGACCCCTGGCCTGCTCGTCCCCATCCCATACCACGGGGAGCAGTGGGGCAACGTCATGAAGGCGAGCAAGCTCGGCTTCGCCAGGGCCCTCAACCCTCTCACAGTGACCCCCCGTGTGATGGCCGATGCCATCAACGAGATGCTCGAGGACGACTCCTACAGAAGCGAGGCAGCCCGGATCCGAAGGGTGGCCGAGGCATTCGACGGCCTGAAGAACACCACCGATGTGATCAGGGAGTACCTCGACGCCTGAGCTGGGACGAGAACGAGTCCATGCAGCCGAAGTAGTCGATGAACCCTCTCCCGAGGTCCACACTGAAGGCCCCCTCCATCGAACGGTCCACGGCCCGAGAGATCCCGGATTCCGCCCATTCCCTGGCGAAGCCCCTGGCATCGGCGACGCGAGGTGCGCCGGAATGGGGGAGCAGCCTCCAGCGGAGCCTTGGCATCCTGGCCTTCAGCCTCCCGTCTCCGATGGAACCCCAGAGCGCCTCGGACGACTTCGAGGCCACGGGGAACATGGCCGTCATCCCGCCGGCGGCCACCTCCGCCGAATAGGCCGACAAGTTCTCGACGCCGGAGTCGACTGTGAGCCCGCATGCCATCCACGCCGCCCCTTCCTTCCTGGCCAGCCAGCCGGCGCCCGACGCCATTGCCCTGTGGGCCGCGAACAGGCGAGACACCTCCGTGAAACTCCCTCCGATGGCTCGCAGGGGCCCTCCGAAGTCGGCCGCAACCAGCTCCATCTTTGGCGTAGGTTGATGTTCCCTCAGCAGAGTCGCGGCGGCCACGGCGCGCCTCAAGTGAGCCGGAGGTGTCTTCTTGGTGTAAAGGTAGAGCAGGGTGACCTCCAACCCGGCCTTCATCGTCTCCAGAGCCGCGTGAAAGCTTGCCACCCCTCCCGAATGAAGGACGACCGCCCTGCCGTTGAGGCCCACCGGCAGCCCTCCTTGGCCATAGTAGTGTAGGTAGCTCACGTAGGAGCCTGAGCGGGTGACCCTGGCCCGCACGATCCTGTCGGGACTCCTGTCGGACAGCCTGCTCCCCCTCTCCGCCAGCGCGTCCGCCAGCCTCCCGACGGCCGAATATTCGACGTCCGTGGGGCTGAGCCCCGTCCCCTCGTCGCATTCGACCTCCACTTTGAACTTCTCTCCGGGGTACACGGTCGCCCTCCCCGCCTCGACTGTGGCGTCCGCGGCCTCCTCGAGGGTTCCGCCCGCCACCTTCACCACTTCCACAGAAGAGAGCCCGCAGAACTTGGATGCGACCTCAGCCGCGAACACGGCGTCGTCCCCGTCGACCCTGACGGCTCCCTCGGAGGTCCGAACCCTTCCAGCGATGCCCATGGCGGAGAGCCTGTCCTTTGTCTGCCCTGACAGCAGCTTCAGCGACGCCCGGTCCCTCGCCGGGTCGCCCGTGCGGGTGGGCACCAGCAGGGCTGCGAAGCCTTTGAAATCCCGATTCGGCAACGCAGGAATCTGCAAGGTTTAAAACCATCCCGTAGATTAAGTTATGTTCTAGTTCGGTGGTTGAGAACGAAGGAAGCCTCGTATTCAAGGAGCCACACGGCCGCCGAGGCCCTCAAGGCTCCGGCCGGGACCGTCGTCGAGCTACTGGGCTGGGTAAGCGTCAGCAACCAGGTCGGCGGTCTCGTCTTCATCAGGCTCAGGGACGGAAGCGGCTACATCCAGCTGGCGGCCAGGAAGGGCTCCGCCCCCGAAGAAGCGTGGAAGGAGGCCCATGACGCCACAGTGGAGTCAGCCGTATACGCCAAGGGAGTGGTGAAGGACGACCCCAGGGCGCCGGGAGGCAAGGAGGTCTCCATTAGGGACTTCAGGGTCATCAGCCCCAGCGCCCAGTGGCCCATAACCCGAAGCGCCATCAGGTCACCCACGGCCCTCTACGACATGAGGCACCTGGCCATCAGGGGCCCCAAGACCTCCGCCGTCCTCAGGATCAGGTCCAAGGTGGTGGACCTCACAATGCAGTACTTCTTCCAGCGAGGGTACTCGCTCATACAACCGCCGATCTTGGTGAAGGCCGCCGTCGAGGGTGGATCAACGCTCTTCCCCGTCAAGTACTTCGGCGAGACCGCCTACCTCAGCCAGAGCGCACAGCTCTACGAGGAGGCCGCCATCTGCGCCTTCGAAAAGGTCTTCATCCTCCAGCCCGCTTTCAGGGCCGAGAAGTCCAAGACCAGCAGGCACCTTACGGAGTTCTGGATGATAGAGGCGGAGATCGCCTTCGCCGGGCTCCCTGAGCTTATGAAGGTCGAGGAGGAGCTCGTCAGGGCCATCGCCACCGGCGTCAAGGAGGGCTGCGGCCCGGAGCTGGCGACCCTCGGGAAGACCGTCAAGGTCCCCGATTCGCCCTTCCCGAAGATCACCTACGACGAAGCCCTCTCGATCGCCGCCAAGAAGGGGGTCTCCATGGAGTGGGGGGAGGACCTGGGGACGGAGGCGGAGCGTCTCATCTCCCTCGAGTTCGAACAGCCCGTCTTCGTCACCGGCTACCCCGTCAAGGCCAGGAGCTTCTACCACGTCAGCGACCCCAAGAGGCCCGAGGCCACCATGAGCGCCGACCTCCTCGCCCCCGGGGGGTACGGGGAGATCGCCACCGGCGGCCAGAGGATACACGAATACGACGTCCTGTACCGGAAGGTGCAGGACTTCGGCATAGACCCGGCCTCCATGACCTGGTACCTCGAACTGCGGAAGTACGGCCTCCCGCCCCATTCTGGCTTCGGCATGGGCGTGGAGAGGGTCATGAGATGGATGCTCGGCCTGAAGCACATCAGGTCCACCTCCATCTTCCCCAGGACCATGAACCGCCTCTTCCCTTGAGAGCCTATAGCCTTAATAACGCCACGCCGCTAAGTGGTTCGGAATTAGCATGGCTGTTGGAGAGGACCTGGAGCTCGACACCCTAGAAGGAGTCGGCCCCGTCACAAAGCAGAAGCTTCACGAGGCGGGGATCTACAGCCTCATGGACTTGGCCGCCCGCGGGGTCGGCGACGTCGCGGACTGCCTCAACGGCGACACGGCCAAGGCCGCCGAGCTCATCAACAAGTCCAGGGCCAGGCTCATCGAGCTCAACCTCCTGGAGAAGGACTTCATCTCCGCCAAGGAGCTGTACACCCGCAGGAAGAACATCGAACGGATAGGCACCGGCTCGAAGAACCTCGACGAGCTCCTCGCAGGAGGGATAGAGACGGGTGCCGTCACCGAGTTCTACGGCGAGTACGGCTCTGGGAAGTCGCAGATATGCCACACGCTCGCCGTGATGGTGCAGCAGCCGAGGGAGAGCGGCGGCCTCGACGGAGGCGCCATCTACGTCGACACCGAAGGGACCTTCAGGCCCGAGCGCATCGCGGAGATCGCGGAGTCCAGGGGCTTCGACTCCGCCTCCGTGCTGGACAGGATAATAGTGGCCAAGGCCTACAACAGCGCCCACCAGGAGCTCATCGTCAGGGAGCTGGGCTCCCTCATAGAGAAGTCGAAGGTCAAGCTGGTGGTGATCGACTCCGCCGTCGCCCACTTCAGGGCCGAGTACTTGGGAAGGGGCACCCTGGCGGAGAGGCAGCAGAGGCTCAACAAGTTCATGCATACGATCCTCCGCCTGGCCGAAATCTACGGCATCGCCGTCGTGGTCACGAACCAGGTGCAGGCCGCCCCCGACTTCTTCTTCGGCGACCCGACGAGGGCCGTCGGGGGCCATGTAGTGGCCCACACGTCCACCTACCGGATCTACCTCCGCAAGGCGTCCAAGAGCCGCGTGGCCAGGATGGTGGACTCGCCGTACCATCCGGAGAGGGAAGTGGTGTTCGTGATAAACGAGAAGGGCGTGGACGACCCGTCCGAGGACGTCCCCAAGAGGAAGGCCTCGGAGAAGAAGGCCGACATCACCGCTTAGAAGCCAACATCAGCCCGTGGTCCTTGTCGAAGGGCTCCAACTCCATGGTCTGCAGGACCTCAAGACCTGCCCCCCTCACCTTCTCCGCCTCCTCCCTCACGATGTCCGAGGGCTCCCTGGTGGAGTCGATGCTCCTCGCCTTGACGACCAGGACGAGGTGGCCCTTCCGCAGGTACCTCCTGCAGTTCGCCAGGGCTATGGCGGTCTGGTCGGGCTGGGCGATGTCGCAGTAGACGACGTCCACGCCACCGAAGACCACCTTGTACGAATCGGCGTTCCTCGCGTCCTCTATGATCGGCACCACGTTCTTCCTGTGCTTCACGACGTTCTCAAGGAGCTCCCGGGCGACCCTGTGGGCCAGCTCCACGGCGAAGACGAGGCCGGTGGGGCCAACGATATCGGAGACGTGGCTCACCGTGGTCCCGGTCGAGGCTCCCAGGTACAGGACGCGCGATCCCCTCCTTATGGGCATGGGCCTCAGACCCTTGATCAGGGCCGCCGAGAGCTTGCTCCGGAACGGGTCCCAGACCCTGTACTCCTTCCCGTCGCTCTTGATCATCAGCTCGCCGTAGACCGACTTCCCCGGCGCCAGGCTGAGCGTCGCCGGCCAGCGCTTGTCCCTGAGCTGCGCCCAGAAGAGGCCGTCAGCGTCTGCGTCCGGCTCTATAGTCATCTCTTCCTCTGCCGCCGTAGCCGCCGCGGCCGCGGAAGTCCCTCCTGCCCCTGAACTCCCTGCGACTCTGCTCCGGCTCCTTCCTCGGCTGCCCCGGCTTGGGCTCGGGGTACTTCTTCTTGATCTCCTCCAGCTTGGCGTTCATCTTGTCCACCAGCTGCTGGTTGAGCTTCCCGGTGTAGTAGTCCACCCTGGCGGCCAGCACCAGCTTCGCCCCGAGGAGCCTCGC
>Ga0335070_10010577_pt1 | contig 10790 bp, 6 predicted proteins | sample Lox_Sample_13_FD_206722 | JGI IMG/M metagenome (GOLD analysis project Ga0335070, IMG submission 206722) | Soil microbial communities from Loxahatchee National Wildlife Refuge, Florida, United States - Lox_Sample_1.3 | ecosystem: Environmental > Terrestrial > Soil > Wetlands | place: USA: Florida...
TCTTCATGGTTCCTCCTCAATGGTTGGGGCCGCCGTGACGACCTCGTGGTTGGCCCAGCTTAGCGCACCGCGGGCAGAAACTCAAATGGCTCCCTTTCATTACCCGAGACTCTGGCGTGCCCTCGGCTGGCTCCTTGTCGGTCTTGTGATTTTCCTCTCTGTGACCCCCAAGGTACCGGTCATGCTGGATGCGCCGGGAAGCGACAAGGTGCACCACTTTCTGGCCTATCTGGTCCTGATGATCTGGTTCTCCCAGCTGCATCCCGAGCCTCGCCGCCAGTTTTGGATCGGTGTGGGGCTGGTGGCTCTGGGAGCCGGCCTGGAGCTGGTGCAGGGGTTGCTCGTGTACCGGTCGGCCGATGTTTTCGACGGTCTTGCGAATGGCTGCGGCGTCTTCGCGGGACGGTTCCTGGTGGAGACCCGCGTGGGGCGTTCCCTGGCCTTCTTGGACGGCCAGCTCCTGCGGCTGACGAGAGGAGAGTGAGGTTGCATGCAAAACGGGGGGCAATGATGTGGTATACTAACGCGCCGGCAGGGTGAGCCGGTGCCCGGATAGCTGGTGAGCTTGCACCATGGGGTGGGATGACCGGGACGATCCATACCAGGCGCCAGGGAGAAGTACTCCTTGAACCTCAGCCGGATCTATGACATCAGCCTGAAGTGGAAACTCCTCATCCCCTTCCTGTTCCTCTCTTTCGCCGGAACCCTCTTCCTTATACTTTTTAACCTCCACAGCCAGATCAACCTCATCGAGACCCACGAGCGGGAGAAGCTCGTCGGGTACTATCAGGCCTTTGCCGACCAGGTTGCCGACCGCGAGCGAACGGCCCTCAGCCTGGCATACACGGTGGCAGGAGAGCCGGAGGTTCAGGAGGCCTTTGCACGACGCGACCGGACGGCGCTCATCCGGCTCCTCATGCCCGTCTATCAGATCCTTGCCGAGCAATTCGGGGTGAAGCAGTTTCATTTCCATGTCCCCCCGGCGACCTCATTTCTCCGGCTGCACCGGTTGCATCAGCACGGTGAGCAGATGGCCGCCTATCGCCATACCATCAACAAAGTGGAGGAGACGGGCAAAGGGATCGCCGGCTTGGAGTGGGGTGACACCGGTTTCGGCGTTCGCGGCGTGGCTCCGGTTTTCTTCCGGGATACATTCGTCGGTACCGTTGAGATCGGCTTCTCCGTGGAGCAGCCCTTCCTGGAGTCCCTCAAGGCAAGGTACCCGATGGAGCTCGCGCTCCTGATTCCGACGGAGCATGACCGTAGCTTCACCTATCTGGCCAAGTCCTCGCTCACGTTACCCCGGCTGGCCGAGTCGGTATACGCTCGAGTCTTTCATACGCAGAATCCGGAGGTGCTGACGAGTCCACCCGAGGCAAAGGGCCTCGCCATCCTGCTCGGACCACTCCGGGATTTTTCCGGGAAGAGCATCGGGGTGGTGGAGATCGGTGTCGACCGGGCTGCGACCCTGGCGGAGGTGAAGAGAAATCGTAACCTCCTCTTCATGATCATGGGCGGCGCCCTCGTCGTTTCCTCGCTTCTCATCTGGTGGGTAGCGGTGCGATTCCTCCGCCCGGTTCACTACATCGTCCGGGCGGCGCGAGAGATCGCGGCCGGGAGGCGGGTCAAGACCATCAACGTGCGGGTGCACGACGAGATCGGTACCCTCGCGGACTCGCTGAACGAGATGCTCGCTTCGCTGAGCGAGGCGCGCCGGGAGGTCCAGGCCTACTGTGACACGTTGGAGGAGCGAGTGCGAGTGCGGACCGGAGAGCTGGCGCAACAGAAAGAGAAGTTCGAGACCCTCGTGGAAAATGCGCCCCTCGTCGTGTACCGGCTCCTGCCCGACGGCAGCACGGTGTATGTGAACCGTTTTGTCGAGGAGGTTCTCGGGTATGCGCCCAGCCAGGTTATCGCGGACCGTGAGTTCTGGGTGAAGACCGCTCATCCGGGGGACCGGCGGCGCCTGGCCGCCGAGCTGCAGACCTGTCTGGAACATGCCCGGGAGTTCCGGCTCGAGTACCGCGGGCTCCACAAGAACGGGGGGGAGGCGTTCCTTCTCAACCACGCGCTCCCGGCCGTGGACGACAAGGGCCGGCTTTTGGCTGTTGACGGCATCATTGTGGATGTGACCGAAAGGAAGAGGCTCGAGGAGAAGATCATCCAGACCGAGGAACTCAAGACTCTCCACGAGGTCTCAACGCGGCTCGCCCACGAGATCCGCAACCCCCTCACCTCGGCCGGGGGTTTCGCCAGGCGGTTGCTCCAGGATTTGGCGGCCGATGATCCCCAGCGGCGCAAGGCGGAGATCATCGTCTACGAGCTGGCTCGGCTCGAACACGTCCTCAAGATGATTCTCTCCTCCATTCGGCCGATCAGCCTGAACTTCTCCGAGGAGGACCTCAACCGGATCCTGGAGGAGGCGGTCAAGGCCGCCGAGGCCAAGATCACCAAACGCGGCATCGCCCTTGAGGTCGAGCTCGCGGCCGCGCCCCCTACTATCCGTGCTGATCGGCGTCAGTTCCTCCAGGCTATGCAGCACATCATCGAGACCGCCTGTGATCACATTCCGCGAGAGGCCAGGCTCCAGATCAGCACCTCCGGGAACGGCACCGCCGTGATCCACTTTGTCTATCCGGGCCTCCACGTGGACGACGACGATATCGATCATTTCTTCTATCCCTTCGTGCCTGATGAGCTCACGGAGATGAACCTGGAGCTGCCCTTGACCAAGGTGGTGCTCCACAAGCATGGCGGCATCATTGCCATCACCAGGGACAGGGACAACCAGGTGAACATCACCATCACCCTGCCCCTCGCCAAGCATGAGTGAGAGGGCCGTCCGGCCCGTCGGCTGTCAAAGGCGTAGAGCATCGAGCAGAGGGCATGGAGCATGGCGCGGCGCTAGGTTGGAGGATCGCTGCGCTCGAGGTTGGAGGTAACAAATCAGTAGGCAGTAGGTCGGAAGGAGTAGGGAGAAGGCCTAGGGCGCAAGGAAGAGGCCGGGCGCTAAGAGCTCTAGCTGCAGGCTGATTCCTTCTAGAGAGGCGAGAAGAGGGCGAACACTATACATTAGTAACAAAAGATCTGCGTGCATCTGCAAAAATCAGCGTCCTGACACAGAATCATTGGTCCTTGAGGAGGAGGAAGAAGAGGTGGCCGTCGTGGCGGAGGTGGCCGGCGGCGGTCTGGTTGAGCGGCCCGCTGCCCCAGAAGAGGTCCGCACGCGCCGGTCCCCGTATGGCGCCGCCGGTGTCCTGGTTGAGGACATACCGCGCGAAGGGTTGCCATCCGGTGATAACCCCGTCCTTGGCGAAGATCGGTTTTTGGCATTCCATAAAGGCGAGGGCGCCCCGGGGAAAGAGGGCGGGATCCGTGGCGATGGACCGGCCCGGAGTCACCGGGACGGAGAGGCTGCCGAGGGGACCGTCCTCTAGCTTACGGAAGAAGACGTAGCTCGGATTCGTATTCAGGATCTCAGCCGTTTCCTCGGGGTGGTCGAGGAGGTATCTCCGGATCGCCTGCATGGACATCTCTTCGGGAGGAATGACCCCCCGCTCGATGAGCACGCCCCCGACACTCCGATAGGATCTCCCGTTGCTGGCGGCATAGCCCACTCCGAACGAGTCACCGTTGACGAGGCGAATGCGGCCTGACCCCTGGATCTGCAAGAAGAAGAGCGCCACCGGATCCGCCACCCACGCCAGCTCATACCCCTTTCCGGCGAGCGCCCCTGCCGTGTCGATCTCCTCGCGACTGAAGTACGGTACCACATGATTCCCTTGAATCCGGCCCACGAGGCGTATGCCCCGGTACTGGGACCGAAATTTCTCGAGATCGACGGTCACCATGTCGGTGGGAACCCCGTAGAGAGGGAACCGGTAGAGTTCGTCCGGGGTGAGGCTGCCTTGGAGGAGCGGTTCGTAGTATCCGGTAAAGAGGATCTCGTGGTGGCTCCCTTTACCTGCGGCCTGATAGATGAGGTAGCGCTCGCGGACGCTTTGCGCCAGCTCATCCCAAGAGGTGTTCTCCCCGAGGAGAGCAAGGAAGGTTTGCAACGACCGTTTCACGCGCTCAAGGGGCACACTATCTCGGCCGAACGCGAACTTGGTATCGGCGGGTAGCCGCTCATAGTAGCGGAGGCTCGCGCGGACAGCCTGCTCCAAGGAGACCCGATCCAGATCGTCGGCGCCGAGGGCGAGAGACTCGTGGTCAACACGCTCGAGCGCGCGATCAGGCGAGATCTCCACCGTCGGCACCCGCGGCGCACACGCCGCGAGGAACGCACCTAGGAGGAGAACGATGAAGCGACGCACCTTAATCCTCCCCGCCTCTCAGGAATCCGGCCCCCTACCCAGCCGCCCGCCTACGCCGGCGAAGGCGTCGGCTCCTTCGTCTCCGTGAGCACTTGCAGGGCGAAGGTGTGAACGACTCTCATCTCGTCGAAGATTCGGGAGAGATCCAGCATGAGGGTCAGGTTATCTCCCTGGAGCAAACCGAGCAGTTTGAGCTGCACCAGCCGAAACCGATCCACCAACGCTGATTCCCGTCGTCGCAGCTCCGCGATGAACTCTTCCACCGATGCCGCTTCTTGGTAACGTTTTTGCAGGGCAACGTGGTGGTTACGGTAGTCTTCAGCAAGCTTTCTGAGATGGTCCTGAAGTGGCGAGACCTCGCTCATGGGGGCGTTCTCCTTTCCTTGAACTCCTGGAGGCAACCTTGGCGACCGCGTAAGACGTCGCCAAGGTGGACGACGCAAGCTCTCCCGCCTTCGGCGGCACAAGCTGAGCTTTCCGGAATCCCGCTCGCGGGGGCGCGCCAAGCCGCCAGGGGCGGTCACGCCTCGAAGAAAGCGGCGCACATAGAAGTACGCTGCAGTCGCGAAGGACGAGGCGCAACGTCGCAGAGCAACTTCTTACGAAGCCGTCAGGCTTGCATTGTAGAGAGTCCTGGGCCAAGAGCCAACAGTTTTTGTCTTGAATTTTGACCCTACCGGTGCAATAATTCGGTCAGGCTTGTGTCGATGAGATCGGGATTACCGTCCAGGGATATTCGCCACTGGCCGTGCTTACCTCACTTTCTTGAAGTTTTTGTCCGGTTCTTCGTGTTCCAGGACGTCGCCTCCACCGACCGAACGCGATTCTGACCATCGGCCGACACTTACGGTCCTTAGGGTGCGACGTAAGGCAGATCAGTTGCGGCCCGGGAGGCAGAGAAATGGCAGCGTCGGCCCCGGTCGGACCAGGGCGTTTCTTCGGGGATAGGGTTCTGGAGGCTAGAACCGCCGGTATGCACAAGACGGTGACCATTTTTATCTCTGAACGCATCAAAATACCCGCGTCGCTGCTCCCTCCCCTATTCGTCAAGAAGCTCACCGAGCGACTCGTGTTCACTAACCCTGAATACGAATTGCGACAGAGTCGGGGCGAGTGGTTGGGGAACGTGCCGGTCCAGGTCCGATGCCTCTATGAGCAGCGGCGGCATTTCTTTATACCCCGCGGCTTTCTCGAGCAGCTACTGGAGCTTTGCCAGCGATTCAACATCGCCTACCGGCTTATCGATCGTCAGCGGAGCGTGGACCCGGTGGAGTTCGAATTCCACGGGATGCTCAAGGGCTACCAGGAGCGAGCCTTTTCCACCATGGCCAACCGCGATCACGGCACGCTCGTGGGGGATGCGAAGAGCGGGAAGACGGTGATTGCTCTTCGCATGATCGCCAATCGGCATCAACCCACCATGATTCTTGTGCCAAACACCGCCCTTCTCGACCACTGGAAGGAAAAGCTCGTACGGTTCCTCAACATTCCTGGGGACGAGGTAGGCATCATCGGCCAAGGGGGGTTCAAGATCGGTTCCCGAGTGACCGTCGCCCACGTGAGCGCCATGTACCGCCGCGTGCGGGAGGTTCGCGAGAGTATCGGCTTTCTCATCGTGGACGAGTGCCATCGAACGCCAGCCCGTACGTTCACCCAGGTGGTGAGCAACTTTGACTGCCGCTACCTTCTCGGGCTCGCGGCCACGACGCCGCGGCGCGATCGGCTCTCCCGCCTAATCTACTACTACGTCGGGGATATTCTCCACCAGATCGACACTCGGGACGCCACGGAGAATCGGGGTATTCTCCAGGCAGAGGTGGTGGTGCGGGAAACGGGCTTCTCGTATCCCTACGAAAGCAGCGAGGATTACCGCTCCATGATCGCGGCCTTGGCCAAAGACCCCGAGCGAAATCGTCTCATCGTCGCGGACGTGGAGAAGGAGCTGAGCGACAGGGGCATGGAGCCGCTCCTGGTGCTGACGGAGGAGGAGACGCAGGTGAACGCCATCGAGGACCTTCTGCGGGCTCGTGGGATATCCTGCGCTTACATCGACGCCGGCGTCGCCCGGGAAGGTAAGGAGCAGTTCTTTTCCCAACTCAAGCAAGGCAAGGTGCAGGTGGTGCTCGCCAGCCGAGACTTTCTGCAGGAGTCGATACCGGAGGGGCGCTACGGAGCCCTCTTCCTCATCACCCCTCTCAGCTTTCAAGGACGGATCAGCGACCAGCTGCACAAGTTGCTGACACGTCGAAACGGCCAGCCTCCCATGAGGGTCTACGATTACGTGGACAGCAAGGTTAGTATTCTTGACAACTTCTTCCGTATGCGGAGTTACGCCTACGGGCTGCGGCTGCCCAAGACCGCCTAGCCCGCATTATGCACGAGACGCCGTGGCGAGATCGTGGAGATGGTCGTGCCACCGGGCAAGCACAGGGGCTCGGACCTGAGGCGTACTTGGTCAGTACGTCGCAAGGTGCGAGACCCGAGGACGCCCGGAAGGACGGCCAGATCCGCGATCGCAGCAGGTGGTTCATGCATAATGCGGGCTATTAAGCTTGATCCGCGCCGAGCTCCGATTCCACGTGCTGACAACGAAGGGGGAAGAGGTGTGACCACGTGGCAAGACGGCTTCTGGTTGCCATCGGCGAGCAGTTGCGGCACTGCCCTGGCGTGATCACGCTGGGAGTGCGTCCGCAGCTGTCCGACTACACCGCGGCGGAGAGGAGGCTCCTCCTCGCTGCCGACCGGATCTTCTACCCCACGGTGCGGTTTGTGGAAGTTCTCGCCGCTGCGGGCAAAGAGACCTTTCCCAGCGTGAGCTGCTATCGCTTCCTCGGGGACAAGCTCAAACAGACTGCACTCTTTCGGCTGCTCAAGGTGCCCCAGCCTCGGACTCGGGTTTACTATGGGGACAGGCAGAAGGAGAGGATTACCGCAGACTTTTCCTTTCCCTTCCTCGGAAAAAGGGCCTTCCGCTCGTCCCGAGGGCGACACGTGTTTCTGATCCGTGACCCCGGCGAGCTCTCCTGGTACAATGCACAATTCAATCCGGCCTATGTCCAGGAGTACGTCCCCGGCGACAAGATGGTGCGGGTCATCGTCCTCAACTACCGCGCGGTCTGGGGCTCCTGGTGGGTGCCGGCCCCCGGCGATTTTCGGTGCACCGTCCCGCTTGGCCCGGTCGTGCCCGAAGAGGCGCTGCCCGCGGGGCCGCTGTCCTTGGCCAAGGAGATCGCCGGTTCCGGGACATTCTCTGATGTGGCCGTAGATATGCTCTTTGACGGCAAGAGGTTCTGGGTCCTGGGGCTCAACTTTCGATACGGCACCAAAGGGTGGCCCGGCCGCATTCAGAATCGGCTCCAGGTGATCGCGGCGATGATCGAGCGGGGGGAACTGTAGGGCCCTGACGGCCCGTTGGAGGCTAGAGGTCGGAGGTTGGAGGCAACCGAGAAGCATGGGGCATAGAGCATGGAGCATAGAGAAACTGGCAGGAGGCAGCTTGCAGCCGGCAGCAGGGATCGCTTTGCATAACGAAGAACGTATAACCTCCTATTCCCGGAGGAGTTGTGGACAATCGCCCGAAGGAAACCCAGGAAACGGTACGTGAAGGAAAGCTCACCGAGCTCCAGAAACGGGGCATCGAGGCGAGGGTAGAGAAGAACCCGGTGCTGGCCTTCATGGGCATCGAGGTTCTGGAGGTTCGCTCGGGTGAGGCGACCGTTCTCCTCCGCCATCGGGAGCACCTGCACAACTCTCTCGGGCTTGTCCAGGGGGGCATCTTCGCTGTCGTTGCCGACGTGGCCGGCGGGGTCGCCCTGTACACTGTGCTCCCGGATCCCCTGGAGGTCGCCATCCCCACCATCGAGTTCAAGCTGAACTTTCTCCGTCCCGCGGGCTCTGCGGATCTGATCGCCCGGGGGCGTCTGGTCCACCGGGGTCGACAGGTGGCTGTTTGCCAGGTGGACGTAACGGACAGATCGGGAAGGCATCTGGCGACGGGGCTCTTCACCTACATGGTGAGACCGAAGGAAGAGCTGGACAACGGCTGAGGCTTCAGGAGCGTAGGGGAGGGGGTCGCTGAGATCCGTTGTCAGGGGACAGTAGACAGTAGTCAGTAGTCAGTAGGCAGTAGGCAGTAGGCAGTAGGCAGTAGACAGAGGGCGCAAGGTGTAGGGCGCCAGGGGCAAGGGTGGTTATGCGCTATTGGTAATACGAGAAATCTGTGTCTATCTGTGTAAATCCGTGGCCTATCGTAGTGGCGGGAAAGGCGCGAAAAGCGAGAAAGGCCGTGAAGAGGAAGCGGCAGGAGGGCCTGACGGCCCGTCGGTGGTCCGTAGGCCATTGGCCGTGGGAAAGAAGAAATAATAGGCCGAAGGGGGACATGGCCTTTAACTGAGCACTTCCCCACGAGACGCGATTGACCTGGACCGGGCAATCCCACAAAGGCGGCTTGGCACTACTGGCGACGGACCACTGACAACGGACAATCGACGGATGGAAGACGGGCACCGCCCACCGACGGGGCCGATCTCAATGATAATCGACAAATGCACAGGGGTTTCCTCGGTATGAAGCAGATCATCCTGGGAACGGCGGGGCACATCGACCACGGGAAGACGACGCTCGTCAAGGCGCTCACCGGCATCGACACGGATCGACTCAAGGAAGAGAAAGAGAGGGGCATAACGATTGAACTGGGTTTCGCCCATCTCCGACTCCCGGACGGACAGCTCGTCGGCATTGTCGACGTTCCCGGGCACGAACGCTTCGTTCGCCACATGGTGGCGGGTGCCACCGGGGTGGATCTGGTGGCGCTGGTGGTGGCGGCAGACGAAGGGGTGATGCCGCAGACGCGAGAGCATCTGGAGATCTGCGAACTCCTTCAGGTTAAACAGGGTTTGGTGGTGCTCACCAAGATCGACATGGTAGATGATCCCGACTGGTTGGACCTGGTCAAGGAGGATATCAGAGAGTTTCTCCAGGGGACCTTCCTGATGTCGGCCTCGATCATTCCAGTCTCGGCGGTGAGCGGCCAGGGCATTGCGGAATTGGTGGGCGAGATTCAGCGCCTCTGTCAGCTGGTCGAGACCAGGTCCACGAGCGGGGATTTTCGCCTTCCCATAGACCGTGTCTTCACCATGAAAGGGTTCGGCACCGTGGTCACCGGCACCGCTATCGCGGGAAAGGTGCGCACGGGCGATACCCTTGTCGTCTATCCCCAGGGGATCCGAGCGAAGGTGCGGGGCCTTCAGGTTCATGGGGAAGAAGTGGACGAGGCGATGAGCGGACAGCGGACCGCCATTAACCTCCAGGGGATCGAGAAGGCCGCGGTGGAGCGCGGTAACGTCCTGGCCACGCCGGACAGCCTCATCCCCTCCCGCCTGGTGGATGTGCGGCTCCAACATCTCGGGAGTTCCCCTCGCCCCCTCAAGCACCGGGCCAAGGTCCGCTTCCACACCGGGACCGGCGAGATCATGGCGAGCCTTCACCTGCTCGAGGCGGAAGAGCTTGCCCCCGGCTCGAGCGGCTATGCCCAGCTCCGGCTGGAGGAGCCGGTCGTGGTTCGGCGGGGTGACCGGTTCGTCCTCCGAAGTTACTCACCCGTCCGGACCATCGGCGGCGGCCAGGTGCTTCATCCGGTGCCGGCCAAGCGCAAACGCAGGGCGGCCTCCACACTGGCGGCGCTGGCGGTGCTCGAGAAGGGCGAACCGATGGCCCTGATGCGACTGCATTTGGAGGATGCAGGCGTTGCCGGGATCACGGAGGGTGACCTCGCCATGCGCACCAATCTTCCCGAGAAGCAGCTTGCCCGCGTCCTCCAGGATCTCAGCAGCCGCGGCGAGGCGGTGCAGTTTGACCGCGAGGGGCGGAGATTCGTTGACAGCCGGATCCTCAAGAAGCTCACCGAGCTTCTCCGAGAGCACCTCGAGGACTTTCACCGGCGCGAGCCTCTCAGGTCGGGCATGAGCAAGGAGGAGCTTTCCGGCCGCATGCCCGGCGGTGTGGACGGGAAGCTCTTCAGCGAGCTCCTCCAGGGGCTGATCCGCCAGGGCCAGGTAGTCCAGGAGAAGGACTTGGTCCGGCTCGCCTCGCACCAAGTGGCGCTGGCAGCGGATCAGGAGAAGCTCAGGGAGCAGATCGAGGGCATCTACCGCCAGGCGGGTCTCCAGCCCCCGTTCTTCCGGGAGGTGACCCAATCCCTTGGGGTGCCGGACGCGCTATCCCGTCAACTCCTCACCTGGATGCTGGAGCAGGGGATGCTGGTCAAGGTGAAGGAGGATCTGTATTTTTACCGCGAAGCGTTGGAGGACCTGAAGTGCCGCCTGCTGGACTTCTTCACCGGCAACGAGGAGATCTCAACGCCGCAGTTCAAGGATCTCACCCAGGCGACGAGGAAATACACCATCCCGCTCCTCGAGTATCTGGATGCCACCCGCTTTACCATCCGGATCGGTGATGTGCGGCGGCTCAGGGAAG
>Ga0335070_10010579_pt1 | contig 10789 bp, 8 predicted proteins | sample Lox_Sample_13_FD_206722 | JGI IMG/M metagenome (GOLD analysis project Ga0335070, IMG submission 206722) | Soil microbial communities from Loxahatchee National Wildlife Refuge, Florida, United States - Lox_Sample_1.3 | ecosystem: Environmental > Terrestrial > Soil > Wetlands | place: USA: Florida...
GGCATCGCATGTCGAGACCTGAGAGTCGACTGGCGTGCTCATCTGCAATTGCGCTGTTGCGGGGTAGGGGAACTGGTTATCGGAGACTCGCAGTTGAGGGCGATATGCGGTGCCAAGGCCGATGGGATTGAGATCATCTGGAATCGGGATTCCCGTGATCAGACCGTTGCTGGTCATAGACACACCTGTCGGGAACATTGACCCAAAGTCGGTTCCAGAAACTGACCAAGAGTATGGCGGGGTGCCTCCGCTGGCGAGCATCATTGCGGGGACATACGGGATGCCGTTATTTGAGGGGTCAATCAACCCCGTGTGGATAATAGGCGTGCTCACCTTCAGAGTCGGAGGAATTACTACCATGTAAAGAGTTTGGGAGGTGGCGCTGACGCCCGCTGCATCGGTGATCTGCAGAGTAAAGCTCGAGCAACCGGGGTTAATGGGTGCGCCTACGACAGATGTCTGGGATGTGTCGGTCCCCACTTGCAGGGTCATTCCTTCCGGCAGCGAGCCCGATGCCAGAGACCACGTGTAGGGTGCGACGCCTCCGGCTTCCAGTACTCTCAAGTCGCCGGCGGCTCGCATTCGTCCCACCTGGTTAATGCCGGCGGCAAGGGTCTGATCGGGTGGAAGCGCCATGATCGTCCCATTCGGCGGGCAAGCAGCAGGTGTCCCGCTAAAGGCCCAACCCGTGACCTGCGGTGCAGGCATGATGAAGACAGCCAATGCCGCTGACGCTTTTCCGGACGTCGCCACAATTGTCACTTGGGTTTCAGAACCTACGTTGGCCGGCGCTGTGTAGGTGTTACTGGTTCCTGTTTTCTGAGCAAGAGTTCCCAGCGGTTTACCAAAGCCGCTCTGCAAGGTCCAGTTGACGGATGAATTGTCCGCGACAGAGACCGTGAGGTTGATCGACTGCCCCTGATCAATCGTGGGACTGGTGGAGGGGGCAACAAACTGCACGCCTGGGGGAGTTTTCTTGCGGCTGTTGCTGCTGCAGCCAAGGGCTAAGGCGAAGAGGAAAACTGCAAACGCGATCTGCAAATACCCGAATCGTTTCGACACGTGACCTCTTGACGTCTTGGTTTGCTGCTCAATGATCGAATCTCAGACAACGACCTCTGGGAAGTCTGAAGGCCTCGACCCGGGCCCCGCTCCGTGGTGCTTACAAGCTACTTCCTGAGGATCTTGCGCAATTGCCTGAACCCAGCCCCGACCAGCCCCGCGCCGAGCAGGCAGAGGGTCGAAGGCTCAGGAATTGCGGTTGCCGCCGCGCCAACCGTGATATCGGCAAGCCCCATCCCGTTGGCTGCGCCCGTAAAGGTTACGGACTTTGCGTTGCCACTGAAGGTCAATCCCACAGAGCTCCAGTTGCAATATGTCGGAAACGACGTGCAGCTGCCGTTATTCGGGACGAGCGCAAGCGTGGCCAGCATCGTGCCGGTGCCATTGGCGCCGCTCCAGATGGTCACCGTCTCACTAAAACTGGCGGTGTAGAAGAACTGAAGTCCGCCAGTGAAACCGTCACTCACATTCATGTAGCCGGTGACGTTGGTCCCGGTCAGGCCGTTGACGAAGATGGCCGCGGTATTCGACGGATCTGGAGCGAACGCTCCGTTGCCACCGCTGTAGACTGAACGCAGGCCCATGAAATTGGAGGAGAATGTGATTCCGTAATTAGGAGTTCCAGAAATACCGCTGCCGTTATAGAAATTCCCGACCGGCTGCAGATCTCCCAGTCCCTGAAAGCTGAGCAATTGGCCCGAGGAGTGTGCATAGGCGGCAGACGCCGAAAGCAGCAAGGCCGATACAGCAAAAGCAGCTACGAACAAGCGACTCATTGAAGTTCCTCTCCATGGGAGCGGGCAGTCTTTTGCCTTCGCTCTGAAAAATCGTAAGCAGTATCCTGCGCAGGTTGTTACAAGCCCATCACACGGAAGTGAACAGTGTGTGAATTTCATCGGGCTTTCAGTCGAAATCAGGTTTCTCGATGTGGAAATCCGAATATGAAACTCACGCGCGATCCAGGTTGTCTGAGCATGTTCAAATAGCGCAGGGGTCGCAGTGTGATTGCCCAGATAATGAGAAACAGGGCACGCCGAAAAATACACTGCAGATTAAGTTTCCGTGAAAACAGCTCCGGGAGCCGTGTTGACGCGGGAAACATGAGATACTGATTTCTCAGTCACACATAGCAAAGTTTTCACTTCGCGAGCGCTACCACAGTCGAAAGGTTCCTCCCAGATTGGTAACAGATCCTTGTATTACGGCCGTAACAACACCGAAAAACTGAAGGACATTATGCTGCAAGGACTGTGAGGGAGTCTGGGGGCGACCTGGCTTTCGCTGCTGAGCCAGTGCCGGGTGCAAGAGAGAAAAGTTTTTCCCACTGTTGCTATCCGGCGTGAAGGCGAAAAGGCAATTTGAGACCTGAAACAGGCGCCTTTTTAGAAGCACATTGCGGTTTAAGTTATTGAATACTAAAGGCGACTGCTGTGCTGGCGCGCGGGAATACGTAAGTCCGCAGGTTCGGCCAGTTTCTTGCTCTGGGAAATGCCAAGGTCCGACTGGGGTCCACACTCGCTAGAATCGCTGGAAGGGTAAAAATGGGCAAACCATCCCTCGTCTGGGGCAATCCGCCGATTGCCTTGAACGGAGAAATGGCCATCAATGGCGTGGTGACAAAGTTCGCGGAAGCCGCCAGCGTGAGCATGCGGCCGGTGGAAGCGGTCATCGGGGAGCTTGCGCAGAGTGATGTGCCGGTACTGTTGTTGGCCGAGCGGGGCGCCGGCAAACACGCAACGGCCCGACGCATTCATGACCTCTCTCGCCGCAACGCGCAACCTTTCCGGTGTTTTCAGTGTTCCATCCTCAAGCCGGAAGATCTGCGGAGTCTCCCAGACGAAGAAGGCGAGTTCGCCGGGACGATCTTCCTGGAGGAGTTAGGCAACCTGAACTCCGAGTGCCAATCGTACGTGAACAGAGTGCTGTCACCGGGTGCGGGCAATGGCACTGGAAAAATAAATGTGAGATTCATCTTTGGCAGCGCTCTGGACCTGGAACTTGAAGTCAAAGCGCGGCGCTTGCGCGAAGATCTTTACTACCGCATCAGTGGAGTTTGCCTGCGTTTGCCGCCTTTACGCCAGCGGAAGGAAGATATTCCGATTCTGATGGAACAGTTTCTGGCCAAATATGCGCAGGAATTCCGGCGCCCGATTCCAACCTTGAGTAAGGAGACGCGCCGACTTTTTGAGGATTATTCGTGGCCCGGGAACCTCCACGAACTGGAAGCGGCTGCGAGAATCCTGGTCGCCCTCGGTGACGAGCATCTCGCGATGGGAGGATTGCGCGCCCTGCTGCAGAAGACGCCGCCTTCGCCGCGCAATGGAAAACCGACGTCGTTGAAAGCGGCATCGAAGGCGGCATCGCAGGAGGCGGAAAAGGAACTCATTCTCAGGGTCCTGACACGCACCCGCTGGAACCGGCGGCGAGCCGCTGAGGAGCTGCAAATCAGCTACAAGGCGCTGCTCTACAAGCTGAAGCAGATTGGATTTGAGGGGCATGGAGCGTAGTCAATGCACGGAGAGTCTATGAAGAAATCGTTCCATCTGGCAGTTTTGCTGGGGATGGGTTTGGCGGCGACTGGCCTGTGGTCGCAAACGGACGGGACGAAGCCGGTGTCGGGCGGCGCACCTAACGCAAGTACGGCAAAGCCCGCCAATGAAATGCAAGCAGCCAATATGCCCCCGGATTATGTCATCGGGGCGGACGACACGCTGCACATTTCAGTGTGGAAGGAGCCTGATCTCACCGAGACTCTGCCGGTGCGTCCCGACGGGAAGATCTCCATGCCACTGCTTAATGACATTACGGCCGCAGGATTGACCCCCTTGCAATTGCGGGATGAGATCACGGAGAAGCTGAAGAAGTACGTCTCCGATCCGCGGGTAACGGTCGTGGTGACGGGTATGAACAGCCGCAGGATCTTTGTGACCGGCGAGGTTTTGCACACCGGTCCGATGACATTGCTTCCGCACATGACGATGTTGCAGGCTCTGGCGCAGGCGGGTTTTACGCAGTTCGCGAATCCCAAAGCCACCTACCTGCTGCGCAACGAGAATGGCAAGCAAGTGAAGTTACCCTTTAATTACAAGGAAGTCGTGAAGGGAAACCACCCGGAGCAGAACATCGAATTAAAGCCGGGTGACACGATTGTAGTCCCCTAAGGAACGCGATGATCAGACGCCAATCTGTTGGAATTTTGGGCATGATGATAGTTGCGCTCGGAATGGTCTGGGCGCAAGACAACACGACTCCGCCATCTGATTCGCAGGTGCCGCAGCAACCGGTTGCGGCATACGGGCAGGAGAACGCGCCCTCAATACCGATTGACGAAAACCCGCCGCTGTCTGGACTGGACCTGCCATCGTTGCAGGAGCACGCCGCCCCGCTGAGCTATCTGCAGCCAGGAGCGACAGTGAGCGAATCCGCGGTCACCAACGCGGGGAATGCACTTGGCGGAAATACAGTCGGCTCGGTCACTCGCGGACTGGGGACGCTGGCGCTGCGGAGGTTGTGGAGCCACTACGATCTGGCGCTCGATTACGTGGGCGGGACGGGCTACTATCAGAAGGCCGGCGGGTGGAGGCTACTGCAGGATCTTGGGATTGCGCAGAAAATTGAATGGAAGCGCGGGCAACTTTCACTTCGCGACAGCTTCAGTTATCTGCCGGAAGGCAATTTTGGAGGCGCATATGGATCGCTCGGCTCCATCGGCATGGGAGGGATAGGCAATATTCCGGGAAGCCTTTTGACCGGTGGATCCGAGTTCGGCGCCCTGGGACTGACGCCACGCATTATGAATGTAAGTTTGGCGGAGATCTCTGAAAACCTGAGCCCGAAGTCGGCGGTGACTGCCACTGGAGGCTACACCTTTACGCATTTCTACGGAACTGACGAAGTCAGTGGTGCATCGTTCATCGGCAGTTCGCAGACATCCGCGCAAGGCGGATACAACCGGATACTGACACCGCACACGCAGATTGCCGCGGCGTATGGATACCAGGCTTTCGATTTCAGTGTAGCGGGGACCGCCTTCCATTCACACGTGATCCAAGGGATGTACGGGCATCGCATCTCGGGCAGGATGGACCTGCTGCTCGGCGCTGGTCCGCAGATTACGTTGATCGACTCGCCGTCCCAGGTTTGCAGTGATCCCAGCATTTCGGACGCTTTAAGCTGCCTTCTTGCGGGGAATCAGGTCTTCACCCAGACGATCAGGGACACCAAGATTGGGGTGGCGGCGCAGGCACGGTTGCGTTATCGGTTGCGAAACAGTTCTCTGGATCTGCGGTACCGGCGAGTTGAGACCAGCGGCGCAGGGCTATTTGCGGGGGCGCAGACCGATGTGGTCCGTTTTGCCGTTGAGCATCCCCTGTCGCGCGTCTGGAATCTTTCCGTGGACTTGGGATATTCGCACAACCATCGGTTGCAGCCCTTAACCCCACAACAGCTCCTGGAATGCTCGCTCAACACGCTGGCGGCGTGCCCCGCGAATGACGCGCGCAGCTATAACAACGGGTTCGCGGGTGCCGCATTGCACCGACATTTCGGGCGTGAATTTCACGGGTTCGTCAGCTATCAGTTCAATGAGCTGTCGTTTGATCAGAATTTTTGCCTGAGCAACGCACCCTGCAACCGTATCTCGAACCGGCAGGTAGTGACGTTTGGACTGGATTGGACACCCCGGCCAATTCGTATCGACTGATTTTCGGGCCCTACGAGCCGGGCCACAGGCGCGGCGCGACACGGCCAGATTGGATTTAAGGGAAATGATTACAAATCGTGAATTGACGATGCAGGACTACACGGCGATGTTGCGCCGTAGGGTATGGATCATTCTGATTCCCGCTCTGCTGGCCCCCTTGGCGGGATACCTGGTCTCCTATGCTTTCCCGGCCAAGTACACCTCGCAGTCTGTGGTCCTGATCGAAGGGCAAAAGGTTCCCGCATCGATGGTGCAGCCGGTTGTGTCCTCGGATCTAACTGCCCGGGTATCTACTCTGCAGCAGCAGACTCTTGCCGAGAGCAAACTGCGGCCGCTGGTACAGCGCGTGTTTCCGGGGAAGAACCCAAACGAGGTGGGCGCGATGATCGACGCAATCCGGGCGAACATGTCCGTTGAGCCGGTGCCCTCCGATCTGCTAGCCATCGGCACCACCAAGAAGAAAACCAATACCAGTCCATTCCCCGGCTTCTACGTCAAGTACACGGCTCCGAATGGGCGCGAAGCCCAAATGATCTGCAACGAACTTACCACGTTGCTGGTGGATCAAAATTCGAAGGTAATTGCGGATGCAGCCGCCGGCACCTCGGAAGTACTGAACCGCGGGATTGAGGATGCCAAGAACAATCTCGACGGCATGGACGCGAGGCTGGCCGAGTTCAAGAAGCAGTACGTGGGCCAACTCCCTACCGATCAGGAGAACAATTTGAAGATCCTGACGGGCCTGAATTCGCAACTCGAATCCAATACCCAGACGCTGAATCGCGCACAGCAGGACAAGGCGTACACGGAGTCGATGCTGGCTCAGCAACTGGCGGCATGGAAGAGTTCTCAGAATTCCACCAACCCCGAGACCCTGCAGAAGCAGCTTTCCGACCTGCAGACGCAATTGCTTCAGCAAAAATCGAAGTACACCGACGATCACCCGGACGTGATCAAAACCAAGGCCGATATCGAAGCGGTGAAGAAAAAGCTGGCCGATGTCAACAAGGGAGCCGCCGATAACACGGTGGATAGCAGCGAAAAAGCGTCAGCCATTGAACCGCCCGAGATCCGTCAGTTGCGTCTGCAGCTTCATCAGTACGGCGACCTGATCGCCGCGGGGACCCGCGACCAGAAACGTCTGCAGCAGGATATTTCGACGTACCAGAGCAGAATCTCGTTGAGTCCGGCGGTGGAAGAGCAATACAAGCAGCTGACGCGCGACTATGATAATGCGCAGAAGACCTATGAAGACCTGCTGGCCAAGAAGAGCTCCGCTGACCTGACGGTGAAAATGAACAACCAGGCGGTGGGAGAGCGGATGTTCCCGCTGAACCCAGCCGATCTTCCCGACAGTCCGAGCTTTCCGAACCGGCTGATCTTCGCGCTGGGCGGACTCGGCGCGGGATTGGCTGTCGGATTGGGCATTGCTCTGCTGCTCGAATTGAAAGACAACTCCATTCGCAACGAGCGCGATGCGGAAGCGGTTCTGGAATTACCCACCTTGATCGCTGTGCCGTGGGTCGGGTCGATGCCCGATCAGACGAACGGCAAGTTCAAGTTCTGGCAGCGCAAGAAAACGCCCGCGGACGACCGAGCGGCAGTGAGAGCGTAAGCCTCACGCATTGCAGGAAGGATCATGTACAAAGAGTTCTACGGACTAAGAGCGAATCCGTTCAACGTGAATCCCGATCCGCGTTATCTGTTCCTGACGCGGCACACGGAAGAAGCGTTGGCCTGCCTGACGTACGGCATTCAAAGCCGTAAGGGCTTCGTGCTGCTGACCGGCGAAGTGGGAACCGGCAAGACCACTCTGATTAACAAGCTTCTTGAATGGCTGCGGCTGCAGCAGGTGGCCACCGCATTCATCTTCAATTCGCGACTGAACGTGCCCCAGTTCCTCGACTACATGATGGCCGACTTCGGGATTCCCTGCGATTCGAGGGCCAAGAGTCAGGTCCTGCTGAAGCTCTACAACTGGCTGCTCGATCGCTATCGCGCCGGGGAGACGGCGGTATTGATCGTGGATGAGGCGCAAAATCTCTCCGATGAGGTGCTGGAAGAAGTTCGCATGCTCACGAACCTGGAGACCTTTACCGAGAAGTTGCTCCAGATCGTGCTCGTGGGACAACCTGAGCTGGAACAAAAGTTGAAACAGCCGCAACTCCGGCAACTGCGGCAGCGTCTAACGCTGCGCGCCAAAACGCATGCTCTGACTCTCGATGAAACCAGGGCTTATGTGCAGCAGAGACTGCGGATTGCGGGATCGAATGGTCAGCAGATATTCACTCCCGAGTCGCTGGTGTCCATTCATCGCTATTCCGCCGGCATTCCACGGGTGATCAATCTCTTGTGCGAGCATTGCCTGGTCAGCGCGTTCGTGGATCAGCAGAAGGTGATCGAGCCGGGCGTGGTGGACGCGGTCGCACGTGACTTCGATCTGAGCGACAACGCGTCCTCCGGCGCAATGACTCCCGCGCCGCCCAGCAGCAACGGAAGCAAGTTCGACCTGGTGGACGCACTGCGATCTCTAGCAACTCTGGCCGATCGGTTGCGTCAGGAAGAAAAACCGGCCTCCCCTACGAAAGGAAATTATGAGCCGAATTCATGAAGCGTTGAAGAAAGCAGAGCAAGAACGGATCGCTACCCAGGGGGGGGCAGTGCCGTCCAGCTTCGCGAAAACGCCGGTCCTGGAAGCTTCCAGGTACCCAGAGGTCGAAATCGCACCGGTGACCCCCAAATTAGGGATGCCGGACTTGGGCGGCCCGTTTAGCCTGGAGACGCTGCTCGGTAGCTGTCCGCACACCGAGTGGAATCCAGATCTGCACACCATGCTCTTCATGAACGGCAATGACAGCGCCAAGGGTACCGAGGAATACCGCACCCTGAGATCCCGCCTGTATCACATGCGGGAGAAGATGCCTTTGAAGAAGCTGCTGGTGACCAGCGCACTTCCCAAGGAAGGCAAATCTTTCACCGCGGCCAATCTTGCGCAAGTGATGGTTCGCCAACATGGCCGCCGGGCGCTATTGATCGACGCCGATCTGCGGAGCCCACGGTTACATCTCATGCTCGGAACGTCCCAGGGGCCAGGCTTGGCGGAGTATCTGCTGGGAAAAGCCGATGAAGCGTCGGTGATGCAGCGCGGTCCAATGGATGGACTGTACTTTGTGGCAGCCGGCAACTCCATTGCGGATCCGGCGGAATTGGTCGGGAGCGGACGGCTGAAAATTCTGTTGCAGCGCGTCGAATCACTGTTTGACTGGATCATTATCGACTCGCCTCCGGCGGTCCCGGTCTCAGATGCCAGCGTATTGGCCACAGCCTGTGACGGCGTGCTGATGGTGGTGCGATCGAACTCCACGCCGTCGGACGTAGCGCGGAAAGCTCGCATGGAATTCCCCGATCAGATGCTGATCGGCGTGGTGCTGAACGGCACCGAGCGCGACGAAGCGCAATACGCGCGTTACTACTACGAAGCGTACGAGAAGAAGGTTCCCTCGACCGAGTCCTAGGGAGAAAATGCGTGATCCGGCTCTTCCGAGTCTATTACCCGCTGCGCGCACTGGTTTTGCTGACGGTTGAAGCCCTGATTGTCTGGTTGTCATTTGTCATCGGGACCACGCTACAGAACCAGGAGAACTGGTGGCTCCTTCTAAATGTGGAGGGAGGCTACATCAAGATTCTGGGCGTGACCGGGATAGTGTTGTTGTTTTCGCACTGGCTGGATCTGTATGACATGTCGGTGCTGGGCGCAAAATGGGATCAGGTCTTCCGGATTCTACTGGTGCTGGGATTCGTGGCTCTCGGGCTGTCTGCGGTCGGATTTCTATTCCCGCGGTTCCTTCCCGGCAACGGATCATTTCTCACGGGAATTGTCATCCTGACCTTCACGCTGTTCTTGTGGCGCATCGCATACGGTTGGATTGTCCAGCAGCCTTATTTTCGCGAAAGAGTCTATGTGCTCGGGACCGGGGATCGGGCGCAACGCCTGCTGAACGGATTGCGGCAGCGAAGCGGTCTGGGGATTGAGGTTGTAGGCTGGACGGGGGACATCGAAGGCGAGCAGACCCGGGAGTCGATGGCGTCGCACCTGGTGTCCCTGGTTCAGGAACGCGCGGTGAACCGCGTGATTGTTGCCATGTCGGATCGCCGTGGCGCACTCCCGGTAGAAGAACTGCTTGCTCTTCGCTTATCGGGTGTGAAGGTCGAGGAAGCGACTTCGTGGCTGGAGAAGATCACGGGGCGCATCGAAGTCGACCAACTGTATCCCAGCTGGCTGATTTTCGCAGAAGGGTTCCGCTTCAGTGCCTTCAACCGCTTGCTGCGGCGAATCGTGAACCTCATGGCCGCATTCATTGGGCTGATTTTCAGCCTGCCGGTCATCCCACTCGTGGCCCTGGCCGTGAAATTGAGTTCTCCCGGACCGGTTTTCTATCGTCAAAAAAGAGTTGGCAGGGGAGGAGTCATTTTTCATTGTTACAAATTCCGGACCATGCGCCAGGATGCGGAAGCCGATACTGGCGCGACATGGGCCACCGATAACGATCCGCGAATCACGCACGTCGGAAAATTCCTGCGCTCCTCGCGCCTGGATGAGATCCCTCAGCTTTGGTGCGTGCTCAAAGGAGACATGCACTTTGTCGGACCGCGTCCTGAGCGTCCGGAATTTGTGGAGTGGCTGAGCAAAGAGATCCCCTACTACGGCGTGCGGCACACCGTGCGCCCTGGCATCACGGGCTGGGCGCAGGTTCAGTACAAGTACGGCAACACGCTCGAGGATGCGCGCGAAAAACTGCAGCATGACCTCTTCTATATCAAGAACGCCTCCCTGGGCCTGGATTTCTGGATCGCGTTTCAGACGGTGAAGATCGTGTTGCTGGGGCGAGGAGCGAGATGACATTTTCCTCCGGCCGCAAGAGGGCTTACTGGCGCCCAGCGGCACGCTTCAAGGAGCGCGCATGACCTGGATCTTTTGGCTGGCCGCGGCCCTTGTCGCCTACACGTACGTCGGCTATGCAGCCT
>Ga0335070_10010580_pt1 | contig 10787 bp, 16 predicted proteins | sample Lox_Sample_13_FD_206722 | JGI IMG/M metagenome (GOLD analysis project Ga0335070, IMG submission 206722) | Soil microbial communities from Loxahatchee National Wildlife Refuge, Florida, United States - Lox_Sample_1.3 | ecosystem: Environmental > Terrestrial > Soil > Wetlands | place: USA...
TCCGACGGTTCGCCAATCACCATCCGCCGCGTCCGCGCCTCCGAGCCGACCATCAGGCAGGATCCCTATCGCTGAGCACGGCACGAGGCTTCGTGCACGGCGCATATGACACACGTTGTCATTCTCGCGGCCTGTTTCGCCCGAGCTTTGCCATGGTGCCGTCTTATGCACGCAGCAGGCGGTAAGTGCCGCATACGGGCCGCCGGTCAGGGAGAAGCGCAGGCAGGGTCATATGCCGCCAAGTGCAATGTCGAGATTTCGCGATCTCGTCGATAGGATAGGACTGGCCGCCTCCCGCGCCCTCGTACACGTCGATGAATACTTTGTTGCTTGCCTTGCAACGCGCGACGCATGCAAGCACTTCGGACGGCAGCATAGGAATTTTCGGTACGCGGCTCATTGCGTTGCTCCAATCCCTAAGCCGTGCCCTGAATCTTTCGCAGAGCCTCGGCAAGATCACCTGCTTGCGTGCGACGAAGCACTTCCTGTTCATAGCGGTCCGACAAGGGCATTCTGATGCCATTGCGTTTCGCATCGATCAGATAGGTTATGCCATCTCGCCCACCGCGCTCCTGGCGCGCGCTTTCGATCGCGAGGTCGGCTAACCGCGCTTCGTTTAGCGGCTCGATCGTGGCGGCAAAACGTGCCGCCAGTCATTGCTCGCACCTAACCGATCCGTTCACTTCCGAATCGGCCGTCGCCTCAAGCAACGGCATTTCGAGACCGTGAATCTCGGGCATGGCTTTCCCGGCGATGCCTTCCAGGTCGCCCACGATTCCAACCGTAGAATCCACGCCGGCCAGAATCTGTGCCTCTCGCGATCGAGGGTCCAGCGCGAGTTGAACTTATCGGCATGATCGCACAAAGTCCGCCATGTGGCGCGCCCGGTCGCCTCGGCAGGCCGTAGGCACGCATCACGTCACGGAGTTGAGCTCCGCTTTCACACATCTCGCGCAGCTGCTCCCGAACGAAGGCGCACTCGCTCCATTGAGGGTGGGCGTTGCCATGCTTGGCCGGCACAACGATCGCTGGAGCCTGCTCAATGTAGTCGATGGCTTAGGGATGTGCGTTCGCCATCAACATAAAAATGGGCCTGAGACCCCTGTTTGAAGCAAAACTCTCGCTCATTCGCGCGTAGGCGGCCTCGCGCCGGGCCTGGTCTGCTTTCATGAATCGCCCTCACTCGCGAGTGCCGCACAGGACAAGGGGCCGCGACTCACGGTAAGGTCAGGCGGCGCGGATAGGACGGCCATCCGACAAGCCGATAGCACCATCGGTTTCCGCGCTATCCCGGTGCTTCGCGAAGGTGCACGCGCGATGCCGAACTCGATCAAATCGAGGAATGCAAGATCTCGACGTTATACTTATTATCTGGCAGATCCGATCTATGAGGCCCTTCCCGCTGCCGGTAGCGCGGATGAACTAGATTCAAGCGTAGAAACGAGTTGCCGCAAGATCGACAAGCTTCTGAAGCTTCTCGAATTGTACAAGATCGACTCGCTTGCCAAACACAGATGGCTCCGATTAGCGCTGGCGCTTGCTGAGCAGCACGTGCCTGGATTCCGCGTTATTCACGAGCCACCGCACAAACGCGGCAGACCACGCAGTTGGAAAGCCGGGCAGGCGGACTCTCTATTGCATGATGTCGAGGAATTGAGACGTGCCAACAAGAAGCTGACCATAAAGTCCGCCATCGATCAACTTCGTGCCGACCCTTCTAAAAATTGGCGCACATGCTCGAAAGAAAATCTTGTTACGCGGCACCGTGAAGCTCGTAGGGAGCGAGAAAAACATTTTCGCCTAGCAACGGAAGCTGGCCTGGTAGCAGGCTTGGGTTCAATGCAAGTGAAAAGGCTCGAATCCGGGCTATTCGCAGGTTTGGGGCCTATCCCGACCGAAGATTCCGGTTAGAGCGATTACTGCGCAGATTCCTAATTCCGACGGAAAATAGCGGATTTCATTTTCGTCGCCGACGAATTCGTTCCAGCTCTTTTTCTGTCGCTTACAAATCATCATCCTCCTGCGTCCACGAAAGGCACGGTGGACGTAAATGAAGGATGACAAAATGAGCAATAGCCCCCTGCAACGCGAAGCCTTGTCGATCGCTGAAGTCGGCGCTGTCGCCGGACTTGGTCGGACCAAAATCTATGAAGCCATTTCCGACGGAAGGCTTCGGGCTCGCAAATGCGGAAAGCGCACACTCGTACTACGAGACGACTTGCGCGATTTCCTCGCCTCCCTGCCCAGCGCAGCGTGATTTCGGAAAAACAAGGCGCCCGGTGCGGTCTGATGAACCGCCACCGGGCATCCTGTCCAACCCCCGCCAAAGGAATTGAACTCTATGAAGATAGTACATCCTCACCAACCTTACCAGCGTCCTGATTTATCTGATCAGTTGTCAGGTCAGGATTTTTGCGTCCTCGAATACAGAAAGAGGTTCATTAGGCGGTGCTGCAGAGTTTCCCGCACTGCGGATGCCGTTGTCGGAGTCGTCTTCGTTGATGAGGAGCGCCGCCGATGATTCTCCTCTTAAAGGTCCAGGTGGACCAAACCGGGCCGGTCTTGATCCTTCGCCGACGAAACGCTTGGGCGCTGTTGAAGTTGAAGCCCGCGAACGACAGCCGCCGCCAGCATCCCATTTGCTGCGCGGCAGGAGTGGCTCATCAATGAGCAGGCAGAACAAACATCGCGACCGGCTTCCGCCTTTCGTCCCATTATTCCGCGAGACCTTGACGTCACAAGCGTATCGGCAATTATCATTCGGCGCGAAGGCGCTATTCACGGCGCTCTGCATGCGATGCGTCAAAAACAATGGGCACGTCGATCTGAGCCAACGCAATGCCGAGAAGGAGATAGGCCACAAGAATAGGAACGACATCGCGAACTGGTATCGCGAGCTAGAGCACTATGGCTTCCTTGTAAAGACCGTGGCGCCAAGCCTTGGCGTCGATGGCAAGGGCAAGGCAACCCACTGGCGTATCACCGACATGCCGACCCGAAACGGACGGGGCGAGCTAGAGCCGGCGACCAAAGAGTTCCTGCGGTGGGATGGCCTACTGTTCGAACCGCATCTTGCACCATCGAGGCGATGGAACGCCGGCAAACAGGCGACTCTCAAAAAACTGAATCCCGGACTCCACGTCGGTACCACAGTGGACCCCACGTCTGTACCAGTAGTGGACTCCACGTCCGTACCGCGTAGCGCCGGAAGTGGTTGCAATTGGGAGTCCATATCGGCGCAAGTAGGTTGGCACGCACGTGCAGCCCATAACTAGTTTAGCCACTGGGTTCCCGCTCACGAAAGTAGTTAGAGGCACGCGCAGTGACCACGAGCCTGCCCAACGCCAGCGCAGTGGGCGGGCGCAAGATAGGACGGCTTGGAATTAGCCATGGCGTTCATGCACGAAAGAAAGCGTCTGACGGTCGAAAAACTAGCGACTGATTGTCTCGACGTCGGCGAACTGAATCGGAAGGGCTTGCTGAAGGAACGTAGCGTCACTTTTCGACCAATGCTCCGATGGCCCGGCGTCGAAAAGATGAGGGCGGATCGATATGTCGTGGAGATTTATCTTCGCAATGTTCGATCGCCTCAGTATGTCCATCTCTCATGGACGCCTTGCCATTTCGGCTCCGAAAGGCCCTGGATGCTCTGCCCGCATTGCCGGAAGCGAGTAGCACGGCTGTTCAAGGGGATGGGCGGCTACTTCTGCCGCGGCTGCATTGGCAATCCTCCGTATGAGAGCCAACTACGGAACGAAATGGCGCGGGTATATCTCCGTGTTTATCGACTACGCCAACGGATAGGAGGTGGGCGTCCCGTGATGAGTCCGATCCCCGAACGTCCCTACAGAATGTGGCGAAAGACCTACAACCGCATCGTAGCCGAAATCGAGCGACTGGAAAGTTCGCTGATCGGCAGCCCGGTTGTTAAGAGCGCGCCTCTGTTGATCCGGCCGCTTTCCTATTGATTTCAATAGTCCGGTATGGGGCGGTGATTGATTTATGACGTCACTCCACCAACGCAATAGCGGAAGTCAAAATCGGCCAGAATCGGACTCGTGCAGCCAAAACCAATCATTCGATCACTTCGTCGGCACGGGCCAGCAGCGCCGGTGGAATGGTGAGTCCGAGCGCCTTTGCTGTCTTGAGATTGACCTTTAGGGTGACCCCTATCGCTTGCTCTACTGGTAAGTCCGCAGGGCGCGCCCCTTTTATTATCAGATCGACATAGCGAGCGGCACGTTGCCACAGCTTGAAGAAGTCCGCCGAATACGACATCAGTCCTCCCTGTTGGACCGAGTCGCTCCATGCATAGATCGCCGGCAAGCGACGCTCTGCGGTGAGCGCAATCAGCTGAGGTACAAAGGATTCAATCAACGTATCGTCACTCATCACGAGGCCGTCGAAACCCGCCGTCCTTAGGACGGCGAGGCTGCTCTCGATCTCCGCTGGCCGCGCCGAGAGGGCAATCAGATCGAGGCCGAGGTTCGGTGCCACCTTCAGCATCTGGTTGGTTTGATTAGCGGTACCCGAATTGTCTGGATTCCACAGCATGGCGACGCGACGTAGATTCGGGACCACTTCCTTCAGCAGCTCCAACCACTTCACAGCGTAATCTCCCGAGAGCAACGATAGCCCAGTGATATTGCCGCCGGGTCGAGCCAAGCTGGCCACAAGACCAGTCCTCACCGGATCTCCAGTCACGGAAACGATTGGCACGGTGGTCGTCGCACGTTGCGCAGCCAGCGTGATGGGTGTGCCAGGGGTCAGCAGAACATCGACTTTGAGATCGAGAAGTTCGGCAATGAGTGCAGGTAGGCGCTCTGGGTTTCCGTTGGCGTACCGTTCTTCGAGTACCAGATTGCGCCCGACAACGTATCCCATATCCGCAAGGCCCTGACGGAGGCCGCCGTTACTCACGTCGGTCCCACGGTTGCCCGTCCAGACGTAGCCGACGCGTGGCACGGCCGGCTTCTGTGCGTCGGCTGCAAACGGCCACGCCACCCCCACACCAACGAAAACTATGAACTCGCGCCGGTTCACGAGGCTCGTCCTTCTAGAGGTCTTCCAGCGCCGGCAGACGACCCGCGATTTGGGATACTTCGGCGTTGGTCAGCCGGACGCTCGCAGGAGTTCAATTCGCCAGCGTTCTTCGTGCCGGCAGATCGAGCAGCGAATGCGCCCGCTTTTTTGTTGGTGGGTCAAGCGCCTTGGCGGCGCGGATTTGACCTCGGAAACGCGGTTTTCGTTCGTTGCGTCGGACACCATGCGGACACAAACGCATCATGTCTGTGAAAAGTCAAATAATCCAATAAATTGGCCAACATTGTCTCGTGATAAACAATCTCAAGAACGGCGATGTCCGCATGCGTCTTGTGGCCCAAATGTCACCCGACAAATCGGGCGATTCGTCGTGGTGTTCTCGCGCGCGAGGCGGAGAACGCCGCGCCCGTGCCGATGGCGACGCGGGCACGCGCGTGTCGCGCGCGTGATACGACCGGAGTGAGTTCCTCCACTGGGCCGGGCAAAGACCCCCCGCCGCTCTACATGCGCGCGCGGCATCGCATCCGACCGTTTATCGGCCAAACGAGCCGCCGATATAGACGCCGGCATAGGGCGCGGTGATAGAGGAAGTGCTCTTGCCGATTGTGTCGTCCTCGTGCTTCACGCCGACGTTCGCGCCGGCCGACAGGATCGTGTGCCCCGAATCCAGCCGCCAGTTGTGCTGCGCCGCCACGCCCCCAGCGTAGGACGTGCTCGATCCCTGCACCGCCTGCGTCGTCGCGTCGGAGTAGGGCGTGCCGCCGATATGTGAGTAGGTCGCCTCCACCGCCAGCACCAAGCGCGGCGTCTTGCTGGTGTCGGCGTCGGCCCCGGCGCCCGCCTTGTAGTAGTCGAGGTTGAGCTGCGCCGAGCCGGTCGCACTCACCGTCGTCGCGTCCTTCAGATAGGTCTGCGGCGGGTTGGGTCCGTCCGCGCCCGCAGCGGCAATGTGCGCGCGGTCCTGCCAGCTCACGCCGACATTGCCGCCTAGGGTCAACCAGGGATGGTCGCGGTCGTCCTTTTCGCTGGAAATCAACACCTCGCCGGCGGCAACGCCGCTCGCGCCGTAGGCGGCGCCGGTCTCGCCCGGCGGGCGCTGCCCCTCGATGCCGAAGCCGCCGACATAGAGCCCTCCATTTAGATGCAGCTTGGAGCTTAGGAAAGACTCCTTCGGCGAATAGAATGGATTGACGTAGCCGGTGACCCCGAGATTGCCTGAAGAGTCGCGGTTCGCCTGTACCTGGGCCGCCACGCTGGCCTCTTCGCTGAAATCGTGCAGCCCGCTACCGATCTGAACCGATCCGCTACCGCCGCCGGCGATCGGCGAGTAGCCGCCGCCGATGGTCACGTTGGTCTGCCCGCTGTTGAGGCTGCTCGCGCCATTGTAGCCGAGCCCGGTCGCCGTCGTCGCCTGCGGGTCGTTGTTGTCGGGCTTCTTGGCATCCGGCGCCGGCTTATCGGGCTCGGTTTTTTGTGTAGTATCAGCGGGCACTTTTTTAGCGCCTTCAGGCGCAGCGTCCGCCTGCGACACAGCGTCCACCTCCGGCGCGTCCTGATTGCCCGTCGAGTGGGGCTGGGCCGTTTCACCTGCATATGGTTGTGCTGGTTTTGCGACGATTGCGAGGTTGCGCGGCGGGCATGTCGCAAGAGGGATGGGGCAGGAATGTGAAGTACCCTGTGACTGCCATGGGGACTCAGGCCGCCAAGTACCTTGTGACTGGTCCGTGCCTTTTGAAGATTGGGTACCTGATGCATTGTTTGAGGTGGTCGGAGGGTTGAGCGCCTCGTTGAATTTCACAACCTCTTCCTGTTTCGACTGAACGCCACCGTCGTTTTGCGGTGGAACGTTCGTGTTGACCGTACTAGGTCCATGCAACGGCGTTGTCATTTGGCTCTGGTTTTACTATTGCCCATGCCTTCGGGTTCACGAAGGCCCACAAGGCGTGCGCGCCTGCGGCGTGCAATTGGGTGGGCCTGCTTCAGGCCCACGCTTCATGGGGCCTAGTGGTGCTTTTGTAATGAAGAGCCGAAACCGGTTCAGTGAGCTACAGCACATTCATTTAGGCGCTGACGTGCGTGCATGAGTCTGTTCTTGGGCCCATACCGGTGCTCAGGTCCAAAGTGTCAGGCCAGTCTTTTTCTTCTCCACTCGTGTAGAGGACAACGTACTTCTTGTCCGGTCCGCGTCCCGCGGCGCGAAATCCACCCTGGTTTCCCACTCCGTCGAGTATCTTGGAGATCCGGTCATCGGCTGCATCGCCCCGGCTGCCGCCCTCATAGACGGCGTCGACGATCAAATCCGATGAGGATAGGAGGGTGGAAGGAACGATCCGCACAGGAAGGGTCCATCAGGAGCGCCGCCTGCCTGGCAGCCTTCGCGGTCTATGCCCGCTAGGGCGTCGATCTCGATGTCTCGACGATGGCCGACTGGGTCGGCGCGGCAGCGGTGACGCTGATGCCGCTCGTCCTTTTGATCCGGACCCACGTGTTTGCAGCCGAGCGCATCCACGCCGACGACACCACCGTTCGGGTTCTCGCCAAGGGAAAGACCCGGACCGGGCGGCTGTGGACCTATGTCCGTGACGACCGGCCGTTTGGCGGTCCTGATCCGCCGGCCGTCACCTTCTTTTACTCGCCGGATCGCAGCGCCAAACATCCCGAACAGCACCTGGCGGGTTACGCCGGGTTCATGCAGGCGGACGCTTATGCCGGCTTCAACCGGCTCTATGCGGCTTCCCGCAAACCCGGTCCGATCACCGAGGTCGCATGCTGGTCCCATGCGCGGCATAACTTCTTCGATCTTGCCCGCCTCGACAAGGCGCCGATCGCGATCGAGGCCGTCAAGCGCATCGACGAGCTGTTCGCGATCGAGCGCGAGATCAGCGGCTTGTCCTCGCAGGAGCGGCTATGCGTGCGCAACGAACGCAGTCGTCCGCTCATGGTCGCGCTCGAGGTCTGGCTGCGCGAGCAACGCGCAAAGCTCTCCGGGCAGAGCAATGTCAGCAAAGCCATCGCCTATTGCCTGACCCGATGGGTCGCTCTGACGCGCTTCCTCGACGAGGGGCGGCTGTGCATGTCCAACAATGCCGCCGAGCGGGAGATCCGGTCGCCATAACTGGACCTTTGCTGGCTCCGATGAAGGTGGCCGGCGCGCTGCCGCCATCTACACCCTGATCCACTCCGCCAGGATCAACGGCGTTGATCCCCATGCCTGGCTCGCTGACGTCCTCGCCCGCTTGCAGGATCACCCCGCTAAGCGCATTGAGCCCTGGAATTGGAAGCGCGAGCGCCTGCAACGGGCGGCTGCTTAATCTCCGCCAGACCGCCACCCCGCAATCCGGTATCTCCGCGGCCTTCACCGGATGCGTACTTCGAAACGAATGCGGCGGCGGACGTGATGTTCCGGCCTCAGCGACCCCGCGATCGGCTATGGGGGCTAGGGGTGGACGGCGGGGCCTTTCCGACGGGGCTCGGGGTAAAGCGAACCCGGCGGACGAGGGATAACGCGAGCCGATGGTCTCAGGTCCGTCCTCACCTTGTTCGGCTTGGCCGCAACCAGCGTTCAGCGCCGCAAAAAAGAGCAAAACAAGTTATTGTGCGAGGCTCCCACGCCCCTTAACCTTGTACCCGTCGGAGGAACAGGCGCTCCTCAGATGGAAATACTCAGGCGAGCAATCGAACAGCTAAGCGCTCCGATTTGCACGGATTGCAATGTCGAGATGCGCTGGGCCCGATCGGCTCTGATGAGGGCGGAACAGGCTGTCGCACACGTATGCCCTCGTTGCGGAAAGGCTGGCGAAACCAGAACGCCTGTGACGATGTCCGAGCGATATTAAGGCCGTGAACTCATAAATCCGCCGGGCTGAGGGCGCGCCGGAGTCCGTTGTGCCACGATGTCGGACCCGTAACGCAGCGAAACGACGCAATGTGCCAACAGCGGAAAATGCTCATTTCATTCGATAATTTCAGCGGCTTGTTCGCGGATGTGATCGGGGATCGTCACCCCAAGCGCCTTTGCTGTCTTCACGTTTACGCCCATGTTGAATAGCGTCGGTCGCCCTACAGGGATATCGCCAGGGTTGGTGCCCCTGAGAATTTTATCAACTACGACCGCTGCGCGGCGGTAAACATCAGGAACATCGGCCCCATAAGAGATCAGACCTCCACCTTGTACAAATTGCTTCCACTCGTACATGGCAGGTAAGCGCTGCTTTGCAGCGCGTTCGATAATCTCTTTGCGTTGACCGAAGAACATCGGATTGACCAACACGATTAACGCCTCGGCGCGCTCCTTATCCATTGCCAGGAAGGCGGCATCGAAGTCTTCGACCTTTGTAGCGGCAACGACTTGAATGTGCACACCAATCGAGCCAGCGACGGCTTGTGATTGGGCGATCATCTGCTCGAAGGTCTGTTCGCTCAGGGTGCCAGGCCGCCACATGATTGCTAGACGCGTTAATGTCGGCACAATTTCTTTCAGTAGTCTGATTCTCTTGGGAGTCAGTTCCGGCATCATTTCCGTGATACCGGCAATGTTTTCTCCGGGGCGATCGAGGTCCTTGACGATCCCTGTTACGACGGGATCGGCACTAGGTGTCATAACAATCGGGACACGGGTAATGCTTTGCTTTGCGGCCTGCAACGCTGCAAAGGGTCCCGCGATGATCACATCCACGCCCATGCGCTCAAGCTCCATTGCCTGTTCCGGCATGACCGCATTCTTGCCGTCCGCGAAGCGCGGCTCCATTGTGAAAGTTCGCTCCTCAACGTACCCGAGCTCGCTCATCCCACGACGAAATGCACTCATGTTCGCATCATTCGCCGTTGGAGAGCTGGCCGACATCCACCCGATCCGGGCGACCTTCATTGATTGTTGCGCCCGCGCCACCACCGGCCATGCCGCCGCTCCGCCAATAAGCCCGATAAATTCCCGCCGCCTCCGCGTGCTGAATGGCATCTTTTGGGTACTGCGCTCAGGTGCGCCATGGCGCGACCTGCCGGAGACCTATGGCCCCCGCACGACCTGCTACAATCGCTTCGTTAGGCGGCGGCGGGCTGGCGTCTGGGACATGATCATGGGAGCGCTGGCTGCCGGTCACGACGCGGCGGTGCAGATGATCGATACATCTGTCGTGCGCGTGCACCAGCACGGAGCCTGCGTCGCGGATAACAATCACCAAGACATGGGTCGCTCGCGAGGGGGCCTGACGAGCAAAATTCACGCGGTCGTGGATGCCAACGGCCTGCCGGTCCATCTTGCGCTCACGCCAGGTGAGGCGCACGACAATCGGCTGTGTTCAGTTCTCCTCAGCACCTTGCTTCCACAAGCAATGTTACTCGCCGATCGGGGCTACGACGCAGACTGGATCACCAACCTCCCTAGAGCAGAATCTGATCAAGTTGAACCGTACCATGCGGCATGGAAGTAGTTGGTGCATTCGCTTGGCGTGTACGCACGTGACGCGTCGGCAATGGCGATTTCCAGGGTCTCGATGGTCCTTGCGGCGGCTTTGCGCAGGTTCGATTTGAATTTGGCAAAAGCGTTCTCGATCGGATTGAAGTCGGGCGAATAGGGCGGCAGCAGCAAGAGGCTGGCGCCGCAGGCCTCGATCGCGGTCCGCACGGCGGCGCCTTTATGGGCCGGCAGATTGTCCATCACGACGATATCGCCGGGATCGAGGGTGGGCGCCAAGGCCTGTTCGACATAGGCGCGGAAGGCGTCGGCGTACATGGGGCCGTTGAGC
>Ga0335070_10010581_pt1 | contig 10786 bp, 6 predicted proteins | sample Lox_Sample_13_FD_206722 | JGI IMG/M metagenome (GOLD analysis project Ga0335070, IMG submission 206722) | Soil microbial communities from Loxahatchee National Wildlife Refuge, Florida, United States - Lox_Sample_1.3 | ecosystem: Environmental > Terrestrial > Soil > Wetlands | place: USA: Florida...
GGTGAATGTCCCTCAACAATCACGAGCTCTTGGCGTGTCCAAAGTCGTTGTCTCTCCCCTTACGAATTTCACAGCTAAAAGCGTGTTCTATCAGTCAATCCATGAGCTTGATTCCTACCACGTTCAAGCGATTTTTTTCCAATTGATACGAGACACTCCGGAGGACCCTCTCGTATCCTACATGATTGATTGGGGGGACGGGAAAAAGGAGACATATTTGCCGACCAACGTATCAGTGTCCCACGTCTACCACAGCAGTGGCGACTACACAGTAATGATTAACGCCTCTGATCAACTCGGCTTCACCTATGTCACATCTCAAACACTGACAGTGAACTACGAGGGTGGTGTCGCCCACTCGTATCTTTGGGCACAGAAGAACAAGGGGCCTGTCGCTATTGCGACCACGACGGGTCTTGGGCTCCTCTTGATAGGTCTTGTGGCCTTCACCGAGAGTGGCAAATACAGGCTACTGATGCTATTCACCTTGATGATTCCTTTGTACACCCGAATTCAAAAGGAGGACGTCCTCGATCAGTTTGTCCGAGGGCAAATCTATGGGTACATCAAAACGAATCCCGGAGCGCACTATAATCAAATCCTCCGCCAGGTCGGGGTGAAGAACGGAACACTGTCGTATCATCTAGGGGTGCTGGAGAAGACCCAGTTGATACAATCCAGAAGAGAAGGACTGAAGTATCGGGCGTTCTATCCGACCGGGATGATGTTCCCGAAGGAAGAGCGGTTCCGGTTGACCGAACTACAAATCCAGATCATCGCCCATATCAAAGGCCGACCCGGGTTGACACAGAAAGAGATAGCCAGGTTACTCGGTCAGAAACCTCAAACCATCAACTATAACATAAAGGTGCTCGCTCAGGCTGGTCTTATTCACGTCACCAAGAAAGGACGCAAGACACGGTGCTTCCCCGTACCGGACTCCGGCGTGTCTGTCCAATAGTGTAGCGAGAGCCTTGCCGGAAGGCGTCAAAAGCATCTTTTTTTATATCAATCAAAAAGCTGCTCCAAAAGCAGCTTATAACCTCTCTGCATTGTTCTTTTGTAGGCCTGTCTGTGCAATCGGACCTCAAAACAGATACCCTTTGGGCTTCTGCCAGAATGATTTCGTTCTCATTCTGGCAGCAGGGCTACATGGTGGTGCGGAGAACGTTTTTCAGAGTGATATTGTGTCAAAACTATTAAGAAGGTCGAGTCGATAGCCTGGGACCATGCGGACACTTGTTGCAGTGGTGGGTAGCGACGCCGACGATGCACGCCTTTCTCCCCGAACGCTCACTGTTGCAGAGGAGATTGGGGGCGGGATTGCTCGGCATGGCGGTATTCTCGTCTGCGGTGGGCGTGGTGGGGTGATGGAGGCTGCGTGTAAGGGCGCGAGGGCTCACCATGGTGTTACGGTCGGGATCCTGCCTGAGGCAAAAGAGGAAGCAAACGAGTTCGTGGATATACCCCTTCCGACCGGCCTTGGAATGCGACGTAATTTCATAGTCGCGTATGCCGCAGATGTCGTGATTGCGATTGGTGGCCGCTGGGGGACCCTCTCTGAGATTTCTTTCGCGATGATATTCCAAAGACCAGTGGTACTCGTGGAGGGGACCGGCGGCTGTGTCGATGAGCTGGTGCGGGGAAATCTTATGAAAGAGTCCGAGATGCGGTGGATTGTCGCGCATTCTTCTGAGGATGCTGTAGAAAAGGCGTTCTTTTGCTGTTCTAAGTAAGCTCGTGTTATGTTATTTTGTCATCATGCTAGAGTTGATAGGAATGTTTAAATATTACTTTAGTTAAAGTATAACATAAGAGGATCTGGAGTTTTTTGATTCCTTTTCCTTCCATCTCTCCTAACCCCTTCCAGATCCTTCCTACCTCCTTTGAATATTTTACCTCTCAAAAATCCTCTTTGGTTACTTAAAAGAATGGGCTAATTACAATCCTTTTTTCCGCCGCATTATTATTCTATTTGTCTCAACTTCCGCCATAAATTCAGAGAGACCTTTCTGAACCAAATGAATAAAACACGCATCTTTGTAGAGTTGTTCGAGATCGGTTTCACTTGACATGGTAACCTCAAACCCATAATATATTATTTTATAAATATATAAATATTTCTAATAATATAAATCTCCTCTAGCCTACTATATTTTTATACCCAAGCACCATTAATCCTCGTTCTATTGGAGAAGGAAATCGAATGAATGAAAACAATCCTCAAGAACACGCGTCATCCTACCGTTGGGTGGTCCTATCGACCTTTATCCTCATCGCACTGCTTTCACAGCTTCTCTGGCTCACGTTCGCCCCCATCTCCGACCAAGTCGCAGGGCTTTATCATGTGACTGCCTTTGACGTCTCGCTGCTATCTCTCGTCTGGCCCATGGTCTTCGTGATCCTTGCGATCCCCGTAGGAATCTTCATAGACAAAAAAGGATTCACCGTAAGTATAAGAGTCGCCGCCATTTTCCTAGCTGTCTTTGCAGTCCTTCGGATCTTTTCCACACTCAACACCTACAACTTCGCGTTGTTGCTCCTCGCCCAGATCGGCACCGCTGTCTCTCAGCCATTCATTTTCGGAAGTATCACGAAACTCGCGGTCTCATGGTTCCCAGAACGAGAACAAGGGCTTGCCAACGGTCTAGGAACCATCGGGCTGTTCTTAGGGATGATGCTTGCCCTTGTGCTTATCCCCCTCCTTAGCTCTCTCTACACTATCACCATAGTGCTAACGATTTTGGCGGTGCTCTGCTGCATAGGGGCTGCTCTTTTTTTTCTGTTCGCCCGCGAGGGGACTTTTGTCAGCCCTATGAAAGAGAGCGCTGGATTTGGGTTGAAAGACCTCTGGACCCTATCGAGGAAGTGGGATTTCATCATCCTCGAGTATGGCTTTTTTGTCTGCATCGGTGGGTTCACTGCGATTTTGACGTGGTTAGAAATTATACTCAAGTCCCTCCATGGCATTGGTGCTGATCAAGCAGGAATCATTGGTGGAGTGCTGATCATCGGTGGGATCATTGGTTCCATCGCGATACCTGCCCTCTCGGACCGACTAAAAAAGATTAAGATTCTGGTCATCATCGACCTCGCCGTCGGTACCATAGCATTCTATTTCATCGGGGTGTTCCCGTCGTTTTTCCTCCTTGCTGTGACGAGTGCTATCGTTGGTTTTTTCCTGATGTCCGCTCTGCCGTTGGTACTAGAACTCTCCAACAGGATTGCTGGAGCTGGCATGGAAGGGCGAGCATCGTCCATCCTTTGGTTCTTCTCGCAGGTTGGATCAATCTTCCTCATTGTCGCTATTGATCCCGTCAAATCGATATGGGGCAGCTACACCTCCTCAATTCTTTTGATTGTGGTCCTCTGGGCGATTGCGTTTCTGTTGTTCCTTAGTCTGAAAGAACAGCATCTCCTCAAGAAAAATAAGGGATAAACGAGAAGCGAAGAGAGGTTATTTTCCACTTTTTACTATTTCTCGATTTTTATCACGCTGATGTTTTGAGGAAGCTTCATGGAGCGGGCGATCGCCCCACATTTCGTTCGAAGAAGGTGTGCCACTGGTTTATACGCTGTCTCAGAGAATGATTCGTAGTTCGCCATCCCTTTGCTGATGATGATATCAGCATGTTCTAAAGCGTTCTTAGCTTTGGCAGGAAGGCGAGGGAAATCGATACCGACGCAAAAACAGCCTGTCGTATACAGCTTATCGATCACCTCTGAGAAAAGGATGGCGTCAGCGTCCTCCCGTGTTGCATCGCTCAGCACCGGTTTTCCTTTGACGATTGCGGTGATGTCAAGACCGGGGTTGAAGTTCTTCAACTCAACGCACATGAGTTTATCAAAAAGGATTTCCCCACAATTATCAGTGCAGAGCACAAGGCGTCGTGCATTCGACAGGTGCTTTCGTAGGATCGGATAGTCATCATGCCCGAGACCATCCGTATAAAACCTGTCAAACATTTCTTCAAGCATGCGTGGATGGATACCCGAGCCATTGATCCCGAAGTCAAGCACGTTACCGATAATCGCGCAAATCATGCTCGTCCGCAGAGGGTCCTTTGAATCTTCAATGAGTCTCTTGACTTTAGGGATTAATCTCTGAACGACGGTCGTGCTCGATTGTTTAAGCGATGCGTACGGATCATCATCTTTGAGGATTGAGTACACCGCTTGATGCACCTGGGTTGCGATTGTCGCGCTGCACTCTGCTGGGTCATACAACTCAGAGAGAAGTTTGCAGGCGCTGCGTAGTGCCTTAGTGCGGCGTTTTGTATTCGAGGTGCTCAGCTCCGTCTCGAAGAGGATTCGTTTCAGTAGACACGGCACGCATTCGGGTTGAATCTTCATGACGACACCATGAACCTAAAACGTCGTCTTTATCTTTACGGTCTTGATAGGTTATACAATAGAAGAATTAAACCTATCACTTTCACGGATAATCGTTACATCTTCCTTTTAAAGAACCTTTTTCCCGTTATACAGCTATATATATTGTTAAAAATCATCGTATTTAATCTTTGGGTAGCACACCATATGAGGTTTTTAATTTTTTTCTCCCGTATTGCCTTATTGTATAATATTTTTTATCCAAATGGGTCTGACTCGTTAGTCAAGAGCTAATTAGTCAAGTTTATTAAGTTAACGGATTTTGAAGCTTCGCACATAAAACTTAGACTAATTAGTCAGAGGTTTTCTCCCTAGCGAACGAATCACCCTATGATGGCTTTGCATTTTAATTCGCTTCTGCGCTTTTAATCCTATGTCTGCACTTTTATTCAATGATTTTACCTATTTTAAGTGCAAAGCCCCCTATGATCATAAGTTAAAATATAAAAAAAAAGAATCAGGGAAGTTCCCTGATTTCTGGGGTATTTTTTACAGTTTAGGTTTTGCTGAATTGCCACCAGGCCTTCAACTCAACCCCGCTGCTCGTCTTCAGGATGTTCCCGTTCGGATCCCTGAACGTCGTATATACTCGATAAGTGCCGGTACCGTGCTTCAGATCTGATGCTCGGATCTTCCCGTTGAAGATCGTGTCAAGTCCAAGCTGATTTCCGTAGGTAATAGTACGTGGTGATGTCTCATTTATCGTATCATTATCCGACACCCATTTTCCCTGTGACGAATTGTAGAACTGAACTTGGATGAGGAGGTATCCCTTGATGGTAGTGGACCCGGTGTTCTTGATCTTCGATTGGTTCCGATACGTGATGATCAATTTCGGTTTGCATCCTGCTGGTCCCCCTTGGGCATCAGCGGAGTACACGTTGACGTATTCATTGATTGTCGATGTTTTTCCATTGATGTCCCTGCTGCTCCGCAGACACAGCTTGGTCGTGCCCGTCTTGTTGATCCAGCTGAGCTGTGTGAGGGTGATGTTGTTGTGTCCGTTCACGAAGTTCGTGGTGTTGAGGCTGCCGCCGTTCCCCTGGTAGTGGCTCTGGTTGTAGTCACCCGCCTGGAGAGGGTTATGGGGGTAGGTCGGCTGCCCTGACTGTTGATTGGTTGGTTCTCCGGTCTGGATCGTGATATTGAAATCCGTGGCTGAGTAGTCATCCTTTTTATAGAGGGAGAGTATCGCGCTGTCAAGGTACGCATTCATGGGTAGTGCTGAGGTGTTGAAGAACACGAACCCGCGGTATACGGTGTACGACGGCGGTATGGTGGATACTTTTTTTTGTCCTATCGTGATGTACGCCGCGGTGCTGTCGACCGTGCCGTTCGCCGCATTATGTACCACTGGATAGATGTTGCCGGAATTATAGATATAGCCGTCGCTTGAGGTGGAATACACAGACAGTGTCGGGTCGATCACCACCGGGAACGTCATCGCAATGATCTCAGAGACCTTCACGCCGGAAAGCAGGTAGGTGTCGCCATGGAGATGCACGATGCGATACGTCAATCTCTGCCGTACCGATTCGTTGTTTACTTCGTACGCATCGCCCAACGGCAGCCCGCATTTGAACTGCCCGAATGCATCCCGGAGATCAACCCCGGTATCGGAGACCGTTACGTTTCCCGAAAGCAACCCTGACTTGTTATACAGGTTGAGAATCTGATAATCCAGTTTGGTGATGAACACGAGATACGAGCTTGCGTCATGGAGACCATACGATGATGGCGGGTGATTTTGCAGCACGGTCTTTGTCGCGTTGGTCATCGTGATTGCTTCCTTTAGCTCGGTATTGTCGTAGCTCCAGGTGACGTTAGTACCCGTGAAGACACCAGGATAGGTAATTGCGTTGTTCTGGGTTTGTCCCTGGCTGTTCTGCACCGTCTGCAGATACCGATACGCCCAGTTACTCTGAGGATCCACATACCCGACACCCACAAGCTTACTCCTCACTACATACGTGGTTGGATCGGTGGATCGGTTATACGTGAACGCGACCGGCCAGTCGTTTTGGATATTGGGTTTGAAGTAAACGCCGAACAACCCATAATTATTCCCGACTTTGTATCCGTAGTTGTAAGCAGGATGATCGCTCGTAAGTTGAGAAAGGGAGGTGTTGATCGGGGTCCATGAGCCATTATCCTCCATGTAATTCACTGGCTCTTGATAGCTTTCCAGGATGTTCGTGCCAGAGGACGCGTTGTAGTAGGTGTTCCAGGTGAGACCCCGACCAACCACGGTGAGATTTTGTGATGGGTTCGGCGGGTCCGTGATATTGATGTATTGGTTCCCCGTGTAGCTATCCTTTAGGGTGGCGATGCTCATCGAGGCGCTCACGGAGACATTGAAACTATGCACCGTGCTGTTTTTCCGGTTGCCTACCTTGTCGTACGCGATGATTGTATAATTATACCGGCCTGCATGCCAGGTGTCAGAAAAGACGTATCGGTACAAGTTCCCTGAGATATGACTCATGTTGGTTATCAACGGATTGTGAGTGGCTCCTGATGGGTACGTGATGTTGATGCTGACGTTGTTCACCCCGCTGCGGTCATCCGTGACGTTTGTGTTAATCGTGATGTTGTTGCCGAAGCCGACGGTGTTCGGGGACGCGCTCATCGTGGTGATGGACGGGGGCTCAGTATCAATCGTAAAGTTAAACCCTGTGGTTTCGTTGGTATTGTTGGCGTTATCCTCAACCCAGATGCTGTAGTTGTAGACACCCGGCTGCCAGGTGTCATTGAAGGTATAGGTGTAATCATACTCGGTGAGGTTCGTCATAATCATCGTCGCGTTCATGGTGGAGTTGTTTGGGGTGGTGATGTTGACCTTGACTTCCTTGACCCCGCTTTGATTGTCGAGGAGGTCGACCGCGATGGTGACTGATGCTCCACCAATCGCAGGGTTGGGGTGACCAACGACTTGAGCGAGTTCAGGCGGCGTGAGTTCTACTATGATCGGCTGCTCGGTTTGATGGGTGTTGTTCTGGTTGTCGCGGACGGTGAGCGTGACGTTATAACAGCCGATGGCGGTGTAATTATGGGTCGCATTCCTGATGTAGGAGTTGTTGCCGTCGCCGAAATCCCAGGTCCAGTTTACGATCGGGTGGAGTCCAGCGGAGGTGTCAGTAAAACGAGCTTGTTTTCCCGGCTGCCAGTCCCCGTTCGCATGGAACCCGGCATTAAGGATACGAACGGTGATGTTCTGCGAACAGTTCAGGTAGTTGTTGTAATCGTCGTGGATGCAGAGTCTTATGGTATAGTTACCGACCTGGTTATAACTGTGCGTCGCGTTCTCGCCGTAGCTGACGTTTCCGTCGCCGAAATCCCAGGTCCAGTTTACGGTCGATCTGGATTGCTCACCCGAGTCGACGTTTTGATTGAAGCCGGCGCAGAAGGTCGGCTGATTCACGGCGACGGTGTCGAGACTGAAGCTTTCTAGGAACTGGGTGTTCCAGCTGGATCCCCCGTCACCTTTCGTGACGTGGACTGTCTGATATGGTGACCAATCGCTCACCACGTTCGGGTTGAAGATATTGTCCTTTGCGCGGACCCAGACATGGTAGGTGCCTTCTTCGGACCAAGAGATGATATGGTGACAGGGCGCTCCGGATTGGTGGGGGCCGCCCGTGACCCACATCGTGTAATATGTCAATAGTTGAGTTTGGCCGGGGATTTTTGTCTCCCATTTCCATTGATACCAGACATGATCGTTGTTTGGATCCGTGGTGCTGGTGGTGTAGGTATGAACCTTGTTCGTGTGTACTTCCAAGTCTCCCTGTGGTTGTGGTGGTGTGTTTGGAGGATCGTTGGGTGGGCTCATGTAGAAAGGACCACTGGAACTCATGTCATTTGCGTATTTCCCGAAATCCAGATAATCGAAAAGATGTATGACGGTATAGTTTACCTCGCCCGTTGAATTATAAAGATACAGATAAAGGTCATAGTATCCTTGAGGAGCGCGAAGCGGTAGATTAATGCTGATGTTTCCTGAAATGACCTCCGGGGTGGCCAGGTAATGGTTCTCCCCTTTGTATCTGCAGAGGATCGGTTGGTCCTCTGAAACAAGGGTTGCTTTGACCCAGACGCGGTCTTGCGGCATGGTCGTGTTGAGGGTGTAATTTACTTGAATGGAATCCGGGATGATGTTTTCATCATTGGAGTCCTTGAGCCATGGCTGATTGACAGAAAGAAAACGACAATCGGGGTTCAGGCAGAAATAGCGACTGATATTAAAAACAACCGTTGATGTTGCGGCGACATCGGTATCGTTGTAGTATCTCATGGAGTCGCCTTCGGTGTGATTCTTGCCGTCGCGATGATGGCGGACCCATGTCATGCCTTTTAGGAACGTGATTGTATCATTTCTGTCAGTTAGCCCGCTGTAAACCTCATCATCACTTATGAGCCCCAGGAAACGGTAGATTACTTCAAGTTTTGTATTGTACATATGTGTTTCATAGCCTTGTTCATCTGCTATTTGCTCGATGTATGGTTTCAGCAGCAATTTGTTCGTCCCAACGTATAGTCTAGTTTTGGGCAAGGATTGGTTAAAGCAGAGTTGATTGAGGTCAATGAATTTTTCAATCTTGTAGTCCTCATGTTTTGCCTTATAGGACTTCGCTCCTTTGACTCCAGCTTCTTCTCCCGCGAACAGGACGAATTGAGTCGTGTATTTTGGTTTCAGATGATGTTCGGTATAATAGCGTCCGAGAGCGAGGACAATGCCGCATCCGATTGCCGAGTCCGCGGTTCCGGAAGACCAGACAGAGTCATACAGGGAGTTGACGACCAGTATATGATGTCGGTCAGGGTCGGATCCGTTGATCTGTCCGACGAGATTGTAGCTTTCAACAGTTGTGTTCCATTGTTGTCTGAAGGATAGGTTGACGGTGTAATTATGGATGTTGCTGATGATTTGATGTCCGTCGGTCCCGTTAATGAATATCACTGGTAATCTAAATCGATCATTTCGTAAGCAATCGTGCGAGAGATTATCCTCATCATAGAGGATCACTCCTTCGCAATGTGGCCACAAATGGTCGATCCTGTCACGAATATTTTTTAGACCATGATCTATATTGAGGATTGTGAAACGTAGTGGCGTTTCCGGCCAATCTGGGTTGAAGGTCCTGTCTTCACGAATCAGGACAAATGACTGATTGCCGCACAGTGTCTCATTGTACCAGGGAAGCCGTGTCACGTTCTCGGGATGGGCTTCAACGTCATCGAAGCTGAAGTTGTAGCGTTGTTCAAAGGCTGTCATGAGATAGGAATCAGTGTCATTTTCTGTCATATTAAAGAGCGATGTCAGATTCTCAAAGATGGTTTGGTTAAACTCGCTGCTAATGTAATCTGCAATAAGGTAAAAAACTGAGAGATTGTGGTATTCGAACGAGTGGGTCAGTTTGGATTTATTCCATGGTATCCCGCGATCCAATAAAGTATTTCCGAGTGTCCATCGTGGGGAGATGTAGCAGTCGATGGTTTTGTTCCTTGTCGTCGAGCCGATACTGTGGTTTGTGATGGTGAATGATTTGTCCATAATATCTAATTTTGATGTGAGGTTTCCGGTGCCCCAGTTTGATGATATATTCGAGTCGTCATGGACTTTTTCCCAAAAGGGAGTGTAGGAGTCATTAGAACACGGAAAAAGACTAATATTTTTCATTTCTTTGGATAACCAGAGTGCAGCATCGCGTTCCCCAGCTGTTCCGAAATATCTCCCTTTTGCAAGACCTTTCTCCTGTTCAGTCTGATCATATGAAAAGTTAATAATCTGTGAGAGATGATCAGCAATCTTTTTCACATACGATAAATTTAATGGGCAATAATATTCCGTTGTTTCTGTATCAGCACGAACTATATTGTTTGTTCGAATGATCAGTAGGCTATTAGCCACTAAAGCCGTACATAACAATATGCTTAGAATTTTCTTTTTCATTTAACTACCTCCTCAAACATATGAATCGAATATTATTTTTAAAGCTTTTCTAATTATATAATTTGAGAGAAAAAATTTAATAGGAAGATGCCGATTATATATTAAAGAAATAAAAGAAAATAGGAGGCTCTTGCGTGAAAAATTATCGGTTGATAATCTATTTATTGATTTTATTTTCCCTGATTGTTACTTCTTTTCTTCCGGGAATTCAGGCGAATAATTCAAAGATATTTGAAAAATTGGATTACCCATATCGACAATTATTAAAACAATCTATCGAAGAAAAAAATCTTCCGGGAAAAGAAGTCATAGCTTTTATTGCACAACAAAATAAATCTTTTTTAAAAGACCAAAGAACCATGCACGAGGTCTCTGATTCTCCCTGGCCAATGTGTTGTCATGATATTCAACATACTGGCCTGAGTCCATATAATACTTCAG
>Ga0335070_10010582_pt1 | contig 10786 bp, 11 predicted proteins | sample Lox_Sample_13_FD_206722 | JGI IMG/M metagenome (GOLD analysis project Ga0335070, IMG submission 206722) | Soil microbial communities from Loxahatchee National Wildlife Refuge, Florida, United States - Lox_Sample_1.3 | ecosystem: Environmental > Terrestrial > Soil > Wetlands | place: USA...
TCTCCGGGGGTTCAATCGGATGGTACTTCTGATTAAATTGGTGATATTGTCCCACCCGTTTGATTCTGTCGTTTAGCTCCGAGTCTCGACGAAATTTAGATCGCAGTTTCATCTAGGAAAATCCCTGGATGTGAAAGAATATTGGACTCCGCGAGTGGCGGTTCCCAGCCCGGAGATTGCCGCGAGGAAGAGAGCACGGTGAGAGCCTACGCCCCGGTGTTGGTCATCGCATTTGCGTTCATTTGCTCAGGACGTTCGTTTGCGCAGTCGGTTGAGAAGGAGGGTAAGGCTATCCTTGAGCTGGGAGCGGCTGCTGACCGGAGTCTCACGGAGGGTCAATCGGCCTTCGGTCCCACGGTCGCGGTCGAGGTAACGCCGATCGAGAACTGGCTTGAACTCGAAGCTGGTGTCACGCCACTTTTCAGGCGTCACTCGACGGAATGGAGCGTCGACTTTCTGTTTAAGAAGCCCTGGACGATTTCCGACAAAATGGAGTTCATGCTGGGAATTGGGCCGGAGTGGATTCATTCGAATGCATACGGCGTCAAGATGAACTCGGTCGGCGCTGAAGTTGCCCCGGACTTCATGTTTTGGCCAGCTAAAAAGCACAGATTCGGCTGGTATCTCGAACCAAGCTACGAGTACAAATTTGGCCCGGGGCATGAACACTCGCTTGGCATCAGCGGCGGTCTTCTGATCTCCATTCCTTAAGTTCAGCGCGCTATGGCTGATTGTTAGCAGCGAGGAGGGTTGCTGCGTCGGACAGAGTTCGGTGGTTCCGTGTTGAACTGGGTAGCTGACGATTAGCGATGTCTCGGCCCCTGCGATGTAGCGAACGTTGTTGCGATCGTTGGCCAGCAGAAAACAGTGTGGTTGGGAAATATTTCTCAGCGAGATGAATATCAGTCGCTGCTGTATTGGGCTTCGCGGAGCAAAGAGTTGGGCCGTTCGGCCGAACTTCCAACGGAATTGCTACCCCACTTACTGGAAGATCCAATCTCAGTATGAGCTCGCCGTATGAGCTCGCCGACCATCTGTACGGAGTTTGCGCGGGGTTTCTTCAACGAAAAGGACAAAAGCGCCATTTTCCTGCGTGCAGGACGGGAAGCGGATGGAACGCAAACTTTCAAGCTGGCGAAGGTGAGCCCCTCCAGGCCAGTTACGGTCAAGACTCGTAGAAGAACATGTTCGCAGTTGAGGATCAGACGGTGGCTGTCGGACCAACGATGAGCAGCTGAATCGGAATCGGATTCACACCCGCGCTGCACTGAGCTGGGTGGATTCGCGGAGCGCAGTCACTTCCTGTTCTAACCCATCCAAGCGATTCAATTCGGCCTGAACCGCAGGCTCGCCGTCCTCTTTTACCTTCCGGGCGCGGACCAAGGCTTGTTCCGCAATCCTACTCACCTCATGAAGCAGCTTGCGAATCTCCGCTTCTAGTTTCCCGCGGCTCTCCTGAACCCGGTTGAGAACGTCGCTCTGCACGCGAGTGCTGTTGGTTTCGAGCAGCTTGGTGAGAAACTCTTGGGCCTCGTTCCTAATCATCCAGCGAGCACCTACGAGGCCAAGGATCAGGTCGGCCAACCAGCGCAGCGGTGAGGCGGGGTCCGCGACATCCCTGTATTCGTAAAAAGTGAATTCAGAGCGTACGCGAAATCCGCGTTCCGGATCGAGAGCATGGGGCATGCGCGCCAGTTCGGGAATACCGGCGTTCGCAAGCTTGCTTAGAAACTCGTTCGCCATCTCTACGAATCGCACCTCGACACGCCGGTATTCTTTCTCTGCTGTTTCCTGTTCGGGCTTCAACCATGGCATGACATGACGGCGTGCCAGTTCTTGCGCCGAGTGGAAGGTGCGCCGCCGATAAGCTGGACCCAGCCAGCCAGATATCGATTGCAGTAAAACGTCGAACTCCTGGTGCGCCTGCGGCAGTACGTGCGCGAGAAATGTTTTATGACGATCGACAAACATATCTGAAATATGCTGTTGTTCAGCCATGAAAAGATATCCGAGCTCCCTCATCGAACGTTCTGCATCGCCGATGGTTTGCTTCATTGCAGCGATCCGGGTCTCCGACTCCTCGATCGGCCGTTGCAGCGCCTCGCGCTCTTCCGAGATGATCACCAGAAGTTGCTCGCTGATCCTCTCTAGTCCTCGTTCGCAGGCTGCCCGGATCAAACGACGCCCCGATCCTTCGATCAAATGGTTCAGAGACGCGACCAGCTTCTCCCAGTCGCGACCTGTTCCGCGATGTTCGATCTGTTCTGCTGCGCTGACCTCAAACAAAGGGCCGACAGAATGTTGTGGGAGTCGCTTTTCGAGCTGACGCCTCGCGAAAGCAACCGCCTCGGCTCGTTCTGCGTCTGTTGTGCGATCCGCCTTGTTTACAGTGATAATGAGATCCTGAACGTGCCGCGCGACTGCTTCAACCAGTAGAAGTTCTTCTCCTGCCAGCGGAGGGTCCGCCCCGATCACGACCAATGCCGCATCAATATGAGGGATGAAAGCTTGTGTCGCTGCCGTATTACCGGTGAACACCGATCCCAACCCGGGCGTGTCCACGAAGCACATGCCAGTTGCAAGCAGCGGACTAGGCACAAAGATTTCCAATGCCGCGACCTGTTTCACGTTCTCAGGGTTCTTCTCCTCGGAGACATACTCATCGACGCTCTTAACCGGAATACTTGTCCAGCCGCCAGCAGATTCAAAGCGAACGCGAGCGGCCGCATGGTTTCCGTGGCGCACGATCGTGGGCACGGTGGTAACAGGCACAACTCCAGTCGGCAGTACGCAGTCGCCCACCAAGGCATTCAGAACAGATGACTTGCCGCGCTTGAACTGACCGATACAGGCAACATAGAAGCGTCCCTCCGATACTCGTTCTGCCACTGATCGAGCATCGGCGGCGACTTGCTCGGCTTCAAATTGGTCAGCTATCTCCGCCAGCCGCATGAGTGCTGATTCTCCATGGGAATTCTCAACGGAGGGCTGTACATCCTCGGGCGCGACGGATTCCAAACGCGGGGAGGCGGACTTCTCAAGCACCGAGTTTTCTTTCGAGTCTGTCTTCATCGCTCATCTGTTAATGCTCTTGTTCCATTCTCTGCTTGGCTACGAAGCGGGAGAGCGCACTCCTTCCTGGTGCACGTAGCGGATTACCTCCACCTCTGACATCGCGATTAGCCCTTCATCCACCATTTCATCTAGCGCTGGGATGAGATTCCTAATCTTTTCCTCTGTGTCAATCACGGAGACCATGATCGGTCGGTCCGACGAGCGAAGAAGGTGTTTCTTGTGGATAAGCGTGCTCGCACCGTAGCCTTCGATGCCCCGAAAGACGGTCGCACCAGCGATGTCGAGTTCCCGGCACTTGATGACAATCGCTTCATAGAGCGGCTTGTTATGCCACTTATCGTCCTCGCCGAAATGGATGCGCAGCATCTTGGCTTTGCCTTCCAGTTTCATATCTGGATCTCCTGCCGCCGATCTGATTTCTGGTAGTTGTGGGTGTACTTAATGACGTCGACATTTGACAGCACGACCAGACCCTGCTGTACCATCTCGTCGAGAATCGGCATGAACGCTTGTAGCTTCTCTTCTGTGTCAACGACCGACAGCAGGATAGGCCGGTCGTGGGAGAGGCTCAGCTTGGCATCCTTGTGGATGCGCCGATTGGCGCCATAGCCCAGAATCCCCCGATAAACCGTTACGCCAGCGATATCGTGCGCTCGTAACCCGTTGACGATAGCCTCATGGAGAGGCTTGCCATTCCATTTGTCGTTTTCCCCAATGTAGATGCGCATCATCTTGGCCTTACTTTCCCGCTTTAAGGGAGGGCCTTCCGAGGCGCCTCGTTTCTGCTTCTTCTCGGCCGGTTTTACGATGGTGGTATCGTGCATTTCAATCAGACCGGTGCCGACCATCTCGTGCAGCTTCGGCAACAGTTCTTCCACCTTAGCTGCGGTCTCAATAAACTCGACCTTGACGGGTAGACGGACCGCCAAGTCAACAAGGCGTGTGGTGTGCATGTGGTGATCTGCCCCAAATCCAGCAATGCCACGCGTCACGGTTGCGCCCGAGACGCCATGAAAAAACAGAAAATCTAGAATGGCGGCATAAGCGGCCGCCCCGTGGAACTGCTGATCCTCCGCTACGTAGACCCCGACTTTCTTCCCCGGCCCTGGTGTCAGCACACTTTCCTCCTGTCGTTAAAGTCCTCTTTGACCCACCAAAAACTCAGCGGCACGACCTAAAAGTCCGCCGCCCTCATGGATTCCATGTTTTAGCTGTTCTAGGAAGCTCTCCAGTTCCTGCTGCAATTCCGCCCGATTTCGTTCGACGATTTCATCAACCAGCGTTCGCAAACGCAATGGGACAAATTCCTTCAGTTTCCGGCTGTGCTCCAGACAAACAGTGCCCTGACTCTTCATCCACTGCGCGAACATGTTCCCTTGAAGCTTCTGCGCTAGCTCACGCAAGCGGGTGATTTCCTCTTCCAGGGCACGATGACACAAGGTACATTCCGAGCTGTTCACCTTCCCCACCAGAGGCGGCTTCAACATCTCTAAGAAGACATTAGTGACACTTTCCCCAGGAGTGGAGCGCGAAATCTTTGCTCTGGATCGAGCGAGAGCCCAGCCGTGAAAATTGCATACGCGCAGGTCAGATTGAGGTCGAGCTGTTTCCGCCAATGTCCACTGAAAATCTTTCAGGATCGCGCAAATTGGACATGCGCCCTTGGTGAGTGCCTGGCTTACGTTAGCCCCCGGTGCTGAAGCTTCTGCTTTCATGGGATCGCCCTCCCTGCCATAACGCCACCCCAAACCGCAACAAACCCAACGATCACGCTCAGCACCACGTAGAGAAATCCCAGGCCGATCTGGCCATCCTGGATCGTGCGCAAGGTCTCATATTCGAAACTGGAGAATGTCGTGTAGCCTCCGATGAAGCCAATTGGGATCAGATATCGCCAGTTGGGGCTCCAATGCGTTCTGGCTGTCAATAAGGCAAAGACCAAGCCGATCAGGAACGAACCGGTAATGTTAATCACGAGTGTCCCGTAGGGAAATCGCGTTCCCATCCTGCTGCCGATATAACTGCCCACCCAGAAGCGCAACATCGAACCTAGACAACCTCCCACACCGACCATCACGTATTTCAGCAAGTTGCCTCGTTCCTTTCCTCTTCACAATGGGATTTCACCAGACTTTCCTGCCAGTCAGGAAGCCACAGTTGGCTCTGTTCGAGCGGTTACCAAGCTCTCCAGATCGCGACGAATGGTGCTTTCCTCTTCGGCTGGCGACACGTGATCGCCCACCAACCTCTCTACTTGAGCACGGTAGCCATTGGCATAAGCGTCAAATCTGCGTTGAATCTGACTCAACGTTCTCTCCGACCAGTCGTACAGCAAAGCATGATAAGCCGATAAGGATTTCGTCAGCTGCCCCCCGACCATCCCCGTCAGGCGCTTGGTCACGATCGATCTCGAAATATCTCCTCCGAGCAGGCCGAACAGGAAGGGCCGCTTTAAGTCGATAGTGAGCTCGCCTGGGTCATAGGCTGGCATTTCTCTCACCACCCCGGCGAACTCCTGTTCCCCAGGCACGTCCTCAACCTCAAGCACCTTGGCGGTGGCTCGCAGAGTTTCATGGAGTTTGTGCGCCATTGCGTCCATACGCCGGCGAAGAGACTCGGTTTGTTCCTGAACCGTCCATGTCACCGCGTTGCGTACGATCCCAGGCACTGCTTCATCTCCGGCACCTTGCTTGGACCATGACTCAACCACGGTGGCGGCTGCAAAGCGCAACGTCCGAGTACTGGAATATTCCAGGTCGTTCGCAACGCCTCGCGCGATCTTCTTCATCTCCTCTAGACGGCCACTCGCCTGACGCAATTCAGCTTCGACAACACGCAGTTGTTCAACCTTCTTCGGCGAGATCTGGTCCTTGCGGCGCAAGCGTGAGCGCAAGGCCATCTCTACGGATTGGCGAAGTGCTCCCAGCTTGCGCCGGATGGAGCGCAGCTTCAGTTCCTGACGCTGACTGTACAAGGGAGCGATGTCTGTTTCGAACCACTGAGCGACGAGTTCTTTGCTCCCGGCCATCACGCTCACGGCGCGCACCGCCAGATCCACGTTTAACTCTTCTTTGATGTGGTCTTTCACATACCCAATCACCCGCGAGCGATCTTCGAGCGTCAGCAGGTCCGCCTTGCTCAACAGGACTATGGCCGGAATTGCCGCGTCATAGAGAATCTGGATGGTTTGCAGATCGTCCGGAGTCAGAGTCGATCCAGCATCGATGAGAACAACCCCCAGATCACATCGCGGCAAATAAGCGAGTGTTTCGGCCGCTCCACGAGTCGCCAAAGATCCCAAGCCAGGAGTATCGACAAATGCGATGCCTTCGCGAAGGCGAGGCGACGGGAGCTGAACCACGATTCTGGTCACATGCTTTTCGTTCCCACGATTGAGCTGCTCGGCCACAAACTCCGGCAAGTGCGCAATGTCAAATTGTTCAGGCGTGCGATCGGCAAACCAGACGTGGACTGCAGGTGTCTCGCCGTACAGCAAGCGTGTCGGAACGGCGGTAATTGGAGTGACTCCCACCGGAAGTGCATCGGTCTCAAGCATCGCATTCAGCAGCGAGGACTTGCCGGAGCTAACACGTCCGAAAACGGCGATTTCGAAACTGTTGTCTTCCAGGCGGTCGAGAATCATCGACAACGTGGCCCGGAATTCCACCAGTCCGTGCTCGCTGATGACCGACTCCAGCTTCTTGAGAACCGGGGTCTCCTCTCCAGTTTGTTCCAACCTTTCCAATCGTTCCTGCAGGTTTTCTCTGGACCCACGCATTAGATACTGATCGAGCTGTCGTACCAAACCGTGGAGTTCTCCGGCGATACCGTTGAGTTCAACTGCGGCCGCTTGGGGAACTTGTCCATAGCCGCTCATGTATTCGGGCTTCAACTCCTCCGCGGCAATATCCACAAACGTAAGATTTACGTGGAGTGCGCGCGAAACGGGGATATCGGCTGGCGGTCGTTCCATCCCTTGCCCATCGAGCACGCGAATCAGCTGAGCGCGAATACGGCTGATGTAGTCTTCGATCACACGCCGTTGGGCGGGACTCAGATCGGGAGCGTATTGCGGAAAAGCCAGCTTCGATGCCGAGACATTGAGCGTGCTTTCCATCTCCGCCAGCAGCTTGTCAATGTGGCGACAGGTCACGCTGAGGCGCCGCTCGTGATTCGAATTGAGCGAATTGGACTCGTTCGTCACCTTGCAACTCCCCCGTTCATGCGAAAGTCGATGTATAGAGGGGAGATCTTGATGTGTTCCTCGGAGCGGTACTTTGGACAAGCCGCCATATCGATCAATGCAATGATCGCTCCTGGATTTCCTCCACTGAATTCCAGAACTTTGTCGACGAATTCGCTGATGTTCGTGCCCGACAGGCCTGAGTGCTTGATCCGCTCACGAGCAAATTGCTCGGCGGTTGGGTCGTCGAAATTGCGGATTTCACACTTCTGCGAACGATCGCCGTAAAGCGGCTGGAGAAAACCTGTGTCTTCCATGTGGCTAGAACGCGCCACCGCGCTGACCGGGGTCGAGCCCCATCCCATGACTTCACGAACGGCCGATGCAAACGAGTACGAGGGTCGCTTGAGATGGTCGAGCACAATTGAGTACTGCCCTTCTCTCAGCGCATCCATAACAATCCCTTTCAACGAAACGGCGGATTTCGTGGTGATCGCTTCCTCATCGCGAAACACTCTGACGGCACGCGGACTCTGTAATCGCAGCAGACTACGGGCGAGACTGCGAAACATCACGTTGGTCGTCGCTGAGTCTTCGCAATAGAGAACAGACCGAAACCGGGGCAGCACATTACGGAGCAGAAGCGTTTTGCCAACACCCGATGGTCCGTGGATGAGAAACGGGCGCCTCTTCGCCAGGAACTGGTCGATTCGCTGGCGTTCCTCCTCACGATCGAAAATGAAATCCGGCATCATGGGTTCCGTTCGCGGTCGGCCTCGCCTTGCCCTTTTCGCCTTACGGCACCCAGCAATCGTAGAACATGATCTTTAGTCTGAACCGATGCGGGCGCGGCCTCCCGCCGCTCAATCTCTTCATTGATCGAAGGCAAGGCAACGTCCAGATGCTTTTCCAGCCATCCTTGGATTTCCCCTTGCAGTAGCCAATCTGATGCGGACAAGACCTTGATCATCCGCTCAACCGCAAGTTCCTTGTTTCTTCGATCTGCAACAGCAAGAGCAATCGCGCCTGCCCTTGCTGCGACCTCGGGGTCGCTGTCATGGAGCAAGGCCGCAACCTGGCACCAGTCTTGATTGCACAACTGTAGGCACTCGAGAAGACGCAAAGCGCATCTGCGCCGACGCTGGCTTTGCGGTCGTTCATGGGAGCCGGACGAGTCAGGAGTTCTAGCTGCATCCACTAGGGCAGAATGGGCTAGCTCAGCAGTCTTCCGAAGGGCGTCTTCAGCAAAGGTGCGACAGAAATCATCCTCTAATGCTTCAATCAGCTCTGGCACAGCCTCCGGACGCCGGAACTCGCCCAGCGTTTCGACGGCTCCCACCAAATGTTTCCGTTGCAAAACATGCCGCAGAGCTTCGAAAACGTCCTCGGTGCGCCAGGCACCCAGGGCTCGTGCAGCGGTATTCTTCACCGCCTCCTCCCCGTGCGCAGCAACTGGATCTACGATGTGCTCCTCCGACGTCAGATAGTCGAGTAACACGTCCTTAGCTCCCAGTTCGGCAAGAGCACGTACCGCCCGTTGACGTGGCAGAAAAATGCCACTACGTTTGCCGTGCAGAAGGAAACGCTGCAGCGGCGTGATGGCCTTTCTGCCGCAGGCTACGAGCATGTCAACTCCCAATTCACCTTCGTGAAGGGAGTTCAGGCTCTGGACGAGCGCTTCGATCTCCTCGTCGGAAAGATCGCGAAATGCTTGGCTGCTTCTCTCCACCAGAGCCTCTACTCCTATCACCATCACTTGCCCCATCGGGCGTAAACCGAGCGGCCCGCGTACTTCGCATTGCGTCCTAACTCTTTTTCGATTTCCAGCAAGCGGTTGTATTTCGCAATGCGCTCACCGCGGCAAGCTGAACCTGTTTTTAATTGCCCCACACCAGTTGCGACGGTGAAATCGGCAATCGTCGTGTCGTCGGTCTCGCCGGAACGATGCGAGACCACGCATGTGTAGCTGTTCTTCTTTGCCATCTCGATGCAGCGCAGCGTCTCGGTCACAGTACCGATTTGATTGAGCTTGATCAGGATGGAATTGGCGACCCCCTCCTTGATTCCTTTCTCGAAGATCTGGGGATTGGTTACAAAGATGTCGTCTCCCACCAGTTGCGCCTTCTTTCCCAGGTCCGACGTGAGTTTCTTCCATCCCGCCGAGTCATCCTCCGCAAGCCCGTCTTCGAGGGAAAAGATCGGATACTTTTTCAACCAGTCCGCCCAGATCGCAATCATTTCGTCGGAACTCTTTCGCGTCTTGTCGGACTTGTTAAAGACGTACTGGCCGTTCTCGTAGAACTCGCTCGCAGCCGGATCCAGGTTCCACGCCAATATCCTTCCCCGGTTCGTAGCCCGCTTTTTGGATTGCGGACAAGATCAGTTCCATTGGTTCTTCATTGGAGCGCAGTCGAGGAGCAAAGCCGCCTTCATCTCCTACACTGGTTTCGTAGCCCTTCTCGTGCAGTACCTGTTTGAGCGTGTGAAACGTCTCCGCGGCAGCGCGCAATGCCTCGCTGAAGGTCGGTGCGCCGACAGGGACAATCATGAACTCCTGAAAGTCCACGTTGTTGTCTGCGTGCCTGCCCCCGTTCAGTACGTTCAATTGCGGCACTGGCAAAACGTACTCATTACGCTCTGCGAACTGCCGGTAGAGAGGAATCTTCTTTTCCACCGCTGCGGCTTTCGCGGCGGCAATTGAGACGCCGAGAATTGCGTTGGCTCCCAAGCGTGCCTTGTTGGGGGTTCCGTCGAGCGCGATCAGTTCTTCGTCCAGAGTTTTCTGGTGGCCTGGGTCCATTCCCTTGACCGTTCCCTGGATCAGTTTGGTTACGTTTTGAACCGCCTTCAGCACTCCCTTCCCGTTGTAGCGCGCCTTGTCTCCATCCCGAAGTTCGACCGCTTCATGCTTGCCGGTCGAAGCCCCTGAAGGAATCTTGGAAACACCGATGGCGCCGCTCTCTAACACCACGCTGACTTGGATTGTCGGGTTCCCTCGTGAATCGAGGATTTCCATTGCGTCAACACTTTTTATTCTTGACATGAGTTCTCCTAGCTATGAGTTCGTTACACCGATCCAGTTTGAAGTACGGTAATTAAGTCCTTTTCAACTTCTAGCGGAAACTGCAAAGCCTTCAGCCGCCCGACGGTCTCTTCTACGGGGTAGGGGAACGACTTCAGCGAAAATGAGCCGTCCTCCCAGACCGCATAACACGCGTCAGATTTTCCGGTTTTCGGTTGTCCGAGACTTCCAGGATTCACGACGACACGATTCCCGATCTGTCGGACAAACGGGGTGTGGGTGTGGCCGACAAGTAAGACATCGGCCTTCACTTGACCCAATTCCTTCACCCACTCTTCAGACTCTTCCGGGCAGTAACCATATAAGGGATCCGATGGCTTGGCGTGACACAGATAGAAGCTCGTGTCTTGGCGTTTCAATTCGAGCTTGAGCGGCAGCTGGCGCAAGAATTCTTTTTGGTCCTTTTTCAATACAGAAGCGCTGTACCTGCGCGTGACATCGGCCAT
>Ga0335070_10010583_pt1 | contig 10785 bp, 9 predicted proteins | sample Lox_Sample_13_FD_206722 | JGI IMG/M metagenome (GOLD analysis project Ga0335070, IMG submission 206722) | Soil microbial communities from Loxahatchee National Wildlife Refuge, Florida, United States - Lox_Sample_1.3 | ecosystem: Environmental > Terrestrial > Soil > Wetlands | place: USA: Florida...
CCGTGACGATCTTGAGGTCGGGGTACTTGAACTCCCACCACCACTGACGTCCCGACACGTCCACCCGGAGCGCCGTCGGTGGCGGCGCAGCCTGCGTCTCGAAGATCACGGAAATGGTCGGTACCGCGAAGATGAGGAGGATGACCGCGAAGGCGATGGTCCAGGACACCTCGAGGAGCGCGTGCCCATGCACCTGCTTGGGGATGGGCTGGCCGGGTCTCTCGCGGTACCGGTAGCAGACCCAGAGGAGCCCTGCCTCCACGGCGATACCGATGCCCAGCGTCCACCACGAGATCAGCATGAAGATCTCGTTGGTCATCCGGCCGAACCCGGACTTCGGCCTCACCGTCGTCATGGGCGAGTCCCAGAGCGACCAGCCGCAGGACGAGAGCAGCACGGCGACGCCCACGAGAAGCAGCGCCGTCGGGATACGGGGGCGGAAGCTCTTGCGCATTGGATCTCTTACCTGGGCGGAGCGCCCGGCTCGGGGGCGGGTGCCGAGACCGCGGCGGACGCCGCGCGCTCGAGGTCGAAGGCGGCTACCCAGCTGCGGGCGGCCAGGGCGAGCACGATGAGGAGGGGAATCGAGGTCCAGAGGACGTCGGTCCGCCGGCGGCGCCCGTTCGGCTCCGCCCGACGACACCGCATCACGAACACGAAGGAGCGGGCCTGCGCGGCCACGAACAGGGTCAGCACGATGGCCAGCAGCGCGTGCGTTATGGTCGACACAGCTCCCTCGGTGCAGTAATCAAGGCGTCAGCCCGCGAGTCTACTTGAGCTGCCGGGGAAAGCCAAGTGGGAAAATTCACAATGGCGTGTCGAACGGGCGGTGCCCCCCGCCGAGCGTCAGCTCGCGAGCTTCAGCAGCGTGTGCAGCAGCGTGTTGGCGCCGCGCTCGATGGCCCGCCAGTCGCTCGTCTCGTCCGGACGGTGGCTCCGCCCGCCCTGCGACGGGATGAAGAGCATCCCCGACTCCGTCACCAGCGCCAGGTTCTGCGCGTCGTGCCCGGCGCCGGACGGCATGTGCTTGACCTTGAGCTTGAGGTCGGTCGCCGCCGCCTCCACCGCGCGCATCACGCGGGGTGCGCACCGCGCGGGCTCGGATCTCGAGATGGGCTCGACGGCGACCTTGAGCTTCCACTTCCTGGCGACGCTCTTGGCGAGGGCCAGGCACTGCCGCTCGAGGCGGTTCAGGATCTTCGGGTCCAGCTCGCGCATCTCGTGCAGCAGCACGCAGCGGTCGGGCACGATGTTGGACACGCCGGGCCCCACCTCGACGCGGCCGAAGTTGGTGACGCTTCGCCCGCTGCCCCTGGTGACGATGAGCTTGCGCGCGGCGATCGCGTACTCGGCGCCCGCCATGAAGGCGTCCTTCCGCAACGCCATCGGGGTGGTGCCGGCGTGATCGGCCTGGCCCGTGAAGGTCACCCACTTGCGCCGGTTGCCCACGATGCCCTGCACGACGCCGATGGGAATGCGGCCGGCATCGAGGTGGGGGCCCTGCTCGATATGGAGTTCCACGTAGGCGGCGATCGTCTTCGGATTGCAGCGCGCCTTGGGCGCGTCGTACGCGTTGAAGCCCGCCCGGGCCATGGCGTCCACGAGGCGCTCGCCGTCGGCCGCGCGAAGCGACGGGATGTCCTTGGCGTCGAGCCGGCCCGCGAAGGCCCGGGAGCCGAACAGGCCGGCGTAGCGCCCCTCTTCGTCGCTCCATGCCGTCATCATCAGGGGCAACCGGGTGCGCATCCCGGACTCGTGGATGGTCTGCAGGCACTCGAGCCCGGCGAGCACCCCCAGGGCACCGTCGAGCGGCCCGCCGTTGGGGACCGTGTCGATGTGCGAGCCCGTGAGCACGGCCGGGCCGCCGTTGCCCAGACGGCCGAACGTGTTGCCCGCCTCGTCCACCCAGGTGCTGAGCCCGCCCTCCTTCATGCGCTCGAGCAGCCAGGCCCGCGCCTCCTCGTGGGCCGGGCTCCAGCAGGACCGCGTGATGCCGCGGCCGTCCGGATTCCGGCCGAAGCGCGAGAGCGCCTCGATGTGTGAGCGCAGCCGCGGAAGCGATATCGCGAGAGGAGCCGTCATGGCGGCTGGCAGTATACCGCAGCGCTTTCCAAGGGAAAACCCCTGCGGCGCATGCGTTCTTGACACCCTTCGACGGCGGCCCGTATCATAGCGATGAATCGTCGTTCAGTCTTGCCGTCGGGCCTCCGCAGCTCACGTTTCGAGGGAGGGCTATGGACTTTGCGCTGACCCCTGAGCAGGCATCTTTCCGGGACGAGGTCCGGTCCTGGCTTGCCAAGAATCTGCCGAAGGATTGGAACGACCGCATGCGCGTCGGCTCGGATGTTCCGCGCCCCGAGGTCTACGAATTCCTGCGCAAGTGGCAGCGCAAGATGTACGACGCCGGGTTCATGGGCCTGACGTGGCCCAAGGAATACGGCGGCCGCGGGCTCACCTTCATGGAGGAGATGATCCTCCAGGAGCAGATCGCCCTCGCCAAGGCGCCGCCCGTGCTCAACATCCTCGCCATCGGCATGGCAGGGCCGACCATCATCGCCTACGGCACCGAGGAGCAGAAGCGGCGCTACCCGCCCAAGATGCTCTCCTGCGAGGAGATCTGGTGCCAGGGCTACTCCGAGCCGAACTCGGGCTCGGATCTGGCATCGCTCCAGACGCGCGCGGAGAAGTCGGGCGACCACTACGTGGTCAACGGCCAGAAGGTCTGGACGTCCATCGCGCATCAGGCGGACTGGATGATGCTGCTCGCGCGCACGGATCCGAAGGTGGAGAAGCACAAGGGCATCACGTATTTCCTCCTGGATATGAAGAGCCCGGGCGTGACGGTGAAGCCGCTCCGGCAGATCACCGGCGACGCGGAGTTCAACGAGGTCTACTTCGACAACGTGAAGGTGCCGGAGGCCAACATCCTGGGCGGGCTCAACAACGGGTGGGCGGTGGGCCTGACCACGCTCATGTACGAGCGGCTGGCCCTGGGCTTCGGGCTCCAGGTGCGGCTCCGGATCGCCCTCGACGGCCTCGTGGACCTGGCGAAGCGCACCGCGAAGAACGGCGCGCCCGCGACCCACGACCCCACGGTGCGCCAGAAGATCGCCCAGATGTGGATCGACACCGAGGTCTTCAGGTACACGGGCGCCCGCGCGATCACCAAGCTCCTGAAGGGCGAGCTGCCGGGGCCGGAAGCCTCCGCCGGCAAGATGATGTGGACGGAGGGGCACCAGCGGCTGCAAGATCTGGCCATGGAGCTGCAGGGGCCATACGCGCAGCTGGCCCGCGGCAGCCAGTGGGCAGTGGACGGCGGCGTGTGGCAGTACAGCTTCCTCCGATCCCGGGCGAACTCGATCGAGGGCGGCACCACCGAGATCCAGCGGAACATCATCGGCGAGCGGGTGCTCGGCCTCCCGAAAGGCTAGATCATGAACTTCGGCTTCAACGACGAGCAGGAGCTCCTCCGCAGCACCGCCCGGAAGTTCTTCGAGAACGAGTGCGCCTCCGAGACGGTCCGCAAGCTCATGGACGGTCCGGAGGGCATGACGCCGGATCTGTGGAAGAAGCTCGCGGAGCAGGGATGGCTCGGCCTCATCGTGCCCGACGAGTGGGGTGGCATGGGGCTCGGCATCGTCGACCTCGTGGTGCTCATGGAAGAGATGGGCCGCGCGGTGGTCCCCGGACCCTTCTTCTCGACGGTGCTGCTGGGTGGGCTCGCGATTCTCGAGGCCGGCTCCGAGGCGCAGAAGAAGACCTGGCTGTCCCGGCTGAGCTCAGGGGATGCGAAGGCCGCGCTGGCGTGGATGGAGCCGTCCGCCGAGCTGGGCGCGCGCGGCATCACGCTGCCGGCGACCGCGAAGGCCGGCGGCTACAGCCTCGACGGCACCAAGCTCTTCGTGCAGGACGCGCACACGGCGGACGTGATCGTGGTCGCGGCGCGCACCGCCTCGGGCAAGACTCCCGAGGAGGGCGTGAGCCTCTTCCTCGTGCCCAGGGGCACGCCCGGGCTTTCCGTCACGCTCCTGCCGACCATGGACCAGACGCGCAAGCTCTGCGAGGTGACGCTCAAGGGCGTGACGGTGGGGGCGGATGCGCTGATGGGCACAGCCGGAGCGGGCTGGGCGCCGCTTGGCCGCGTCCTGGACAGGGCGACGGTGGCCCTCTGCGCCGAGATGTGCGGCGGCGCGCAGAAGGTGCTCGACATGACGGTCGAGTACGCGAAGATCCGCCAGGCCTTCGGGCGGCCCATCGGCTCCTATCAGGGCGTCAAGCACCGCGCCGCCGACATGCTGGTGGACGTCGAGAACAGCAAGTCCATCACCTACTACGCGGCGTGGGCCATGGACGAGGGCGTGGCGGAAGGGCCGCTGGCCGTCAGCATGGCCAAGGCGTACGTCTCCGACGCGTACCGCCGCGTCTCCGGCGCCGGCATCCAGCTCCACGGCGGCATCGGATTCACGTGGGAGCACGACCTCCACCTGTACTTCAAGCGGGCCAAGGGATCCGAGTTCACCTTCGGCGATGCCACATGGCATCGTGAGCGGGTGGCCCAGCTGGTCAACCTCTAGGCCGGCTTCCCGCCGGGACGGCGAGACAGGCGCGCGTGGGACGGGTCCGGGAGCGATTCGGGAAGTGGATCCGTCGGAGCGCCGAGCCGCCGGCGCCCAGGAATCCGCTGCTGTTCGCGGATCACGAAGAGATCCAGGACATCGCGCGCCAGATGGCGCGCACCAAGGTCGAGATCGACCGATCGATCCTGACGCTCCGGAGCTGGGCCCGGGACCTGTCGCGGCGCGTGGCGGAGAGCAGCGGCGGGCTCGAGCAGGGTCACGACCTGCGCTCCCTCGGCGAGACCGTGGGCGGCCTCGCGCACAACTTCAACAACTCCCTCGCCGCCATCCTGGCCTACACGGAGCTCCTGCTCCGGGACGCGCCGAAGGACTCCACGGCGCACCGGCGCCTCCTCATCGTCCGCGACGTGGCGCTGGAGGCCTCGGCGACGGTGCGGCGCCTCCAGGACTTCGTGTCGCGGCAGCCGGAAGTCGCGTTCGGCCCGGTGGGGCTGCCCGCCGTCATCCAGGAGGCGCTCGATCTCACGGCGCCCCGGTGGCGCGACGACGCCGAGCGGCGCGGCGTGGTCATCACCGTGTCGCAGGACATGGAAGCCCTCCCGCCCGTCGAGGGCATCGCCTTCGAGCTGCGCGACGCCCTGGTGCGGCTCATCCTGAACGCCGTGCAGGCCATGCCGGACGGCGGCGAGCTCTCCGTACGGGCTGCGTCCGAGGAGTCGGGCTGGGTGGTCATCGAGGTCCGCGACACCGGCATCGGCATGACCGAGGAGCACTCGCGCTTGATCGCCAACCGCGCGCTCGAGAAGGCGTCGACGGGACGGGGCGGCCGCGGGCTGGCCGAGGTCGCGGAGATCATCGAGCGCCACGGCGGCAACATGAGCATCGAGAGCGAGCCCGGCCGCGGCACCGTGGTGCGGCTGCGCCTGCACGCCAGCCGCTTCCAGATCATCCCGCCGGCCGAGGGCGTGGTGGAGCCGGTGAATCCGGAGCAGGCCTCGCGCATCCTCCTGGTCGACGACGACCCGCGCCTGCTCACCGTGCTCTCCGACACGCTCCAGGCCTGCGGGCACGCGGTGACCACGGCCGCCAAGGGCGAAGACGCCCTCGAGATCTTCGATCCGCAGCGGCACGACGTGGTCATCACCGATCTCGGCATGCCGCGCATGAACGGCTGGGAGGTGGCGGAGCGCATCAAGGCGCGGTCGAAGGAGACGCCGGTGTTCCTGCTCACCGGCTGGGGCGAGAGCGTCGCCGCCCACGAGGGCAGCCAGTTCGTGGACCGCGTGGTGGCCAAGCCCGTCTCCGCCGAGGCCCTGATGGAGCAGCTCGCCGAGCTGCGGCGCTCACGCGCGCCCGCCCCGTGACGCCGGTCACCCCGAGGCCGGCCGCCTCCGTGCTCCTCCTCCGGCCGGGATCCACGGCGCCGGCCGAGGTCTACATGATCCGCCGGCAGAAGAGCATGCGGTTCCTCGGCGGGTTCTACGCCTTCCCCGGCGGCAAGGTAGATCCCGAGGACGGCGCTCCCGACATGCTCGCCCGCTGCCGCGGCATCAGCGTGGCCGAGGCGGGACGGCTCCTGCCCTCCGAGGGGGGACTGCCCGCGCTCGCCTACTGGGTGGCCGCCGCGCGCGAGGTGCTCGAGGAGACGGGCGTGCTGCATGCCGGCGACGCCCAGGGGCGCCCCATCGGCGCGGGCGGCGGCGATGCGGTCCTGATCGAGGCGCTCCGTGACGCGCACATGGCGAAGCGTGCGCCGCTGCATGCGCTCCTGGCCGAGCGCGACTGGCACATGGAGCTGGGCTCCTTCCGCTACCTGTCGCACTTCATCACGCCGCCCTCGAGCCCCATTCGCTTCACCGCGCGCTTCTTCCTGGCGCCCGTGCCCCCGGGACAGAGCCCGCGCCACTTCCGCGAAGAGGCTTCGGAGAGCTTCTGGGTCGAGCCCGCCGAGGGCTTTCGCCGGCACCGCAACGGCGAGTGGGCCATGGCCGAGCCTGCCGACTGCGGTCTCGGGTACCTCGCCCAGTTCGACTCGCTGGAGGCCATCTGGGGCGCGCACGAGGATCGCCGGCACAAGTTCCACGGCATCTTCGATCGCGTCGAGGCGGCGGGCGTGGATCCTCGCCGCCGCCCGCCCTGACCCCTGCCCTCTCCCCCTCTGAGGGGGAGAGGGCAGGGTGAGGGGGGCTCGCCTCTAGGAAGGGTTCGGGCGCAGCTCGCCGGTGCCGATCTGGAGGGCCTCCACGTCCAGCTCGTGCTCGAGCCGGTGCAGCACCTCGTCGCTGATCTCGCCGCGGTCGCGGAGCCTGATCACGCGGCGCCGCTCCGCCATGATGGCTTCGTGCCGGAGCCGCCGAAACGCGCCGATGTCCGCGGCGGTGCTCGACCCGTCGCTGTTAGCGATGGCCGATGCGTGCGCGCGCCGCTGCGCATAGCGCGCGCGGAGCTGCTCGAGGTGGCCGGGCCGCGCCCACGGCTCGGCCTCGAGCTCCTCGAGGCGGGCCAGGGCTGCCTCGACCGCGGCGTCGCGCGCGCGCACCTCCTCGTCCGCGAGCACCGAGTCGTCCCGCAGGCCCAGGCGTCTCAGGAGCGGCACGAACGTCAGCCCCTGGAGCACGAGGGTGACGATGATCACGCTGAAGGTGAGAAGAATGATGTCCTCGCGGAAGGGAAACGGCGCGCCCCCCGCGATGGTGAGCGGCAGCGCGAGCGCCGCGGCGAGCGACACGACGCCGCGCATGCCGACCCAGCCCATGAGAAAGACGCGCGGCCACTCGGCCTCGGGCTCCCGCCGGCGCAGCGCGGGAGAGAGGAGCCGCGGGATGCCCGTGGCCATGGGGACCCAGAGGAGCCGCACGCCGATGGCCACCCCGCTGATGACCGCGGCCTGCACGATGAGCGGCCTGAGCTCGCCGGGGCCGACCGTGGGCCTGAGCGAGGCCAGCTGCAGCCCGATCATGATGAAGAGCACGCCGTTCAGGAGGAAGACGAACACGTCCCAGACGGCGCGCGCCTGGAGGCGGGTGGACGGCGCCACGGCCTCGCTCAGGTGCTGGCGCAGGTAGAGCCCGCCCGTCACGCAGGCCAGCACGGCGGAGACGCCCATCTTCTCCGCGAGGATCCAGCTGATGTACGGCGCGAGGAGCGTCACCAGCACCTCGGTGAAGCTGTCCTCCGTGAGCGCGAGCGCGCGCCGGGCCAGCTCTGCCACCGCCAGGCCCACGAGCACGCCGCCCACCGAGGCGAGCACGAAGAGCTTGAGGGCGTCCGTGGCGGAAAACGCGCCCGTGATCGCGGCCGCCACGGCGCCCCGGTAGAGCACGAGCGCGGTGGCGTCGTTGATCAGGCTCTCGCCTTCCAGCACCACGATCACGCGGTGCGGGATCTTGAGGCGGCGGCCGATCGCGGTGGCGGCCACGGCGTCCGTCGGCGAGACGATGGCGCCCAGCGTGAGCGCCTCGGGCCAGCCGATGCCGGGCATGACCCAGCGCGCGGCGGCCGCCACCGCCGCGGTGGTCGCGATGACGAGGCCGATGGCGAGGAACGAGATGGTGCCGATGTGCGCGCGGAAGTCCCGGAGCGAGGTGAAGTACGCGGCCGACCAGAGGATGGGCGGCAGGAAGACGAGGAAGACCAGCTCGGGATCGAGCCGCAAGACCGGCACCTGCGGCAGCGCGCTCAGCACCAGGCCGCCCACGACGAGCAGGATGGGATAGGGGAGCAGGAGGTTGCGCGCGAGCGTGGTCAGCACCAGCACCGCGATCAGGAGGACGACGACGATCTCGAGATTGTGGAGACTGGCCATGTCCTGGGCGCTCATCCTACCAGAGGCTCGCGGCGGGGCGCGCCGCCGCCTCGCGACAGCTTGACACCCGGTGGCCGGGCTGGCTTACTCAGGCCGCGCGCCTCCCGCGATCGCGCGAGCGGGGAGGGCGACGCCGGTTCCGCCCAAGGAGAGAGCATGAAAGAGAAAGTGGTGTACCTGAACGGCTCGCTCGTGCCGGAGAGCCAGGCGGTGATCTCGGTCTTCGACCGGAGCGTGCAGTACGGCGACGCCGTCTACGACGCGGCCCGGACCTTCGGCCAGCGCCCCTTCAAGCTCCGCGAGCACATCGACCGGCTCTACCGGTCCTCCACCTACACGCGGATGCCCCTCCGGCTCAGCGCCGACGAGATGGAGAAGCGGACGCTGGACGTGCTGAATCACAACCTGGCCCTCCTCGGCCCCGAGGACGAGACCATGATCTGGTGGAGCGTGACCCGCGGCGTGAGCTCGGCCTCCCGCCTCATCGGGGAGAGCCAGGACGCCACCGTGATCATCTATACGTTCCCCGTTCCGTTCGGTGCCTTCGCGAAGTGGGTCTCGCGCGGCGCCCGCGTGGTCACGCCGGCGACACGCCGCACCCCGTCGCAGTGCCTCGATCCCCGCGCGAAGGTCTCCAACCGCATGAACCACATCCTGGCGGACATGGAGGCGAAGGGGGCGGACCCGGAAGCCTACAGCCTCATGCTGGACCTCCACGGCAACATCGCGGAGAACAGCACCGGCAACTTCTTCTTCGTTCGCGACGGCACCGTGTGCACGTCGGGAGCCAGCATGGCTCTCGAGGGCGTGACGCGAGCGACCATCCTCGAGCTGGCCAGGGCGGCCGGGTTCCCGGTGGCCACGGGGGAGTTCCCGCTCTTCGACGTCTACCAGGCCGAGGAAGCCTTCCTTACCGCGACCTCGTTCAGCATCCTCCCCGTGGCCAGCGTGAACGGCAAGGCCATGACGGCCGGTGCGCCGGGCCCTGTCACACAGACCCTGATGAAAGGGTGGAGCGATCTGGTGGGCGTCGACATCGTGGCTCAGGCTCTGAGCCACCTTCCCCGGGGGCGTTGAGCGCCGGGAGCCCGGAAGCGCCCGAGCGGGGCCTCAGTAGGGGATATCGATCAGCCGGTCCTTCGCCTCGCGCATGTCGCGCTCGAGCAGCGCGCGCAGCGTGCCCGCCGCCGGGCCAGGCTTGCCGCTCCCGATGGGCTTGCCGTCCCACTCCACGATGGGCGCCACCTTGACGGAGCTGCCGATCAGGAGCATCTCGCGGGAAGCGCGCGCCTCGGCCACCGGGATGTCCCGCACCTCGACGCCGTCGAGCCCGCGGCCCACGATCCCGCGCGCCAGCTCGAGCAGCCGCAGCGAGGTGCACCCGGAGAGGATGTGGTCGAACTTCGGGTGCCGGAGCACGTTGTCCTCGCCCACGAAGGCCACGTTCATGTTCGAGCTCTCGCCCACGTTGCCGGCCTCGTCCACGAAGACGCCGTTGTCGAGACCCTTCTCCTGCGCCTCGAGCTGCATGAGGACGTTGGGCAGGTAGTTCGTGCTCTTGGTCACGGCGTAGAGCGGCGGCTTGATGGGATACGTCGTCGTCATGACGCGGAGCCCGATCGTGTACCAGGAATCCGGATAGGCGAGGCCGCCGAAGATCATGACGAAGAAGCCGGGCTCGGCGCCCGCCGCGGGCGGCAGGCCCAGGCTGCCCGGTCCCGCGGAGATCCAGTACCGGATGGAGCCGTCGCGCTTGCCGCTGGCGGCCGCGGTCCGGACGATGGTGTCGCGCATCTCCGCACGCGTGCAGGGCAGGGTCAGCTTCGATAGCCCCGCGGAGCGCAGGAAGCGGTCGAGGTGCGCCTCGAGGTCGTAGATCCTGCCGTCGACGATGGCCGCGGTGTCGAACACCCCGTGCCCGCGGTGGACGATGTGGTCGTCGAAGGGCAGGACCATGAGCGCGGGGTCCGTCACGATGCCGCCCAGCTGGCTCGAATAGAAGGCCCAGTACTTCACGGGCTGCCGGCTCCGGAGCGCGCGGAGCCGCTCGATCACCTGCTCGGCCTGGAGAATCTCCCGCGTCAGGGTCTGAGCCATGGCGAGCCTCCTCGTACGCTCAGTCGAAGACGAGCACGCCGCGGCCCACCGCGTCGGTCTCGATGTCCTCGTAGGCGCGGTTGATGTCGGCCAGCGGATACCGCCGCTTGACGAGCCCCTTCACGTCGACGAGACCGCGCCCGACCCAGTCCGCGATGCGCGGCATGTCCTGGCGCGGATGGGCGGAGCCGTAGTAGCAGCCGCGGATGGTCTTCTCCATGCGCGTGATGCCCACGGGCTCGAGCGGCGAGGCATCGCCGATGGGTGCGATGCCCACGATGACGGCGGTGCCGCGCTTGCGCAGCA